>OLLS01000201.1_pt1 | contig 323918 bp, 306 predicted proteins | sample 1604631 | NCBI WGS metagenome assembly OLLS01 (sample SAMEA104055725, study PRJEB20765) | soil metagenome | biome: Arctic tundra; feature: Polygonal ground; material: soil | place: USA | collected 2011-09 | depth 0-0.5 m | reverse complement strand
CCGGTAAATTCGGGGAGTGTCACACTTTTCGACCGCCCTTTGAGGGCCTCAGACCGTCACAGTATTGGAGCGCCGTTTACAAACGTGCGCCAGCCGGATGTCCGTATGGCCGATGTAGTAAAGCAGGGAGAGATTTTTCTTTTTTCGCCGGATTCAGCTCGCTATCCGGAGGACGCAAAACCTCTTTGCATACTTGCCATGATGGACTTGGCCGAACAATTGGCGGATAGGTACAAAGAGACACCGGATAAACCCTTCCGGGTTTTCTTGGATGAGTTCTACAATTTGGCTTATCCCAAGTTCATCGACTTCATTAATAAGTGTCGCGAGGCCCAGGTGAACCTCTTTTTGGCCCATCAATCCATGGGCGATTTAAGAGGCGTTTCGCCTGAGTTCATGGAACAGGTCATGAATACAGCCAGCAACAAGATTCTTCTGAGAGTAAACGATCCAGATACCGCTGAAATTTTTGCCCGGCAAATCGGGACCGTTCAGGACAAAGACTATAAGGTGGAAAGCTTTAGCTCGAACGGCCAGATGTCCGGTTATAGCAAACCCCAAGTGGAGAAATTCCGCATCCATCCGAACCTAATAAAAGAACTCAAAGTCGGACAAGCCATTGTCAGGCTTGTGGGTGACGAGGGAGTCCGTGTTTTTAGAATCAATTTGCAACCGGCGGAATCAGCCCCGGCCCATTTCCAGCCCTTGGTCGCCTTGGCTTCCAAGAGCAGTCATGAGCCTCAGAATGAAAGCTCAATACCCGAATTGCTTAGAGGATTGCATGACAATCCGGGCAAGGGGCCTAAGAAGGCAAAGGACATGATGGGGGACGACGATGCAGCTTAAATCACCCTCAACCCCAAACTTCGATGGGTCTATCCCGTCCCTTGATTCAAGGGACGTGGATATTCTGGCCTATATCCATTCCAACAAATTCATAACCACCAAGCTTTTCCAGAGGAAGTTTCATCCGAACCATTCCTTGTGGACGGCCTGTTTGCACCTCAACCGATTGGCAGAAAAGGGGTTGGTTCTCAGGTCAAGGAAGCTTCCCAACGAGGATTCCTTTTACTGCCTGACCCGTCCGGCCTTACGTTACCTTTCCGGGTTGGCTCGAATCCTCCTTTCGTCGGAAGTTCGTTCTCCCCGGATCAACCTCTTTGAAAGAGAGCATGACAAGAGGGTTCTTGCCATGCGTATCCAAATTGAGGAGAGCGACAGCCTGGAAGGGCTGACATGGCTGTCGGACTATGAAATGCGTTGCGGTCTGAAGTTCGACTGGAAAAGAGCCCTGGCCGAGGGCCGGGCTTGGGCCTTGGCCGGGGCCAAGCTTCGCCGGGTGCATGACCGCACCCCGGATGGTTACTTCGAAGCGGCGATAGAGGGAAAAGCCTATCGCTTCGCTTTGGAGTATGAACACACAGCCTACAACCGGGAGAAGATGACCGGCATGGTTTTGAACCTGACGAGGGACTTCCCAGAAGCCTTCCGGTTAGTGGTCAGCAAGGACAAGGAACATGCTTTAAGGATGATGGCGGGTCTGGAAGATTTTCTGAAGAGAGACCCCATAGACAGAAGCCTTTGGGGATTTTCCTTTTTTGAGAAAGTGGCCCGGATACCCTTTCGGCGCGTGCCTTGGGTCAACCTGGATGGAGTTTACCTACCCTTCGTGAAAGACCCGATCCTGAAAAACTCCCCGGCAGAGGACAGCCAAGGAAGGGAAACAGCATGAAACCATTAACCAAAAACTTGAGTCAGAGGTTGAATCAGACTCAACCCCAAATCAAAGGAAACGCCCGCGCCTACAAGGAATTTGGTTGTTCGTCGACGCCAGCCCCCACTCCCCCTGGAACAGATAGATATACCAGGAAAGCGGGAGTGGGGGCTGGCCTCTATAACAACCAAATAGTAGGCGCGGGCGTAAGGATGGAAGAAGTAAAGATTAAAGATGAAGTAAAAGTCAAAGGCGAGAGTCAGAACCAAAGTCAAAAACAAAGTCAAAAGAAACACCGTGGAAAACCCCCCGTAGTGTCAGTGACGGGACTTGCGGGGTTTTCCACACCTTTCCCCGAAGGGTTGTCCCCTTTGGGGCCAGTTTATTTTTTAAACCTTATTGGGGAGGTTGGCTATGAAAGAGCGTAGCGGAAATGATCGGCGGGGGAAAAATCAGGACTTTCTGATGAGCGACAGTCAGGTGGGAAAGTTAGCGGGCGTGCCTACTAATACGGTTCGCTATTGGAGACAGCTTGGGATTCTGCCTTTTGTGAAGGTGGGTAAGCATCCAAGGATTTGGCATTCTGTCTTTTTGAGAGTTTTTCAAAAACCCCTTCCTATGCAAGGGGGGACTGATACAATGCCTTTTGCTGGGGACGTTAGGAGCAGAGCATGAGTCAACCTAATGCCCATGGGCTTCCGCAATATTTGCGGAAGGATGATAAAGGATATTTTCTCGATTATTGGGTGGAGGTAAACGGCCTCTCCCGAAGGAAAAGAGTTCGGCTAGGACAAATTCCTGTGATTCAAGCCAAGAAGATTTTGGCGGAACACTTGAAGGAAATCATGGCCGGAAAATACCTAGCGGATGATAAGCCTAAAATTTCATTCAGCGAAGCGGCGGATTCCTTCTTAGCTTTTTCAGAGGCTAGGAAAAAGAGCTACCGCAGGGATTGTGTTTCTGTCAGGGCATTGAAATCTTTCTTTGGGGCGCGGCCCCTGGAAAGCCTCACCCCTGGTTTGGTCGAGGACTATTTGGCATTCCGTAAGAAGAAGGCAGAAGAAAGAGGAAGGAGCCTGAAGGGCTCCACTCTGAACCGGGAAATGGCCTGTTTGAAAACTATCGCTCGAAAAGCGGTTTTGAACCGGCAGATCACTCGGAATCCTGTTGAGGGGTTGAAGATGTTTCGGGAAGTTTCCCGAAACCGAACTCTGACTTCGGAGGAATACCAAAGATTGTTGGATAACTGCTCTCCGCATTACCAGCCAGTCGTGCAGTTGGCTTACGACACTGGAATGAGGCGGGGCGAGGTGCTGGGATTGAAGTGGGAGAACGTGGACTTGAAGGAAGGTGTTATCACCTTGAAGTCTGCTGATACCAAAACGCAGGAAGAACGGGAAATTCCGCTCGACGAGGATTTGATTAACCTTTTCAGGCGAATACCCAAGGTTTTGGGCAGTCCCTATGTTTTCAATTTCCGGGGCCGTGGGATGAAAGACCCAAAAACGGCTTTTCTAAAAGCGTGTGTGCGTGCTAAGATCACGGACTTTCATTTCCATGATTTACGGCATTGTGCGGTTACGAACTTTAGAAAATCTGGTGTGAGTGATACGACGATCATGTCGATTTCGGGCCACAAGACGTATGCGGTCTTTAGAAAGTATGACAGGATAGATCGTGAAGACCGCCAGAACGCTTTAGCTAAAGTAAGACGGTTCAAAGACTTGAAGGACACGAATAGGACACCGGCAGTTTCGGTGAGCGTTCAATGAGTCGGAGAATTTTAAAAAACGCAGTGGTGTAATGGTTTCCGGGGTGTGGAGGGTTAGTCCTAATTGGTAAGGCAGTGGACTTGAAATCCACCGGGAGAAATCCCTTGCAGGTTCGAGTCCTGCACCCTCCGCCAATTTCGAAGTGACTCATCCAACCGCGGGATTCACAATTGAAAGCATCACATCCAGCCTGGAGAGGTGGCCGAGCGGCTGAAGGCGACGGTTTGCTAAACCGTTAAAGGAGTAACATCCTTTCGAGGGTTCGAATCCCTCCCTCTCCGCCATTTATTCTCATAATTTTATCGGTAATAATTAAGCTTTTTTATAATTCTCATTCAGAAAATGCCATTTTTCTTCACAGTCTTGTGGAAGTCCGTTAAAATAAGCATCCGGTTTAAGACTATGATTTTTTGGAGTACACCTTTGAACACCGCAACCAAAAATTTGATTTTTATTTTCTTGTTATCCTGCACGTTAGCTCTTTCTGCCTGTGGCAGTAAAGAAGTCAAAAGTGAAAAAGTTCCCGAAACCGATTTGAAATCCGGTGATCAAACAATTGCGCCACCCATGGTGTCGATGACCTCAACGGACATGGCCACACCAACTGTCGTCAACACTTACACAAGACACACCAGTTTCATTAAACACCATACCCATCATCACGCAGTTAAAGAACCTATTATGGCGGCCAGCACACCTTTGGTTCCGCACACCTCGACTCCAGTAACCACTCCCGTGAATTTCACCATCGACAATGAAACGACTCAAAAAAAGTCCAGTTCACATTGGCCTTTGATCGTAGCGGGTATTGCTTTGGCCGCCGCACTTGGATTTTATTTCTGGACTAAAAAAACCTCTCCTCGCAAAGATTTTCCCTTACCTCCCATGGGAGGTCTTTCCCCGGTCGGCGGATTCACCGCGATGCGTAACAAAGTCCAACCCGAGACTAAAAAATCGTCATTTTGGGCAAAAAAACTATTTTAAAATTTGCGACAATTTGAACCTTTAAGTTTTTTATTTTCCCTTCACTTTTAAAATAATTCTTTCTTTGAAACTCAAATGCATCTGTCGTTGAAGACAGTGTCGAAAGAATTGAATGAATTCTAAACTCAAGAAGTTTATGATCACTTTTAAGGCATCTTCAGTTAAAGTGCATGCTTTTGATTTTCGCCGTTGACCATGATCTGCGGCAAAAGGGACGAATAAAACGCCATGGCTGAGCCTCAAACCTATAAAGACAATAAAGAATGGGGTGTAACCGATTATTATTTTATTGATCTTATTGTCATGCTTGCTTCCTCCGCCAAGATTGATTTAGGTGAGTTGCCTCACCCCTATTACAAAGACAAAGAACTCAATCTCGCCCGGGCCCGCATTACGATTAACATGATCACTTCCCTCATAAAAAAAACTTCAGGAAATCTCAACATTGAGGAAAAAAAAGTTATGCGTGAAGTTTTGGACGATTTGCAAAAAACCTATGTGGAAAAAACCAGGGATAAAGCTAAGGCCTTGGCTGCCAGTCCGACCAGACCTTTGATACCAACTCCTCCGGGAACCAATTTGCCGAAGACCGATGTAAAAGAATGGATTCGTATGGTTCAAGACGAGATTGCTAAAAAAAAGCAAAATCTACCGCCCAAAGTTTAAACGTTAGGCGCCAATAAACGCCTGCCCTTCCAGTAGCCGTGTCCTCTCCAAAAATACCAACGAAATGAATTAAAACCAATCAAGGCAAATAAAAAACATCCCAGCGGATGAAATAAGACAGACCATTTGCTCATCCTATATTGGACCGCCTGTAGTAACCTGACTAAACACAAAACCAAACTAAACATTAAGGCGGGCCAAAATAAAGAGATCTTAAAACCCCCTATCAATACGATAAACGGTAAAATTCCACCCAAAATTAAAATCCCAATGGCATTAATTAAGAGCGGAATTGAATATCCTACCGCGGGAAAGAAGTTTTTTGAAAATCCATCCCAAACTTCCCCAATAGTGGTGTACATGCGGCAAAACGAAACATCGCTTCCATCTCCTAAAACAACCCGATAGCCTTTTTGAACTAATTGTTTTCCAAAATTTAGATCTTCCACCACTTCGTTTTTAACGGTTTGATGACCCCCAAAGGCTCGATAAACGGACCGGCGGATGAAAATAAATTGGCCGCTGACCCCGGCGAATCGGTTCAATCGGCTTTCGGCCTTCAACGCTAACCGAGCGGGGAAAAATGCCAAAAGATGGAAAGCCATAACGGGAATGACTAAAGATTCCATCCAAGTTTGAGTAATTTGACGGGTTAAGAGGGAAAGAACATCCGCTTTTCGTTTTTCGGCCATTTGAACCGTTCGTTTGAGGGTTTCAGGTAAATGCCAGGTGTCCGCGTCAATATAGAACAGCCATTCCCCCTGGGCTTTCAGGGAAAGCTGATAACAGGCCCAAGGTTTACCTAACCAACCTCGGGGTAGTTCCTTCCCCTTTAAAACCTTCAATTGAAGAACTCGGTCTGATTTTTTTGAGGCCTGTTGTGAGTATGTCTGCACTAAATTAAACGTGCCGTCAGTTGACCGATCATCCAATACTAAAATTTCATAGTTAGGATAGTCTTGAGTTAATAGACTTTTTAAACACGGGCCAATTCGCTGGGCTTCATTTCGAGCCGGAATCAAAATGGAAACACGAGGCCATTTTTTTCGCTTCAGATCCACTTTCGGCGGCTTAACAAATAAGAGGGTGTTTTCAATCGCGCAATAAACGAGATACACTGATAGAAACCACCAAAAGCAAGCGAGAATAATCACCCATGAACCTACTTTCGGGAGTTCAACAAGATTTTCACCGACCGCAAAAGTCGCCCGGCTCCTACGAGTGGTGGCACTTTGACGGCACTGACGATAAAACCGACCTTTCCTTTAGTCTTCAGTTTTATGCCGGAAATCTTTTTTCAGCTTATTATCAGGATAGCTTAAAAACCTATTGGCAAAAAACGAAATCCCCGCTGGTAAACAGTGTTTCTGTAAAAACAGAGTCTCTTGAATCGCATCCACGTGTGGCGCCCCCCCCGAATCCGCTAGACTATTGTGGCGTCACTTTTCGGATTTTTCGAAACGGCAATCTTCTGGGAGAATCTTTACAAGAATTTTCAGGTAAGTTTTTAAAGGCTTCTGACCGTCATGGCGCGGTCAAACTGGGCCCAAGTCGATTTAATTGGGACGCAGAAGGAAATCCTTCTTCTTACGTCATTTCGGTTCAATCTCCTCTGCAAGGTAAAAAGGGTTATCTGCGGGCTCGCTTGTTTTTCACTCCTTTGATGACAGAAATGCCCATTCTGCCGTCTCCCGAAATGCCCTCCACCCACACCTGGGTTTTAGCCGCCCCACTCTGCCACGTCGAAGGAACCCTTCAATGGTGCAATAGGTTAGGCGACGTTGAAAAAGAGGAGGGTTTTATAGGAAAAGGTTATCACGATCATCACTGGGGTTCGGTGCCTCTGGATCGCTTCATTAAATCCTGGTATTGGGGCAGATCTTTTATAGGCGATAAAACATTTATTTATTCGGTTCAAACCCCGGTTAGCGAAAATGAAAAAAATGAGAGCGTCTTATTGATATTGAATAAAGACAAAGTTGAGACGATTGATCTCGCTTCTCAACCTCGGCTCAACAACTACCGTCATAACTTTTTTTGGCTACCTTATGAAAAAAAATTATCTTTTACCGATTCTTGCGGGCTGAAAATTGATCATAAAAATATTTTGAGCGATGGCCCTGTTTCATTGATTTTTCAAGATCAATTAGACCGCGAAACTTCGTCAGAATCTTTAGCCGGTTCTGGCATTTCTAACTACCTTTATACCCCTCGGCTTTCTAGCAATTTCTTTTTCCCGATGTTGAAGGCTCGAACGACGGTTTACATCCAACCTGATGAAATTTCCACTGGATCCATAAACCAGCCCGGCGGTGACGTTTTTACTGACCGTTCGGCGTTATAAAAAAAGGGGCCTCCCTGTCGGAAGACCCCTTAAATGGCTCAACAAACTTAGTTAATCGTCTTTTGTCCAGGCGTCCAGCCACAACCCGTCAATTTACCAGTCTCAAAGGCGGCCAAAGTGCGGAGCGTTTCTTCCACATTGCGGCCCACAGCCGTATCATTCACAGTGGCGTGCTTCAAATTGCCTTCCGGATCGATAATAAAGGTTCCGCGAAGAGCGATTCCCTTTTCTTCAATCAACACGCCGTAAGCGCGGGAAGTTTGGTGGTTCGTGTCCGCCAAGTGGGGAAACTTCAGCTTGCCCAAGCTGCTTTCCTGCCAGGCTTTGTGGCTGTAAACACTGTCGGTCGAAGCCGTAATGACTTCGGCGCCAGACTTTTTGAACTCTTCATATTTTTCATTGAAGGCTTTGATTTCTGTCGGGCAGACAAAAGTAAAATCCAATGGGTAAAAAAACAATACAACCCACTTTCCTTTGTAATCTGATAACTTCACTTCCTTAAATTCACCGTTCGGCAACAACGCTTGGCCCTGGAAATCTGGAGCTTTTTGTCCCACTTGTACTGACATAATCTGCCTCCTTAAATTTAAAACTTTAAAATCTACTGTCCGATAAGAACAATAGTATTCAAATCCTCACCGCTGATTCAATACCAGCGGGAATTTCGAGTTTCAACCCTTACTTGTGGCTTGCCTTTAACTTTTTTATTTTTAAAGCGCACTCGGCACAATAACCTTTGAAATGAACCGAATAGTCGGTTATTTCAAATTCCTTGGAAGACATTTTTGGAATGCGTATTTGATCCAAAATTTCATCCTCTATGTCTACCACTTTGTGGCAGCCTAAGCAGGTCAAATGATGATGCCGTTCCGTATTCGGATCATACCTAGCGGCCGAACCTAAGTGCTGGGCTTTATGGATAACGCCCAGTTCAACCAAGGTTTCCAATACACGATAAACGGTTGTGCGGGAGAGATCAGGTAAACGTTGGGTTACATCTTCAAAGATTTGATCGGCCGTGGGATGGTCAAACCGGCCAGCCAAGGTTTCCAAAACCGCTCTACGCTGCACGGTCAGGGGAACTCCCTGTTCCCGACAGAGGTTCTCAAATTTTTTCATTTTATCAGTCACGGAATAATCATATTTCATAAATGGTAATTTATTGCAATCGATAATAATTGTCAACTATGAAAACAGGAAAAAGTGGCTGTGGCCGTCTTTTCAACCTGCTACAATAACTCAAAATTTTCGAGGTTAAGTTATCGTGTCGGACGAAAAAGCTGAAATTAGAATGTTAACTTTGGAAGAAGCCAATGCGACGCTGCCCAAGGTGACAACCATTTTAAAATCCCTTCGAGAGTTACGAGACCGCGTTTTGAGGATTCAAGCGCAAATAGAAATCGAAGAAATGACCGGTTCGGGCCCGGATGGTCGTTTAACACCAAAAACCCAAAATGCGATTACCCTTCAAATGGATGAGTTTCAGGTACAGACCGCTCAATTTGAAAGCTTACTTGAGGATCTTTTTCAATTGGGCGCTCATTTAAAAGACTTAAATCGGGGGTTAGTTGATTTCTACAGTCTTCGGGATAGAGAAGTTATTTTTTTGTGCTGGATTGAGGGTGAATCCGAAATTCAGCATTGGCACACTATTGAGGGGGGCTTCCAAAACCGCCGTTCATTAGATTAGATTCATCGTTATCCATTTCAGGTAAAAACAAGGAGCCGTTTATGTCAAAATCTTTTGATGCCGTTGATCAAGTCGCGATTAACACCATCCGCCTCTTGGCGGTGGACGCCACTAGCAAGGCCAATTCGGGCCATCCAGGAATGCCCATGGGTATGGCACCAGCCGCCCATGTTCTTTGGAGCCGTCATTTAAAACATTCCCCCTCAAACCCTCATTGGACCGACCGCGACCGGTTTATCCTTTCAGCGGGCCATGGTTCCATGTTGATTTACGCTCTTTTACATTTGCATGGTTATGGACTTCCCTTAGAGGAATTAAAAAACTTCCGTCAATGGGGCAGTAAAACACCAGGTCATCCTGAATACGGCCACACAGTTGGAGTAGAAACCACTACTGGCCCCCTGGGGCAAGGTATTGCTACGGCTGTGGGTTTTGCTATCGGCGAGCGAATTTTAGCCTCAAATTTTGGAAATGATCTGATCAATCACAAAACCTGGGTTATCGCTTCTGATGGTGACTTGGAAGAAGGTGTATCCCACGAAGCCGCTTCTATGGCAGGCCACTTAAAACTGGCTAATCTTAAAGTGATTTATGACGACAACCATATCTCCATTGAGGGCGATACCAATTTGGCCTTCAGCGAGGATGTTTTAAAGCGCTTTGAGGCCTATGGCTGGCATACCCTGCGGGTTACGGACGCCAACGACCTGGACGCTTTGGACAAAGCATTCGCCGAAGCTAGCGCCGAAATCACTCGTCCCACAATTATCGCTGTTCGTTCGCATATAGGCTATGGGAGCCCCTTGCAGGACAATGCGAAAGTTCACGGATCCGCTTTGTCTCCCGAAAATGTTCAAAAAACTAAAGAGTTTTTCAAGTGGCCCCAAGAACCTACTTTTTATATTCCCGAAGATGCCAAAAACCGTTGTTTAGAATCAGTAGAAAAAGGCAAAAAGGCCGAAGCCGAATGGAATGCCAAGCGAGATATCTACGCCAAAGCCAACCCGGATAAATTCAAACAGTTCAACCAGGCCCTTACCAAAGAATTGCCAGCTGATTTGGACAAAAAATTACCGGTTTTCCCTGCCGATGAAAAGGGATTAGCAACCCGTCAAGCTTCGGGCAAAGTTCTTAATGTCATCGCCAAAGAAGTTCCCTTCTTTCTTGGCGGATCGGCGGATTTGGCCGGCTCTAATGACACTCTTATCGACAAGGGTGGCGATTTTGAGGCAGCCAATTACACCGGCCGCATTTTCCACTTTGGCATCCGCGAGCACGGAATGGCCGCGGCCTTGAACGGCATTGCCCTTCACGGCGGCTCCATCGCCTTTGGCGGTACTTTCCTTATGTTTAACGACTATATGAAACCCGCTTACCGCTTGGCCCATTTGATGGGAATACAATCTATCTTTGTATTCACCCATGATTCAATTGGTCAAGGCGAAGACGGCCCCACTCACCAACCGGTCGAAACTCTAGCCGCAATGCGGGCCACTCCCAACGGATGCGTGCTTCGCCCAGCCGACGCCAATGAAACGGCTTATGCTTGGTTAATCGCAGTTCAGCGCAAAAACGCGCCAACGGCCTTAGTCCTAAGCCGCCAGGCAGTTCCTACTTTTGACCGCAGCAAGATGGCTCCCGCTTCTGGATCATTAAAAGGTGGTTATGTGCTTTCTGAAGCTAAAGACGGCAAGCCGCAGGTGATTTTGATTGGTACTGGTTCAGAAGTTCAATTGGCCGTAAAAGCGCAGGAGCTTTTGGAGAAAGACGGAATTGCGGCCCGGGTAGTCAGCGCGCCTTCTCTGGAGCTTTTTGCCGCTCAAAGCGCCGCGTATCAAGAAGAGGTTCTTCCCTCTTCGATAAAAGCCAGAGTGGCCGTGGAAGCGGCCTCGTCTTTCGGCTGGCACCGCTGGGTAGGAGATAAAGGAAAATTCGTAACACTGGATCGGTTCGGTGCCAGCGCTCCCGGAAACGTGGCCCTAAAAAATCTTGGGTTCACTCCTGAACACGTGGTGGCTGCCGCAAAAGAAAGCCTTAAAGCTTAAAGTTAGTCGTTTACTCAAAGGACCGTTGGTTTAGGCTTTAAACCAACGGTCCTTTTATATACGGATTTCAATAAGCGCAAACCTTATATTATTACTATTTCTAACATTCAAAATTTAATCTTTTCAGCTTCTTTCACTTGTCAAAGTTTTTATATGACTCTTACATTAAAATCGGTGTTAAAGTAGTCAACAATGATCTTGAAAAATCTTCGCCATTAAGGACGACTTTGTTACGGTTAAAGGAAAAAGGATTCACATTAATCGAGTTAATGATCGTTGTCGCGATTCTTGCTACCTTATCAGCGATCGCCATTCCTAAATTTACTCTAATGATAGAAAAATCTCGCGAAGGAAGCACTAAAGGTAATTTGGGTGCCATTCGATCAGCAGCATCTCTTTATTATGGAAATAATAATGGCCTCTGGCCGACTACTCTTGAAACAACCCCACCCTTTTCTTTTAGTCCTTATTTGTCGGAAGTGCCCGCAGTGGTTGTAACCGGTGTATTCATCAATGGCGCGCCCAGCCCCGCTGGAACAAACGTAAATTATACTTCGTATGGAATGGCTCCCACGGGCGCTCTTTCCGGCTGGCTCTATGACAGCTCTTTAGGCCACATTTATGTGAACAGCACAGTTAAAGATTCTCAGGCCCTAGCTTTTTCATATTACGGATTTGAATAATAAAGATTTCCTAGCGACTTTGGTCCCCCCACCCAAAGTGTTTTGAGCACTTGTGGCTCTATGGCGTGATAGCCTCTTGACTTAAAAGGTACTTCGGGGAAAAACTAATTGTTATTATAACTATCCCAACTTGATAGTTTTAAAAAATAACTCAACCTCCATTATTCATTTCAAAAAGTGGCGGAGTCTGTTGAACCCTGAGAAAAAATATAAAGTAATTACTTGCTGGTCTTCAATTTGAAGGCCGCCGACGCGTCTATGGAGAAAACAAGACGGCCCTGCGCTGGTCTTAAATATTGAATGGGATACCGGGGCGGATCCGAGGGCCCTTCCAAAACCTCTTTAAGCCGGCTAGCTTTTTTTGAACCTTCCGCCAAAACCACCAGTAATCGCGAATGGTTTAACACAGGAAATGTCAAAGAAACTCTTTCTTTCTTTTCAGGATCAACAAAATAACCAACCACCCATTTGTCCTGTTCATTCACTTGGGGCATGCCCGGAAAAAGACTGGCCGTATGCCCATCCTCACCCATGCCCATTAAAGTCAGATCAAAACAAGGCAGGGAATCACCTCCAAAAAACCTCCGAAGTTTCATTTCATAGGCCGAAGCGGCTTTCTCCACCGGTAAATATCCGTTTGTCATAGGAAAAACTTGTTCTTTCGGAATAGAGACTTTCGACAACAGTGTCTCCTGCGTCATCCGATAATTGCTTGTCGCGTCCGTAAAGGACACATGTCTTTCATCCACCCAAAACACAAAGATCTTGTTCCAGGGTATCAGCGAAAAATAGGGTTCTTCCGCCAGATGTTGAAACAAACCGCGGGGTGTGGATCCTCCCGACAAAGCCACTACAAACCGTCCCCTTTCTTGAACTGCGGCTCGAGCAATTTGCATAAATAAATGAGCGGTTTCTTCCACAAGAATTTCAGGAGTTGAATGAATTTGAATTTCGGGGGAAAAGTGCGGGATTTTCAATTTAACTGCTTTCGACGAAGCGGATTTTTGAACCACTTTATTTTTTTGTTTTTTAACTTTAATCATTTTTTTTAAGGGCTTCTTTGGTATCTTTTTCATTTTTTACTCCCTTTGAGAACCTGCCTGTAAAAAATTGTGGGTTGGGTTTTGTTTTTGGCATAAACAAACAGGTTGTTTTAAATATATCGAATCGGGTTAGCCTTTCCCCCCTTTTTCGAGACTCATATCAGGATGAACCAAAATAGAACCCATCATTTGTAGTGTTTTCTTCCAAACCGGGTCAGCTTCAAAATGCTTTAAACCAATTGCCAAAACATCATCTGAATGAAGATGTTCAAAAGTCACTACCCTCGAAAAAGCCAGTTGATGATTTATTTCAGACCGGGCAATCACCAGATGGGGGTCCTCGTCCCGAACCACGGTGAAAATGCCTGCATGTTCTCCTTGGGTCATAATCCCCACCGCGAAAATACGATCTGCTCGGTTATCGGGAGCGGGGATGGGCTTTAAAACCACCTCCACTTGTCCTTCGGGTCCTTCAAAAACCAAAGGTTCGGATAAATTGGAGATTCGGGGTCTGTGATGCCGCCAACCCAATTGGGCCGCCAGCCAGGACGCCAAATAAAAACTTCGCAAAGGCAAGCTTCCTTCGCCATATTCAATCGTGACTTGTTTGATGTTTTTTAAATATTTGGCCCATTCTCCATCAAATAACTCGGCAATAAGGGCCTGCCATCTTTGGATGCGAATCCAATTCATGTCGGCTAGATTTGTCTTGGGGTAGCGCTTGTGCCAAAAAGCCGCCAGACGGCCTATTGATTGAACTGGATCTTTAAATTTAGAGGAATCAATCCAAACCCGATTTAACTGCTCCGCCATATGCTCAAAAAAAGAGTTGTAATAAGGCATATCCCCCGGCCACCAGAATTCCACTGGCAGATCTGGAACCAAAATGGAAAAAGTGAACCCATAAAGGTTTTCGATAATCTCCTTTTGCGCTACCAGCTTAACCATATCGCAGCAAACCCGTTTTTCAGGATCAGCCCAGGAAAGACAACGGCCGCTAACATAATATCGAAGAGGAGCTTCAGCTGTATCCTCCGCGGGACGAACTAAAATATAACGACCCGGGTGATATTGGACTAAGTCGCCTAAAATTCCTTCGACTCGATAACCATCCTCATGGTCGGAGGCGTAGGCGACTAAATTAGTCGTATAAATCCTTTTTATACCCGACTTCTGTATTTGGGACTCATTCTTGGTCGTCCAAAGACCGGTTAAATCGCTTTCGATATTTTGGGCGGTGGGCGCGTTCATACTTTTCTCCATTTACGCCAGGGCTTTTCCATCATCGCGTCGGCTTCCGCCGGTCCCCAGCTACCCGCTTCATAATTGGGAAAATTTCCTTCCGGCTGAGTGGTTTCCCAAAGCTTTAAGACCGGCATTAAAGCCGCCCAAGCCGCTTCGGTTTCATCGCCGCGAATAAAGAGCGTGGCGTCTCCCAACATACAGTCCAAAAGAAGCCGTTCATAAGCTTCTGAAGTACCTTCGGCAAAACTCGTCCCATAGCGGAAATCCATATTAACCGTACGGGCTTCCATGCTCATCCCCGGCACTTTCGTCTCAAATTTCAGGGTAATGCCCTCGTCGGGTTGAATGCGGATAATCAAAACGTTGGGTGACAATTCGGTCATGTTATTTTTAAACAGCAAATTGGGCGGCTCTTTAAATTGAATCGCCGCTTCCGTTGTGCGCTTTGGCAACCGCTTAGCCGACCGGAGAAAAAAGGGAACTCCATGCCAACGCCAGGTATCGAGAAATATCTTAATAGCCGCGTAAGTCGGGGTAATGGATTTAGGATCAACCCCCGCCTCTTGACGGTATCCTGGGACTTTTTGCCCCCCCAAAAATCCGGGACCATATTGGCCGCGAATGGCGTGCGTGTGGACGGTTTGCTCGTCAAAAGGCCGGATAGCCTGGAGAATCTTCAATTTTTCATCCCGAATAGCGTTCGCCTCAAAAACCACTGGCGGTTCCATCGCCATCAAGCACATGACCTGAAAAAGGTGATTTTGAAACATGTCCCTTAAAATACCCGAGCTTTCGTAATATCCAGCCCTAGTGCCGACACCCAGATCCTCCGAAGCGGTAATTTGAACGTGATCCACATACCGCCTGTCCCAGATGGGCTCAAAAATAGAATTGGCAAAACGCATCACTAAGAAGTTTTGAACCGTTTCCTTCCCCAAATAATGATCAATGCGATAAATCTGATTTTCTTTGAAAACTTCCCGGACTTTTTGATTCAATTCTTTAGCCGAATCCAGATCGTGTCCAAAAGGTTTTTCAATCACAACCCGCGAGAATCCCTTTCTTTCTTTCGCTAATCCTGCCGCGCCCAAGTTCGAAATAATCTCCTCAAAAACATTCGGCGGAGTAGAAAGATAAAATATCCGGTTGCCAGCCGTGCCGTTCTTTTCGTCCAATTCATCCAATTTGGCGGAAAGAGCCTGATAAACCTTGAAATCGTCATAACCGCCGGCGAGGTAATGGAAATTTTGTGAAAAACTATTCCAAATGGCGTCTGAAACTTGCGGTTTGCTTTGAATCAGCGCTTCTTTCAGTTTTTTGCGAAAATCTTCATCAGAGATAGTGGACCGGGAAATGCCTATCAAATTGAAAGACACAGGCAAAAGATGCTTTTCATAAAGTTCAAACAAAGCTGGCACGAGTTTTCGAGCAGTCAAATCTCCCGAAGCGCCATAAATAACCAAACTACAGGGCGGCGCGACACGGCCGCTGGAAAGACCTTGTCGAAGCGGATTTTCCAACATTGCGGAGCTGAGCATGATGAAACCTCAAAATGAAGGGATAACAAACGCTTTAATTCACCGCTATTTGAACAGAGGCTTGTTTTTCTTTCAAGAGCGGCCGAAATTGGGAAAGTAAGATTTCGAAGCGGAAATAGAGCTACACAGTCGCCTTTTTGAAGATTTAAAAGAAACTGTACCAGCGAAATTATCTTTATTACATTTTGAGCACAAAAACATGGCCGATTTTAAAAAACAGGTCGCCGAAAATGTCAAAGGCGAGTTCTTCGTCGATAATACCTGTATCGATTGTGATACTTGCCGGCAATTGGCTCCCCTCACTTTTGAGGATGCGGGCAGAACTTCTTTCGTGCAGTCCCAACCTCAAACTCCCGAAGAAATACGTAAAGCCATTCAGGCACTTTTAGCCTGTCCCACGGGCTCCATTGGAACCCTTTATCAAAACAATTCATCGGAAGTTCTGAAAGATTTTCCTATGGAGATTGAGAATGATGTTTTTTACTGCGGCTTTAATTCCGCGAAATCTTATGGCGGAAACAGTTATTTCATCCGACATCCACAAGGTAACTGGTTGATCGATTCTCCCAAATTTCTTCCCCATTTGGTCCGCCAATTTGAAAAGTCAGGGGGAGTATCAATCATCTTTCTAACCCATCAGGACGATGTGGCGGACGCCGATAAATACGCGGCTCACTTCAAAGGTAAGCGAATCATTCACGAAGCTGATTTAGGGGCCCAACCTAACGCGGAAGAAGTTTTAAAAGGAAAAGATGTTATCCATCTAGCGGCAGACTTCAAAATTATTCCAACCCCCGGCCACACCAAGGGCCACATGGTCCTTCTTTATAAAAACAAATATTTATTTACGGGCGATCATTTATGGTGGCGGCGAAAGCGGAAACAATTGGGCGCTTCTCAAGGCGTCGCCTGGTATTCCTGGCGCGAGCAAACCGAATCGATGGCCCGTCTTTTGAATTTTGAGTTTGAGTGGGTTCTGCCAGGTCATGGCGAAAGAAAATATCTTCCGGCCACCGAAATGCGGCTCGAATTGGATGTCTTGGTGAATCGAATGAAAGCTTCTCTGGAAACTTATGGTGAATATTAAAAAAGATATCAGAAAATATTTCCCTGAGGCCTTTTTGTATTTCATGAACAACGTTTAGATAAAAGAATAACCCATCAACACGGTAAAGGTTCCGTTTTGTATGCTGCTATTGCTTGTTACGTTATCCAGACCCAATTCATAGCGGCCATTAATGCAAAACTTAGAGAAATCAAACTCCAGACCGCCCACCAATCCCACATCGGCGGTATTTACCGCGCCCGAGCTGCCCGGCAGGCTGGAAAGAGTGTTCCAATCAAAGGAAGGTCCAATCAAGATGGAGGGATTGATGCCGGGGATACCCAGTCCAATTTTTAACAAAACGGGAACTTCAACATAATCTGCTTCGTAACTGGTAGTTGTGCCCGAAATTTGAGCGCCCTTTTGTTCATAAAGCAACTCAGGCCGGATACTAAAATTGGGGCCGAAATTCAAACTCAAATAACCGCCGCCCACAAAACCCAATCGGGAAGAAAGCGTCCCGCCGAGGTTAGAAGCGTTAGCGCCACTCCCTATAAAAGAGGAAAAGTTCATGCCCGCTTCCAAACCCATATCAAACGATTGGGCCGAACCCCGCGCCACCGTCAATGAAGCCAAAACCAAAGCCATCACCAAAACTTTTAAACACATAAACTTCCTCCTCCGATAAAACTTAAAGAGAGCACCGAAAAAGTATTTTTTAGCACCCTGTTAACAAAAAGGACATCCGATTTCTCAGATGTCCTTCATTTTAGACGATTAACGGCTGCTGCTGGTTACTTGGTTTTCGATAGCCAATCGGTATGCATAAAGCCTTTTTCCGGATGATCCACCCTCTCATAAGTATGAGCTCCGAAAAAGTCTCTCTGGGCTTGCGTCAAATTCTGCGGCAGGCTGGCGGTGCGATAGGCGTCAAAATAAGCCAGGCTGGCGCTCATGGCGGGTGTCGGAATTCCGTTAGTCACGGCCACCGAGACCACCTTGCGCCAATTACCCTGCGTGGATTCAATCTGTTTCTTGAAAGAATCATCCAGCAAAAGCGATTGCAAATTCGGGTTACGGTCATAAGCCTTCATAATTTCATCCAGCAGCTTGGCGCGAATAATACAGCCGCCCTTCCAGATGCGGGCCATATCCTTCAGATTTACGTTCCACTTATATTGATCCGAAGCCGCTTTGATGAGACGCATCCCCTGGGTATAGGAACAAACTTTCGAGTTATACAAAGCGTCCCTGACTGCGTCGATCAATTGCTGCTTGTTTTCGCTGAGAGAAATCTCAGGTCCGTGGATTTGTTTAGACGCCATGACGCGCTCGTCTTTAAGGCTCGACATGCCGCGTCCATCCAAGGCTGCGACGATCGTGGGAATCTGAATTCCCATTTCCAGCGCGATTTGAGCCGTCCATTGGCCCGTTCCCTTTTGTCCTGCTTTATCCAGAATCACATCCACCAGGGGCTTGCCAGTTTCATCATCCTTCACCGTGAAAACCTTGGAAGTCAACTCGATCAGAAAAGAGTCCAGAATGCCTTTGTTCCATTCGGTGAAAATGTCCGCCAGTTCGGCGGCATCCAAACCCAAAACTTTCCGCAGAATGTCGTAGGCTTCGGCGATGAGCTGCATATCACCGTATTCAATGCCGTTGTGAACCATCTTCACAAAATGGCCGGCGCCGTCAGGTCCGCAATGGGTCACACAGGGCCCAGAGTTAGTCTTGGCCGAAATAGCCTCGAAAATTGGCTTCACGAATTCATAAGCCTGGGCGCTGCCGCCCGGCATGATGGAAGGTCCGAAACGGGCTCCCTCTTCGCCGCCCGAAACGCCGGCTCCAAAAAAGTAAAACCCCTCTTTTGTCAATTCGGCTTCGCGGCGTTGGGTATCTTTAAACCAGGAATTTCCGCCGTCGATAATAATGTCGCCCTTCGAGAGCAAAGGCTTGAGCAATTTAATCGCGTCATCCACCGGGTCTCCGGCTTTCACCATCAGCATCACGCGGCGGGGGGATTTCAGGGCTTTCACAAAGTCTTCCAGCGTATGGGCGCCGATAAATTTTTTGCCTTCGTTCTTTTTCATGAAAGGCGTCACACGGTCGCTGCGTAAATTACAAACCGCGACAGAAAAACCATGGTCTTCAATGTTCATCGCCAGGTTTTCACCCATCACCGCTATACCCAAAATACCAAAATCCGCTTGTTTCAATTGTTCCGCAGCCATTGCCGCCTCCTCAAATTGGTCGCCTCGTAAAACGGCGCATTTTAGCATGAAGACTCAAAGAAAATAGATAGTCTTGGTTATAATCAGTCTCAGATCATATCCGCGAAATGACAGGTTATTAATAATCTTTCTTCAGGACTATCTGTGTCTCAAAACCAACATCAATCCGCCTCTTTTGAAAGATTCTATTTCAAACTTTTTCTCTCTTTTTCCTGCCTCTTTACCGGTTTCCTGGCTTATTGGATTTGGATTTTCAGAAATCGGCTTCCCGCTGTAACCGATGTCTTTTTGAATATTTACCCGAGTAGAGTTTTTAATATTGACCATTACCGCCAGGGCCTCGTTCCCCTTTGGAACGCTTGGATCGGTTGCGGCATACCTCAAATGGCCAGCTGGCAGTCTTCCTCTTTCTATCCGTTATTTTGGATTTGGAATGGTTGGGACAACCCGGATTCGCTTTGTATTATGGGAATTTTTCATTCATGCTTGGCCTGCTTAGGTTTCTTTTTATGGATGAGATCGCAAAAAGTTTCCGTTTTGCCCGCCTTCTTAAGCTCGCTTTCTTTTTCCGGTTCGGCGCTTTTTGTTCTCAGTTGGGCTCACCCGCCCAATATCGCCACTCTTACCTGGATTCCCTGGATTTTCTGGTCCACGGATCAAAGCCTGAAAAAAAATAGCTCTGCCGCTCAAATGCTTCCTATTCTATTTCTTAGTCTTCAAATTTTAGGCGGCTACCCGATTTTTGTCGTTTATACCTGGCTAATCCTGAGCTTTTGGTTTCTTTCCCAAAAACCTTCCAGACAAAACTATTTATGGTTCACGGCCCGATCTTTGGCGGCTTTGGGGCTCACCTCACTTCAATGGATGCCTTTTGGCGAATTTTTAACCTATTGTGGCAGGGGAAGCTGGTGGAAAGAATTTCCTTATTTTGATAAACCGATGGATTACCTGACCTTGCTCAATCCCAGCCTGCTGGGAGTTCCGGGAAGCGCTGATTACCGGGGCGCGACCGCCAACTTTGTTTTCAATTTATATTTTGGAGTAGTTCCTCTTTTAGTTACAGTCTGGTGTTGGTGTTCCTTTTTTTTTAGGATGGCTCCAAAAAATCTCTTTTGGAAAATCACCTCCCTGGTTTTGTTCCTGTGGATGGCCGGGTCCCACTTTTTCATTTTAAAAATCATTCCAGAAAAAATTTTAGAACCGCTGGAACCTTCTAAGGCGGCAAGTCTTTTTGTTTTTTCCGCCGCTACGGTCGCGGCCGTGGAATTTCAAGCTTGGCTGGATCATTGCCGAAAGTCTTTAACCTTTTACGGTTTAACCGCTTTAAGCATCTTGTGGTTTTTCGATATTCTGGCCGTGCCCTTTCAAATCATCCATCCCGTGCCCAACCTTTACCAACGCGCGGAAATGAAGGAAAAAGCCTCTCAAATTAAACAAATCGCTCAGAATAAAAGAATTTTAAGTCTGTCGCTCGAAAATCAACTCGCCTTTACCGGACCCGATCGACTGGAAAAATCCGTGGAGGAACCTGCCTCTTATTTTTTATCCAACTCCAACGGCGCCTGGAAAATCTCATCAGTGGATTTTTATCTCTCCATTTGGATCAAAAGCACTCACAACCTATTACTCTATTGTAATAAAGGATTCCCCTATCGGGGCGATCTCTTGGATGTGGCCGGTGTCAGGCTGATCATGCTGCCGCAAAAAATTTATTCCGCAAAATATAAAACCATTGGAAGATGGAAAAATGATTTTCTCATGTTTAATCCCAATGCTGGCGAGAACTTAAGATGGGTGGGTCAGTCTATCGATTTCCCCGATGCCCCGAGTATTTTGAACGTTCTGGCTCGACCTCATAGCGGATGGCGCAAAAAAGTTTATTTGGAAAAAAATTTGGCGGGAGTTTACTGCGCTTTAGATCCGGCGCGGCGGTCGATTCCAATAGCGGCCGAAAATAACCAGCGGTCCAATAACAATCGCGCTGGCTTAAACGCGGATTTTAACGGACCTGGTTACATGGTTTTTAATGACAGTTACGCTCCCGGCTGGCACGCCTGGGTGGATGGAAAACCCAAATCCATTTACCGGGCCGACGGGCTTTTTATGGCCGTTCCCCTTTCCGAAGGCGGCCGTCATCAAGTGGATTTCCGTTATGAACCTACTTCGTTTCGGTTCGGAGCTTTTATCTCTCTGTTGAGCTTGGGGTTAATGGGTTTCTTGGGCATGGCTAGGTGTCCAACCGACTAATTGGGTGTGCCCCAATGCTTCTTTCAAAAACTTGGCGATTTCGACTGGGTTCCCTTCGGTCCAAAAATCGACAAAAACCTGTTGCGGCGACAGGTCCAAAAGCAGCGAATGCGTGTCCGTAACTCCAATATGATTTATCATTAAACTATCGATCACTTTTTTGGCTTCGTCCTGGGATAAAACCCATTGACCATAAATTTTGGACTTTTTTACGTCAGGTTGAAAATAAAAAATAGTTTCGAATCCCATGTAAGCCGGTATCTCGGCCCCCTCGTTGGTCACCGCTTTCGCCGGAACAAAAGAAAAACTCAAAGCGCCACCCTCCCATTGGGCCGGTCCCAGTATTTTTTCGAGAGGTAAAGCAAAGCCGGTTTGGGCGACCGAAGACGGCGGTTGAGCCAAAGGAGACAAAACCGGCATCGAAGTAGCGGCTAAAAGAGTTTTGGCTTCCTGAGCTAAAAGTACCCTAGACCCTGACCCCGTGAAGCCAAGGCGCTCCACCCCCGGGTTTTCCCCGTTAAAGGGCCGATAAATGGAAGTTAAGGTGAGTTGGTTGGATTCTAATAGGGCTTCAATTCGGGGCATTTCCCAGTCCAATAAAACCATTTCACCGATTAACAAACATCCGTGAGACTGCGGTTGAAAGGCAAACCAGCTAGTCAATCCCGCCCCGGAGTCCACCCAGGAACCGTGAACCAAAACATTCAGGTCCAGCCGCGGCACGCGGATCTTAAAACCGTCGCCTTCCGCTTGGCCCGGGTAACCCAGCAGATGTTCAACGATCCTCCAGTTCCGATTGGCGGCACCATCGGCCCAACGGGCCCAAGCCAAAACGCCGCCGACTAAAATGAAGAACAGGGTCAGCCATAGCCATTTCATGACCCCCATTATCCACAAGCCCCGCCGCGAACGGTTGAAAACTTAGAGGACCCGCAAGTGTTAAACACTGGTTAAACTATGGACTCAGAGCCTTTTTTGCTTCCCCGACTGGAGAGGCAGGCTTATGATTTCAAAGCTGTTCCCAATACAATTCAAAGAAATAGCGGATGGAACAAGAACAAAAATCACAACTATCCCCTTTTCAAATTAAAAAAATCTGGGGCGAGGCCACTGGCTTTTTAAACCGCTACCAAAAAATTTGGTGGATTGACCTGATTCTTTTATTCGGGCTGATTGGTTTGATTTTCGGCATGATCAATGTGGCGGGCGAATGGACCGGGGTTCATCGTCCTGCGGTGGAAATCGACCTCTCCCCCTGGGCTCTTCCCAAATACACTTTTTATTCCCTTTGCCGGGGCATGATGGCTTATATCCTTTCGTTTATTTTTACCATTGCTTACGGCTACTGGGCCGCCAAGGATCACATCGCGGAAAAAGTGTTAATCCCCATGCTGGATATTTTACAAAGTATCCCGGTGCTGGGCTTCATGCCGCCCCTCATGCTGGCCATGGTGGCCATTTTCCCGAACAGCAATATTGGTTTGGAATTGGTGGCGGTCATCATGATTTTCACCGGTCAGGTTTGGAATATGACTTTTAGCTTTTACCAGTCCCTGCGTTCCATTCCCATGTATTTACAGGAAGCCGCGGCCATCTACCGCTTCAATTGGTGGCAAAAGGCCACCAAGCTGGAAATTCCTTTTTCAGCCATCGGATTGATTTGGAACAGCATGATGAGCATGGCGGGAGGCTGGTTTTTCCTGACCGTCAGCGAGTCTTTTCAATTGGGCGATAAGGATTTTCGCCTTCCCGGGCTGGGTTCCTATATGAGCGTGGCGGCCGACAAGGGCGACGATTGGGCCAAGCTTTACGGCGTGATCGCCATGGTTTTGATGATTGTGGCTTTAGACCAGCTTCTCTGGCGCCCCATGGTGGTCTGGGGCCAAAAGTTTCGCGTGGAAGAAGGCGGCGCGGAAGAAGGAATGAATTCGTGGTTTTTGGATTTGATATACCGTTCCCAAATTATTCAGTTCTTCCAGGGACTTTTTAAGCCCAAGCAGGTGAATTCTACCCAGGCCATGCCGTCCGCGGATAAACCGGTTACCCAGGTCGTGACCACTAATCGCGATTCAAAAGCTCATCTGTCTCAAATCATTTCCATCGTGGCCTTCATCGCCCTCCTGGGGCTCATGGCATTTGGGGCGTTTAAAATTATTGAGCTCTTCAGCAAGGTCCACCTGGGTCAATGGCAGCTCATCGTGCTGGAGGCATTGGCCACTTTGGGCCGGGTTTTGGTCGCGGTGGGGCTTTCGGCCCTTTGGACTATTCCGGTAGGACTTTGGATTGGTCTTTCCCCCCGGCTCTCCCGTATCGCTCAGCCCTTCGTTCAGGTAGCGGCCTCTTTCCCCGCGCCCATGCTCTTTTCTTACATTATTTTTATGATGCATATCTTCGGCATTCCCCTTAATTGGGGCGCCATTGCCCTCATGATTCTCGGGGCGCAGTGGTACATTTTATTTAACGTCATGGCTGGCGCTATGGCGATTCCCTCGGATCTCTTAGAAGCCGCCCGCATGTATGGTATTACGGGCTGGCAGCGCTTCACCAAGGTCTATCTGCCGGGCATCTTTCCCTATCTGGTCACCGGCATGGTGACTAGCGCCGGCGGCACCTGGAACGCCAGTATCGTGGCCGAATATGTCACCGATAAAGGTCAAACCCTGACCGCCTTCGGCTTGGGTTCTCAAATCAGCGACGCGGCGTCCAAAGCCGACTATCCCATGCTGGCCGCCAGTGTGGTGGTCATGTCTCTTATGGTGGTGGTCTTTAATCGATTGGTGTGGAAGAGGCTTTATCGTTTGGCGGAAGAAAAGTATTCTTTAAGTAAATAGGGGTGACTTATGACTGTTGACGTCAAAGAAGAAGTAAAAACCGAGTCGAAGCTCATTGAAGTCAAAAATGTGTCTCAGGAATTCAAACTGCCCAACGGCAAATCCCTCAAGGTTTTGGGCGATGTCAACTTATGCATTAACAAGCGCGAAGTGGTGGCCCTGCTCGGCCCTTCGGGATGTGGAAAATCGACCCTGCTCCGTATTTTAGCCGGCCTCATTCCTCCCACCAAAGGGGACGTCTTTTACCACGACCAACCTTTGCATGATTTAAATACCGGCGTCAGCATCGTGTTCCAAAGTTTCGCGCTTTTTCCCTGGATGACGGTGGCGGAAAATATTCAAACCGCCCTGCAGTCCCGCGGCTTTCCCGCTAATGAAATTGAGGACCGCGCCCAAAAAGCCATTCAAATGGTCGGCTTGGTGGGCTTTGAGGAAACCTATCCCCGGGAACTTTCAGGCGGCATGAAACAGCGCGTCGGTATCGCGCGCGCGCTATCCGTTGACCCTGAAATTTTATTCATGGATGAGCCTTTCAGCCACGTAGACGCCCTCACCGCCGAGTCGCTTCGGGCGGAAGTCATCGACATCTGGGCCGCCCACGACAAAAATCCCTCTTCGGTGCTGATGGTCAGCCACGATATCTCCGAGGTGGTTTACATGGCCGATCGCATTGTGGTTTTAGGTACCAACCCGGGCCACATTTTGAAAATTGTCGAAAATACTTTACCCCGCCCCCGCGATTACCGCGGCGTGGACTTTAACAAACTGGTGGATCAACTCCACGACATCATCACGGGCCATGAAATTCCCGACGTGCCCGAACCGGTATTGCAGCCCAACGAGCTTCCCCCCGCCGAATCCCTTCCCGATGTATTGCCCGGCGAAATCGTGGGTATTTTGGAATATCTCGATGCCCGCGGCGGAAAAGAGGATGTTTTCCGCATCGCCACGGAAACCGACAAGGAATTCGGGGATATCCTGAAGGTTGTCAAAGCTGCCGAACTTTTGGACTTTGTCGACACGCCCAAACGGTTGGTCGTTTTAACCCCGGATGGCCAGCGCTTCATGAAAGCCACCTCCCAGGAACGCCAAAACATCTGGAAAGAACAGCTTCTCAAACTCCGCCTCTTTAAACAGGTCAATGACATGCTGGCCAAACATCCCCGTAAAAAACTGGACGCTGAGCTGGTTCAGGAAATCATTGTTCTCAATCTGCCTTCAGAAAATTTAGAGAGAACATTCGCGACCTTTATTCATTGGACCCATTATGGAAACCTTTTTGCTTTTGATGAGGACACGCAAAAGTTTTTTTATCCGCGCAAAAGAGCCCCCCGCCACACCAAACAAAAGGGCGACTCCAACGGCAACGGTTCCGAACCGACCAACGGTGCGCCGACCCCCGCTTCCGAAATACCGCAGACTTCCCAGCCTCCCGCCGAACCGCCCAAAGTTTGAAATTTCCGGCTTTCCCGGGGGTCGGTGGTTCATGTTAGACTGTCGTGGCTTTTATCCCCTTTAAAGGAACCTTAATGGACTCCCTGCATACCTTGTTGGACCACATATTGCACATGAACCAATATCTTCCGCAGTTGGTCCAAACCTATGGCACCGCCATCTACGCCATTCTCTTTGGAATCATCTTTTGCGAAACCGGCCTGGTGGTAACGCCCATCCTTCCCGGGGATTCCCTGCTTTTTACGGTGGGAGCTTTGAGTTTTACGGCCCAATTGAACGTTGGTTTTTCCTGGGCCTTGCTGACCGCCGCCGCCTTGATGGGGGACCATAGTAACTACTGGATCGGCCGGTTCTTTGGCCCGAACGTCTTTGGGAAATTTATCAACAAGAAATACTTGGACAAGACCCACGAAATCTACGAAAAGCATGGAACGCAGACCCTCATCCTTTTCCAGTTCGCCCCCATTTTCCGGACCTTTGCCCCCTTCGTGGCCGGCGTGGGAAAGATGGGTTACGACAAGTTCGGCCGTTACAACCTGATCGGAGTTCTTCTTTGGACCTCCATCTGCATCTTCTCGGGCTATTTCTTTGGAACCCTCCCTTGGGTGAACCAGCACTTCGAAGTGGTGGTCATGGGAATCGTTTTCGTGTCGCTCATCCCCACCTTTGTGCAGATGGCCAAATACTTCCTGAGCTCCAAACCCGTGGCGGCTAAAAAGGCCCCCGCTAAAAGGAAGAAATCTTAAAATCGAAAGAAATAAGCCTCTTCACAAAAGATACTTTCTTGATGAATAAAAATCCACTATGGGTTATTTTTACTATTTTCGTTTTTTCCAACGGACTCCTCGCTTATTCAGAATTACCTTTTGGGATAAAGCTATTAGTAGGCTTAACAGGCCTTTTGGTTCCCTTTTTATTCATTCTTCTAAATTCCAAACATCTCAAATTAACCCCGGGAGAAACCGGCGGCCATTTCCAGCCGCGGTTTGTGCCGTGGATATTGGCCCCGCTGGCGGCATTGATGTTTTTTTTGAGGTTCTACAAATTAGCGACATTTTCAACCTGGCCGTCAACCGACGACGGTTGGTTTGGCGCTTACGCGCTCGATCTTTATGAAAAATGGAATTGGAACCTTCTGTTTGGACCCATACGATTTCCGGCTTTAAACTTTTGGCCGCAAACGCTTTTATTTAAAATTTTAGGGCCGTCTCTTTTGAGCCTTTTTCTTTTGCCAGCGATATTTTCACTTTTAACGGTCTTTTTCGCCTATGGGGCCGCGAAAGAATATTTTTCAAAGCCATTCGCGTTTTTGTACGCTGGTATCGCCGCGTTCAGTTTCTGGCCTCTGTTGCTGGGCCGCATTCCCGGCGGCGGCGGCGTAATCCCAATTCTAGAATTGGCCGTCCTGATTTTGTTGAGCCGAACCTTAAAAAACGAAAACCAAACCTACCAAAATATTTTGGCGGGACTGCTGGGCTTGGCTTTGATAGGCGGGTTTTACTTTTCCTTTTACTACTGGATCGCCTGCTGGATTTGGTTTCATTTTTTTATCCTATGGCTGGGATTTCGGAATAAAAAAATCAGAAGCGTTTTGTTCATTTTATTCTCCGTTGAGGCGCTTCTTTCGATTCCCCTGGCTGCCGTTTTTTTTCAAAACGGAATGGGGCAATACGCTTATAGTTTGCTGTTTTTCAATAAAAAGACCGTCTGGTCCGGCGGGTTCAACTCTTTAAGCTATTTGACCTCTCTCCTTTGGGGAGCCGACAAATCGGGTTTTGTGTACCGGCCACAGTGGGGAGGATTTTTAAACCCTGTCTCGGGGTCGTTTTTTCTTTTGGGTTTCATGTGCCTTTTAAGGCGGTGGAAAGACCCCATTTGGAGATGGGTATTGTTCGCGGTTCCGTTTTTTTTGCTCCCCGGACTGCTTTCCCAAACCTTTGAAATGTACCGAATTGTGTCCCTGGTTCCCTTGATTATTTTGATAACCGCGATGGGTATTGAATTTTTATTCATTCAATTTCCTAAATATATCAAAGTGTTTCTTGTTCTTTTTTTAATGTCTTTTTTCATGGACACATACCATTTATTCGATGTCTACCATCAGGCATGGGCCGTTCCTGGAATCCAATGGGGATCTTTTAAGTCTTTGGAGCGCTGGAGAGCGTTTGAAATATTGGAACAGCAAAATCATGAAAACGGTCCGGGGCTTATTTTCGCTGACTTTATTATTCGAAATTTTGATCGGACACTGGATGTCGCTACCTATTCTTTCAATTGCGACCGAAATAGGTCGCTGATTCAATTAAAGCCGGCATGGGTAGCAATTATTTTCCCGTCGCACTTACAGCCCTTTTTAAGCCGCCGCTTTCCTGACGGAAAGTGGTACGAACTCTCGGAGAATCTTCCGGTCTCGGATGATAATAAGTATCTGGGAATCATTCCCTGGCGCGAGGAAAACAGGGAAATGTTTACTCAATGGAGAATGGCTAACCGGTGTTTTGAAGAGGTAAACGAGCAAATGTTGTATTCGAAAAATCAAATGACGTTTCAAGACTATGAAAATGCGCTGCTCTTTATCCGGCCCGTATTGGTTAAAGATCCTTTTTTGGAATCCTGTTTCGACCAAAAAATATTGGGCGCTTTTGACAACAGGGCCGAACCTCAGAAGGCTCTTTATTTCACCCAGCGGGGGTTGACATATGGTTACCCCAGCGCTTTTTTTACCCGGGAACTATCCGATTTAAAAAAATGAAAAAAAGACAAGGTTTGAAATGAAATTTCGATCGAATCCATTTTACTTAATTTTGGGTTTGGTCCTCCTCGTTGGTACCGGTTTGGGATATTTGGTTTGGAATTACATAAGCCTTCCTTTTTCCAATCCCATGGAAGTCGTTGGCCCGCCGACCCTGCATGGTATAAATCCATACAATGATATTCTGCGATTCATAATTTTTGTGCTTTTACCCTCAGGGTTACTCTTGATACTTTATGTTTTTAATCTGTTTGGAATAAAAGAACCAATTCCAAATTTCTCCCAGGCGAGAGAGGGCGCAAAAAATAAAAAAAATACTTACTTTTTTGAAATACTTTTAATCCTTTTCGCCGCGCTTTTGTCCCTCAATATCCCGACATACCATTCTTTCGGGCAGTTCGATCCTTTTCACGAAGGGGAGTCCCTGGGAACGGCTATGTCCGCCATAGATCATCAGGTTCCCTATCGTGATTACTTTTTCTTTCACGGCGTCATCCAGGATCCCCTGCGCTCAGTTTGGGCTTTTCAATGGTTTGGACAATCGATCGGCGCGCAACGGACGTTGGAGTCCATCTTCAAAGTAGCCACTTGGATGCTCCTCGCCCTCTTTCTGGCCAAAGTTTTTTTCTCCAATCGCTTTTTTGCTCTTGCCGCGCTGATCTCCATCGCCGTTTTTTCTATTCCATTCCTCTTTGATACCCTGGTCGAACCATGGGTAAGACCCCACGAACCCGAAAATATCGTTGGTGTCTTTAAACATTGTGAACCCTGGCTGGCCCCCTTTCACTGGATCATTCTTTCGGGGAGAGATTTGTTATCCATGGCTTTTCTTTTAGCGTTTCTTTCTGTTTTGAAATACACGGACGACAACCAGCCCTCTAAAAATAATTTAAAACTCTCGTTTTCCGCTTTTTGCTTTTCTTTTTTTCCATTGATGGCCCTGGCCCATTCCGTGGACAGGGGAATATATTTAATGACCGCCGGATGTGTTTTCTCAGCCTGGTTTGTTTTGTTTTTTCTAAAGCGCCGAGAATCTCTCTTCGCTTATATCGCCGGAATACTGTTTGGCTGGATTTCAGGAATCTTGGCGCTCGGATATTTTCTTCAATGGAACTACGCCGGTTTTGTGAGCTTCGTTTTTGGCGTCCTTCCCCGGTATAAATTATTGACGGACGCTTTGCCCTATCCCATCCAGGATCCCCGATATTTTGTAGCGATGGTCCTGTTGGCTTTTTATGTTTTCCGCGAATGGGAAAGGTTCCTGCGGTTGATTTATCATGGAAAATTGACCTTGATCGAAGCCCTGAAAGTTTTCTTAGGGGAGGATGGTGTCTTAGTTGTTCTTTTAACGCTTTCCCTTTTCAATTTTCGAAACGTTTTGGAAAGACCGGTTCTGGACCACCTGGCTTATAATTTCATCTTTGTTTTCCTGATGGTTCTCGTCGATATTTTCCGCACATTCCGGCCCTTTTTCGAAAGCCGTCTATTTCAAAAAATATCTCTGGGAATCCTGGCTTTCGTTGTGATTCTTGCCGGTTTTTCCTTTTACCGGCTGATGGCGTTTGACCAATGGGGCCAAAATTTCCCATTAAAAAAGAATGACGTTTCTTTCCTCACCGACAACCGCCGCCAGGTAGTTGACTTTTTAAAAACCGAGTTAAAAACCGGGGAACCTTTTTTCGCTCTCACCAATGACGCTTCCTGGTATTACCTTCTCAACAGGCCCAGTCCTACCGCTTATCCCTGCCTCTGGGTCGCCGCCCCAAAAGCTTTTCAACAGCAAGTCGTGGAAAGTTTGGAGCAAAAAAAAATCCGGATCGTTCTCTACAAAAACAGCTTTTGGGGTTCATCGATTGATGACATTCCCGACCTACAGCGGTTTCCCGTGATCACGCAATATGTGCAAAGCCATTACATCCCTTATAAGAAAATAGCGGATCAGGAAATCTGGATTCGAAAGAATTAGCTAGAGAATGCCGCCATAAAGGATTTTCTGTGTTTTCAAACATCCGAAAGTAGTTTTCAGATGCCCTAAAATCTCCCGGTTTTACAATGCCTCCAACCGGGCTATTCGCTATATAATTGGGTTAGTGGCGGCAACACATTTTCGACTTTATCCCTAAGCCCTGAGGCCTTGCATGTCGAAACCCTCACAATTTTTCCTTCAAATTCCTTTTATTTTAGCTATTTTTTGTCTATTCACCGTTTCCACCGCCTCCGCCCGGCAACAGCTCCACGGCCATGTTCCCCAGGAAGCCTCTACCGCCCCCTTTTTAGGCGCGATGGACACAACCGCGACCCTCAATTTGGCCATCAGCCTGCCTTTGCAAAATCAGGATGAACTTCAACAATTTCTAAAAGATGTTTATAACCCGCAAAGTCCCTTTTACCATCACTTTTTGACACCGGATGAATTCGCCCAGCGATTTGGCGCCTCGGATTCGGATTATCAATCCGTAATCGATTTCGCCAAAGCCCACAACCTAATCATAACGAATACTTACCCCAACCATCTTCTGGTCGACGTTCAAGGTTCGGTATCCGACATTCAAAAAACGTTTCATGTGAATTTGAAACGCTATCAACGGCCCGACGGTAGTGTGTTTCACGCTCCCGACCAGGAACCCTCGGTAGATCTGGATGTGGCCTTGATCCATGTCAGCGGACTGGAAAATTTTCACGTCCCTAAACCCTCATTTAAAAAAATAGAGCAAACCCAGCAAACTTCGTCTCTTTTTCATCCTAATCAGGGAACCGGCCCTAAAACTGGGGGTATCTATCCCTATTTTGGAACTGATTTTCGAAACGCTTACACTCCCTGTCTTTCCGCGTTAACACAAGGCGCGGGCCAAACCGTGGCAGTGGTTGAATTTAGCAGCTATTACACTGCGGATATTTCCAGTTATGTAACCGCCGCGAGCCTTTCTACCAACGTTTCAACTCAAATAACTAACGTTGGCGTCGATAGTTTTGATCCCACCAGCGTGCCCCTAACATCCTCCGGTGACATAGAGGCTTCTTTGGATATTGAATTGCTTCTCTGCATGGCTCAGTCATCCCAACTTTATGTTTACGAAGCGGCCAACAACGGGAGCAACGTGACCGCGAATGATATGCTCACCCTGATCGCGACTTCTCCGACTACCGTAACCACCGCGAAACAAATCAGCTGTTCCTGGACCGGTTTTGGCGACGCGGGAACTTCGATTATTTTTTCGCAGTTCGCTGCGCAGGGACAATCCTTTTTTCAGGCAGCCGGCGACTCAGGTGCTTATGTTACAGGCGACCTTATAACCACAGTGCCTGGTCCCATGAACGTCTCTTCCGAATTAACTGTCGTTGGCGGCACCGAATTAACGACCAGCGGCGCCGGCGGAGTTACCGTCGGGACTTATATCAACGAAACAACCTGGAACCAAGGGGGCGGAATTAATGGCGGTGCCGGAAGCGGCGGTATCTGCAATGGCTCCTCTCCCGTGGCCATCCCCACTTATCAAGTGCCCTTTGTGAACAGCGCCAACAAAGCGTCCGCTGTTGACCGCAACATACCTGATGTATCTCTTACCGCTTTCGACATTGAGGTTTACGCGGAAAATAACGGCCCCGATGGCGTATACGGCGGCACCAGCTGTGCGACGCCTCTTTGGGCAGGATTCACCGCTCTTATCAACGAACAGGCCGGCGTCAAAGGCCCCATGGGCTTTATGAACCCTGCCCTCTATTTTTTAGCCCAGAATTTTTATAGCAATGATTTCAACGATATCACCACGGGTAATAACAATCTTTCCGGCGCCTCGACGCTTTACACGGCGGTCGCGGGCTACGACTTGGCCACCGGGCTGGGCAGCCCCAAGTGCAATCTTGTCGCCGATATGATCAACCCGCCGCCCACCAATACGCCCACGATTACCCCCACTCTCACCAATACTTATACGCCCACCATTACCCCCACCCCCACCAACACGCCCACCCCTCCCACGACCACCAGCAGTTACGCCTATCCCCAGCCCGCCCACGGGGGACTGGTAAACATCTGTTATAACTCCCCCATCGCCCAGCAGGTCCGCATCAACATTTACAGCGTCAGCGGTCAGCAGGTGGATTCGGTCATGGATAACCCCGTGGATTCCAACCAGAACCGGGTGACCATTTCACTGCAGGGTTTTGTGCCCAGCGTTTACTTTTATATTATTAACGGTCTGACGTCCGGCGTGCTCGCCACAGGCAAGTTTTTGGTGGTGCCGTAAATGATTTTGAAAAAACAACACCTATTCTTTAACCACCAAGACACCAAGAACAACGAAAAACAATTCTTTTGGGGTAAGACTTCAACCCAGAATTTCTTTTTGCTTTCCTTAGTGTCCTTGGTGCCTTGGTGGTTAATGCTTTTTCTTTTTTTGATTCCTTCTCTTGGCCGTTCCCAAATCCTCACGGGTGCGGGGGACGCTTTTCCCAGCATGAACCTTCCTGACGGGGCGAAAGCTTCCGCTCTCGGCGGGGCCTTTAGCGCCTGGGCCGACGATACCAGTGCGATCTATTGGAACCCCGCGGGCATGGTTTGGCTTCCGAAAATCCAGATAGAAACCGCCTTCAATCAGTGGTTTCAGGATTCTTTTTTTCAGGACATTGCCATCGTATGGCCCAAGGATTGGGGCGCTATCGGGGCCCGTATTTCCTATGTCAACCTGGGCAGCATCACCCTGCGCAACGACAACGGCACCCCCCTGGGGTCAACCGTCATACCCGAGGACTGGGGCGGCACTTTCGCCGCGGCGGGAAAACTCGGAAACCTTTCACTGGGCCTGGCGGCCAAAATCTATTCCGAAACTCTTTCCACTTATTACGGTTACGGCGGATTGGGGATCGACGCGGGCGCTTTATATAAATTAGGCGATCTGGATCTGGCCGGGGGCGTGCGCAATATCGGAATCGTCACCGGTTACAACTACCCCACCGAAGCTTATACTGGCGCGGCCCTGGCGCTGGGGCCCAAAAGTCTTTTGTTCCATCTGGCCTCCGACACGACCTTCACCGACGGCGGCGTGATTGTCCATCATGGGTTGGAAATCGGATACCAACAGACGGTTTTCCTGCGGGCCGGGTACCAGTGGCTTCCCCAGTCCCTCCCCAGCCAGGATCAGGCGGGCCTGAGTGGCGGCGCCGGAATCGCTTTGGGGGATGTGAATATCGATTACGCCATGACGTCCTATGGCAACCTGGGCCTGACCAATCAGGTTTCCATCTCCTATCAATTCACCGAGCCCAAGGGCGCCGCGGCTGAGCAGGAGGACGATGAGGATTCCCGCGTTTCGACAGGCGGCGACCGCGGGGACGAGGAAAGCGAACCGGCTCAACCCGCTCCGACCGCCGCGCCCCAGATTAAAATTAAAGTATCGCCGCCCCCGCCGACAGGAGTCAGCGAGAACGAAACCCAATTAACCATGAGAGCCGCCTACCATATCGGCATCAAAGCCTATAAAACCCGCGATTATGAAAAGGCCGCCCGATACCTGAAAAAATCCTTAGCCCTTCCCTCGGGCCCGGCGGAGTCGGTTTTCCGGGCAGAAGCCAATTCCATGCTGGGAATTATTTATCAGTTCTTTTTGAAATCGCCCGGCAGTCTGGACCTGGCCCGCCGGTACTACCAGGCCGCTCTGGAAATCGACCCCACCAACAGCACCGCCCAAAAACACCTGCCGCAGGTAGAAACAAACTAAATCTTAATCTGAACCACCAAAGTCACCAAGTAAGTCAAACCAGAAATTGGGTTAAACATTAACCCCAAATAAAGAATTGGTTTTAAGCTTTTCACAAAATCTTATCTTTCGCTGTTCTTCGTGAACTTGGTGCCCTTGGTGGTTAAAGATTTTTTCAGCTGACTTCCACCCGATAAACCGGAATAATTTTTTTAGACCATTTCTGTTCGAAGTCGATTTCCTGGCACAAAAGATTCTTTTTCTGAAGAATTTCGGCGGTTTCCTTGTCCTGAAAAACCTTCTGCGTGAACCCAATCTGCCCCGCGTCCGCGATCGATTGGATTTTCGCTGTCAAATTCACCGTGTTGCCGAAGTAGTCGATGTTGTTGTCGAAATTCACCGCCAGACAGGGGCCGGTGTGAAGGGTAATGCGCAGCCTCAGCCGGGTGTCCGGGTTGTGGCCGTTAAAATATTCCTGCATCTCAATAGCCGCCTTCAGCGCGTCCGAGGTTTTGGAGAAAGACGCCATCACCGCGTCCCCGATGGTTTTGACAATCGCCCCGTCGTGTTTCAAAACGCCCTCATAGGTCTTTTGAAAGTGCTTTCGCACCTCCACGAACGCCGCCGCGTCCCCTTCCTGCTCGTAAAACTTGGTGGAGCCCACCAGATCGGTGAAAAGAATGGTCTGCACGCCGATTTCCAGCTTAATGTCCGACGCCAGGGATTCGGCGGTGAAAATATCCCTGAAATTCTGGAAGGAAAAAAGGTCCGCGGGCCTCAGGGTGTCCTGGTCCATTTCGTTGTCCTCCAAAATGAACATTTTCGGCTGGTCGGAGGTGTTTTTTAAAATCACCGTGGGAAAGTTTGAGACTTTGATGTTTTGAGCCGACAGCTGATCGATCCAGAGCAGTTCGGACAGTTCGGCTTTCTCCTCCACGTCCAAAAGATTGTAAATTTCCGTGCCGCCCAGCCTCAGGCGGTAGCGGCCCAGCCCCAGAAAAGTTTTGAGGGAAAGCTCGGTCCCCGGCTGCAGGGTTCTTTGCAGTTTGATGTGGGCCTTCTTGGCCGGCTCCGCGGAACAATAAAGTTTCTTTTCAATCACGCGGATTGAGGGATGAAGATGAAAGACCACTTCCAGGGCGTTAAAGGAGGTCGCGTCAAAATCCACGTTGCATACGTCGCACCGGCCCCGCTTGGGCAGGTGGGCCAGGTTGGTTACTTCTTCCCTCACGCCCCGGCAATGGGGACAAATGACGTCCCAGGTGAGCTTGAAAAGTCCGTGGCGCGTTGCCTGTAAAAAAGCCTCCAGAAGAATTCTCTCGCTCACGCTCCATTCCCGGGCTAGGCTTTTCAGGCGGATCCGGTCCAGTTCGTCATCCGGGGTGGTTCTCACGTAACCGGCGATTTTTTGGATCAGGTTCGGATTGATGCCGGCCTTCGCCAGTTCTTTCTGGATTTCCCCCAGCCGGGTTTCGGCCTGAGGTGAAAGACTTATCTTTTTTCCCGACAGGATAATTTTTTGCTGTTTCTGCACATAAGCGTCCATCGTGCGCAGCGCCTTGAGGAATTTGTCTTTTAACTTATTTAAAATCAGCTTAGTCAGTTGCCGGGTGAAAAAACCCGTGGGGATCAGCCCCAGATAAACGTAAAAGTTACATCGGCCGCCCTCTGCGGGTTCCATGAAATAAATCACCCGGTTCGCTTTTAAAAAACCCTTCGAATAGCGGCGGTCGATGACCATGGCTTTTCCATATTCCCATTCCCAGGGTTTTTCCTCCCAGATCATGTCGAAGCCCACTGTTTTGGCCCGGCCGAAAACTTTTCCGTTCTTTTCCACCAGCTTCATTTCATCCAGGCCCACCAGCTGGTTAAACACATTCACGTCGCTGATATAGGGCCAGAATTTCTCCGGGGAGGATTGCAGCTGGCAGACCCAAAAACCTTCCAGCGGTTTTCCCAGCTTCCTCAACTCGGAAGGCCAGGGATATAGGGCTGAAAATTGGTCTAAGCTCATGACGGGGGGCATGGGAACCTTTCAAGTTAGGGTGCGCAAAGAATAATACCGAATCTTGGGGAGAAAAGTTTCAGCACAAGTTAAAAGATCAGGAAAAATCAATCCGTTACTTTAAAAGATCGTTCACCTTGGCGGCGCAGATAAAGTCGTTTTCGGACAAGCCTTTGATGGCATGGGTGGTGTAGCTCACTTTGCAGGTCTTATAGGAAACTTCCAGGTCCGGGTGATGGTCTTCCCGGTTGGCGATAAAGGCCACCGCGTTCACGAAGGCCATGGTTTCGTAGTAATTCTTGAAGATGAAAACTTTAAAAATTTCCTGATTCACTTTTTCCCAGCCCGGCAGCTGGGCCAGATAATTTTTCGCAGCGGCGTCATCCAAAGGCCTGGTTCCGCCCTCACAGGGTATGCATTTTTTTAAAGCCAGATCGCTCATCATCGAACCTCCAACAAAAAAGAAGATTTAACCACTCCCCCAAAGGGGATTTTTTGATCCCCGAATCTTTTTTAGGGGACAAGGGTACCAAGTTCACCATGCCGACCTTCAATAAAGCTTTAAAGAGGTCGGTATAGTACCGATTTCCATAATCTGTTTTATGGAAATCGGCACAAGAACGGCGAAAAACAAAATATTTTTACTAAGTCTTTAAAAAGATGTAAATCAAAAATCTTATTCTTTGGTTTTCTTGGTGAACTTGGTGCCCTTGGTGGTTAAAGACTTTTGGGATTTAAAAAATTACCAAACGTCGCGGGCGCTGCTCACCGAGGTTTCATTATCCCAAATGAGGCTCTTGTTGTTTCCCTTGGCGATTAAAAGCGAACGGATCAGTACCTGCATTCCGCCGTTGGCACCCTGTAACCCCACTTCAAACCCGCCGGGAAAGCCCGCGGCGGCGGCGTTGGGCGGAGCGAACATCGGCACGTTGGGCGGGGGCGGATCGCCGGCCAGACCGGTGTAATTGCCCGAAATGCCGTAATTAAAGGGGCTAATCAAACCCGAATTGCAGCGGCTCAGCGGGGTATAGTTTTGTTCCAAAATACTTTGATTCGCGCTTCCAACGGTCGTGCTTCCGGAAAGCTGGTAAAAAGCGTAACTCGATCCGCTGGTCATGGCGGTTTGGCTGGGGTCCCAGGCGAAGGTCAGCGGTTGGCCGCTGGGAAAATTACCGGCTGTCGTCAGCCAGCTGATCACGTTGGCCCCTAAAGTCGGGTCCCCGCCCAGGATATCCTCCAGCTCAAACGCGTCCACGAACTGGACGCTCTGCCATTCGATCAGCCAGTAGGTCGTCAGGTTGGGAATTTTTTTCAAATCCCCCGCGATGCTCAAGTAATCAAAATAAAACCGGTAAACATCCAGGTTGAGCGTCACCTGCTTGCCCGAACCGTCCGTCACCCCGGTTACCGTCAGGGGCGCGTTGTAAGTCTTTCCATTGATGGTTTGGGGCGTATCCGCGGCGGCGTAAAAAAGACAGTTGCCGTATTCGTTGGAAACCGCCCCCGCGGCGGGAGAAAAGGTAATATTCGTGCCGCTCTGGGTCTGCGCCATCAGGGTGATGGCCGCCGGCTGCGGAGCCGTCCCCAGCTGGATTTGGGGAAGAAAATTCAGTCCGCCCGAAGAAGTGTTGTTCTGGAACATGTGCTTGTTGCTGTTCATCCGCTCATGCAGATGGAGCATGATCTGCTCGTTCATGGCCTTTAACGAAAGGTGCATTTCGGCGGCGGCCATTCCCTGGTAGCAATAGCTGAACAAAATAAGAAGCGCGGGTGTAATGAATCCGATGATGGCGACCACCATCATCAGCTCGATGATGGTCCAACCGCGCTGGCCTGGTTTTTTAAAAGGCTTGCCCATATCCTTACCAGCTTATTAGAAAATCATAAATATCGTAGGCGTAATGCTCGGGGAAATTCTGGCGGTAGGCTTCCACCATCAGCAGATAGTCGCCCTGGGCCAAAGTAGTGCCTCCGGACGCCACGGGCCAGCTATAGGTCCAGGGCGCGGTGAGGGTCACGGCGTGACCGGTCAGATTTCCGGGATAGGCGTTGTTGGTCAGGTTGCAGTCGCAAACCCCCGACACGGCGGCGCTGCCGTCCTGGACAAAAGCCCAACTGGCCCCCGCGTTGGGCGAGTACTTCAGGTTATAAATCACGGGAACTGTTTCCTGATACAATCCCGTTCCGGTCATGGCGTTGGAGGAATTGTACTCGGGATACTCTTCGGTGTAGTAATTGGCTAAAGCGTTAGGGTTGAATCTCCACCAGATATTCGTAACCGGCGAGCCGATGGTCACCCCTCCTCCATTGGGATAAGCCGTGGCGGTCACGGGACTGCCGATGGTCACCAAAATGCTTTGGGTTTCGTTATATTGAGGCACCACGCTGTTGGGATAAATTTGCACCAGCGGAATCTGAACAATGTGGCCGGGCGCGCCCGTACCGGCCATCTGGCCCCCGTCCAAAAAGGTTCTCATGGCGTAAACCAGCGAGGTTTCCGCCAGGGTCTGGGCGCCCACGTTGCCCGAAGGCGCCGTTCCGGTCTCCACCACGTATCCCACCTGGGTGTTTCCCCCAGTGACCTGGGTCATCCGGATGACGCCCGAGCCCTGCTCAGTGGAAGTATCTCCCTGTCCGTTATAGTCATAAAAAAGGCGGGAAGTGGTAGTGGACGACCCCGTCGCGGGAGCGGAAGTAATGGACGGTATATCCAGCGAGGTCGTCATTCCCGAGTAGGGCACGGAACCCCATTCGGGTGGTTTGCCGCCGTTAAAAGCCCAGGGACGACTCACGTCCACCACGCTGGGCAAAGGAAATGGGAAAATGCTGTAGGTGGTCACGGCGAGGGCGTATTCATTGGAGTTCGCGTCGCTTCCCCCATGTTCAAGCTGTTTTCCAGTGCCGGGGTTTTGCCCGTTATAAAAAGACTCGCAGCCCTGGCCCGCAGGATTGGGGAAATGCTGCTGTCCGTTGAAGCCGTCGTCCGATTGTCCCGCTCCGGTAGAGTTAGCCACGTTTTGTTTAACCTGCAGGAAGAAGGTTTCGGGCAAGGCCAGTTTACTGGCCACGCTGGGCAAATTACCGTAGGACACCCAGGAATCCAGATAACTCTTGTCGGGATAAAGTTCTCCCAACCAGGACCGCTGGTACCAGGTAACCGCATCGCCGGTGGTGCTTTTCACGTTGGAAGCCACCCATTCGCCGATCGCCGGGGAGGGGCCCTGCTTGCCGTCGCCGTTGATGCTGTCGTAACCGTTCAGGACGGTGCCCGCCATGGAAGTCTGGAAAGGCGCCGAATTGATCGTGACCCCGGTCATCGGCGCTTTGTCAAAGCCGATTTCCCCGCCGACGCCGAAATAATAAAAACTCCAGCCGTTGGTCGTGGTCCAAATGGAAGTGGTATTCAAAAGCCCCTGGCGGACGAGCTGGTAAAAGCGGGGGATGTCGATATGGACGTTATTGCCGCTCCAGTTATTGTTGTTGCCCGAGGCGTCAAAACCGCGGTAACCGTCCGAATACATTTGAGTTCCGGAGCTGCTCCCGTTTTTAAACCACCAGTTATAACCGTTGGGGCCGATGGTAATGGCCGCACCTGAGATGGAAACCCCTCCCACTTTAACGTCCAGATAGGGACAATCCCGGGGGTCGCCCATGAACTGGTATTGTTCCGTATAGGGCGGCATAGTGGCGCCTGTCCAGACATAAGTTCGGGAAAGATTGGGCAGAATGGTCACCGATTGTCCGCTGATGGTCACTGCCGAAGTGGTGACCGCGGCGCCCAGGCGGGTTTCAAGGGTGTGCTGACCGATAACGGTCGTTCCCAGGGGATAAACCGTTCCCATAATCGTCACGGCCCCGCCATAAAGCTGGGTGATCGGCATGGCGACGGAAATAATCCACCGGGCGGTGTTTTTAGGCATCGCGGGGCCTATAGCCGTAGAGGTCAAATCGTGATTTGTGAAAGTATAGGTGTTACTGGTATAAGTGGCTGAAGTTAGGTTGGTGTTATTGGAACCGCCTGTAGTCACTATATCAGGACTACAGGGGATATATTCGGACCCATATAACATGTCTCCCGAATTAAGCCCTCCATAGGTCTGGGGAACGGGCGTATTGGTCGGCAAAGGAGTGTTGGTAAAGGTGGCTGTGGGCGCCGCGCCATGAGGCGTATTGGTAGCCGTCAAGGTAGGGGTATTCGTGTAAGTGTTGGTGGGGGCGGGGATACTCGTATGAGTTGACGTGGGGGTATTGGTGAAGGTCGCCGTATCAATTGGGGTGTTCGTAAAAGTCGCGGTGGGGCCGCCGCAGCCGGCGGCGATGATTTCCACCGCTTCCATGGCCGCTGAATGGGAGCCGCCCAGGGTATAGGACATCGTATAGGTTCCGGCGTTCCCGTTGGTTTGCATATCATCACCCAGGGTGTAATTGTCATCCTTTTCAATCCACTCCTGGTTTTGGCCGCCTCCCAGAGTGTAAGTATCATTCGTGTAATTCATGAATAAATCGAGAATCAGGCTGTCTTTCGCGGTAGTTGTGATATTGATGGACTGGTTTGACGAGCTTGCTCCCTGAGCCGTGCTGGTGGCGCCAATGGGTTGAGAAGTATCGACGCCCGAATAGCTGATGGATCCAACATGCATTACATTCTTAGTGTCATTCGAGGTTACCACCACATTGTGGGTACCCGTGGAAGGGTTTACCAGATACCAGGTTTCCATATCTCCTGAAGCGCTGTTCGCGGTGGCCTGGAAGGAAACCGCTTGGGTCAGGTTGGCGCCGTTGTAAGTCACCTTGCTCATCCCGGCGCTGGGGCCGGTATCGTCCAAATAAACTTGAACCGCCAGGAAGTCGGCTCCGGCCCCTACTTTATGACTGTAGGAAGCGCTGGTGGCGTTGACAGAGGTGGAGTAGGCCGCGTCAGTAGCGATGGTACCGCATCTCGCCTGCGGCTGTGCCTCCGGGTTAACCTCTCCTTGCACCGAGGGCGTTGCGGCCAGGCCCGCCTGGGCGCAGCGCAGAGGGGTGTTGTAAAGGGTAATGAGCGTCTGATTGTCCGTCATGCTCGCCGTGATGCTCATGGGGCCGGGAGCGGCGACCGGATCGTCGTTCGGAACCACGCCGTTATAAGTCGTGCCAAAAATAGCCGGAGTGGGAACCTGAGTGGTATATTCCCGGGGAGAGGACCCATTACCCACGATGGCCGTGACCCCTACGATCGTCGCCGCCGAGTCGGGGAAAAAGAGGCTGATGGCCGGCACCCGGGGATCGCCGGCGGGAAGAACCCCGCCCGTATCCTCGCTGTCGTAATAAGCGTAAACCCGGTAGCGTACCGTCACTGCGTTGGACGTGTTCGTCGCTCCAGGATAATAAATCAGTTCCGGATGAGCGACCACCCGGACGTTGGTGTTACCCGTGCTGGGGCTGGTAATGGCGCAGGTCATGGGAACCGGATTGGTGGTTAGCGACAACTGGTTGCCCGGGTCTTTGGCCGCGTCGGAGTAATTGCGCAGGGGAGGCAGGGGCAGAAGCTCACCATGCAGATTGATGATCATGGAATTTTCAAAACTCGCCGGCTCGGAAAGCATGCCTTCGAGCAGCATGCGCTCGCTGATTTCAGTCACGCCCGTGGCAAAGCTGATGCCCGCCGCCGCCGCGCTCGCCGCCGCCTGGGTGACCGCCTGATAAGCCGCCAGTTCATCCGGATAGCGCATGGCGTTGTTGTATTGGTCGGCCACCGAATAACTCACGTTTTCCGCGCCGTTAAATTGGCTGGTCGAAATCGGATTAAGGCTTCCGTCCACCATAAAATTCCCCGTCATAAGCAGGCTCTTCGAATCCCCGGTGTCGGGATCGTAATACCAGTTATCCGTTCCCGTGCTCTGGGGCACAAACCCGGGATAATAATAAACCCAGGATGTGGGAGCGGATTCGGAGGGGTTGGCGCTGGAATTGGTCTCGGGCTGGTACTGGGAATCCCGGCCGTAGGAACTGCGGGTAATGTAATGGGCGCGCAGGTTTAATCCCTGACAGCGGGCGGCCATATCGATGACGTTCTGCTGCATGTAAGAGGTCAGAGTGGGCAAGACCGCCCACCAGGCGGGGATATTATTAATATCCAAAATATACAGGTCCATCACCTGGGTCGGCACATAGGGCTGGGCCGAGGTTCGCATGACGCCTCCCACGGTGGCCAGCAGGGTGCCGGGCTTGGCTTGACTGACATAGTCCCCGGGATAAAGATAAACTTTGACCGTCACCTGACGGGCGTAGGGGTCGTTCGCGACCCGGTTGACCTCCACCTGCCTGATATAGCGCCAGTTGCCGTCGGATTGCCGGTTACCGCTTAGAGGATCGCCCGGGTTATAGGCCGGATTGGCGGGGGGAAGGTCCACCTTGGTGTCCGTGGTTAAAACATCGTCATAATTGCCGCCATTGCTGTAATTGTCCAAAACCCCCACGCCCAGCTGCTCGTTTCCGTTGACCAGGGCGCGGAGCTCCTCATACATTTGAATCGCTTTTTCCGTCGCGAAGGTCTGGTCCGCATTGACCACGGCCTGTTTATTGACAAACCGGTTGGCCATAATAATCGTGGTGGCCATGATCGCCAGAATAGCGGTCGCGATGGCCATTTCAATGAGGGTGTAGCCCTTTTGATTGAGTTTTAAAGTTCTAACTGTCATGGCCGATTCCTTTATATACCCGGAAAGGCGAGAAGTACTTTTCTCGCGCTGAGATCTTCACGATATTGGGCGACCTGTTGAATGACATGATTCACTGCCGCGGGGTCCCCGGTGAGATAGGCAAAATTGCCGCCCGAACTTCCCAAAAGGGTTAAATTACCGCCCGATCCGGAATAAGAGTTGGACAATCCCATGATCACCACCCCGTCCACCTGACAGCCGTCGCTGATGGTCATGTTGCCCGTCACGAAAACAATACCGCTGTAATAACTGGAAGGACTGGTGCTGGAACCCAATCCCAGGGTCAGGTTGCCGTTGACAATGAGAATCCCGCTGGTGTTAAGCGTCTGATAAACCGGGTTGGTCTGGGTTGCCGCGTAGGTCAGGTTGCCGTTAAAGTAGGAAAGCTTATTGGAACTGATGATAGAAAGGGGCAGGGCGGCTGAGCCGCTGTAATCCGCGATGAACTGGATATCCTTGAGCGACATTCCGAACACGCTCACGTCGCTGATGGGAGCGTCGCCGAGACTGTTATAAATAATCCCGCCGCCGACAAAATTGCTCGCGTTCGCGCCCGTGGGCGAGCTCGAGGCCCCGGCCATGGCGCACAAACCGTAAGCGTTCGGCACCGAACCGTTCAAGTAACAATAATTACTCAAATTGACCCCCGCCGCCGAGTGAACATAAACCGCCGCGTCGCCCGCGCCGCTGTCGGGCAGGTTCAGGGACAATTTCTTGAACTCCGAATAGGCTTTCGCGGTGGCCAAAACTTTATTGGGATAAACGTTATAGGGAATCATATATTCCCCATATTGATCCATGGTGTAATCCGCCCTTTTGTAAATATAACCCGTGCTGGTGATGGCCCAGACCAGTCCGTCGCCGTTCATATAATCAGCGTCCCGGGTTCCCGTAATGTCGTGAACCGCCATGGGATCCAAAGTCGGGGCAGGGGTGACGATGGGATTGGTTTGTTCCCTCACTTCATATCGCGCGAAATAAACCGCGGTGGTTTGGCCCGCCGCGGGAATGGTATTGGAAGCCGCGTCCACCGAATATTCGTTGCAAAGCCCGTAAAAAGGATGGGTCATCGCTCCGGCTAACTGTGTCGTTTCTTGAAAGGTATCCGAGTATTGGAAATTAGTGGGGTTGTATTGGGGATTAAAAGGCTGATCCACGTAACTGATGCCGGTCGAGTAAGCCGTGGGCGTGGGACTGACCATGACAGACGGATAAACATAATTTGCGTTCAAAGCTCTGACAACTGTCTTCTGCCGGATAAAATATCCCAGCGTGTCTTCAATCCCGGCTCTGGCCGCGTTTTGCGCGCCCGCGACGAACAATTGGGCCTGCTGCGTATTGAGCCGGATGTCTTTAACCAGGGTCATCGCCACCGGAATTAAGACAGCCACAATGACCATAAAAACCCCCGCGAAAGCGATCAACGATCCTCTGGGGGATTTTAAATTGGGCATATAGAAAAAATAGGACTTCTGTTTGGAATCGAGACCTAGACGCCGGAGGAGGCGCTTAAAAAGGAAAGATAAATTAGGAGATTCAGAACTCATGTTTTGCCGTCCGTAAAATCAATGTGGTAAAGATGTTGTGTTGTGGAAAAGATTAAAACCACCGGAGCGGCAACCCCAGACAAAGAAGGTAAAAAAGCGAACTTTTAAGGCCTTAAACAAGTTGTCTATGCGCTTATTATCCACCCAAAGAACCGTTTAGTCAATTAAGGCACTACTTCTGTCAGGAATTAGGAAACCTTAACTGATATATAGCTTAGCGCGAAAACTCACCGACCAAAAAGGTATGATCGGACGGTTTTTCCAGACCCCTTGGCTTGACGTCAATCCAGATTTTTTGGAGCCGGGATACCATGGGTGGGGTACCCATTAGAAAATCAATTCTCCAGCCTAAATTTTTCTCAAAAACCTGGGGCTGCCGCATATCCCAAAAAGTGTAATGGCCCGGACCCTTTTCTTTTTCTCTAAACAGATCCGTCCATTTCCCCTTCATGACATCCGCGAGAGCGTTGCGCGCGTCGATATGAAAACAGGGATGTTTTAAATTGCCCTTGGGGTTATTCAGATCGATTTCGGTGGGCGCCACGTTAAGGTCGCCCATCCAGATGGCCGGAGTGGTATTGGAAACATTTTTCTCGAAATATTTTTTAAGATCCGCTAAGAACTTGAGTTTGTACTGATACTTTTCCGACTCAATGTCAAAACCCTGGGGGATATAGGTGTTGATGAGTTTCACCCCGTCGATCTCGCTGACCAAAAACCGGGCCTGTTCCTCGCCATCTTTGGGGTAAAGCCTGTTCTCGATAATTGTCAGGGGCTTTTTGGAAATAAACGCAACTCCGTTATAGCTTTTTTGGCCGTGAAAAATCACGTTCCATCCCGCGGCCTGAATCGCTTCCTTGGGAAATTCGTGGTCCTGCACTTTGGTTTCCTGAACCGCCAGCACGTCCGGATTTTCTTTTTTGAGCCAGTCGAGAAGAATGCCCAGTCGGGCGCGGATGGAATTGGCGTTGAAGGTGGCGATTTTTATATTGGTGGTTTTGGAAGCGGCTTTGGCGGCCGGAGCGGCTTTTTTAGACGGCGTTATTTTGGCGGAAGTTTTTGATTTTTTAGGGGCAGGGGCTTTAGGCATACTGTTCTCCATTTTTTTAATAATGCACTGAAAAATATTTTTTGGACTTTTTCTACAACCTGTTAAATCTCATAATCCACAACCCGGCGTTCGACGGCGATTTTTTTTACAAACTCCACAACCTTCTGGTGTTCCGGATGTTTTTGATAAGATTCCAACCCCGCTTTATCTTTAAAAAGGGAGTACAGCGCGACATCCGAAACCGTTTCTCCTTTTTCAATGGGAAATCCCACTTCCAGCTCCAGAATCTCGGGGATTTTGCTTTTCAAGCTCTCGAGCCGTCTCTTTAACTCGAAAGCGTTTTCCTGCTTAGACCAGCCCGTTTCGTCATCTTTGAGTTTCCATAAAACAATGTGCTTAATCATAAAGACCTCGGAATAATGTCTTCTGCGGGCCCATCATGATTCCTTCCGGCGGGCCGTATCAATAGTTAAATGCGGTTTTCTCAACTCTTTCTCTGGTCTTTTATGCTTTAAACTGCCCGGGAAAAACGTTAAGTTAATGCCGCTGATTTTCCATAAAAGAATTAAAGAAATCAGTGCAATACCGATCTCTTTGAAAGTATAAAAGAAGATCGGCATGCGCTAAACGAGACTTATCGGAGGAACCGCGATGGGATTACTGACTGGAAAGAAAGCTTTTATCTTTGGTGTGGCCAATGACCGCTCGATTGCCTGGGGTATCGCCAAGGCTTTCCATGCCGAAGGCGCCGAACTGGGATTTAACTTTTTAGGCGAAGCCCTGGAAAAAAGGGTGCGCCCCCTGGCTGAATCCGTGAATGCCACCCTCATCCTTCCCTGCGATGTCGCCAAAGACCAGGAGATTGAATCCCTCTATAAAGAAGTGGAAAAGGCCTGGGGCAAGTTTGATATTTTGATTCACTGTATCGCTTTCGCGAACAAAGAGGAACTTTCCGGCGCTTTCTCCAACACTAGCCGCGCGGGATTTCACCTAGCCATGGATATCTCGGCTTATAGCCTGATCGCCATTACCCGCCCCGCCGTGCCTTTGTTGAATGACGGAGCCAGCATTATCGCCCTGACCTATTACGGATCCGAAAAAGTGGTTCCCAATTACAACGTGATGGGTGTGGCCAAAGCCGCACTGGAAGCCAACGTGCGCTACCTGGCCTATGACCTGGGCGCCAAGAATATCCGCGTGAACGCCATTTCGGCCGGGCCGATCAAGACCCTCGCCGCTTCGGGCGTGGGCGGGTTTAAGAGCATGCTGAAAACCGCGGGCGAAATGACTCCCCTTCGCCGCAACGTATCCCAGGACGAAGTGGGTTCCACCGCCACCTACTTGGCCAGCAGTTGGGCCTCGGGCGTGACCGGCGAGATCATTTTCGTGGACGCGGGCGCGAACATTGTGGCAATGAACATCGACGATAAAAAAGAAGAACCGGCGGCGCCGAAAGTTTAAATTAAGCTGATTTTCTCCGGTTTACTTTAGCGGGCTCAATAAAACAATAAGACCTTGTCTTCCGCTTTTCGGGAGGCAGGGTCTTTGTTTTTAAAGTCCAGTCAAACCCGTTTTCGGGTAGAGCGCTTTTTAACGCCACTTCTACCCGAAGCCTGGTCAACCAGTTGCCCGGCGCGGGCCATGCCATCTCGACCGCCAAGGCGGTTTCGGAAACCGGTTTGAATTTCAGCGTGTAATAAGAACTCATATCCACCGTCCAGCCCTGCTGATTCACAAACCCCACCAGTTCGGCCGCGTTTTTTGGCCATCGGCTGAGATTCATTTTAAAGATGCCGACCATCCTTAAAAGTTTCGTCATTTCATTTTTCATATTTTCACCTTTCTAATTTTAATTAAAAATTCGTTTAGGAATCTTGATGGGCTGTAAACCCGATTTTTCGTCTCTTAGTCTTTGATTCGGGCGCGGCTAATAAACGACGAATAGCCTCGAATACGATCTTAAATTGACCGTCATATTTCTCCTCAAGTTGATTAATTTTTTGAGCTAATGTTTCGTTTTTAGACATCATTTGGCGAAGTTTGACAAAGGTTCTCATAATTTGAATGTTTACCGCTATTGCTTTTGGACTATTTAATACGCTTGAAAGCATTGCGATACCTTGTTCAGTAAAAACATATGGCAAATAGCGTCGGCCACCTTTTCCATTTTTGAGATCGCATTTTGCGATCTCAAAAAAACTGCATCTTCTTCACTTAATCGAACCATGAAATCCTGAGGAAATCGGGATATATTTCTTTTAACTTGTTCGTTCAACCGGTGTGTTGGAACACCATAAAGTTTTGCCAAATCACTATCCAACATCACGGTATGACCCTGAACAACGAAAATGGATCTTTCAATAACTCCCGTTATCATTAAAAAATACCTCCCCTAACGCTTGCAAACATAAGCAGGTTCAAAGTAATCCCGCCTGGCGGAATGAATAATGTCCTTCGGTGGTCACAATTAAGTGATCGTGAATGGTGATGCCCATGGCCCTGGCCGCGGATAAAATCTGCCGGGTTAACTGCTTGTCACCCTCGGAGGCTTCCAAACTTCCCGCCGGGTGATTGTGGGACAAAATGAGGCCGGTGGCGCCCAGTTCCAAAGCCCGTTTTAAAATCTCACGGGGATAGACCGCGGTGTGATCCACCGTGCCTTCCTGCAGATGCTCAAAGGCCAGCAGGTGATTCCGGTGGTCCAGAAAAAGTGCCGTAAAAACCTCCCGGGGTTTGCTGCCGATTTGTTCCTGCAGAAAAGCCGTGACATGGTCGGGGCTGGAAATCACCCGGCCCCTTTTAAAATCTTCCCTATGGGAAAGCCGGAACAAATCGCCCATGGCCTTGAGTTGCAAAGCGCTTTGATGCGGCAGACCGCCTAGCGATTGAAGGCTGGATAAATCCGCTTCCAGAATTCGGCGTAAACTTTGAAAAGTTGTCATCAGTTTTTTGGCGTAGGGTTTGGTGTCCCGATGAGGGATGGAATAAGTCAAAATCAGTTCTAAAAACTCATAATCCTGCAGGGCTTCCGCGCCCGCCGCGGCGAATTTTTCCCGCAAACGGCGGCGGTGCCCCACATAGCCCGGCAGGGTTTTGGAGCGAACGCCTGTTTTTGTCTGTTGATTCAGGTCGATTTCAACCATGCGGCCCTCCTTTTTTGCTTGACTAAGAATACACTCGTATACTAGCATACGGCCGTATTCTTATTCAACTTGTTTTTTAAAAAAAGGAGACTCGACATGGCGCCATCCGACGAGGCGATGACCGACACCCAGCGATCGGTGCTTGAGTACGTTCAAAAACATCTGCAGGAAAATCACCGCTCACCCACCGTGCGTGAAGTGATGAGGCACTTTAAATGGAACTCGCCCCAAAGCGCCCGCAAGCATTTGCTGGCGTTGGAAGAAAAAGGATATTTGGAGCGCGACGAACACATCGCGAGAGGAATGCGTTTATCTGAACCAACCGTGTCTGGCGTTACAATTCCGATTCTGGGAAAAGTGGCCGCCGGTTTACCCTTGCTGGCGGAAGAAAACCGTGAAGGAACTTTGGTGGTGGATCCTTCCATGGCGAGGGGCGGACGCAATTTATTCGCCCTCACCGTGCGGGGCGATTCCATGGTAAACGCGCACATTTTGCCGGGAGACCGGGTGATCGTTCAACAAACCTCTCACGCTTCTACGGGTGAGATTGTGGTTGCTCTTATTGAAGGCGAGGCCACGGTAAAAACTTTCCGCAAAACCAATTCGAAAGTGTTTTTAGAACCGGCCAACCCTAAATATGAACCTATCCCGATTACTCAGGATCAGGATTTTAGGATTATCGGCAAAGTGGTCGGCGTCTTTAGCCCTCGTTAACCACAAACCATAACTGCGAACTAAAAAAATTTAGTTCGCAGTCAACAGCCAAGGGTTTGGAGCGAATTACGAGTAACCCTGTTTTGAGGGGTTGATTCGCGACAAAAATATGAAAATTCCTTATTAGGACTTTTTCAACAACCTGTTAACTACTAGCCCGATTCGTTCTTCTTTTTCGAGTCGGGCTCTTTATTTACAGAGGTGTTTGATGAACGATCCTTTTTTATCCACCTCTTATTCCCCTTCTTTTGTGGATGTCGATGACGACCCCAGAGAAGTCGAATATATCGAGATTAAAGTCAAATCCGCATTGCATCACGTGCGCCGGCCTTACAGCCCAAAGCCTTTTTATTACACGCTGAATCTTTACCGCGGCTGCCGTCATGGCTGCCCTTATTGTTTCGCCCGTTACAGCCACTGGTTTTTGGGTTTTCAAAACTCTTTCGACTTTCAGCGAAAAATTCAGGTGAAGGTGAATTTGATCGAGCTTTTGGAACAGGAATTATCAAACCCGCGGCGGAAAAAGGATTGGGTCAGTCTGGGCGCGGCCACCGACCCCTATCAGCCCGCTGAAAAGAAATATCAATTGGCCCGCAAAGCTTTTCATGTTTTTGCCAAACATGCCTGGCCTGTGGTTTTTTCCAGTAAGTCAGACCTGGTGGTTCGTGATTTGGATATTTTAAAGGAAATCACGGATAAAGCCGGATGCGCGGTGGCTATGACACTGACGACCCTGGACCCGGCTCTGCAAAAATTTTTAGAGCCGCACGCAGTCTCGATTGAGCGGCGTCTGGAAGCTTTGAGAAAATTAAAGGCTGCGGGTATTCCCTGCGGCATTCACTTAATGCCCATCATTCCTTTTGTAACCGACACCGATGAGTCCATTGAGGCGATGGTCAAAACCGCCGTGGAGATTGGGGTGGATTATTTCGTTTATAACGTTCTACGCCTTCGGGGCGAGGTAGTTCGGGGCTATTACTTTCAAGCTTTGAAAAACCATCGAAAAGACCTATTTCAAAAAACCATCAAACTTTACGGCTCCCGGGCTTACCCGCCGGATGATTACATTCAAAAACTCTACGAAAAAGTGAAATTCTACCGGGAAAAATGGGGATTTCAAAACCGCTGGCGGGAATTTTTTTCAGATAAGCAACTGTCGCTTTTTTAAATAAGTGTTAATTAAAAAAGTTTCAACTCTGCTCAAAATAAAAAAGGCGGCCCGATAAAAGGCCGCTCGTTCTTTTCGCGGCTTAACCCTCAAACCCCATTTCCTCATTCGGATGGACGTCGGTCGCCTGGGTCGGCGGGAAAATGTGGGACGAATTGGATTTTACCACTTCGTCCAGACTCACGATTTTATCCGCGGCGCGGATCATCTCCCGGCTTTGAGAGTCTGGGAAAACCGCTAGTTCGACATGCTTGCCCAGTTCTTTGACCAGATTCATCGCGGGAGAAAAATCCTGATCCTCGGTCACCACGATTGCTGTGTCATAAAAATTTCTGGCGGCGTAATAAACCATGTCGCCCGCCATGAGAACATCCACGCCTTTTTCCATGCGGTGTCCCTCGCGGTTTTGGATAATGCGGCCCAGTCTTAATTCGAGATAGGGCGTCCGGTCCAGGGAATCAAAAAAAGACTGCTGACTTTTGGCCTTTTCCGAAAAATGGTTGGTGTCAAAAACAGCGTTGTAATAATAGGTTCGCACTAATTTTCGACTGTCACCGGCTAAAGCCAGGGAGAGTTGATAATAATCAACCCGTGTCATTTTGTTATTCCGTTTTAAAGCGAAATACAGATTACTCCCGTCAATAAAAACGCAAACGCGCGACATAAAATACCTCTTTCATTCGGCATCAAAGAATGCCCTTTAAAATAAACTACGCTAGTTGGAAATTTGTGGCAAGAGGGGCATTACTTTTTTAAAGCGCCGAAAGGTAAATGAGCCTGAAAATTAGGGTTTAAACAGGGTTGGATTGGATTTTTGAAAAAGATCGAATAGCTCAAATGCCGCAATCACCAAAGCGTGTTGGATCTGGCCCTTTTGAATCATCTGCTTTATTTCGGGTAAATCATGTAAATGAACTTCCAATTCTTCGGCTTCGTCCAAATCCAGATCGGATACTTTTTTTGCGCCTAGGGCCAAATAAATGTGGCAGGTGTTATTGAGTATGGCCGGGTTGGGGCGCATCTTTCCCAAAGCGTGCCACTCTTTAGCCTCGTACCCGGTTTCTTCCAATAATTCTCTCTGGGCCGCTTCCAACGCGTGTCCATCCGCTTTATCCACCGCGCCGCCTGGTATCTCCAGACTGAACTCGTTTGATCCGTGGCGGTATTGATAAACCATGGGGATTTTACCGTCATCCGTCAGGGCGACCACATTGACCCAGTCCCAAGTATTGAGAACATAAAAAGGATGTTCTTTGCCCGTCACCGGTGACGCGCTTTGCTGGACGTGGACCTGAAAAAAACCGCAATCGTAGGCGATTTGATCGTTAATTTTTTTCCAGGGTCGAATCATGGTTAATCCCGACTTTTCACGGTTTTAGACGTGTTCAAATATACCTCGCGGTAAATAGCGAGAAAAGCCATGCCCATAGAGAGAATGATCGGGCCCAAAAATATGCCGATAAAACCGTATACCTTGAGTCCGCCGATCGTCGTAAAAAAAAGCCAAAATATAGGCAGCTTGGCTTCGTTACCGATCAACCAGGGCCTTAAAACTTGATCCAGAACCGTGATGAGAATACCCAACAGGCCCAATCCCAAAGCCGCCACACCGTGGTCTAAATATAGAAGCCAAAGACAGGCCGGTATCCAAACAGAAGCTGCGCCCAAAAACGGGATGAAAGAATTTACAAAAGCCACCAATCCCAGAAGAATCGGTAAAGGCACCCCCGCGAAATAAAGACCCAATCCGGTCAAGGCACCTTGAAGAAGCGCGCAGAGAAAAACCGCTCTGACCACCGCGGTCACCGTCACAGAAAAGGTATGAGACACTTTCTTTTGGTGTTCTTTCTCCAGCGGCAAAAGCTCAATCGCCCTTATGGCCAGCCGGGACCCATCCCTAAAAAAGAAAAACAGGGCCACGGTCACAAAAACCACTTGTAAACAAAAAACCGGAAGGTTGCTGAACACTTCCGTTACTTTTCTTAAAAGAATATCCGCGAACTTTTGAAGCGTGGAAGTGATTTCTCTCTGCATCACCATATCGGTTTGACTTGAATCAATCCCCAGATTTTGCAGCCAGCTTCCAATATTGAGCGGCTTCAGTTTGCCCATGAGCCAGAGACTCTTTTCATCCCATTGGCTGGTAGATATGAAATCGTAGGCTTTCGGCAATTCTCTGGCCAAGTTGATCACGATAAAAAAACCCGGCAGCGCTAATAAAAGTAGAACGATGATGGTCGTGAAAAAAGAGGACAGTGTGGGCCGATTACCCGTCCATTTTAAAAACTGCGAATAAAGCGGATAAAAAACCATGACCAAAATGGTCGCCCACATAAAAGAACCAATAAAAGGTTCCAGGAGGGACAAAAGCATGCTCAAAAGAACCGCCAAAAGCCCAAAAAAAGCGATGACAAAAATATTTTGTCGGTTCAAATTAAATTCGGTTTTCATTTTTTCTCCATGAACAATGACGGGTATTTTACAAGAAGCTTTGGTTGGATGGGTGAAAATGCCTCTTTCGGGCTTGCACCTGTTCAATAGGCCCGTATATTCTCATATTATTAACGAAGCTACATCCAAGGGGTTTGGTTTGAATTTAAAGCGTTCATTTTCAAGTCTTCCTTCCATTGCGTGGAAACGGTCTTTGGTGGAAGCTTGGAATCTATTTATTTTCGCTTCTTTTTTTGCCGTTCTTTTCAACGCCTTTTATTCCGACGGAATTCCTTTAAAGACTGAGTTGCCGAAAAATTACGACTTTCATGAGCTGTTGAATAAAACCCCAAAATCTTCCGGATACGCCGGCTGGAAAACCACTTCTTCAAAATCAATTCGAACTTCTACGGCGCCCAAACTGTTGACCCTAGATCAAATACTCCGTATCAATCTGGTGGGCGCCAAAAGCCGGTTCGACCAGAAAAGCTCTGTCTTTCTGGATGCCCGGTCTCCCGAGGAATATGCCGAAGGCCACATTCCAGGAGCTTTAGAATTTTATGCCGACGACTTTGAAAAATTTGCGCCCTTGGTTTTGCCCCAGTTAAAAGATAAGAATCAGGAACTCATCGCCTATTGCCACGGTTCCACTTGTGAGCTTTCTTTACATCTGGCCAATTCCCTGATGGCGCAGGGTTATACCAACGTTAAAGTTTTCTTTGGCGGCTGGCCTGAATGGAAAAAAGCCAATTACCCTATTAACACGGGAGATCAGCCTTGAAAACGTCATCTCAAAAATGGAATAAAGTATTGATACTTCAAACTTTCTTGAGAATCGCCTGTGGAGTCCTTTTGATTTATTCCAGTTCGGACAAACTGGGTGACCCCTCAAAATTTTTAAAAATTATCGAAAATTACCACGTCTTGCCGGTCGACCTGCTTCCCCTGGCCGCGGTCGTTATCCCCTGGTTGGAGTTTTTTACCGGACTTTGTCTGGCTATGGGCTTTCAATCGCGGGGGGCGGCTTTTCTTTTTTGCGCGCTCATGGGAATTTATACCCTAGCTCTGGCCTGGAATCTGGCCCAGGGCACTGAAATGAATTGCGGCTGTTTTGCCATGGATGCGACTGAAAAACTGACGGGCTGGACGGTGTTAAGAGATTTAGTTTTTTTTCTGGCGGGGTTTTTTGTGTTAAGCGCCAAACAAACCTATGCCGCTTTAGGGAAAAAATAAGAAATTATTCTTCTTTTTCGATCTCGCTCAATAAAGCTTTAGCCTTTTGTTGGTCTTCCAGCGGCAAATCCGGACGGTTTAAAAATTCCTTTAATACCTTTTTAGCTTCTGCTAAATGACCGGTCCGGGTGTAAGCCAAAACTAAGTTGATGGTTAACGAAAGCGACCGGGGTTCCGGTTCATTTAAAATGACTTGAATTAGTTCGTCGGGTTTTTCCCTGCGGCCCAGTTCAGCGGTATAAAAAAGAAGCACTTCTTCGTTGTGGGGGGCCCGCTGAAGCGCCAATTTCAAGGCTTCTTCTGCTTCGTCCCATTGGTCCGCCTCGTTCAAACTCCAGGCTTTCACCAGTAGAGGCCCAAAACTGCTCGGCACATCATCAATGAGGTGCTCAATCCAGTCCATTCCTTCATCCTGGCGGTCCGCTTCCAGAAAAAGAAAATAAAGCTGCCTTAAGGCGTCTAACCGGTTGGGATCCAAAAGAACCGCTGTTTGTATTTCCTTCCAGGCCAAATCCTCTTCGTTTTGGGCCAAATAAACTTTAAATAAATTCAAATGTCCCGTGACCGATTGGGGATTTTCATCCAGATAATCGGTTAAAACCTGATCAGCTTCTTTATACCGGCCCGCTTCCAAATAAGCCGTTCCCAAACCCAGTAAAGCGTCGGAAGTTTGCTTATCCTTTTCTAAAACTTTCTCGAAAGATTGGCAGGCTAAATCCGTTAACCGGTCTTGAAGCAGTTTCCAGCCCAGGCCCATGAGACTGGCAACATCCGATTCTTTCTCAATCGCTTCTTTCATTTTCCGTTCATAATCCGGCCGTTTCACAAAAAGCGCTTCGGAAGAATTCGGCTTGGGAACAATGAATAGCTCCCCCAGTTCCACCAATTGCTCCAGGACAAATTGATCACCCGGTAAAAGTTCCAGCGCTTTCCAAAAAACTTCAATGGCTTTGGGTTTGTCTCCCATGATCCGGTAGGTCCGGCCCAGGTTGCTGTAAATCCATCCGGCGTCGGGCGCCATGCGCAAGGCCTGCCGGTAAAAGGATTCGGACTTTTCCAACTCTCCGGTCACTCGAAAACAATAACCCAGTTGAAAAGCGGTTAAGGGACATTCGGGGTCAATTTCCAAGATCTCTATTAATTTAGGGATCGCTTCCCCGATACGGCCTTTGGCGAAATAAGGGTTAAGTTCCATCAGCTTGGCCCATTTACGGACAAACAGCTGATAAAGATAGGCCCCTGGCACAGTCGGGGACGCCTGTAGCAACCGTTCCATCACCCTGGAGCCTTCGGAAAAATCATAACCTTTTTTTTCGGCTTCTTCCTGACGTTCCACCCAAACCGGAACATGAAGAGGCAAATGATGAAATTGGGCGATCGCTTTGGGCAGGACCATAAACGTGATTTCAGGAGGAACTTCGGATGGACGCTCAAAAGATGGGGTGCTCAAAAAGACTCCTCAAAGGGATTAAAACCGCCGTTATTCTAACAGGGGTCTTAAAATAATATCCCGCTTTTTAAACCGACGAAGGTTTTCGGCCGTCCCTCATCTATAATCAATTTCATCTTCTCTGTTTGAGGTCGTTCATGGAAAATTGGATACATTGGCTTGGCCCTTTTCACCCGGCTGTCATTCATTTTCCCATTGTTTGTTCTATCTTAGCTTTTGCCGCACTTGCTTCCGAGTTTTATTGGCGTAAACCCTGGTTATCCCAAGCTGCGGCGGCTCTTTGGATGATTACTTTTATTGCCGCTGTGGTTTCCCTTTTCAGCGGTCATGCCCTTTCCCTTCAGTTGGGAATAGTACCGCAGTGGTTATGGGCACCTCCCGAATCCGCACTTCATGGAAAATTGCGGGAACACGCCCTTTGGGGAAGCTTCTCCTTACTATTTTCATTTTTCGTTTTAACAGCCGCTTGGAAAATTTTTAAAAATCGACCTTGGCCTTTAACCGTAAACTTGACGTTGAGCTTTATTTTGGCGGTCTGCTTTGGCGTCACTGGTCATGAAGGCGGAGAAATGGTTTATGGTTTTGATAATCCTTCCGTTTCATCCGCCGCCACTGGAAATATTTTAGCCGCTTCCTCGGATAATTTGTTCAACTCGCTGGAAAATTTCCATGAAACCCTAGTCAAGATGAACTCCCATCCCTGGAATAGCAGAGCCCATGGCCACCGCTGGGTAAATACTTATGTCTCAAAAGAATCGGTGGAAGCTTATAAAAATTCCAATCCGTTGCCTTTAGGAAGTTTGGTAGTCAAAGAATCTTTTGAGGATGAAAATGGTCTGCCCTCAGGCACACCCGGACCGCTTTATGTGATGAAAAAAGGAGCTGTGGTCGATTCACCTAGAAGTCATGGCTGGCTTTTCGCGATGCGTTGGGATAAACCTGTGGCTGATAATCCTGAAAAAATTAAGGAAGCGATTCTATGGTTGCCGGGGGACGCGCATTTGTATTCCTGCCTGAAATGCCATTCTCATTTTAAAGACGAGGATTACATGGGAGGCATTCCGGAAGGTTACGAAAACCCTTAGCGGTGTTAATCAAGTACCCTGCGGAAAAAGGGCGAAGTCGCCAAAGGCCATCCCCAAAAAGTCTGACCCATAATCTGCTGAACTGCCTTAGCCCCTTCAATAAGCCGAAGCCCCGGTCGGTTCAAAAATGATTGATCAATCGTATAAAGACGGCGTTTTTTCACCGCGTTGATTCTTTCCCATCCCATCCGCTTTAAAGCCTCGTTCGGATTAAAGGAGACGCCTTCCGATCCCCGGATGGCGAAAATAATGATTTCGGGGTCAAACATGATCATTTCTTCCAACCGAACCGCTCGGCTGATTTCTTTCGATAACATAGGAAAATAATGGCCGCCAGCGTCTGACATGAGATCCGGATACCACCCGCCCGGCACGGTCGGCGGCTGGTTCCATTCTTCACAGTAAAGTTTCGGACGATAAGCCCCGCCCGGAACCTTTTCTTTAAGGCCCGACAGCCCTCCCGCGAAATCCAAAGCGAGTTGGCGAGCCTCTTCGGTCGCGCCGGCGGCTTTACCGATTAAACGAAAAGTATCTTCCACTTCTCTTAAAGACCGTGGTTCCAAATGAACGGTGTTCAAGCCTAATTCTTTGAACCGCTTGTGCAGTTCCCATTGACCGGAAAAAAGGGTTAATACGAGCTCGGGCCGAATGCTCATAACTCTTTCCTCCGCCATGGTGTACCAAAACTCGGGACGATTTTCTTCCGCTTCGGTTGGAGGAGTTTCATCGTAATAATCTGGCATTTCCGTAACCTGGTGGGAAAAACCTAAATAACCTAATATTTCCGTGAGGGGAGGCGCTAAAGAAACGATTCGATGTAAGGGTTCCGAATTCATGCTCAAGAGTGTATGGGATATATATCAATTTTTTCCAGCTAATTTTGGCGAAATCGGAATTTAGACCGGAAGTCTTAAACTAAATTAACTTTGCAAAGTAATTCTCGTTAATTTCACCGATACAAAAAAAGAGTAAGGTCTAAATGATGATAGTGGTCTAACAAATGGGTTTTCTTAACACCCAAACTTCGACCCAATAAAGAAATCTCCTGAGGTGTAACCATAAACCGGTTTGATTCTTTGAGACCTGACTCGGCATTTAAAATATTAAAAGCTACGGCTTTTTTGGTTTGCTTCAGACTCTGCTTGAGCATCGCTTTTATATACGTCCAATTGTCTTTCACCTTGACATTAAAAACCCCCGAGAGAAACGAATAATCAAAAGATCGGGCGGGATAGGCGTGGGCCAAAATATGACGAACTTCAAACTTGGCTTTCGGATAAAGTTTCTGAGCTTCCTGAATAACCTCGGGAAACAGGTCAATTCCCGTGTATTGAACATTAACTTTCTTTTCTTGAAGGTAACCCCAAAGGGCCCCTAATCCACAACCAATATCCAATATTTTAGAACCTTTTAAGGAGCCTATCCGGTTGAACTCCTCAAAACGGACCCTTTGGCTTTCGGCGGTTTTCCAACCTACTCGCTTTTCAGGTTCTTGATGTTCATTCAATTGGGTTTGGTAATATTTTTTCAAGGCATTGAGATTCTTTTGGGAAAACCCAGGGAAGTCCTTTAACAACAACGGAAATGACTGAACCACCTTTGAGTTTTTTTTCACTCCTTTGCCGCCAGAGAAATGTCCCGGAAAAAGTCCAAAGTCTTTTGGGCCGCCTGGATCAAAACCTCGCTGGGTTTGGTAAAGGGATGGTCCGAGTTAAACTTGTGATTTGTCCCCGCCAAAATGGCTAATCGGGCTTGGGGATAAATGGCAGACAAACTTTCCGACTCATCCGGTAATACGCTGGTATCTTCCGCGCCATGGACCAGAAAAACAGGTATTTTCAGGTGATGTAGAAAAGTAGGCACATCTCCCTGCTTTCCCCATTGTTCCACATCATCTAAAAAATCGACTGAGGATTTGAGCAATTGTCCCGTACGAGAACTTTCAATAGCCATAAATCCTTGTTTGCGCCAGGTTTGTTTGGCTTCGTAGAGGTAGCGGTTCACCCTAGCAATGCTGGACCAGGTCGCGACGGCTTGAACTTGGGATAGATTAACCGCTGATAATAGACAAACAGCCCCGCCACGGGAATGGCCCCAAAGGAAAATTCTTTTTTGAACAGACAAATCAGGCTCCAACTTTCCCTGAGTCACGGAAAAAATGACCGATCGTAAATCTTCAACTTGCTTGGAAATCGTGTCGTTTTGAAAAGCGTCCAGATTTTCAAAAGGTCCGTCGACTTGAGGCCCCATACCCGAACCTGAAAAATTGAATCGAACGGTGGGAAACCCAGCTGCCGCGAAAAATTGGGAGAGCCAGGGGAAAAAGGACCAGTCTTTAAAACCCAAAAAACCATGGGCCATAATAACTAGAGGGCCGGTAATTTTCTCAGGGACTGTCAAAACACCCCAAATTTCACGCTGGCGCGGACCTTCAATGCAAAAATCAATGGTTCTCAAAGCGGTTCTTTCTAGGACTGCTGGATTAACTCCAAAACTTTTTGCTCGTCAGTAGTCGGTAATTGGCATTGATAATTTTTGCAGACATAAACCGTCGATTTGCCGCCCTGACTTTGACGGCCTTCTGCCCAGGGAACGAACTGGGTTAACTCTTTTATATCTTGATCTTCGGAAAAGACCAAAACTTTGTTCGGCAAAAAGGTCTTCCACAACATTTTGAGAACTCTTTCAGACTCGGTTCGAGAGCCGACCACAAAAATTTCAGTGGGACCGTCAAAATCAAATTGAAATGCCTGCAGCATCATAGGAAAGTTGGACCCGCTCTTGGCCAGGTCTCCTGAAAAGGATTTCAAAATAGTGTCAGCCTTATCCCGATAGGTTTTTTCGCCTGTCAATTCGGCCAAGCGGTAAAGGCTAAGAGCCGCAATGGAGTTACCGGATGGAATAACCCCGTCATAAGCTTCTTTGGTTCGTGTTAAAAGACGGTTTTGGTCCTTTTGGTCAGAACCGTTAAAATAATAGGCACCAGCCTTCTCGTCCCAAAAAAGGCGTGCCATGGTCTTTTCTAAGCTGATCGCCTTTTTAAGATAGTCGGTGTTAAAAGTGCTTTCATATAAGTCTAGTTGGGCCGCTTGAAAGAAGGCATAGTCGTCAATATAGCCCTGAATATCCGACGGGCCTTGGCGGTAAGAAGCCAGCAACCGTCCATCTTTAAAAAGATTTTTCGAGATAAACTCCGTTGCTTTTTCGGCCGCTTGCAAATAACGCGCGTCGCCTAAAACTCGATAACCCAAAGCTAAAGACGAAATCATCAAACTATTCCAGGCGGTCAGAATTTTGTCGTCCAGGTGAGGCCGAACCCGTTTAGAACGGATGGCTAAAATTTTTTCGACCACCGATTTCCACCAAGCTTCGTCTTTGCCGAAAGCTTCTAAAGATGAAGGCAAATCCGCCTTGAGGTGGAAAATGCTTTGGCCGTGCTCAAAGTTCCCATGGTCCGTCACACCGTACAATTGACAAAAAACAAAGCCGTCTTTATCTCCCAAAATGGTTTTGATTTCGTCGGGATTCCAGACATAAAATTTACCTTCATGCCCCTCGCTATCCGCGTCCTCTGCGCTGTAAAAACCACCCTGTGGGTCAGTCATGTCCCTTAATAGATAATTAAATATCTCATGGGTAACGCGGGCGTATTCCTTTTGACCGGTCAGTTGATAGGCTTCCAAATAAGCCCGTGATAAAAGCGCGTTGTCATAAAGCATTTTTTCAAAATGCGGTACCAACCATTCGTCGTCGGTAGAGTAGCGGGAAAATCCTCCGCCTAATTGATCGTAAATACCGCCTTGCTTCATCTTGTCTAAAGTAAGCGTAATGGTATTAAGCAAACCTGGATCAGGATTTTTATGATGAATCCTCATAAGTAAGCTTAAAAGCATGGAGGGAGGAAATTTGGGTGCGCTGCGGAATCCACCTTCTTTGGGGTCAAATGAATGAAGCGCATAAGTTTTTACCTGATCGAGAATTTTTTGATTGAGCATTCCCCCGGAATGATCCGTATGGGAACCAGCGATATAACTGGTTAATTGCTCCCCGCCCTTGCGAATTTCATCCGGCTTGGCTTCCCATGTCCGGGCCACATCCTCCAAAACCGTTGGAAATCCAGGCCGTCCATAACGGCCATCGGGTGGGAAGTAAGTTCCGCCGAAAAAGGGCTTTAACTCTGGCGTCAAAAAGATATTAAGCGGCCACCCGCCCTGGCCTGTCAGAAGCATGACCGCATTCATATAAATTTGGTCTACATCTGGGCGCTCTTCCCGGTCAACTTTAATACATATAAAACGGTCATTTAAAATTTTGGCGGTTGCTTCATTTTCAAAACTTTCCCGTTCCATCACGTGACACCAGTGACAAGTCGAATAGCCGATGGATAACAAAATAACTTTGTTTTCTTTTTGGGCTTTTTGAAAGGCGTCCTCGCCCCAAGCGTACCAATCGACCGGATTGTGGGCGTGCTGGAGAAGATAGGGGCTTTTTTCATGAATGAGCCGGTTGGTATGTTCAAACTCGTCAGTGGATGAAGAACTCATTTAATTTTTCCTTTAATTTAACCTTCAACCACATAAGTTTCAGCGATCTTGTCGTGCCAAGTTTGAGAATTTTCGTCCCATAACATCCAAAGAAAACCAAGAAAAAGGAAGTAAGACAAAATCTTGCTGATGGATCGAACAAATGCCTCAACCCAGCCTATCTGTTTGCCATCAACTGAAACAACACGAATACCCATTATTTTTTTGCCAATCGTATGTCCGCCCCACTGGGAAATAAGCACAGTTTCATAAAGAATGATAAAAACACCCAAACTAAAAATATGGTCAATGAATACGGCGAAAAACCTCCGCCAAAATCCGGCCTTGTTCATAACTCGCTCCTTGACTGAAAATGAATTTGCCGAATAGCTTCAAACAAAACGATTCCTACGGAGGTCGAAAGATTAAGACTGCGGATTGACTCATCTTTCTGCGGAATACGATACATCTTCTCTTTGTAAATTTCGTAGAAACTCTTAGGGAACCCAGCGGTTTCCTTGCCGAAAATCAAATAAGCATCTTTTGGAAAAGTAATATCCCAGTAGGCTTTCGACCCCTTGGTCGAGAAAAGAAAGAGCGGTGCGTCGGATGGAATCGATTGAAGAAAGTTTTCCCAGCTATCATGTCGGTGAACCACTACTTTTTCCCAATAATCCAATCCGGCTCTTTGAACTTCTTTATTGTCGAGATGAAACCCCAACCGGCCTACCAGATGAAGTTCGGCCCCCGCACCCAAACAAGTACGGCCCACATTGCCGGTATTCCAGGGAATTTCAGGTTCTATAAGAACAACATGCAGCATCTTTTTTCCTTTTCAATTTTCTGATAAACCTAATCCAGCCAGATTATAAATTTTAAAAATACTGTCGAAAGATCCGTAAAACTGATTATCAATTTTACGCGCTTCCCGAAATCGTAACTGACTGGGATCTAACCTGGTCACCAAGCGGGTGGGGGGATAGTCTAGTAACCAAACCAGACCCGATGACCTAATTTTAATATTTTTTTGCCGGTCCAAATAATAACGGCGAAAAGCGCCGGCGAAATTAGAAAATCCTATGGGCCTTCGGTTTCTGTTTTTAACTACTAACTCGGAAGAAGCATAAATAATGCGGGCGAAATGATCGGGAAATGTCATTGATGAGGCTGTGAGCCCCAAATCGGGCTGTTCTTTTTCCACTTTTTTTATTCCCCAAGTCTCAAAAAGCGTAAAGGTGGGAACCATAACGACATCGGGACGGCGATGTTCGACTTGCTGGAGATAATAAAGCGAAAAATAATCCTCGTCGGCATCAGCAAAAAACAAAGAATTCGTCGGCAATGACTTTAATAAATTTTGACCGTAATCATAAAGAACCAAACGATTTTTTTGATCAATCGCTTTTAATCCATTTTGAACGTTTATCATCAAACAAGCTGTTATCAATGCTACGATGAGAACACCCGCGCTTTTTTTCCACTGAACTATTTTTGACAATAAAAAATAAAGCCCTAGAGAAGCCAGCAAAACCAGCACCCAGTCAGTAGAAAGCAAAAACTTAATCATATATAAGGGCGTGTTAACATTCTCAACTTTGTCATAATACGAAAAAATGGAACTCCAAATTAAAAACCAGGAAAGTAATAAAAAAAATAGCAATCTTTTATTCACCGAGCTCATCCATGTGATGATCCCGATAAGAACTAAAGCGAAGTTAGTCCATCCAATTTCCCGTCCCAAATTCAATAAAAAAAGATTAGTTTTATTTTCGATGAGTCGATGAAAAAATATTAAAAATTCACTAAGTCCCGTGGAACCTTTAAAAAGGTTCGCTAATGATCCCCATAGGCTCACTTCGCGAAAAGAAACATAGGTTCGAAATATATCCGCCCGAAAATTCCCGATCGTATCAGGTGCCCCCAGGTTTAAGGCTGGATTCAAATGCGACCTCAATGGGAGAAAAATAAGAACAGATGCCCCTAAAATGAGGAAAGCGACTCCCTGAATCCAACTACGGATATTAAGGTTTACGTTTAAAACCAAAAAAAGAAACAAAGCAGGAATAAATAAAACCAAGGTTTCCCAATGGTTTGACAAACCCAATCCTGCTAAAAAAAAAGATAAAGTTACAACATTGAGCGAAATTTTATTTTCATCCTCCTGCCATGTCGTCAAACATAAAAATATTAATTGTTGAAAACAAACACCGAGTAAATAAACTCCCCCTTTTGTGCTCAAGGCATTATCCCAAAAAACGGTGGCCACCGCCAAACTAAGTCCGCCCCAAACACCGCAAAAAATGATCAACCATTCACTGAAAGAAGATCGATGGGAAGAAAATAAATTCTTCAGAAGAAAAATAATAAGAAAGGTCAATAAGGCCGCGTCTAAAGAAGCCCATAATGAACTGCCCCAGTTGGCTCGAAAGCTAAAATTACCCAACGGCAGTAAGGAAAGAACGCGATCCAAAATAGCCGCTAAAGCGTAACTCGGCGGGTGTTGAAGACCCAAGATCGCGCCGGCGGTGATAGTCTCCGCCGAATCGTCATTTTGAAATGCGGGATTTAAAGTATAAAGAAAAATCAATTGAGTCGTCAGAAAAACCAATGCCGGCCAAAACCATCTCGGAAAAACTCTCAAATGGTGTTCCTCTTATTGAACTGCGTAAGCGGCGTGAAAAGTTTCAAGAGCATGAATCTTTCGCCCCGTAGCCGGATCCCTCGCTACGGTTTCATTAAAATGGTTATCCACAAAACTAAATCGCCGAAGATGGATTCGGGGCGGTTTCCGGTCTTCGGAAGCGTCAATATAAGTCACCAACCCATTTTGATAATCTTCGACAATACCTGTATGAGTATAAAGGTCTTTATCGTCGATATGTCCATCATGGTTGATGTCGTAAGTTTTGTTAAAGATGAGAATATCGCCCGGTTTTATATCCGCAGCATGAACCCTGCGGCCCTTTTGATTCTCTAAATAGGCATTCAAATCCCGGACCAGATTATGATCTCCTCTTTGATGCTTTAGAAAATGGTTAATTTGAGCGGAATGGTAACAAGTCAGAACAAAATGGGAGCAATCGATTTTCCAATCGGACTGATTGATCAAGTAGTTCTTAGCGTTTTGAACCGCTTCCTCGGGTGAAGCAGTCTGTGCGTTTTCACTCATGAGGTAGTGCCCCGGAGCGCAACCAATACCCCATCCGCACAAAACCAGCAGCAAAAACAAAGAACAAAGAGTTGTCTTCATCTTCAACCTACCCGATTGCCCCTGGAAATAAGCGACGCGATGTTGTTAAACGCCACCTCTAGGGACAAGTTGGCCGAATAAGCCAAATATTTAGGGCTCCATTCAGGCTTAAACCTGTCTTTTTCTTTCCGGATTTCCGTTAAATGCGAAACTCTCACATAAGGCGAAAGAATTTCCTTCATCGACTGTTCAAAAGGCGCCAATGGACTCTCTTCCATATCTAAAATTCCAGCCGTTCCCAAATTAAACCAATGGCTTTCTCTATTTTTCGCCATGAGCATAATTTCTAAAATTAAATAATCATCTAAAGACTTATGCTCTTCCGAAACCGACCTTAAAAGATCCACAGAAGTTTCCGCTTTGGCATGGCTTTGGAGAAGGTTGGCGAAAGCCACGATTTTTCCCTCTTTTCGAACCACAGCCACGGGACACCTTTTGAGATAATGCGCTTGAAAGAAACCCGTAGAAAAACCCTTTTCTCGGGTCTTATGGAAACTCAGCCAAGATTCCGAAATAACCCTTAATTCTTTAAGATGCGCTGGAACGCCTTCGAATGGAATGACATCAAATTGATAATCTTCCTTTTCTTTAAATCGATGATAGGTATTTTTTAAATCCGCCGATAAATTTTCAAATTGAAAAGCTGCCAAATTAACACGGGCTTCTTCGGAGATTTTCAAAACCGTTAAACCCAGATTTAAATAAAACTGAAAGTGATTTTGGTCTACCTGATAAAAAACAGGTAAGGCGTTTTTCTTGCGGCAAATATCCCTAAATCGTAAAACCAAATCTTCCCGATCTTTTTCATGGCCAACCGGATCACCTAAAACAATCCAGCTTTTGCCTTCAATCGCATAGGTCAGAAAAGCGTCGCGTTTTTTATTAAAAAGGAGTGCCTTATCCCCCAATAAAGCCACACAGGCGGAGGATCTTTTGTTGAAATGACGCAAGGTTTCCTGAGCTTGATCCAATTCATCCGATTTAGGAAATTCTGTTTCCGGCTGAGTAGGGGAAATAAGGCTGATGATAGAAAAAATAACCAGTACAGCGGTCGCGCCAAAACTGGATCTTAAAAAACGGGCGGCGTCTTCTACGATGTCGAAAGTAGTCCATAAATCATTGGAGTAATCTTCATATCGGTAACTATTAACACCCATCCAAATTGATCCGAGCCAAACGAAAAGAATCACCGTGACCCAAAGCGGCGAATATCTCTGCTGAAAAATGGATCCCTTGCGGGGAAAATATCCCCGACTAAATAAAAGCGCTATAAATAAACCCAACAAAAGAAGAGCCTCCTGATAGGCAAACCCTTTAAAGAAACAGCCTAAAATCCCTAAACCTAAAAGAATCAACACAAAATAATAGGCACTTTCTAGTCTTTGTTGAAGACTGCGTCCTGACACTAAAAGCCAGGCTCCAATCAAACTGGTTAAAAAATGGGCCCCTTCTAAGAAAGAGAGGGGTAAAAACTCATTCAACCAAATCATTTTTCGGTTCACTTCTGGCGAAGCGTTGGAAAAAAGAAGCATCGCTCCCGAAGCAAAAACCAGAACTCCATAAACATGAGGCAAAAAATCAGGAGCCCAACGGTTAAGAATTTGAAGGGCCCGTTTAAATCCTTCCTTATTTCGAATAATTTCGTAAGTGGCAAAAGAAATAAGCCCCAAAACAAACGGGATCAAATAATAAATAAGACGAAATGCCAATAAGGCCCCAAAAACTTCCGAGCGGGGAATGATCGGCTCGAGCAGAATCAACATAACCGCTTCCAAAATACCCAAGCCCCCCGGCACCTGGCTTAAAAATCCAACAATTTGAGCCAAAAGATAAATGGCTAAAAAAGAGGCAAAACTCAAAGAGCTCTTCGGAAGCAAAAGATACAATGCCCCGCCTGAACAGACCCAATCAAAACATCCGGCCGCCATCTGCCCTAGCGCGATATTCAAGGACGGCATGGGAAATTTCCAACGGAATAGTTGAAGATTCTTTTTAAAAAAAACAGCCGTCAAAAGATAAATTGAAATAATAAAACCGCAGAAAAACCCCAGCGGCAACACGGAATGAAATGGAAAGTAACTAGAATCGGGAAGTTCGGGTGGTTGTAAAAAGAAAAAAATGGATCCCATCGTGAGAAAGCCGACCCAATAAGTCGATCCGCAAATCACCAGCACATTGGCGGTTTCACCCGCGGTCAAACCTAAAGCCGAATAAAACCGGTAACGAATACCGCCGCCCGTAATCACAGCCGCGCCGATGTTATGACTGAACGAATAAGAGATGAAAGAGGTAAGAGCTACCTTTGGATAATCAAAAGACTTTTTAATATGCCAGAAACCCAGTGCGTCATAAAAAGTAAGGGCAAAATAACTTCCCATTGAAGCGAGGAAGACCAGCAGAAACTGTTCGGTTGGCATTTGCTTGATGTACTGGATCACATCAATAAAATGACTGGCATGGATTTCCCGCCGAAGAACCCAGAGGGCTACATAAAAAAGCACCAGAACCACCAGAATGCTGGCGGTTTGAATGATTTTATTTTGAGTTTCTGATTTTTCCATTATGCGATTTTCCTAGTTGATGCCGTTCAATTCAGGGAGAGAGCCGCTGCATAAGCCAAACGCCTTTGCTTTGCCGGGCATATCGTAACCGATCATGGAGTCGATTGGGTCTTCCTTGCCAAAATTCAATAGATTTTGGGATAACCCGATATCCACCCCAATAAGGAGGGCGGGGAATGGTTTTTTCTTGATATTGGGCTTCCAGCTCTTTTTCGCGGTTTTCCAAAAACTCGCGATTCGGGACGATTTTGCTTTGATCGGATGCCCAAGCTCCTATCTGGCTCCCTCGGGGACGTGTTTTAAAATAAACATCGGATTCTTTGGATGAAATTTTCTCGACTTTGCCATCAATCCGAACCTGGCGGATCAATTCAGGCCAAAAGAAAAGCAGACTGGCCACTGCCTTATGGGAAATTTCTTGTCCCTTTTGGCTTCGATAATTGGTAAAAAAAATAAATCCGCGATGATCGAGACCTTTTAATAAAACGATGCGATTGGAAGGTGTTCCCCGGGGAGACATCGTTGCCAATGCAAAAGCATTGGCATCAAAAACTTTAGACTTAAGCGCTTCCTTAAACCAATGTTGAAATAATTTAAAGGGATTCCGGGGAGCTTTTTTTTCAAGCAAGGCCTCGCTTTGATACTCCCGGCGAAGATGAGCGATAGAGGTTCTTTTCATTCCTTTAATTTCTCATAAATAACGGTGGATTTAAATAACTTCGGTCTTTGCTTGTCGGAGAAGCAGGAGTTCTTCTAGAATACCCCTCCACTTGACCCATTTTAGCAACCAACAACCTCACGGAGAGGTGGCAGAGTGGTCGAATGCGTCTGACTCGAAATCAGATTTACGAGCAATCGTAACGGGGGTTCGAATCCCTCCCTCTCCGCCATTTTTTAAAATAGATTTAATTCTCAAATAGCTTCTCTACTTGGCTCTTTTTCATTGGCTGGCAAATCGGCTTTCCCCACCGATAATTGAAAAATAGATAAACCCAAAAACGAAGTCAGCACAAAAACCACTGCTACCGAAAGACTCGGTTGAAACTTGAGGAGTCCAAAGGCCGCTGAAGCCAGCGCGCCCACGCCCATTTGAATGGTTCCCAAAAGCGCCGCAGCGCTTCCGGCGTTTTTATGGAACCTCACCAGCGCCAAAGCCGCCGCGTTGGGGTAGGTCAATCCCACACAAGCGATGTAAATAAACAAAATCAAAATATGCGCGGAAAGACCGTACCAGTTCATCCCAGCCCCTACTGCAAAAACGACCGCCACCAACAGCTGACCTCTCAAGGCAGTTTTATATATCTGCTCCGATGAGAAATACTTCATCAGAAAAATATTCACCTGTCCCCCGCCGATCATACCCAGCGATAGAAAAGCAAAGATAAGCCCGAAGGCTTTGGCGCTGAGGTGAAAAGTTCCAAAGAAAATGGATGGAGCACCCGCCAGATAGGTAAAAAGCCCGGCAAAAGAAAAGGCGCCCGATACCGCGAAAGCGAAAAACCTAGGATCTTTAAAGATAAACGCGAAAGTTTTTAAAATCGGCCCCGCTTTAAGTGAAACTGTGGGGTCTGGATGATGACCTTCAGGAAGCCAAAAGAAAACGACTATCAGAAATAAAGACGTGATAACTGCCAAAACCCAAAAGATGGTCTGCCAGCCCCATTCACTGACAATCCATCCCCCCACCGAAGGCGCGAAAAGAGGCGATACACTGAGAATAAGCATGAGGCGTGAGAAAACCTTGGCACCTTCTTCAGGAGAGAAAAAATCCCGAACCATCGCCGTGGAACCCACCGAGGCGGCGCAGCCACCCAGCGCCTGGAACAAGCGGGCCGTAATGAGTCCATTTACACCAGTGGAATACACACAAAAAACCGAAGCGATCACATAAAGCACTAAGCCAAAATAAATCGGCCGCTTGCGTCCGAAACGGTCTAGAAAGGGCCCATAAAAAATCTGTCCCAGCGCCAGTCCCACAAAGTAGCTGGAAAGAGACAGCGCCACCTGGGCCGTTGTACTACCGAGATGATCTGCGATATTTTGAAAGGCTGGCAGGTACATATCGATCGAGAAGGGGCTGATCGTGGTTAAAGCGCCCAGAATCAGAAGAATGAAAAGGTTTCTATGTTTGGAATTCATGGAATCACTTTCGGGTCAGTTGAAGCGCTGAAAGACTAACATAACTAGTTAAAAATGTTGATCCCTACCTCTCTATTTGCGCCATTCCCCATCCCATACTTAATTCTCTTTAAATAAAATAAATGATTAGGGAGATTCCATGTCTCAAAAAATACCCCGCGTCTGGTTCATCACCGGCTGTTCCACTGGCTTTGGCCCAGGACGACAAGGTCATCGCCATCGCCCGCAAAATTGATCAGATCAAAGATTTAGAACAAAAGTATCCCCAAACCGCCAAAGCCCTCAGCCTGGATGTTACAAACAAAGTCACTATTGAGTGCGCAGTGCAAGAGGGTCTTAAAACTTTTGGGCGAATTGACGCATTGGTCAATAACGCCGGTTATGGCTTAACGGGATCGATTGAAGAAGTCAGCGGCAAGGAAATTCGCGATTAATTTGAAACCAATGTGTTCGGCTTTTTAAATGTCACCCGCGCCGTTCTGCCTATCCTGCGAAAACAAGGTTCGGGACATATCCTGAACATCTCTTCCCTGGCGGGACGTCTGGGCATCCCAACCATGGGAATTTACAACGGGTCTAAATTCGCGTTGGAGGGAATTTCTGAATCCCTAGCCAGCGAATTAAAACCGTTTGGAATTAAGGTCACTATCGTCGAGCCCGGTGGATTCGCCACGGATTTTTCCAGCCGGTCCATCGCCATCGCTCAAATCATGCCCGAATACCAATTTCTCCACGACGAAATGGAAAAATACAGGACGAATTTTATATTGGGCGACACGCCTACCGGCGTCAAAGTCATTTTGAAAGCCGTGGAAATGGCCGAACCGCCCTTAGGCTGGTTCTGGGCCCCAATAGTCTTCCACGGCTAATTCAAAAACTGACTTCCGATCTGGAAACTTATCAACAGGTGGAGGAACTCTGGCAAGAGTCTGCCGCTAACGGAAAAAAGAGAGAATCTTAAGTTTTAGTATTTAAAACCGGCCGACCGCGACCAAAACACTCAGAACGAAAAGAACCAAAGCGGGAACCGCTTTTGAAAAGGGATCTTTAAGCTGAAGATGGTAGCCCACTCCTAAAATCATGACTAAGGCCAAAGCCGATGCGGCTACCGGAGTCAGCACCGGAACCACTCCTGTCGCCCAGGGAAGAATTAACCCAATGGCCCCCGCGATTTCACACAAACCGATAAAAAAAGCCAAGTTTTTGGAAGGTGCGTGATCCCCCGCCTGTTTCTTAAATTTTTCATACGAAAAAGCTTTCATGTTTCCGGCCATTCCAAAAGCGAACGCCAACAAACTCTGCAAAATCCATAAAGCGATATTCATAACAGCCTCCCTTTCAATTTCAGCCATCGACTTAATTTGATAGTAAGAAGAACACAGCCCGATAGACAGTAGAAACAAAAAAGGTGGGAAGTATCTTCAGAGATTCTGTTGTTCAGAAGTTATTTTGATTTAAAGGTTTCTTGAATCACCCGGCTCAAAACTTGGGCAGCCGGTGAGAGTTTGGACTTTTTCCGCCAGGCGAGACATAAGGTGCGGGAAGCCTGCGGCTGGGACAATTCCACATAAACCACTTTTGAAACTTTAGCCACCATACGGGGCACCAGACTAAACCCCAATCCCGCCGCTACTAAAGCTTGAACTGTTTCGATGCCATCGCTTTCAAATACTACCTGGGGTGTCAAACCGGCCCGGTGAAAAAGATCCAGCGTAATTTGCCGAAATCCATGCCCCGACTTCATCAAAATAAAAGGCTCCTCGGCTAATTGTTTCAACGACAGGTTTTTCTTTTGAGAAAGAGCGTGATGAGGCGGTAAAGCCAGAAGCAGATCCTCTTTTAATAAGACGACATGTTCCAGCGAGGGTTTAAGCCCCGCCTCATCCACAATAGCCAATTCCACCTCGCCCTGCTCCAAATTGCGGGCCAGTCCTGGCGACGATTCTTCTTTGAGTTGAACAGAAATTTTGGGATAGCTCTTTCGAAAAGCCATGAGAATTTGGGGCAAAACATGAGCCCCCGTCGTGGGCAGACAACCCAGCGTCACCGAGCCCATCGAAAGATTGGAAAGGGCTTCTACTTCCTTTCGGGCCGATTCCATTTCACCTAAAATCACGTTAGCCCGGGGCAAAAACATTCCTCCCCGCGCGGTCAGCGTAACTCCCTTTTTGGCGCGCTCAAAAAGCGGGCCACCTAACTCCTCTTCCAGTTTGGCTATCTGGATACTGAGGGAAGGCTGGGACACGTGGCATTGCTTGGCCGCCTGGGTAAACCGGCCGGTTTGGGAAACAGCTAAAAAGTACCGGATTTGATGAGTTTCCATAGTTATTAACTATGAATACCATAGAAACTATATCTTTTACAAATATATCTTTCGGACCTATATTTCGTTCATCAAATCAAACAACGGCGGAGCCGTTTTTACGAGGTCGAATATGTCAAAAGGTACTCTGTACGACAAAGTGTGGAACGCCCATGTGGTGGATAAACTACCCACGGGCCAATATCAGCTTTTTATTGGGCTTCACCTGATTCATGAGGTTACCAGTCCCCAAGCCTTCGATATGATCGCCGAAAAGGGTTTGAAAGTTGCCTATCCAAACCGCACTTTTGCCACGGTCGACCATATCGTGCCGACCAAAAGCCATGCCCGCCCCTTTCAGGACAGCGAAGCTGAACAAATGATGAATGCCATTGAAAAAAACGTCAAAAAATTTGGAGTTCAGTTTTTTAATTTTGAGTCGGGCAATCAGGGCATCGTGCATATCATTGGTCCCGAAATGGGCCTCACCCAGCCTGGCATGACCATCGCTTGTGGCGATTCCCATACCTCCACCCACGGCGCCTTCGGCACCTTGGCCTTTGGCATCGGTACCACTCAGGTTCGCGACGTATTGGCCACCCAGTGTCTGGCCATGGACGCGCTTAAAGTACGACGCATAAACGTGACCGGTAAGTTGAAACCAGGCGTGACTGCTAAAGACGTGACTCTCTACATCATTCAAAAGCTGGGAGTAAAAGGTGGCATTGGTTACGCCTATGAATACGGCGGAGAGATTTTTGACGCCATGACTATGGAAGAACGTATGACGGTCTGCAACATGGCCATCGAGGGGGGTGCCCGTATTGGCTACGTGAATCCGGACCAAACCACTTTTGATTATTTAAAAGGTCGCAAATATTCGCCAACTGCGGATAAGTGGGACAAGGCTGTGGCTTATTGGAAATCCATCGCTTCGGATAAAAACGCCGAGTACGACGATGTGGTGAATTTTAAAGGTGAGGATATCGAACCGATTGTCACCTGGGGTATCACTCCCGATCAGTCAGTGGGTGTGAATGATAAACTTCCCGAAGTCGCTACCTTTTCCTTGGACGAAGTCAAAACCGTCGAGCTCGCTTATAAACATATGGAACTTAAACCCGGCCAATCCATCAAAGGCACACCCATCAACGTGGCCTTTATCGGTAGCTGTACCAATGGCCGCATTTCGGACTTGCGGGAAGCCGCCAAGGTCGCGAAGGGCCGCAAGGTTTCCAAAAGCGTCAGGGCTTTTGTCGTGCCGGGCTCCCAGCAGGTAAAAATCCAGGCAGAAAAGGAAGGTCTGGATAAAATTTTCACTGAGGCTGGTTTTGAATGGCGCGAGGCTGGCTGTTCCATGTGCCTGGCCATGAATCCCGACAAATTGCAGGGCAATGAAATTTCCGCTTCGTCCTCGAACCGTAATTTCATCGGCCGTCAGGGAAGCAAAACGGGCAGAACTATGTTGATGAGTCCCGCCATGGTGGCCGCGGCGGCTATCGAAGGCAAAGTCGCTGACATCCGGGAGGTTTTGAAATGAGCAAAATTAATCAAATCGAAGGCAAGGCTGTACCAGTCGAAGGTAATGACATTGATACGGACCGGATTATTCCCGCCCGTTATTTAAAAGAGATCACTTTTACCAACATGGGTAAGTATCCCTTTTATGACGAGCGCTTCGACGCCGAAGGCAAACCCAAAGGGCACCCCTTTGACCTGTCCCAATTTCAAGGTTCGCACATTCTCTTCGTGAACCAAAATTTCGGGTGTGGTTCCTCTCGAGAGCACGCTCCTCAATCGCTCATGCGCTGGGGCATTCGGGCCATCATTGGTGAATCTTTCGCGGAAATTTTCGCGGGTAACTGCACCATGTTGGGTATTCCAACGGCTACCGTCAGCCACGCTGAAATGCAAAAGCTTCAAACCCTAGTCAAAGCCAAACCCGAAACCAAGTTCACTCTAGATTTGGACAAGAAGGTTTTGCTCAGCGAAGGAAAAGAACACTTGAAATTTGAGATTCACGAATCCAAACGGAACGCTCTGGTGAATGGAACCTGGGATTCCACTAGTCTCCTATTAGGAAACGCCAATAAAACCGCGGCGGTCGCCCACAAACTACCTTACGTTGCGGGATTCTAACAAGCTTTTGGGGAGGCCCCATAAATCAACAAACCCGGAATTCGAAAAGATTATGACCAGAACGCCAGGTTTGTCACGACCCTGGGCATGGGTATAGTGGATTTGCTGGCGACTCAACCCGGTGAGCGCATTCTCGACCTAGGCTGTGGTGACGGAGTTCTTACTAAAAAGTTGTCTGATCTCGGTTGTTCGCAATAGACGTGGACGCCAGCCTCGACTTTATTCAATCATATTTTTCTAAAGTGCAGCTATTGACTTTTACTTATCAATGGCATACATATGTATACATCAATATCTTTCCTATTCCAAAATCAACTCATTTTTAAAAGTTTAGGAGGTTTTTTATGTCTCAACAAATTCAATTTGGGGATCATCCATTTGCCGTGAAAGAACACTGGGCTAGTAAACTCCATTGGGATTTACGGCTTCATTGTTACGGAAGATTACTTTTGTCTTTCGCCTTGAAAAAATCTCCCCATTTAAACCCCGATCAACCTTTAAAGGCTGTCCGAACCCCGAATCATAATGCAGACTACCTTCTGAGTGAACGGATTATTTCATCGGAATATGGATCCGGACCAATGGCCATATGGGATAAAGGCGTTTTCCACGTATTGGGTACAGAGAGTATGACTTTACAACTCTCCCGTGGAAATTTAAAAATTAATGTCATTGGAAGGCGTCTCAACGGAAATTTTTCACTAAAGTGGATCGGTCCTGGGGAACATGATTGGCTATGGGTCAAAGAGCAGGATAATTACGCCGACCCGCTTCGCAAGTTTCCAAATGTTTTGACACCGGAAAAAATTAAGGAGTTGGAAAGAAAAAACCATGTGCTGAATGCTTCAGAATCACTAGATCTTTTTTAGCAAACGGGAGAATACTTTTCGAGTTAGGTTGTTGGAAATAGTGCTGTTACTTTACTTAATCTTGGTTATCGATCAGCCGGGTAATGATCTTCCACTCGGCTTCGGTGACCGGCTGAACGGATAAGCGGGATTCTTTAAAAAGCCTCATGTTTTTGAGGCCCGGAACTTTTTTAAGGAAATCCAATGGGATAATCTGCTTGCAGGCCCTCACAAACTTTACGTCCACCATATACCAGATGGGTTTTTGTGGGTCACTCTTCGGGTCGTAATGGATGTCTTTGGAATCAAAAGCGGTGAAATCCGGGTAGCCTTCTTTCGCGATCTCCCCGACTCCCACGATCCCGCTGGGTTTGCCGCCTGAATAATAAAAGAACATCCCGTCGCCGATTTTCATCTGGTCTCGCATAAAATTTCGAGCGGTATAATTACGCACCCCATCCCAATAGGTGACTTTTTCTTTTTTCCATTGTTCCACCGGATAAACATCCGGTTCGGCTTTCATTAGCCAGTATTGTTTATACATTTTTTCAACCTTTTAGAAAAATCGAACCGCTCCGTTAATACGAGGTCCCGAAAAATCCAACGTAAAATTACCACCAGCATTGTTTTTTAAAGTTTGAGATGATGTTGAAGTTGAATAGGAAGAAGATGAAGCTGTGTAGGTGATGCTCCCAAAACTTAAAGCACGATAACCCAAACTGAAATCAATGGCCCATCCACCATTATCCATCACCCATTCGACTTCTGCTCCAATAAGTCCGCCTAACGCTGAACCACTAAGATCCGCGGTTAATGTTGAATAACCAGTTTCTTCGTATTCGGCTGTTGTGCCTACTAAAGTATAAAAACCTACTTGACCTTCAAATATCAAACGAAATTGATCGTTTAGAGGCAATAAATATTTGCCTTCGGCCGCTAAACCTGCGCAGGATTCTGTATAAGTATCAATGACAGAGATTGTATAAGGATATCCGCCGTAGTAACCCGTGGTTGTACCTTCAATACTTTCTGGTTCTTTATCTAGATATTGAACTTGAAGTCCCAATTGAATGTTTTGTGAAAGCGTGTAATCCGCTCCTAAATCCAACTCCGCTCCGATAGGCTCAGAAGCAAAAGTAACGGTAGTTGGTGCAAAGTCATTTACTAAGTCTTGGTAACTTAGAGCAGAAGCCGCAGATCCAATATACCAAGAAATGCTACCTTGTTTTGGTAGCCTGCTATCTCCATAAACCAGTGGATGGGAAATTTGATCATTAGCCGTTGCGGCCGCGGGAGCCGACGGAACAGCTGGCCGGGAAATTTGATTTACGAAATTTTTAAGACCAGGATTGTTAGGGTTGATTGCGAGACTTTGATTGTAATCACGGATCGCGCCGTCCTTTTGTCCCAAACGGTATTCACAGCTGCCTAAAGCTTGATAGGCCTTCCAATTTTGTGGGTCAACATGAATAGCCGCTTTGTAATATTTTATGCATAAATCATAACTGCCCTGACCATATAGTTTATTTCCCCATTGGTAGTAGACATCCGAAGTAGCCTGACCCCAAACCGCGGCTGATAACATCAAAAACAAAGACAAGACAAATCCAATTTTTTTAAACATAAAGTGGCCCTTTATAATTTGAATAAAATATTTGATAAATTATAGCGTTAGAAATCGATGAACTTATATGATTTAAACGGGATAAAATTTTAGGGATATCAACTTTCGATTTTTTCGGTTTGCCGCCAACGCTCAAACCCGCCGATAAGGCTGTAAACCTCAGTAAAACCTTGATCCATTAAATAAGCTGCGCCGCCCAAACTGGTATGGCCGTGATAACAATAAACCACCACGGGTTTTGATTTGTCCGTTTGAGACACGAATTTCTCAATATTAGCGTCGCTGAGATAATGGGCACCCGGGACATGGGCCGCTTCGTAGGAAGCGGGGTCACGAACATCTACAACAATCGCGCCGGATTCCAATAACTGCCGGGCCTTATCCGCCGTAATTTCTTTAACATCATCCATGATTGCCCCGTTTTAAAACTTCTTTTTCCCAAAGTTTTGCGTATTTACAAAAATCATGAAACGCCGAAAGACCACACACTACCAAACCATGCCAGCCGTCCAAAAAACCCCTGCGGGAAATGTACATCCGGAAAAAAGTCAAAAAGGGCGCCACCATAAGATAAAACTTCCAAAATGTTTTTTTCTTTTGTTTGATATCCACAATTGAAAGGTCGGAGTAGCGGTTCATTTTTTCAAGATACTGCCTGATGGATTCATAAGTGTAATGGTTCATGGGTTCGTGTAGTTCCAGCGTCTTCCCTTTCACTTCCAGCCCCTCATGCACCGGCTCAATCGTAAAAGCTCCTCTTCCCCTTTTAAATAAGCGAAGTTGGGCGTCAGGCCACCAGCCGCAATGACGCATCCATTTGCCCAGGAAAAAAGCTTTCCGCTTAATAAAATAACCATCAACATCTTCAAGGGTTTGAGTCACAACCCTTTCGATTTCAGCGATCAGCGGGGCAGTTAGTTCCTCATCGGCGTCCAGCGAAAGGATCCAATGGCCCTTAGCCTTCGCCAAAGCCCAATTCTTTTGATCGCCGTAGCCTTTCCAGGTTCTGGTAAAAACCTTGGCGCCCAACTTTTTGGCGACCGCCGCCGTTTTGTCTCCGCTTTGCGCGTCCACTACAATCAGCTCAACTGATCCAAAAACTTTTTTAGAAAACCGCGAACTCTTTAAACAACGTGCAATATTGCGTTCTTCGTTTAACGTGATAATGACGATCGAAAGAATTTGCGGTGAGAGCATCCTATCTTCCTAACAAAGCGCGATATCGGTGGTAAAACCCGCTGGTTTTTTTGAAAAAATCAAACTTCGAGGTCTGGGGAAACATATGCACCCTTTTAATTTCCATCAAATCCATCTGAAACTGGGTCTGTCCCTGATTGACCGCCAGACCAAAAGTATAGCCCGCCGCTTGAGTCATTTTTTTGATTTCTTTATCAAACACCCCATAAGGATAAGCGAAAGAATGCACCTGCTTTTTTAAAAAGGTCTCCAGCGACTTCTTGGAACCGGCAATCTGTTTCTCCTGTTCGGCTTTTTTGAGCAAGGTTAAACGGTTGTGATTAAAAGAATGAGAGCCAAATTCTATTAGACCGCCTTTTTGCATTTCTAAAATTTGAGCTGGTTTTAACAGAGCATGTTCGGCTTCGCCCAGGGGTTTGTCCCAAAAATTGGTTTTGTGTTTCCTGTCGGCCAGAATATAAATAACCGCCTTCATTTTGTATTTCTTAAGAAGTGGAAATAAAAACTGATAATTGTTTTCATAGCCATCATCAAACGTCAGAATGATTGGCTTTTTGGGAATCCGTTTGGTTAAAAGATCCTCAAACACAATTGTTTCAAAGCCACGATCCCGCAAAAACTGAAGCTGTTTTTCTAAATCGGCCGCGAGAACGTGCAGGTTAAATTTAGCTAATGCCGGTGGCCGGTCTAAAACCTGGTGATACATCAAGATGGGCAATTCATGGATTTGAGATAAATTGTGATTGAGTAATACTTTTTCATAAAACCCGCTCATTTGCGGATAAACCTGTTTCATATCGTATTCGACTTTGAGCAATTCATAACCCGTTTGAGCCACCTGCGCCCGCGCTTTGGAATCCCGAAGCAGATGAAGAACGTCCCTGGTCAATTGCTTCCAATCGAAAGACTCCGTCTCAAAACAGTCCCCAAAATTGGTCGCTGTGGCTTTTTCAATGTTGGAAATCCGCAGTGGCCCCACATAGGTTCTCTCGCCGACGGCGATCACCGGTTTTTTCAGTCTCATGGCTTCCAACGCTACCCGGCCCGCGCCAATAACCAATATGGCTTTTTGGTAGTAGGGTTTTAAATTGGCTTGATGTCCCTCAAAGTGGATAGCGGGTTGGTCTTTTTCCAGACGGTGATGTTCGTCCGTTACCGGCCCGCCAATTACCTGAAACCGCGCGGCTGGAAAAGACTTAAGAATGGCTGGCGCCTGACGCAGAATATTGAGAATCACCTGATTCTTGGGCCCCGAAAGCCGGCCGACGATCAGAATCGTGGATTTAGAGTTTGAGGCCATTGCGTACAACCACCAGTTGTTCAGATTGAAAGACTTTCGTTTCGGTCAGCATCTGCTCGCGGATATTCTCACAGACCACCGCGCATCGCGGGCCGTAGATATTAAAATTTTTATTAGAAAAATGAAGATGCTGGCGTCCATGAAGAGTTGACAGATAAGCGGTTTGGGTAAACTTGCCCGCCCAATAACTCACCCGGCTTGCGGCGCGGGAATGAGCGTGAATCAAGTCGATTTTTTCATTCCGAATAATCTTATTCAGATGAAGGACATTCGAAAATCGGCTCCACAATCCCCTTTGATAAATGGGAATGGAAAATAATTTAGCCTGAGTGGGGTGGGTAAATTGACCCGAAGCGACAAAAACTTGGTGCCCGTCTTGGATCTGGGCTTCAATGAGCGCCGCGGTTGAGGTCTCGGACCCCGCCACAAAATCGCCGCTTAAAACGTGAAGAATATTCAATTTCGTCGCCCTGTCGGATTTGAAAAGAATCAACCAGGCGCATTATATACCCGCGCTCCATTTTTACGGGGCCGCTCATCCATAAATAAAAAAGCCCCGCAAAAGCGGGACTTTAAAAGTTTAATTTCTTAACAGATTGTTGAAAAAATCCAAAAAACGGATTTTTCTTATTTACGAACGAGCCACTAAAAATGTGGTTTTCATCATTCGTGGCTCGTTCCAACCCATGGCTGTCGATAGGGTGTTGAAAATAATTTTTCAACACCCTGTTAAAACTAGTTATTCATCGCCACCTTGCAAAATGGTGTAAAGCGTCTCACCAGCCCGCCAGACAAATAACCGGACCCCATTTTTCAAATCACTTTTCTTTAATAACACCGTCAATTGATTGGCCGAAACAATCGGTGAATTGCCCAATTTAAGAATAATATCGCCCTGTTGTAACCCTGAGGCGGCCGCCGGACCTTGCGGAGCTATTTGAGTTATCACCGGCCCTTTGGGAGCGTCCTGCGGTAATTGACTGCGAATATCCGGGGTTTGATCCTGATAGGCCAGCCCCAACGATTCGTTTTCTCCTTGTCCGGACAAGCCATTGGAGCCTTCCCCCGCGTCTCCCGATTTTTTGTTTAAAGCGTTTTCGTTGAGCTCTTGTAAAGTCACCGGCACGTCGCTTTGGGCGCCGTTGCGTTGAATGGTTAACGTGATCACATCGCCGGGATGATAAGTATAAAGACGGGAAACCAAGTCACCCGAATCCGTGATGGGCGAACCGTTAAGGGCCAAGACCACATCGCCCGCCTTCAAGCCGGCTTTTTCAGCCGCGCTGCCGGAATTGATGTCCGAAAGAAGAGCGCCTTGATTCGAGCTCAATCCAAAACTTTTTGCCATGGCCGGGCTCAGTGATTGCACTACCGCTCCCAGACCAGCCCTGACAATCTTGCCGTTGTTGTTGACCAAATCCTCAGCGGTCTTGCGCGCGATGTTGGAAGGGACAGCGAACCCGATTCCCACCGAGCCCCCCGACTGGCTGTAAATGGCGCTGTTGACGCCGATGACTTCCCCTTCAATATTGCAGAGGGGTCCGCCGGAGTTGCCCGGATTAATAGAAGCGTCGGTTTGAATGTAATTTTGAACGCCAGCCCCGCCGCCTTCACCCTCACCAATCTCCACGCTTCGTCCCTTGGCTGAAATAACACCCGTGGTAACCGTATGGTCCAGACCAAAGGGATTTCCAATCGCCACCGCCCATTGGCCGACCTTGATCTTATCCGAGTCGCCAAAAACCACATGCGGAAACACTTTATTGCCGTCGACAATCTTGATCACTGCGATATCGACCTTATCGTATTTACCAATAATCGTCGCGGGATAGGTCGTGCCGTCTTTCATAGTCACTGTAATTTTTTCAGCCTTACCCACAACATGGGCGTTGGTCAAAATATAGCCGTCCGAGGTAACCAGGAAACCCGAACCCAGGGCCCGTTGTTTGCGTTTGAAAACGGGATTTTGTTGTTGGCCAAAACCCCGGGGTCCGTAAAAAAAGTTAAATAAATCATTCATATTCCCATAACCCTGGACGTCTTCGGTCCATTCAGAACCGATATTCACCACCGCTGGGCTCACCTTAGCGGCCACATCAATGAAAGCGTCTTGAAGACCCAGAGCCGCGCTATTGGCGGGCAGTTGAGCCGGCGGAACGCCCGTATCGAGTGTCAAAGCCAGAGCGGACAAAGGCGCCAAACTGAAAATCATAAAGGAACTGGCCGTGAGCCAGGCAAACAGCGTCCTAGTTTTTTTTAAATTTCGAATTGGATTGAACATGATTTCTCCCTCTATGAAATGAATTTCATAATACTACTAGGATTTTCTACCATCAGGAGTTACAAAAAATCCTGTGAATTAAACTTCTTATTTTTTAGACGATCTTCAATCTCTGGATGTTGCAGTGACAAACGAACCACAATCTGAACACCCGCTAAATTGACTCCGCAGGTTTTGACGAGGTAGGTAATGCAATCGAGCCGTTCGATGTCGCACTGGGAATAAAGCCTTGTTTTTCGAATGGTACGACAGGGCGAGATGAGCCCCAGCCGCTCATATTGCCGAATGGTTTGTTCGTGCAAATGGAGCAGTTGGGCCACCACGCTGATGGTATAAACCGGATGTTCTCGATCGACTTCCATGACTTCTCTTACCTTGAACCTTTAATGAACTAGAACAACCTTACGCTACAAAATAGTCTTTTAAAAGTTCAGAATCTTTCGAGTTGCGGATTTTTTTCATCGCCCTCTCTTCAATTTGACGGACGCGTTCTTTGGAGATCTTCAGGCGTCTGCCGATCTCGTCCAAAGTCTGACCCCCCTGGCCGTCCAGCCCAAAGCGCCAGCTGAGTACCTGGCCGTCGCGTTGGTCTAACTGATTCAAGGCTGTTTGAATTTTTCCCACCAATTCGCTGTCCATCATTTGTTTCTCAAAAACTTCGGCGTCTTTGGGGTCCTGCAAAAAATCCATAATCGGTTTTTCGCTGTCCCCTACAACCGTCGTATCGAGACTCAAATAACCATGGCTGAACTGCTGAACTTCATTCAAAGTTTCACGGCTGATATCGGTCTTTTTCATAACCTCGTTATCCGTTAAAACCCGGCCTTTTTTCAGCTGCAATTCCTGCACCCTTTTATTGATGCGGCGGATTTTTTTCGTCTGGCTTTGGGGCACACGCACAATATCGCCTTTGTCCAGAATGGCGGCCAAAATGGACTGGCGGATCCACCATACGGCATAGGACACGAACCTCACTCCCCTTTCGGGGTCAAAGGTCCGGGCGGCTTTAATCAAACCCAGGTTGCCCTCGTTGATCAGATCCAAAAAGGTCAGCCCGCGGTTGCGGTAACCCTTGGCGATGGAAACGACAAAGCGAAGGTTGGCTTCAATCAAATGGTTAAGCGCTTTTTCATCACCCTTGTGGGCTTGGCGGCTTAAGTCTTTTTCTCCTTCGGGAGTAAGAAGAGGAACACGGGCGATCTCTTTGAGATAAGTACCCAAAGATTTTTCTTCATATCCGAATGCTAGCTTTTCCATAACTGCCTCCTTGTCCCCCAAATCGGGAGATCGTCCCTTGCAGGGGACTCTTACATCTCTTTATAAAATCTTACTATTAATATTATATATTCTTAACTTCTTAATCAGATTATATGAGTCAGTATGTATCAAGTCAATAAAAAGTTACACCCATCTCACTTAAGGTCATTTTTAGGGGTCTTTAAAGGTTTTTTGAAAAAACAGAGAACCTAGGACAACTTCTTTTCTTCGGCTTCTTGTACCTTGAGGAATGACCTCATGGTATCCAAATAGAGGGCGGTAGAGACCGCCAATGGGATCATGAAGAACACAAAACGAAAGAGCAGAGCGGCCACCAAGGTCTTTTCAAAGCTCACCCCCAACAGCTTAAAGGTAAAAGCCAAGAGCGACTCGCTTACTCCCAACCCCGCTGGCACGGGGTTGATGTTGGATGACAGGAACATCACGGTGAAACCCACCATGAGCAGGCCTATAGGCAGATTCACCCCCACCGCGTGAAAGCAAAAATAAAGGGTTAAGGCCGTAAAGCACCAATCCATCGAGACCCAAAAGAAAACCACGATCAGCTGAACCCAGCCTTGGTGTAAAAAGGCCACGGTTTCTTCCAATTTGTTACGAATCTCCACCAACCTCTTGATGTTGGACTTCTTGCGCAAAATCTTATGGTTAAACCAGTTTCCCGTATTAATCAGTGTCCGCAAGAACCAGCGGCGAAAGGGACTATTAAAGAAAATCAAAATCATTAAGCCCACTACCAAAATCAATCCGCCCATAAAAAAGAAAATCAATAGTTCCTTCGGGCCGCCCATAAATGCTGGATGTTCGTGCAGATAAATCAGCCCGCCAAAGCAGACACAGGACAAAACCAGATTGAAGATCATGTTTTGGGCGAATGACAATGGAATGGTGACCGAGTAAGGCACCTTTTCGTGTTTGAGCAGAAAAGACCGGATGGCGATGCTGGACATCCCCCCGGAGGAAACAATGAAATTGATCGTGGCCGAGATAAACATGATGGAGAAAAATTTGGGAAAGGGTATCCGGTAAGGGGTCATTTCAAAAAGCGCGTTAAACGAAAGGGTAAAGGATAAGTAAGCTATCCCCATGGTTAAAACGGCGAAAAGCAGTTGCTCTATTTCCAGATGATGGAAAACGTCGATCAGTTTAGGAATATCGCTCATAAAAGCGGTGGCCAAAGCCAGCACCATAATTCCCACAACAAAAAGTGAAACAACGATGAGGGTTTTTTTATTCGGTGTATGCAAAACAATTCCTATTTCATTTTTAAAAAGCAAAACATTATAACCTCTGCCTCCGGCCTATCGGTTAACCTTCATGGGACTTTTTTGTGGAAATAGACGCCCGCTCAGTTCCCTACCAATTTGATAAAAAGTAATTTGGTTTAAAGGAAGCTCCAGCAATACATGGGCGAGACTCAAAAAAAACAACCAGCGTAATCCCACCGTGTAGTTATAAGCGTAAAGTGCTAAAGAGGTTAACCAAATCGCCACCACTGCCGCCAACCGTTTTTTAGATACCTCATGCCAGCGGATAATAGAAGTCTTCGAGAACCAATTGAGGTAGTGATAGCAGTAAGCAAAAGCGATAAAGGACATCAGCGCCAGGGCGATGGGGTTGTGATAGAGGTAGGTGTTGACTATCGAAGCGTCACCCGCCGCCGACACAGCGGGTAAAGTAAAACCGGAAAAATTAAAAATTTTAGCGAAATAATAATTAACCGCCAAAAAAGGGCTGGTCAGTGATCCGTTGTCCTGAACCATTCCATAATTGTTTGAGACATAGGGCCCTACTTCGTAACCCGCATGGGCCGGATGTATGAAAAGAAACGAAAGTGAAATCAGGGCAAAAGCTCCCAGCGATAAATAACCGGATACACTCCGGCTTTTTAAAGCGCCCGCCAAAACAAAACAGGCTGTAAAAACAAAAACGTGGATCAGCGTGGGTAAAAAGACGCCAAAGGCAATGCCAAACCAGGGAGCCGTAGCGATAAAAAATCCCGCTGAAGCCAGAATAACCACCATCATCCAGCGGGCCGAAGTGGTTTTAAAAACCACAAAGGCCAGGGCCGCGCCCAAAGCGGCAAAGGTAGCCCATTCGGGTATGTGGGAAGGCAGCCCCGGAATGATTTTTAGATTGGCGATCGTCAATAAAACCGTCGCGCCGACTAAGAAGAGATAGTCGTACCGCCCCTTCGTGTAATAGTTGCGCTCATGTAGCCATGAAATTTCGGTCAGGTAATGCAGTGGACCTAAGACGGTGTAAACAAAGAGAAATGTTTCGAAGGGATAAGCAAAAGCGAACCCGGCGGATAAGAACATTAACCCGATATTGAGATAATTAATTTGGTTCAGATTCATGCAATTTTCACATTCAGTTGAAAGAATAAAAGCCCGGGAGTAGACTTATTTTAACCAAGAGGTGACCTATGACCTATCTTTTACGCTTCCCCACTCAGGATGTTCTCAAAAAAACAGCCATTCTATTGGCCTACTTTGGAACCATCGGGCTTTTTGTTTATATCGCCTACCTGGCCCTGCGGGTCTGCCGGTTTTAAAGCCTCCTAACCAAAGAAAATTCAACTATTCTTCCAACAAATTAATAGAAATCGATCTTGGTTAATAGGTACCTGGCCTTGGGTTAATAGGAAACCCCGGTTTGCTAATAGGATTTTTGCTTTTGGCTAATAGGAAAATCGGCTTTGCTAATAGGAATCCCGGCTTGGTTAATAGGTGCGGAGGTATTTCCTACCAACTCACCGGGCATTTCAATATCTCGCCGCTTTGCTTATGGGCAAAGAGCACGTGTTTGTTGTTCTGGCCGAATTTCCAAAGATCATGGGTCAGTTTTACGTCCATCTGGCAATAATCAATAACCTGCTGATATTTGCCTTCCCGCCACCATTGAACCGCCAACAAGCCGTCGGCGCTCTTTTCCGCCCCGCCCAAGGTATGTTCGGCCAAATGGGCCAGGGATAGCCGGTGGCCCAGTTTCTTTTGAAGATCGGCCATTAAATCCAGCGATGGTAATTTGGCCAGCGGAACGTTGGTATAGCCCTGCAGGACCCCATAGTCGAAGCGCAGGGTGTTAAAGCCGATCACCAGGCTGGAAGCCTGCAGGTGGCTAATCAGGTCTTTTACATTGGCTTCGGTATAAGTGTAGTACTTGGCCTGGTCCACATCGTAAACCACTGCGCAGGAGAGCTTCATGCCCGGCAGGTTGGACCAACCACCCGGGATTTCAGCGGCAAGGTATTGGGTTTCAATATCAAACACCACCGACCCGGTTTTAAGGGGAGGTGGTTCAGTTTTAATTTGCGGGCCGGATTTCGGCGCTGGTGTAGGTTCCATAACTCGCTCCGATTGTACCCGAACATTGAGAGTGTTTTGGATTCGAATAGGATCAAATGGGACTCCACCTTTGACGGGTTTTAGGTCCGTACGGCCCAAAATATAGCTCAGGATTAAAAGCGCTCCTTTTTTATCCAGCGGGTGATTACCACTCCCGCACTTGGGCGATTGGATACAGGAAGGACAACCGTCTTCACATTCGCAGTCCCGAATCATTTCAAAAGTCGTCGTCAACAATTGCTCCATAGTTTCATAAGCCCGCTCGGTCAATCCCACCCCGCCGGGGTAGCCGTCATAGATAAAAATCACCGGCTGGGGCACCTGCGGGTGCGCTGGTGTGGAAATACCACCCAGGTCCCAGCGGTCACAAACTACGTGAAGCGGCATCATGGCGATGCTGCCATGCTCGGCGGCGTGCAGGCCGCCCATGAAGTGGATTTTCTCGGGTATTAAATCGCGCTGCAGGTAATCCGGCAAAATCATCCACAAGGCTCTCGTTTCAAACGTTTGCGGCGGCAAGGTTAGCGGATAAGTGGAAACCAGCGACTGATCGACGATTCGATGTACTTCGTAGTTAATAAATTTTTGGGTGATTTTAACTTTTCCCCATTTGATGACACACCGCGCTCTGTTGTAACCCAAGGGCCGCCGGTTGAGTTCTTCGAGAATTTCGGTTTCCTCTTCGTAGTTGACTTGGGTGTAGTAATCCACCGGTTCATCATTGACGATGATCTTGTGGGTTTCCCACTGAAGTTCTTTCACCACATACTGCGTGCCCTGATGCAGATAAACCGCGCCCGGGTGGCAGTCGCGAAAAGCCCTCATGCCATCGATTGTGCCGATCAATTCTCCCGTCTGCTGATAAACAATCTGGTACCCCTCGCCCGCGTCGCGGATATTGATATTGCGCTGGGGATTTTTGTCCGTCACCAGCCACTTGTCACCCTGGGATGATTCCAAAACCTGGCCTTCCTTCACCATCGGCGGAAGCAGTTGATTAAATAGCCTGCCATAAATCGTTTCGTCCGCGCTGGTTAAAGGCACTTCGGATGCCGCGCAGCGCAAATGGTTTACGGCGATATTTTCATTCTCAAACCCCACCATGAGCGATTCGGGCTTCATGGTAAAAAACTTTTTAGGGTGCTTCATCCAGTACTGGTCCATGGCGTCCGCCATGGCCACCAGAAACACCACCGACGGCGCTTCCCCGCGCCCCACCCGGCCCGACCGCTGCCAGGTAGAAATCATGGTTCCCGGATAGCCCACCAAAATACAGGCATCCAATCCGCCCACGTCGATGCCCACTTCGAGAGCCGAAGTGGAAATAACCGCCCTCAGTTCATCCTTAAAAAGCTTGGACTCAATTTCCCTCCGTTCTTCCGGCAAATAGCCCGCCCGGTAGCTTTTAATTTCCGCCGCCCATTCGGGCCGGGCCTGGGTGACCCACATACTGATAAGCTCGGTAATTTTTCGGGCCTTGGTAAACACGATGGTCTTCATGTTGTTTTTGAGGCATTCAATTAAAAGCGTCGTGGCTTCCGTATAGGGTGAAGTGGTATCGGGATTCCACAACACGAAGGTCTTGGCGTTTTGCGGAGCACCGGTTTCGGAAATAATTTCAAAGTCCAGCCCCGTCAGCCCGCCTAAGAATTCCTCGGGGTTTCCCAATGTGGCCGAACAGGTAATGAATTGGGGAATGGAACCGTAATAGCGGCAGATGCGCCGCAAGCGCCGCAGCACATGGGCCACGTGGGACCCGAAAATGCCCCGGTAACTATGGGCTTCGTCCACCACCACATATTTGAGATTCTTAAAAAACTCTGCCCAGCCGTCGTGAAAAGCCAAAATGCCCAGGTGCAGCATGTCCGGATTGGTAAGGATGATATTCGGCGGGTTCTTGCGGATTTTGGTGCGCACCCCTGTGGGCGTATCGCCGTCGTAAATCTCCGCGCTAAAACCAGGAAGTTTTGAGGTTTTTAAACGCCCTCCCCATTCCTGCAAGGTCTTCAGCTGGTCCTGCGCCAAAGCCTTCATGGGATAAAGATAAAGTGCCCGGGCCTTTGGATTTTCCATCACGCTTTGCATGACCGGCAAGTTGAAGCAAAGGGTTTTGCCCGAGGCGGTCGGCGTAGTGACCGCTACATGCTTGCCCGCCTGCAGGGCCGTAAAAGCCTGAGCTTGATGCAGATACAAAGCGTCGAACCCAGCTTTTTCTAAAACCTGAACCAAGTCTTTATTGAGCGTCTTAGGCCAAGCCTGGTACCGCGCACTGATGGCCGGTATGGACTCGATATGTTTAATGCGGCCTTTTAAATCTTCACGGGATTGAAGATAAGACAACAATTGGATAAGGGGGTTTACCGCAGAGGCTTTACGAAAAGTCATAAGGGGATTGTAGGGATTTCAGCTGGACTTTCAAAGCCTGCGTTTTGCACTTATTTTAAAAAAGCCATCGCAAAAAACATTATAGCTATCAAAGCAGCCGCTATAGTCGCACCAAGCGAGCAAATCCAAAAATAATCTTGTGAATGATTCGATTTATAAGATTCCATTTGTTTTGAATAAACAAAGTATCCTCTATCCAATTGAGTGGATACAAAAAAAATAATTGAAGCGAAAGACCAAATCAACCCTACTCGTATTCGAGAAACCTTATCCAACGGCACAGCTTTGAAATAAACAAACACAATAAAAAGAAATACAAAAATCAAACTTAATTTAAATTCAGTCCATTCTTTTTTAGAAATGTTTAATTTTTCCATGTAGTTCACCTTTAAAACTTTAAGTACTATCGGCTCTTATGTCCCCATTGGTTCCAGAACACCAACTCGTGAGTAGGAATTTCCGGGTTCCACCCGGCGGTCTTCAGTTCCGGCTCGGCGGCGAATTGTTCCGTATAACCCACACAAAGGTAAGCCACCGGCACTACCGTGTCGGGCAGGCCCAGAATCGGCGGCAAATCTTCCGGCTTAATAATGCTCACCCAGCCCACACCTACACCTTCGCACCGCGCCGCCAGCCACAGGTTCTGCACCGCGCAAACAGTGCTGTATAAGTCCATCTCCGGCTGACAGGTCCGCCCCAGGCCGATAGTGCCGAAACGCTCCCGATCGCAGGTAACGCAGATATTCAGCGCGGATTCCAATAGGCCTTCCAGCTTTAACGAAGCATACTTCTCGCCCCGTTCACCGGGAAACAAGACTTTAGCTTCTTCGTTGGCCTTTAAGAAAGAAGCATGAACCCTTTTGCGGACCTCTTTGTCATCAATGAGGATAAAGTTGGAGGGCTGCATATAGCCTACCGAAGGAGCCTGCATGGCCGCGTTTAAAATGCGACGTAAAATTTCTTCGGGAATGGGATCTGATTTGAAGCGTCTCACATCCCGCCGTTCGCGGATGACCCGGTAAATGGCGTCCTTTTCGTTTTCATGGAAGGAATGATTATTCATGGGATGAATCCTAACCTCTCGACCGGCGGTGAAACAACAGCCACAGTAACACCGGTACGCCGATCAGCGCCGTGAAAACACCGACAGGCACTTCGGTCGGCCCAAAAAAAGACCGGGCCACCGTATCGCACAGGGTCAGGAAAGCCGCGCCGCCCAGGGCGCTGCAGGGCAGCAAAAACCGGTGGTCGTTGCCGATCCAGATTCGGTAGATATGGGGAATGATGAGCCCCACAAACGCGATCGGCCCGGTCAAAGCCACCACCGCGCTGGTCATGAGCGACGCCGTCATAATTGAAATAACAATCACCCAAACCGTCGAGACACCCTTGGCCTTGGCCAATTCCTCCCCCGCCGACAGCAGATTAAGTTCCCGGGAGAAGGTCAACAGAATCAAAAAGCCAATCCCCATTAACACTGATAGCTTTTCAATCGAGCCAAAGTCGATGACGTCCAGACTGCCGATAAGCCAGTGCATCATAGAATAGGCCTGTGTGAAGTCAGCCACGTAGTAGGACAAAAGCACCAGCGCGTTAAAGAAATAGCTGATGGCGATGCCCGCCAAAAGCAGGGTGACCGCCGCATAGGACCGCAGGATGGAAGCCAGCGCGTAAACCAACCCGATGGAAAGCAAAGCTCCCGCGAAAGCGAAAAGAGTGACGGTGGAAAACCCGCCCACTGAGATGTCGAACCCCAAAAGAATGGCCACGACTGCCCCGAAAGAACTGCCACCCGCCACCCCCAGCGTAAAAGGACAGGCCAGAGGATTGCGCAATACCGCCTGAAAAATGACCCCCGCGCAGGCCATCGCCGCGCCCGCTAACACCGCCAGCAACACCCGGCTGAGACGGACGCTAAAAAAAATCTGCGCGTCCTGGTTGTCCACGAAAGGCGTTAACGACTGAAAAACCTTTTGATAGGAAATCGTCGTGGGCCCCGCGAAAGGACAACCAATGAGAACCACCAAAAATAAAATAATCGTAATGATGAGTACGGTGATCTTGGTGCCGGCGCGGTTCATTTTTTGACCGCCTTTTGGGTTTTTGGCACAAAGTAGTACATTTTTTTTCTATCTTTTAACAAGTCAACTTCAACGTTTAACGTAGATTGAATCCTCGCGGGTGTTAAAACTTTACTCGGTTTTCCATCCGCTTCGATTTTTCCATTCTTCATTAACACCAGCCTGTCCAAAAACCGGTTCGCTAAATTGAGCTCATGGGTCGCCACGATGACCGTAAGACCCTCGGTGCGATGAAGCATATGAATGATCTCGAACAACTTCATCTGATGTTCTAAATCGAGCGACAGAGTCGGCTCGTCCAGTAAAAGCGCTTCCGGAGTCTGGGCTAACGCTGAGGCTAAAAGCACTCTTTGTTTTTCTCCGCCGGAAAGTTCGTGATAGAAGCGGTTTTTAAAATCCTGAACATCACAAAGCTCCAAAGCTCTTTCACAGATAGCTTTGTCTTTCGCGCTCATGCGTTCAAAGCGCCCCAGGAAAGGATGCCGGCCCATTTCCACGATTTCCCAAACACTGAGGGGAAAAGGAAAGTCGGTGGATTGGGCGACAAAAGCGATTTTTTTCGCGCGCGCGCGGATATCTACCGTTAATAGAGCACGCTGTTCGACAAAAATTTCACCTTTTTGAGGTTTTAATAATCCCGCCATAAGGCGCAGCAGGGTGGATTTACCCGCTCCGTTGGGACCCAAAAACCCAACCAGTTCGCCCTTTTGAATGGAAAGATCCAGCGAATGAATATGGAAAGGTGACGAGGGAAAACGAAAGGAGAGATTTTGAATTTGAAAGTAAGTCATGCTTCCCCGGCGTTCTCAAATGAATTATCGGGGAGAAGCTTTGAATGATTCGCGTGTTTCAAAAGCGAAGAGCCCAGTCCCCGAGGCTTGCTTGAACCAAAACCCTTTAGGGTTCCATTTACTCAAGGCTGGTTTCCTGGCTCGGGCTTTAAACCCCCTGCGCCTTCCCATCCCGTTAAAGATAGTGGCACAAGGTTTAACAACACCCTTACAGTGGCGGGTCCGCATCGGTATCACACCGATTTCCCAAACACCTCGAATAGACAGTCGCTATTTAAAGCCTGCCCCAGAAGAGTGTCAACGCTATTCCCCCAAATATGTCCCCAGTCATAGTTTGAATTTGGGGGAAATACCAAACTCTTGCAATCTCTGTCAGTTGAAGCCTAATCTACTTTTGTCGGTCAAACAGGAGCCCCATGGACGCTTTAACTTTATCCCGCGCACAGTTCGGCTTTACCATCGCTTTTCATTACATCTTTCCTCCCTTAAGTATTGGTTTGGGTTTATGCCTCGTCGCTTTTGAGGGCTTTTATCTTTTCACGAGAAAAAAACTGTATTTAGAAATCGCCCGGTTCTATACCCGCATTTTCGGCCTGATCTTCGCGATGGGTGTGGCCACCGGAATCGTAATGGAATTTCAATTCGGCACCAACTGGTCGTCTTATTCGCGTTTCGTGGGGGATGTTTTCGGCAGCGCCTTGGCGGCTGAGGGTATTTTCGCGTTTTTTCTGGAATCGGGATTTTTGGGACTGCTGTTGTTCGGCTGGGACCGCATCAAACCCCGTATGCACTTTTTCGCCACACTGATGGTTTGCCTGGGGGCGCACTTTAGCGCGGTTTGGATCGTCGTCGCCAACTCCTGGCAGCAGACACCCGCCGGTTATCATCTGGTGGGCCAGCCCGGCGGAGCCATCCGAGCGGAGGTGACAAACTTTTGGCAGGTGATTTTCAACCCTTCCACCTTGGACCGGCTTTGGCACGTCTTTATGGGAGGCTGGCAGGCTGGAAGCTTCGCGGTATTAAGCGTAAGCGCTTATTTTTTGCTCAAGAAAAAAAATATCGAATTCGCCAAAACCTCGCTCAAGATCGCCCTAGTGATTGCGGCCGCTTCTTCTTTATTACAGCTCTTTTCCGGGCACGAAAGCGCCAAGGTAGTCAGCTTCACCCAACCGGCTAAACTGGCCGCTTATGAGGGCCATTACACAACCGGCCCCGCCCCTCTTTATTTATTCGGCTGGGTGGATGAGAAAAACAGCCAAACTCACGGAGTTTCGATCCCCGGATTATTAAGTTATTTAGTGGCGGGCACAACCGACGCCCCGGTTACCGGTCTGGACGCTTTTACCCCCGACAAAAGACCGCCGATCAACTTTGTTTTTCAAACTTACCACGCCATGATCACCATAGGAATGGCTCTGATCGCTATTGCTTGGTTCGGCCTTTTTTTATGGTGGCGGGGGCTTTTATGGAAAGCCCGGAGGTTTTTATGTGTGCTGGTTTTTTCCGTGTTACTCCCCCAGGCGGCCAACCAGTTAGGCTGGTTTTCGGCTGAAGTGGGCCGCCAGCCTTACATTGTTTACAACCTGATGAAAACCTCTGACGCTCTGTCTAAAACCGTTAAAGCGGGCGAAATTTTAACTTCTATGATCTTGTTTGGTTTCATTTACCTTTTGCTGTTCATCCTTTTTGTTTATCTGCTCAACGACAAAATCCAGCATGGTCTTCACATGAAAGAAGAAAAGGGGCACCGCGCATGAACCTTGACTGGCAAACTTTATGGTTTGTTTTGGTCGGTATCTTATTCATGGGCTACGCCGTGTTGGACGGTTTTGACCTGGGTGTGGGCGCGCTGCATCTTCTGGCGAAGACTGACACCGAGCGGCGGATTTTTATCAACTCCATCGGCCCGATTTGGGACGGCAACGAGGTTTGGCTGGTCACCGGCGGCGGCGCTTTGTTCGCGGCTTTTCCGGAGGCTTACGCCACGGTTTTTTCCGGCTTCTATTTGGCCTTCATGCTGCTTCTGGTCGCTCTCATTTTCCGCGCGGTGGCCATCGAGTTCCGCAGCAAGCAGCCCATGAAGTGGTGGCGGCAATTTTGGGACGTGAGTTTCAGCGTGAGCAGTATCGTCTCGAGTCTTCTGATCGGAATCGCCATGGGCAATCTGATCTGGGGCATTCCGCTGGGGGCAGATCATGAGTACGCCGGAACTTTTTTGGGTTTACTGAAACCCTATCCTCTTCTTTTGGGCTTCACCACCCTGGCGCTTTTTACCATGCACGGTTCTATTTTTATCGTTCTCAAAACCGAAGGAGCGCTTCAGAAAAAACTAAAAGGCTGGGTCAAAAACACCATGATCTTTTTTATTCTCTGCTATGTCATCACCACGTTAGCCACACTTATTTTTATTCCCCGCATGCTGACGACCCTGCGGGATCAGCCGTTTCTTTTTATCGTGCCGGTATTCAATGTTTTGGCCATTGCCAATATTCCCCGGAACATCAGCCAGGGTCAGGGCTGGGGAGCTTTCTTGTCTTCCTGCGCGACGCTCTTTTTTCTGATGGCGCTTCTGGGTATCGGTCTTTATCCCAACATGGTTTTTTCAAACCCCACACCCGAAAATAGTTTGACCATTTACAACGCCGCTTCTTCCGTGGCCACGTTAAAAATTATGTCGCTCATGGCGGCCATCGGCCTTCCTCTTATTCTTTCTTACACCGTGAGCATCTACTGGGTCTTCCGCGGCAAAGTTAAATTGGACTCACACAGTTATTAATTTTAAAATCTTTAAAAAATATTTTTCTTTGAAGCACTGATAAATTTTTGCAAGTAAAAAAATTTAAAAACGACTTCTTTTAGGCAAAAATATTTTCGTTTTTTATTCAAAATAATCTTGACTAAAATCTAAAAAGATTTAAAAGGGGTACAGAAAGTTACGTTTTCGAAAATTTTCAACGCGCTACCCAAATTTTTTTTGTGATCGACATCAACTCAATGATCGGCAAAAGAATTTTTTTGTCTCACCACCAGATGTGGTGGCTCTTTCGAAGAAGTAACTGTGGATAGAGTGGATAACTTGTGAATAGTTTCGAGGCTGTTTGAAGAAAACCTTAAAGTGAAACGACTTTGAGGTCTTCAAAAAAGCAACCTCTTTACAAACAAGTCAAACCACAGCTGAGCCGAAAAATTATTTTTAATTAATTTATAAAGGTTTTTACAAATAGCCCTTTTTAAGTTATCCACAAAATGTGCACAATTGTGAATAGCGTCTTTACACCCGGTTAACGCGCCGGCCCCTCTCTCCTGGGGATAAACGGGGGATAAGTATTTTGTGAAAGCCTATTTACCCCTTTTTTACGGGGTTTCTTGCGTTTTTGACTATGAGGGAGGTTTGTGGATGAGCGTTTCCGCCGATCTTTGGGATCAGTGTTTAGAAAATCTAAAAAAAGACCTAAATAACCAAAGTTTTGAAACCTGGTTTAAACCGACGAGTGCCTCCGTTTCGGAGAACAAGTTAAAAGTTCAGGTTCCTAACGAGTTTTTTCGCGACTGGATTAGAGATCATTACCAACTTCAGCTTCAAAACGCGGTCAACGCTGTTTATCCTGAACAGTTGGAGATCCAGTTTGAGGTTCAAGCCCATATCCCCTTCTCCCCAATGATTGAAACCACTACTATTGCGACTGAGAACAAACTGGCCATCGAAATTGTTGAGAAACCCCAATCCCTGCCTTTTAAATCCTCAGGCAACGGAGAATTTGTTCTCAATACCAAATTTAACTTTGATAACTTTGTGGTCGGCAATAGCAACCGTTTTTCACACGCGGCCTGTTTGGCCGTCGCTGAGTCTCCAGCCAAATCTTATAATCCCCTTTTTATTTATGGCGGCGTTGGTTTAGGAAAAACCCATCTACTTCAGGCCATTGGTAATTATGTTTTGGAGCAAAACCCGGGCGCCAAAGTTCTTTATATATCCTCTGAAAAATTCATGAATGACTTTATTCAATCCATTCAATCAGGCAGGCAACAGGATTTCCGTACCAAATACCGTACGGTGGACGTCCTTTTAATTGATGATATTCAATTCTGGGAAGGTAAAGAAGCGACTCAAGAAGAGTTCTTTCATACCTTTAACGTCCTTTATGAAGCCCAAAAGCAGATCGTGGCTACTTCGGACAGTCATCCGAAAGAAATTAAGTTGGAAGAACGGTTAAAGAACCGCTTTGAAATGGGGCTCATCACCGACATTCAAGAACCGGATCTTGAAACCCGTATCGCCATTTTGCGGAAAAAAGCTGAAAAAGAGAAAATCCTTGTTCCCAACGAAGTTACCGCTTTTATCGCCAACCATGCCAAAGCCAATATCCGCGAACTGGAAGGTTCCATGCTCCGGGTTATTGCCTTCGCTTCTTTAACTCATCAAGAAATCACACTGGAAACAGCCAAAGAAATACTCAAAGACAGCTTGCCCAACGAAGACCGTCGTATTTCAGTGGACGCCATTCAACGGGTTACGGCCGAACGCTATAATTGCCGCTTTTCCGATATGAAATCCAAAAAACGCACCAAGCAGATAGCTTATCCCCGTCAGATCGCCATGTATCTTTCCCGCGAACTAACTTCCCACTCTTTAAGCGAGATTGGCGCAGCTTTTGGCGGAAAAGATCACACCACCATTATTCACGCTTATGAAAAAATAGAGGACTTACTGACCACCGATCTCGTTCTATTATCCGAGGTTAACCTTTTAAAAAAGCAGCTTTCAGAAGGTAATTATTCTTTCTAAAAATTGCTTTTCATTTTAATTTTGATAAGGCTCCCGAATTCGAGAGCCTTTTTTATTTCCCAAGTTATTCCCATTGCCCACAATCGAGTTATCCACGTGAGGATAGAAATGGGAATAACTTTCTTTGAAAATTGGTTGTCCACTTGGTTTTGTTAAGAACTCGACTACTTCCTGAGGATAACCTTCGACATAAACCAAAAGAGTTGCGGGCCTGTGGATTTAACCTATAATGTCCCCAGTTTATTCCCTGGAAAAAGTACTCAAAACCTATTGTTTTATCAGTCAGATCTGGGAAATATACACATATCCTCAAAGCCCACTACTACTTCTAATTGGGTAAATTTAAAAATATTTTAAAGAAACAGTTCGTAAGGAGCCTACGCATGAAAGTTGTCTTGACTCGGGGTGATCTACTCAAAGGAATAACAACCGTACAAAGCGCGGTTGCTTCCAAAAATACAATGCCTATCTTAGCTAATGTCTTATTAGAAGCCCGGGACAAGAAATTAGAGTTTGTGGCGACTGATTTAGATATGGGTATTCGTTGCAGCGTACCGGCTGAAATCGTTGATAAAGGAAATATTACGATTAACGCTAAAAAATTATCGGATATCGTTCGTGAATTGCCTGAGGCAACTGTTGAATTAGAAATCGATGACAGCCATAAAATTATTTTAACCTGCCAAAAATCAACGTTTAAAGTTCATGGATTACCTAAAGATGATTTCCCTATTCTTCCTGAAGTTAAAAAAGATAAAGTTTTTAAAATTAAAGGTTCTTTATTACAAGAAATGATTCGAAAGACTATTTTTGCCGTATCTACTGACGAAACTCGTTATGTTTTGAATGGAGTTTTCTTTCAAGTAGATGGTGGAAAATTAAGAATGGTGGCTACGGATGGTCATCGTTTAGCTTTTATTGAAAAGAAACTTGAAAATAAAAGTGAAAATAAAGCCAGTGTCATTATTCCAACTAAAACACTTAATGAATTAACGAAAGTCATTTCCGATCTAGAAAAAGGTAAGGAAGAAGATGATTTAATGGTGGAAGTTATTGCCACCGATAATCAAATTAAGTTTGTGATTGAAGGTGTGGAAATTATTTCTCGCCTGATTGAAGGTCAATTTCCTAATTATGAACAAGTGATTCCCAAAGAATCGGATAAAAAAATTGAGGCTTCTATTTCCAGTTTAGCGGCGGCCACACGCCGAGTTGCCATTTTGACTTCTGAAAAATCCAATTCCATCCGCTATCAGGCAAAGAATGGAAAGCTGACGATTTCTTCCAAAACCCCGGACATGGGTGAAGCTAAGGAAGAAATCGATGTGGATTATAAGGGTGAAGAAATCAGCATCGCTTATAACGCCAAATATGTTTTGGATGTTTTGAAAAATGTGGGAACTGATACGGTTAATATTGAGTTAACCCAACCCCTAAGCCCGGGTATTTTACGTCCTAAAGGTGATACTGATTACCTTTGTGTGATCATGCCCATGAGGGTTTAGTTTTATCATTCAAACTAGTCGATAACCGAGCCCGGAAAATATCCGGGCTTTTTTTATGAGTTGTTCTTTAAATTATTAACGATTGTTGTTCAGCGGAGCCCTTCATGTCTGAAAATCAAACAACTCCCAAGGAAATTAAAGAAAAGGGATTGCTCGTTATTTATACAGGCGAAGGAAAAGGTAAATCGACCGCCGCTTTCGGCATGGTTTACCGCGCCCTGGGCTGGGGCCATAAAGTTTCCGTTATTCAATTCATGAAAGGCAAATGGAAGACGGGTGACCGAAAATTCGCCGAGAAACTGATGGAAACTCATGAAAATTTTAAGTTTTCCACCATGGGTGAGGGTTTTACCTGGTTAAGCGAGGATTTAAATATTGATAAGGCGGCCGCTCAAGCTGCCTGGGAAAAGGCCAAAGGGTTAATCAATTCCGGTGAACTGTTTCTTTTGATTCTGGATGAAATTACTTACGCCATTAATTTTCAATTTATCGACTCCGCCGATGTGATCGAAACGATTAAAAACCGTCCTTCAGCTTTAACCGTTGTTTTAACTGGTCGCAAAGCTCCCGCTGAACTGGTCGAACTGGCGGATTTGGTTACCGAAATGAAAAAAATAAAACATCCTTTTGACAAGGGTACTCCCGCCAAGCCGGGAGTTGATTTTTAATGCCTGCCCGAACTTTGATGGTGCAGGGTACCGCTTCTTCGGTCGGTAAAAGTTTACTGGTGGCGGCCTTATGCCGTTACTTTCGTCAAAAAGGCCTGCGGGTCGCGCCGTTTAAATCTCAAAACATGTCGAATAATTCCTTTGTGACAATCGAGGGATTGGAAATAGGCCGAGCCCAGGCCATGCAGGCGGAAGCCTGCGGTATCGCGCCCTCGGTTGATATGAATCCGGTTTTACTCAAGTGCGAGTCCGATCATCACCTTCAAGTGGTCGCGTTGGGCAAAGCAGTCGCCTCCATGTCGGGCGACGCTTATTACGAGTACGCTTCGCAATTAAAACCGGCTATTAAGGGGGCTTTAAACAGGCTCAAAGATAAATATGACCTTATTATTTTGGAAGGCGCGGGAAGCCCGGCCGAAGTTAATTTGCAGTCGAGAGATTTGGCCAACATGTATGCGGCCAAGGAAGCGGGCGCCCCGGTTCTTTTAGTTGGGGATATCGACCGGGGCGGTGTTTTCGCGTCCCTCATCGGGACGTTGGATTTACTTTTACCGGAGGATCGTCCCCGGGTGAAAGGACTCCTCATCAATAAGTTTCGGGGGAATTTGGATATCCTCAAACCGGGACTTGTGTTTATCGAACAAAAATCCGGATTGCCTGTTTTAGGCGTTCTGCCTTTTCTTTCAGGATTAAGCATCGCCGAAGAGGATTCGGCCTCTTTGGAGGAACCGAGAAAAAAATCCAACGCGCCACTGAAGATTCGGGTAATCCAATTTCCCCGCATTTCAAACTTTGACGATTTCCAGCCCTTGGAACGCGAAAGCGCCGTGGACCTTCAATTTATTGAAAAGCCGGAAAACGCGGCGGACGCGGATCTTCTCATTTTGCCCGGCACCAAATCGACCGCCGCCGACCTGCAATGGCTGCGAGCCCGGGGATTTGAGAGATTACTTCAAGATCGCGTTCAAAAAGGATTGCCGGTTTTAGGCGTTTGCGGCGGTTATCAAATGCTGGGTGAAACAATAGAAGACCCGAATCAGGTTGAATCAAAAGAAATTTCAATTTCAGGTTTGGGTTTATTGCCGATAACTACCCGGTTTGAAAAAGAAAAAGTAACCGCCCAAGTGGAAGCGTCTGTGATGGAGGGAAGTTCTCTTGGTACAAAGGGATTGATGGTGAAGACTTATGAAATTCACATGGGCCGAGTTGTTTTGAAAAGTTCGGCCCAGCCGCTTTTTCAAGTGCGTTCCCGCAACGGTCAATCGGTTACAGAAACCGAAGGGGTCATCAAAGGATTGGTAGCTGGCACCTTGATGCACGGTCTGTTTGAAAATAAAGAAGTCCGTCAGGCGCTTATTTCTCATTTGGGCAGGCGAAAAGGTCTGACGCTTTTGTCAGATGTTTATTCCAAAGACGCCGAATATGACCGATTGGCCGAAATGATTCGAAACCATTTGGACACGAAGTTTTTAGACCAACTGGCGGGGCTATAACCATGTCTTCTTCCTTTTCATTTGAGCATGGCGGTGATTTGGAAAAAGCCGCCCGCCTGGCGGGAGGTGACCTTGCGGAAATTACCGATTTCTCAAATTTACTGAATCCCTCGGGCTGGCCGCCTGGTCTTGAGGAAGCTTTAAGGCCGCAGCTGGCTTCGGCTTTTCGTCATCCTTCTTCGGGCGCCGCGCTAAAATTAAAGATCGCCGAAAGGCTTGATGTTCTTCCGGAACAAATTTTTCTGGGAGCCGGTACCACCGAATTCATTCACTTTCTGCCCCTGTTATATAAGCCCCAAAAACCGGTCATTGTGGGGCCGACTTATGGGGATTACGCTCCGGCCCTTCGGCGTTTGGGACCGCAACCAACATTGCTTTTGGCCCGGGAAGAAAACAATTGGGTTATCCCCGCCGAACAATGGAAAGATTGTCTTCGGGAAAAACCCGATTGGATAATTTTGTCCCGTCCCAATAATCCTCTGGGACAAAGTGTGGACCGCTCTTTATTGCGGGAAATGATTCAGCAACATCCGGCCGTTTTCTTTATGGTGGATGAAACCTGTATCGAAATCGCGGATAACCCGACCGATCACTTCATTCTCAAACCCTGGCCGGCCAATCTGGCGGTACTCCGTTCTTTTTCCAAAACCTATGCCGTGCCCGGATTGCGGCTGGGCTATATGATTGTCGCTCCGGAAATAGTTACTTCCCTGAAGACTTTTCAAATGCCTTGGACGGTCTCTCCTTTGGCTCAGGCCGCCGGTCTGTTTCTTTTAAATCAGGATAACTGGTTAGTGGAAAGCCAGAAGCAAAATCGGGAAGAAAAAGAGCGGGTTTTTACCCAATTGGGGGCACTTAAAAATTTCAAAACTTTCGCCTCGTCCATGACGGCTTTTACGATAAAGGGATTAACTCCGGGTTTTTCTTCCTCAGGTCTTTTACAGCGGTTATTAGTGGAGGAGAAAATGCTGATCCGCAGCCTTTCCCAACATTCGGGCCTCGGCGATATTTATTTCCGGGTGGGGCTGAGAAAACCTTTGGAAAACGAAAAGTTGTTAAAAGCTTTGAGGAAAATGGGCGCATGATTCAACAACACGCTTTAGAGTTAGCGGCGGCTTTAATTCTCGATTTTTTTCTGGGTGATTTGGAAAAATTACCCCATCCGGTTCGCTGGATGGGTTTTTTTTACGCCCGGTGGGATGAGTTTTTTCGTAAAGCAAATTGGCGGGGTTATAAGACGGGTTTCTTTACGGTTCTTTTAATCGGGGTGGTTTTTGCTTTAGTCCCGTGGTTTCTCTTAAGTCTTATTCGCCCCGGCTGGCCGCGCCTTTTGGCTGAGGGATTTTTGTTTTATTGGTGTCTATCGGTCAGGAACCTGTCCGATGAGGCCCGCCGCGTTGGGGAAGCGTTGAATCAAAAACGCCTTTCCGAGGCTCGCCGCCTTTTAGCCCGGGTGGTGGGGCGCGATACTCAAAAACTTTCTTCGTCGGAGATAAGCCGGGCGGTGGTAGAAACCATCGGCGAGAGTTTTGTGGATGGTTTTCTTTCCCCTGTTTTCTGGGGCCTGTTTTTGGGCGCGCCGGGGGCTTTCTTCTTTAAAGCGGTCAGTACGGGGGACTCCATGATCGGTCATCCGGAGCCGCCCTACAAAAAATTAGGCTGGGCCGCCGCCAGGCTGGACGATATTCTTAATTGGATTCCCGCACGCTTATGTCCCCTTTTCTTGGTGCCTGCTTCAGTTTTTTGCGGCCTATCGCCGAATAGACTTCTTCGGGCTTTTTGGCAAGACCGGTTGAAGCATAAAAGCCCGAACGCGGCCCACGGTGAAGCGGCTTTTGCTGGAGCTTTAGGAGTGAGGCTGGGTGGTAACAATCGTTATGACGGAAAAATTTATAAACAGGTCTTTTTGAATCAGACTGGCCGACCTTGTGAGGAAAATGATATTTTGAGAGCCGTTTCACTTTTATGGGTGTCTGCTATGTTAGTTCTTTTGGTTCTTCTGGGTTGGGTGTGGTTGTTTTAAAGCCGTCAAGACATTAGCGCGTCATCGAGAAACCCAGCAATGCTACCGAGAATTTGGGCAAATGATAGTAGGACACTCGGTAAATGCTACTAGATGAACCGAAAATGCTACTAGGTGTTGTGGCGAATGCTACTAGGGAATTCGGAGAAGTCCGATAAAAAATCCGTAATGCTACTAGTAAAACCGGCAAATGCTACTAGATGAGCCGGTAATGCTACTAGGCAATTCGAGCTTTTTACCAAGAAATCGGTCAGGTTTTTGGCGAGTCAGATTTAACGGACCAGTTCGAAAGCGTCTTTTCGGCCCTTCCAGGGAAAAACTTCGGGATGGAAGAGATGGGCCAGAATTTCGGTACCATCCACTAGTCTTAAACCGGGCCGGGCAAAGTAGGAATTACCGTCGACCGCATAGACTCTCTTATTTTGAACCGCTTTTAAATCATTCCAACCGGGCCGGGCTTTAAGCAATTCCGCTTGTTGTAAAGATTTTGTCGTGTTATAGCCGCAGGCAGAGACAATTAAGACTTCCGGATTCCAGCGAAGCACGTCGTCCCAGGCGATGCGGATGGAATCCACATTAGGTTTGGCGATTTGATCTACGCCGCCAGCCCAATCCAGCATTTCGGGAATCCAATGGCCTCCGCAATAGATGGGATCGACCCATTCCATGAAGAAAACTTTGACCGGTGTCAGGTTTTTGGTTTTGGAGGAGACATCCGCGATGCGTTGTCTGGCCTGGGCAACCAGTTTTTGCGCCTTATCGAGGGTTCCTGTTTTTTCACCCAACGCCAATAAATCCTTCAGAACATCCTCAAGGGAATGTGGTGTTTGCCAGATAAATTCGGGCTTGGGCACCAGGGCTTTTAAGGCCTGAGTCGCCTCGTTGCCCGAGGGCGCGCAGACCTGGCAAAGGTCCTGCGTAATAATGAGATTCGGTTTTGCTTTTTGAATGGCGACTTCATCCACAGCGTAAATACTTTGACCCTGGCGGGCTCTTTCGGTGACGGCCTTGTCGATTTGATCCAGGTTGAGGGATTCGAGATTCATGGCGCAGCGCACCACAACCGGTTTTTCTTTTACTTGAGGGGGATAGTCGCATTCATGGGAAATACCGACCAGATTGTCGATCAGGCCAAGGTCGCAGACCATTTCACTGGCCGAGGGGAGAAAGCAGGCGATCCGTAAATCGTTCAATTCTTTTCCTCGTTCGCGGAGGCGAAAAGCGTGGCTTTGCCCAGGCAGTCGGAGCACATGCAATCGGCCTGGGTTTTAATTTCAAGCGTTGGGTAAAGGGAACACCAGCAGTTTCCGTTAGCTTCAGTCGTGCCGCACTGAAACCCTTTGCCGCAGCGGCTGCAGTTTTTTGTGGTGGGTTTGTTTGGTAATGCCATAAGGGTGATTGTACACTACGCCCGATTGAATCCAAGTCACAAAGGATGGTCCATGAAATTCGGGTTTCCAATACTCGCTTTTATTTTAGCGTTCGGTTTTCAAGGTCTTTACGCCCAGAACAATTCGATTCCCCAGCGGGTCATTTCCCTTTCGCCCAACCTGACGGAAATGATCTATGACATGGGCGCCCAGGATCAATTGGTGGGTGACACGGATTACTGCAAATTTCCCCCGGATGCCCAAAAGAAAGAAAAAATCGGCGGTTGGGTGAATCCCAACATTGAAAAGATGGTTTCGCTCAAACCGGATTTGGTCGTCGGCTTGAAGTTTCATGACAAAACGGTGAACACACTGAAGAAACTTCAGATTCCCGTGGTGGTACTGAATTGTGATTCCGTTCAAGATATTTTGGCGACTTATACCCAGTTGGGAAAATTATTGGGCCATGAGAAGCAGGCCGAAACGGCCCGCGAAGCGTTGGTAGCCCGGTTGGCAAAAATTCAGCAAAAAGCCAAGGGGAAAAAGCCTGTAGCTGTTCTTTTTGTGGTGGGCCGCACTCCCGGAACGGTGGATCAGGTTTATGCGGTGGGGGGTAAAAACTTTATTAACGAACTTATTGAGATGGCGGGTGGAGTGAATGTAATGGTGGACGCGATGACCGGTTATCCCCTGGTGTCGAAAGAAGAACTGATTCAGCGGAACCCCGATTTGATTGTGGATTCGGTTTTGTCTCATGAGCTCAAGGCCCGAAAGATGGAGAACCAAAGCGCCTGGGACCAAATGCCCGTCTTAAAAGCGGTCCAGCAAAAGCATGTTTATTATTTCCTGGATGAGGACTTTTTGATTCCGGGGCCCAGCATGGTGAAGCTGGGCGAATTTCTCTGTGATACTTTTGAAAAGGTTCGTGCGGATCATGAATAATTCCCCCCCCTCTTTTCTTGTCGCGGGAACCAGCAGTGGCGTGGGTAAGACAACGCTTTCCTTTACCTTGATGGGCTTGCTTCAACAAAAAGGTTTCGTGGTACAGCCTTTTAAAATCGGCCCGGATTATATCGATGGCGGTTATCACCGCTTGGCCACAGGCAAGGATTCCATCAACCTTGATCTTTGGATGATGGGTTGGAAAGGGATGGAAGAAAGTTTCCATCGCTATACCACCAGCGCCGATGTCGCGGTGATTGAAGGAATGGGCGCTCTTTATGACGGTAAGAACGGAACAACCAGCGGCAGTTCGGCTGAGATCGCCAAACATTTAAAAATTCCCATTGTTCTCGTGCTGGATATCTGGGGCGCCACGGTGACGACTGGCGCGATTCTGGAAGGAATGATCAACTTCGATAAAAATGTCTCCATCGCCGGAGTTATTTTGAATCGGGCTGGCAGTAAACGTCATTACGAAATGGTGATGAAGTCGTTAAAACCGTCTTTGCGGAAAAAAGTGATCGGTTATTTGATCCGTTCCCAAGAAAGAGAAATACCCGAGAGGCATTTGGGGTTAAGAACTTTAGAAGAAAACCCAAAGGCCTTGCAGGTTTTAAAAGCCACTATCGAAGCGGGCGCTCAAACCATGGACGTCAATCGATTGGCCCGTCTTTTAAAGCTTAAAAAGCAAAAACATTCCTCGTTGGTTTTATCGAGGCCGAAGTCCGAAGTGCGGTTAGGTATCGCGAAAGACCAGGCTTTTTGTTTTTATTACGCTGAGAATTTAAGATTGCTTCAGGAAGCGGGGGCGGAGTTGGTTTATTTCAGCCCCCTGGAAGATAAAAAATTGCCGTCCCAATTGGATGGGCTTTATTTGGGCGGAGGCTATCCAGAAAGTTTCCCCCAAAAACTTTCGGCGAATAAAAAAGTTCGAAGCGAAATACTTCAAAAGATTAAAGAAGGCATGCCGGTCTACGCGGAATGTGGCGGGTTGATGTATTTATCCGAAAGTATAAAGGGGTTTGAGGGCAAAGCTTTTCCTATGGTTTCAGCGGTTCCCTTGAAAGTTCAAATGGACCGCAAGCATTTAACGCTTCGCTATGTTGAAATTAAAACGACCGCCAAAACACTGCTGGGCCCGGTTGGTACAACCGCCCGGGGTCATGAGTTTCATTATTCTCGCATCGCCTCAAACCGCTATCAAGGCAAACCGCTTTATCGCGGCATCAACAGCGCGGGAGAGAAATTTACGGAGGGGTTCGCGAATAAAAATTTACTCGCGAGTTACTGCCACCTTCACTTCAAATCTAATCCATTAATTCCCGCTTACTTTGTTCAAGCCTGCTTGGATTACAGCCTTCTTCAAAAACATTAAGAACTGTAACAAAACTTCAAAAAGGCAATTTTTACCACCAAGACACCAAGGAAAGCAAAACAAAGAGTTTGGTTTGAACATTAAAAACTTTCTTGGTGTCTTTGTGCCTTGGTGGTGAAACAAGTTTTTGTTAGAGGTTCTAAGTTTCTCCTATCTTTTAATTGACAAGGTTCTCTAATCAGCGTATTTACATACCCACAACTCAAGGTGTTTGGGAAGCCGGTGTGAATCCGGCGCGGACCCGCCACTGTGAGGGGCGATGTTTTTTCTTCAGTCACTGTTCTTTAAAAGGACGGGAAGGCTGAAGAGGTAGAAGTGCCCCGAGCCAGGAGACCGACTTTGAGGTGAATTTTTGACGACTTCTTCGGGAATAGGAAGGCGGAGTAAACACCTATTTTCCTGGTCTTTCCTCCCCCATTACTCCCGCTTAAGTCCTCGCCTCGGGAGTAGGCAACATGAATCAGTTTTTAAGCCGGGCAGTGCTTTGTTTTATTTTTTCTGCAGTCATTTCATCTTCAGGGCCTTGGGCGCAAGGTGTACCGCCTACAGCCGCCAATAACGCTTCGGTGGTCGCAACACCTGTGACAACGCGACCTTCAGCGGTTGCTTCAGTTTTAACAGCAGTTCCAGCCGCAACTCCGGTAGTTACTTTGATGGCGACGCCTATCGCCACAACGGCCAACGTTTCAGCCAATAATCAATTGGCAACTTTAAGCGAAGTGGTTATTACCGCTAACCGCGTGAATATTCCCGTGCAGGATGTGACGAGTTCTTCGACGGTTATTACGGCCAAAGATCTGGATCAAAAACAGGCGGGTACGGTGCTTGACGCGATTCAAGGCGTGCCCGGCGTGGACATCAATCAAACGGGCCAACCGGGAGAAACTTCTTCGGTTTATATCCGCGGTACAAACCCGGAACATACATTGGTGTTGATGGATGGAATTCCTCTAAACGATCCTATCGGTACTGAGTCCTCTTATCCTTATCTGGATGGTTTGTCTCTGGATAATGTGAAACAGATTGAAGTGATTCGGGGTCCCCAAAGTACGCTTTGGGGTTCGAATGCCATCGGAGGTGTGATTAATATTGTTCCTCAAAGCGGTCCTTCACCTCTGGGTGGTTCGGTTTTGGTGGAAGGGGGTTCTTACGGAACTTCCCATGAAGCGGTAGGCGCTCATGGAGGGGACAACGGCGGCTACTTTAATATCGACGCTTCACATTACAACACGGCTGGTTTTCCCGCTTTGGAATCTCAATATGGCGGTACCGTGAACAACGGCGACGACAACAATACGGCTTCTTTAAGATTGGTATCAAACCTTGCCTCCAATCTTGAAGAAAAAGTTTCCGTTCGTTACAGCCAGTCCAATACCAGTATCGACGCAGATAATGAAAATTTTGTATTGGCAGATGACCCCAATTATTTTGCTCTTCAAAAACAATTCATGGCCGCCAGTCATACGGATTGGAAACTTTTAGATGGAAGCTGGGAGCAAATTTTAACCGCTTCTTTCGCGGATGATAACCGGCTTTATAACGGTGTCTCGAATTCTTACAACACCTATTTCGAGCAGGGCAATTTTGACGGCCAAACCGCGCAGATTAACTGGCAGAACAATGTCCGGTTGGCTAAGGAAGAAACCGTAGTTGCGGGCATTCAAGGCCAGCAACAATGGGCCATTGCGAATGATACGAGTGGTTATAGCGATGTGTCAGGTTCGGTTTTTACTTCCAGCGTCCCGGGAACAACGGTACAAACGGCCTCCGCTTTCATCGAAAGCCAGACGTCTATTGAGGACAACTTTTTTTTCAATTTGGGCGGTCGTTGGGACGACCATAGCCAATATGGAGTTCATACAACCTATCAGGCTGGATTGGCTTATGTTGTGCCGGACTTGAACACGAAGTTTAAAGCCAACTATGGAACGGGGTTCTTAGCGCCTTCGCTTTATCAGCTTTTCGCGCCGACTTACGGCAACTCCAATCTTCTGCCTGAAACCAGCGTGGGTTATGACATTGGATTTGAGCAGCCCATTGGTGGCAAGGATTTGACCGTGGGTGCCAGCTATTTTGACAATGATCTGACGAATCTCATTCAATTCGTTAATACATACTCCAACGTAGGGCAAGCCCGTTCTTATGGTTTGGAAAGCTTCATCGAGTTTAAGGGTGTTAAGAATTTCGACCTCAAAGGTAACTATACCTATGACAACGCCCAGGATTTGATCGCGAACGCGCCGCTTTTAAGACGCCCGCAGAATAAAGCCAGTGGTGATGTGGATTATCAGTTAGACGCGGCCGGCTTAGGGGCCTCTTTGATTTATGTCGGTAACAGTTACGACGTGAATTATGTCACGGGATTTGGTAATACGGTTCAACTGGCCAGCTATTTCTTGGTGAATTTGAGAGTTTCTTATCAGGTGAACTCACAGGTAAAATTATTCGCCCGGGTGGACAATTTGTTTAACCAGTATTACGAAGAAACTTTTGGTTACACTACGCCGGGTTTGTCGGCTTATGGGGGAACCAAAATTTCATTTTAAGTAAAGGCTTCAAAGCGGGGGGGTGGGCCGCAGTGGTTTTCAGGAAACCGCTGCCGGCCTTTTTTATTTGTGAATTTGTTGAAGACGTTGATCAAGAATAACGAGAAGTTTTGAGTCTGAACCAAGCGGTTTTCCCAAGGCAATTTTTACGTTTGGATGGTTTTTTCGAAAGATTCTTAAAATTTCAGGTATGTGTTTCTTCACATGTTTAGCGGCGAAGAGAAATAGCGGCAAAATTAAAATTTCATCTGATTTCTTCGAGAGCGTTTCTAAAGCTTCCGGGATGGAGGGTTCGGCCAGTTCTAGAAAAGCGTAGGCAATGACCCAGTTTGGGTGTTTGTGCCGGTACCTTTGAATCAGTTTTTTAAAATCCTGATTAGCGGAAACTTCCTGGCTGCCGTGGCTGATGACCAGAACATGCTTTTTCATAGACCTATTCTATAGGTGTTAAGGCAGGCGAAGAAAAGAAGGGCGACTTCGGTGAGCTCAACCGTGGCACCTAGGCCATCGCCGGTTAAACCTCCAATGCGGTTTTGGGAAAAGCGGCTGATCACAATAGAAAGGACCGCCGCGATGAGAAAAAGACCGATGGCGTATTTTTGTAAGGCAAAACAACCAATCACCGCCAAAGCACTGCCTGCTATAAAGACAGGCAAAGGTGAACCCATCACAAAAGAACCCAAGCCCTGGTTGCCGGTAGGCGGCTTGGAAATAAAACAAGAAAGACAGACGGCCCAGCGGGCCGCTATGGGAATGGCCAAAAGCCAGTATTGAATGTTGACCTGACCCAGCAAATGGATGAGCAGAACGGTTTTAAAGATCAGTGTCAGCGCGATACCGGTCATGCCGTAAGTGCCCAAATCCGCCGCTTTCATGATGCGCTGGCGGTCCTGCGGATATTTGCCACCGAAGAAACCATCGAGACAATCCCCCAGACCGTCCAAATGAAAGGCGCCGCTCAAAGTAACCCAAACCAAAAGAATGAGGAGGGCTTTCAGGTCCGTCGTTATGGACAGACGGTGAAGCAGGATAAAAATTCCGCCAAAGACGCCGCCTACCAGCGGATAAAAAAGAACAGAGTTCTTCAAGTCTTCCGCCGTAGGCTTGGAAGAAAGCGTGGGAAGAAGTGTTAAGGTAGAAAAAGCGATCCAGAGAGAATTCATTTTTAAATTTTGGCCTTCGTCTTTTTCTTTTCTAGTTTGGTTGGCACTTTGGCGCTTTCAAAGGTCGCCATTTCGGCGTGAGTTCGAGCTGCGGCTTCGAGAATGTTTAAAGCCAAGGCAGCCCCCGAGCCCTCGCCCAGCCGCATTTTAAGGCTCAAGAGAGGCTGAGTTTTGAGCATTTGAAAAAATTTGGCATGGCCCGGTTCTTCGGATAAATGGGAGAAGAAGGCGAAATCTTTTACTAAAGAATTTAGCCGGTAAGCCACCAGAAAAGCGGATGAGGTAATAAATCCGTCCACTACTACCGGAATGCGGTTCTTCGCGCAACCCAGGATGACACCGGTTAAAGCCGCGATTTCCAAGCCGCCTAAGCGTCTTAGCGCTTCCAATGGGTTAATTAGATAAGCCTCGTGAAGTTTTAATGCTTCGTTGATAACTTTGCATTTCACCAACCATTGCTCTCGATTAATTCCGGTGCCAAACCCCGTTACGTCTTCTACCGCGCAAGGCAGAAGCGCGGCCATGAGAGCGGCGGCGGAGGTGGTATTGCCGATACCCATTTCGCCAAGAGCTACCCACTTTATTTTATCTTTCTTGGCTTGATCGGCTAGTTTGAGACCTAACTGAACCGCGGCCTCACATTGTTTGTCCGTCATGGCCGGCTCAACTTTAAAATTCTTGGTACCTTTGGCGATCTTCGCGGAGATAAGTTTTTTGTTTTTTGGGAGATCTGTCGCCACTCCCACATCGATTACTTGAACTTCCGCCCCGGCCTGGCGGGCCAGAGCGTTAATAGCGGCGCCGCCGTTTAAAAAGTTAAGTACCATCATGGGAGTAACTGCGGAGGGAAAGGCAGAAACACCTTCTACCGTGACTCCATGATCCGCGGCGCAAAGAATGACGCGCTTTTTCCCAAGAGAGGGAATGGCTTCGCCTGTAATTCCAGCCAGTTGAATGGCTATGTCTTCTAATCTCCCTAAACTTTGGGCTGGTTTAGTGAGTTGGGCTTGACGATTTTCGGCTTTTTTAAGGGCTTTTGCGTGCAAAGGAGAGATGGACAATATGACTTTGGAGAGATTCATTAGGGTTCCTTAGGACAGTCGATCTAGAGAGTGAAAATTATTTCACTCCCTTTGGTTCTAGTCACTAAGAAAATCTTTCAGATTTAAGCGAGTTTTTTGATTTTTGAGAGAATGTTACGGTAACGGAGTGAATAGATTTCTTCGGGGTCAGGTTTTAAAGGTGCCAGCCAAAAACCATCACGAGTTTTGGGATTCAGGGTTGATGTTAATAAACGGATGCGGTGGCGCTCCGAATAGTTTAATTTTTTTTGAATCCAATCTTTTGTTTTTTCCGTTCTTAACGCCCAAAGCAGGTAATGAGTCATCAGGGTTTTAAACGAGAATTTAGTTTGCCAGAGTTGGATCAATCTTTTGTTTTCTTCAGGCGAAAATTTGGTTTTACCGCCGAACTGATCATAAAACTTAATAAAATTTGATTCAAAGGAAGCTTTCTTGTTTTTTTCTATCAACATTTGCCAGGAATGACGCAAGCGGACCGATTTATTGGAGAAACCAAATTGAGAAAAATGACCTTGAATGGTATTGCGGTGAATTTGAAGAGCTTTTGCGGTTTGGATAATGTTGCCTTGGTAAACGACAAACCAATGGAGAAAATAATGACGTTCTAAGTCTTTGGGTAAAAGATTGCGGTTCCACAATTTGTTAAGTGTTTCATAACCTTGAAGCAGATTGGTTTTTAAAAAGGCTGCCGGTGTTTTGAAGGCCATTTTTCTCTCTCATCTTTACTACCTCCGCAGTGTGCCAAACGCATCAATGGTTTTCAAGACGGACATTACTTACATTTTTGAGCAAGACCCGCGATCATAAAAAAAACTTGATTCGCCTGGGAGGCTAATTTTTGGTTAAGAAGTCCCTGTAGATCCCGAAACTGTCGGCCTAAGGCGTTGTCGGGGACAACTGCCAGGCCGACTTCGTTGGAAACAATCCGAACATGAGACTGTGTTCGTGATAAAACATCGAGCAAATCGTTAAACTTGTTTTCGATCTCATCAGTCGAAAGCGCTTTTCCCTTTACCCCGCACAAAAGATTGGAAAGCCAAAGCGTGGCGCAATCTACCACGATTAAGGTTTTTTCCGAATCATCAAGCCGTTGAAGGGTTTCGGACAGATAATAAGGTTCTTCAATGGTTTCCCATTGATGCCCTCGCTGTATCTGGTGCTTTCGAACTCGGTCTATCATTTCCTCATCGTTAGTGGTGGCGGTTGCCAGGAAGAGTCGGCACTCAAAGGAATTTTCATTACCTTGTTCCAATGAGAACCGGGATTTTCCCGATCGCGCTCCCCCTAGAATGAGTTGAAGTTTAGAGTTCACAGGGCTTCTTTTACCATTGTTTGGACGCTTTGCCTAGATTTTACGGGTCGTTCGAGGCTTTCGTTGACGATAGTCTCTCCTATAGTATAGAATCATCGCTCTTTTCGCCGATTTCGGCGATACGGAGGCTTCTAGAACAAAGCCAATTTTAAAGGAATGGTCGTTTTTTCATGAAAAGAACTTTTCAGCCGAATAATCGTAAGCGTCAAAAAGTACATGGTTTTCGCAGTCGTATGAAGACCGTGGGTGGCCGCCGTGTTTTGAGCCAGCGTCGTGCCAAGGGCCGTCGTAAAGTCAGCGTTCAATAATAAACGCAGATTGTAGGAATCCTTATGCCGCGTTTTTTAAAGTCTGAGCGGCTCAAGCGATCCAATGAATTTAAGTCGGTTTTTCAGCAGTGTCGTAAGTTGGAAGATGGAACGTTAGCGTTTTATATACAATTTAAGGAAGATGCCGGTCTTCGGAAATTCGGCGTTTCGTTGAGTCGGGCCTTGGGTAAGGCCTACCTTCGAAACCGCCTCAAACGGCGTCTTCGGGAAATTTATAGGGTGGAAAAGGAAACTTTCCGCGGCGGCTACCAGGTGATTTTGGTTCCCCGGCGCGGAAGTGTAAACCGCACTTTTGACGAGTTGAGAAAGTCGTTTCTCTCACTGGCATCGCGTGCGGGACTTCTTCCCCGAACGAAGTAGGAATTTTTTGACAATGAACAAGCTCTTTAAGCAGGTGATTTTACTTTTCATCAAGGGGTATCAGCTGATCCTTTCGCCTTACCTCCCCCCCTCATGTCGGTTTACACCTACCTGCTCCGAATATACTCTTCAAGCCGTGGAACGTTATGGCGTACTGAAAGGGACCGCCATGGGTTTAAAGCGTTTGAGCCGTTGTCATCCCGCCTCGTCCGGAGGATTCCACCCCGTTCATTAAAATTATCTTTTTTCACAGCGAAAAAGGAAATTTGGTTTAACGGGAGAATCAATTGAATCAGCAAAACCGAATGATTATTTTTATTGTCGCCTCTATGGTTGTTTTAGGGGCCTGGATGTTTTTGATGCCTACTCCCCCGCCGCAACCGGCCTCCTTGGCGGTTTCAACGTCTGCAGGTTCCGCGTCAACGTCTGAAGTTATTTCTACAAATGAAGCGAAAACGACGGCATTAGTTTCTAAAACCGCATCGGTTCATGAAACCGCAAACATTCCAGCCAGCTCGGTTACCATTGAAACTGATGATTACACTGCGATTTTTTCCAATCGGGGCGGGGTTTTGACTAGCTTCCAATTGAAAAAGTTTGAAAATCGCCAAACTCATCAACCTATAGAGTTGGTTAATTCGGATCCGAGTCGACCCCTGCCTTTCGCTTTAACTTACGCCCCCTTGTCAGATCTAAACCAGAAGATGTTTCAGGTAGTGGGTGTTTCTAAAAGACTGTCAGGAGAAGAAAAAACCCATCTGGTTTTCCGCACGGCTGACTCAAATGGAACGGTTTTAGAAAAAACTTTTGGTTTCATAAACGGCAGTTATTTGATTCAGTTTGATGCGAAGGTAAGCCAGTCCGGCCGAGGCTCTGTGCCCGCTTCGGATTTAACGGTGGAATGGTCGGACATGCTGGGCAAGGAAGAAAATACGGGTACCAATGCTCGGGGTGCCCAAGCCAATCGGGTTGTAACCTATGCGGCGGGTCAGAAAGATCAGGAATCGCTTAAGAGCAACCAGGAAAGTAAAGAAATTCCTGGGCCCATTACCTGGACCGCTCTCGCCAATCAATTTTTTGTGGCGGCTTTGGTGCCGGATCCTTCTTCGGGCAGCGCTTCCGTGAAAGTAATTCGGGACTTTAATCCTTATCAAATGCCTACTCAGGAAAATCCTAATCCTGGTTTGGATACCTCTAAGTTTAATCCTCGTCCTTTATTGGTTTTTGACGGACCGGCTTTGAAAAGCGGTGAGAGTTTCGAACGCAAGTTACAGGTTTTCTTTGGGCCACAAGATTATGAACTGTTAAAGAAACAAAATCTTCAGTTGGAAAACGTGGTGGATTTCGGATTCTTCGGATTTCTCAGCGTCTATATGCTGGCCCTTTTAAAATGGTTTTTCACCTGGGCTCATAACTGGGGTTTGGCCATTATTCTTTTATCCATCGCGGTCAAACTGCTGCTTTGGCTGCCGACCCATAACAGCTACAAGAGCATGTACTTGATGCAGCAAAAAATGAAAACGATCCAGCCAAAGTTGGAAGCGTTAAAGCGAAAATATCCGGACGACAAACAAAAACAACAGCAGGAACAAATGGCGATTTACAGCCAGGCGGGTGTGAATCCCATGGGCGGCTGCCTTCCTTTGTTATTACAAATGCCGGTTTTCTGGGCCCTTTATGCCACTTTGGGCCATAGTATTGAATTGCGTGGAGCCAGTTTTCTGTGGCTTCACGATTTAAGTTTAAAAGATCCGATATACGTGTTTCCCCTTCTGATGGGCGCAACCATGCTGCTCCAACAGAAGGTGTCGGGCCAGATGGCCAACCAGGCCGCTGGTCAACAAAAAGTGATGTTGTGGTTGATGCCGGGTCTTCTAACGTTCATGTCCTTCCAATGGCCCTCAGGATTATTGGTTTATTGGGTGGTGACGAACGTGCTGTCGATGATTCAGCAAAAAATAGTGAACCGGGAAATCAAAAACACTCAGAAGAAAGATGAGGGAGTAAAGTCATGAGAAATTTTTCAAATCAGAGCAGTGGCAGACCGTCGAGCGGAAAACCATCTAGTGGAAAGTCCTTCAACAGCAACGGCAACCGAAGCGGTGGATACAAAGGGCCGAGCAGTGGATTTAACAGAGACAGCCGTCCAGGGGGGCATCGGGAAGGTGGAGAGAATCGGGGACCGCGTGAAAACAGACCAGGCGGATATAAGGGCAATGCCAGCGGTAATTCCAACGGAAACCGTTTTGACAGCAGGCCGGGTAGCGGCAATCGCCGTCCTTTTGGAAACAGCAATTCTTATGGCAATCGTCCGGTTCGACACGATCGTCCGGAGCGTTCAGAAAGACAAGAACGAGGCGAAGGGTATCAACGGGGTAGTTCGTGGGTAGAAGTGTATGGTCGTACCCCTGAGGAAGCCATTGAGGAAGCGGCAAAGCGTTTTAACGTGAGCAAGAATGATCTGAAAACCGAGTTAGTGAACGAAGGTAATAAGGGTTTTTTGGGCATTGGTTCCAAGCCAGCCAAGGTCAAGATCGCTTTAAAGCCGGGCTCAGTAATGGCTTTTGCTGAGGGTATTTTGACTCGTCTTTTGAAGGGAATGGATTTACCGGATGCGGTTAAGAGCCGTAAAGATGAAGACGGTAATCTGGTTCTCAATATTGAGGGGCCTTCCAGCGGCACACTGATTGGCCGTCATGGGCACACTTTGGATTCCATGCAGTATTTGGTGGCTAAGGTCGTTCAGCGCCTGACCGGTGATGAACGAGCCATTATCATTGTAGACGTCGAGAACTATCTGGAACGCCAAAAGGATAAACTGAAGGAATTAGCCGTTAGCTTGGCCGAAAAAGCTAAGGAAACGGGCGTGGATATTCCTATGCGTCCAATGAGTTCCAAAGACCGTCGCATTGTGCATATGACCTTAAAGGATCATGAGCACGTTACAACCGAAAGCCAAGGCGAAGGGTTGCGCCGCCGCGTGGTGGTAATCCCCAAAGTTAAAGCTACGGTTACTCCAACGGCCGTTCCCGTAGTTGAAGGGGAAACTGCGGTTGAGCCGGGTAACATTGCTCCCGTGGAGCATGTAGAAACTGCTCCGGTTGATGGGCCTGAACCAGGGAATCTGGTTCCCCCTGAGCCGACGATTGATGACAATATCGGCAATCGAGTTTTTTAAAGGTTGGTTTAAAAGGCCCGCCCCTTTGGGGTAGGGCCTTTTTTTATGTCTGGATAGACCGGTGAATGGCTTAACCGGCTTATGGTAAAGTAGCGCCATGTACGAATTACAAGACACGATTACGGCTATTGCTACGCCAACAGGAGTAGGAGGCATTGGTATTATTCGTCTTTCGGGTGACAAGGCTTTTGATATCGCGCAAAAACTATTACCTGAAGCCAAGCCGTTTGAAAAACGTCGGCAGATTTTGTTTACCGCTTTTTGTCACCCTCAAACGGGGGAATCGCTGGATGAAGGGCTCCTTCTTATCATGCCTGCCCCGAAAAGCTACACCACCGAGGATGTGGTTGAATTTCACGTGCACGGTAGTCCCCTTTTACTGGAAAAGATAATTGAGGTTTTAGCGGAGCTGGGAGCTCGGCTAGCCCACCCAGGCGAATTTACCTACAGGGCCTTTATCCATGGCCGGCTAGATTTGACTCAGGCTGAAGCGGTGGAGTCTTTAGTTTCCGCCCAGGGTGATGCCTCCCGGCGTCAGGCTTTGCGTCACCTAACAGGCGGATTGGCTTCTCATTTAGAACCGATGGAAGAGTTTTTAAAATCCCTTTATTTAAAAGTCGAGGCCCGGTTGGAATTTGCCGATGACGGGATTCCCCCCTTAGACCAAATGAAGTTTGAGAAAGAAGTGGCAGGAGTTCGGAATGAACTTCAAAAACTATTGGACAGCTATCAACAGGGTAAGGTACTTCGGGAGGGTTTAACGGTAGCTTTGGTAGGCCCGCCCAACGTGGGAAAGTCTAGTTTGCTCAATACCCTGCTGGGAACCCAAAGGGCGATTGTGACGCCCCTGGCAGGAACCACTCGAGACGTGGTGGAAGGAGATATTCGTCTTAAAGGTGTCCGGGTTCGATTTTTTGATACAGCGGGGTTGCGGGACGCGGAAAACGTTGTGGAAGTCGAAGGTATCCGCAGAAGCCGACAAGTGATGGAAGAGGCGGATCTGATCTTTTGGCTGATAGATGCATCGAATCCTACCGAATCCCTGACTGAGTTAAAAACCGCATTGTTACCGGCGAATCGGGTTTGGTATCTTTTTAACAAAGTAGATTTGGTAACTGATAAAGAGCCTTGGAAAAAGATGCTCCAGTTGCCTACTGAAAAATGTTTGAGTTTTTCTTGTACTACGCAAGAAGGCTTATTTCGGGTTTTTGGCGCGGTGGAGAGTTTTATTCAAACGCCTTCGGGTGGGGAGGATGTGGTTATTACCTCTGCCCGACACCGGCAGGAAGTCGAAAAGGCTTTGGCCGCTTTAAATAACCTTCAAACTTTAATGGAAACACGACAACCCCTTGAGCTTTGGGCAGAGGAGCTAAAAGCGGCGGCTTTGGCCATTGGACATATTCGGGGTAAAGATCTTCCGGCGAAGGCTTTTGAAGATATCTTTAACAAGTTTTGTGTCGGGAAATAAGTTTTAAGAGTCTCCATTTCAATAAAAATTCAAAATAATTTACCTAACTAAATAAAAGAAAGCTTTTGTATAGTTCTTCTTAAACCTTCCCAAGTAATAAAATGGCTAACTTTTCCTCAAAAGGTGGTGTCTGGTTATTTTAAATATGCACAAAATATATCTTATTATTTATAAACCGTTACAAGTATGGTTTTGGTATCAGTTTAATTAAAGGTGTTAAACCTTGAAAAATGTCTTTTTAGTGATTCTGTTCCACGTGGAACAAAGTGTTCGCGGGGATTTAAAACGATGGTTTAAATACATTAGAAAAGTGCATCGAGTTGTGAGAACCGAATTCTTATGCTATAACCACGCACCAAGTTTTTATTTCGAGGTTCACTGTGGCATTTGTTTCTTCATCATATGACGTAATTATTGTGGGAGCCGGTCATGCGGGTTGTGAAGCCGCATTAGCCTGTGCCCGAATGGGTCTTGAGACTGCCATTTTAACAATGAACCCTGATACGATTGCCAAGATGAGTTGTAACCCGGCTGTAGGTGGTTTGGCCAAAGGCCATTTAGTTCGCGAAATCGATGCCCTAGGGGGCGAGATGGGGAAAGCCACTGACGCAACTTCAATTCAATCTCGTATTCTCAATCGCACCCAAGGTCCGGCGGTTTGGGGCTTTCGTGCACAGTGTGATAAAGAGCTCTACAATCAACGTATGAAGCAAGTGGTCACAGGTCAGCTGGGTTTAACGGTGCGCCAAGCGACGGTAGAACGCTTAGTGGTTGAAGACGGCACGGTAAGAGGAGTAATTACACAGTACGGTGAAGAAATTAAAACTAAGGCAGTGGTAATTACGACCGGAACTTTCTTAAACGGACTCATGCATATCGGTGAAACTAAAATTGAAGGCGGCCGAAACGGTGATTTGTCGGCAAAGGGCTTATCAAAGCACCTCGTTGAATTGGGTTTTCAAGTAGGACGGCTTAAAACAGGAACAAACCCACGGGTGCATCGAGCCTCAATTGATTTTTCGAAGACCGAAGCCCAATACGGGGATGAAGATCCAGTTCCCTTCTCTCATTTTACTAAACAGTTTCCTCTTCAACCGCAGGTGGCTTGCTATATCACTTACACGAATGATCAAACCCATCAAGCGATTAGAGACAATATGTCTCGTTCACCTCTCTATTCGGGTGTAATTAAGGGTATTGGCCCCCGCTACTGTCCTTCGATAGAAGATAAAATTGTGAAATTTCCTGATAAGGACCGTCATCAGATTTTTTTAGAGCCGGAAGGCCTGTCGACCCATGAGTTTTATCTCAATGGTTTATCCACGTCTCTACCCTTAGATGTTCAGTACTCTTTCTTGCATACGATCCTTGGTTTAGAACATGCAGAGATTGTAAGGCCTGGCTATGCAGTGGAATATGACTTTGTACCTCCCACTCAAGTATCACATTCGCTCGAAAGCCACTTGGTAAGGAATCTTTTCCTGGCAGGGCAAATTAATGGCACTTCAGGCTATGAAGAAGCTGCTGCACAGGGTTTATTAGCGGGAATCAATGCTGCTTTGGCCGTGAAAGGCCAGCCAGCTTTTATTCTTTCGCGTGCAGAAGCTTATATGGGAGTGTTGGTAGACGATCTGGTAACCAAAGGCACGGACGAGCCTTATCGGTTGTTTACTTCCAAGGCCGAATACCGTCTGCTTTTACGCCCGGATAACGCCGATTTACGGCTGATGGAGAAGGGTTATCAGTTAGGATTAATCTCTGCTGAAGCTCGTGAGAACCTATTGGACAAGAAAGCTAAACTCGAAAGGGGTCTTCAAAGATTCAGAACCCAGGTACTTCCCTCCAATGCAGCTCCCAATGAGGGTTTACAACTAGTAGCTAAAGACCGCTCCTTAAAGTTAGACGAAGCCCTGCGCCGTCCAGCTGTGACCTATGAGGGATTGAAGCCTTTTTTGCCGGAAGATTTAATTTTTGAACCTGAGATAGCCTTTCAGATAGAAGTGGAGATTAAGTACGAAGGCTATTTGAACAAGCAACGGCAAGAAATACAGCGCCAAGCCCGTAACGAAACTCTACCAATTCCCCGTGATTTCCCTTATTTGGAAATCACCAACTTCTCCCGGGAAGCTCGTGAGAAACTCAACCGCATTAAGCCTGAAACCTTTGGTCAGGCCTCCCGTATTCAAGGTGTTTCCTGGGGTGATCTATCTGTGCTTTTGATGGCCATTAGCCGTCGTTCTAAAGAACAAGCTGAAGTCTTAGCTAAAATGGAAGACCAAGATTGAGCCTGACACCCGCTAAGATTCAAGAAACCTTAGACTTAAAAGACCTTTCGTCCTTTTTTACTCCTCAATCGGTCAATGTCTTAAGTTTATTCACGCAAAAAATGCTTCACATTAACGAAACCCTTAATCTTACCCGCTGGGTAGAAGATGAACAGGTTTTGAACTTTCATTTACTCGATTCCGCCCTAGTGTTGCCACTTTTAAAGCCATTAGCGGCTGATTCGAGTCGTTGGATGGACCTGGGGACGGGATGTGGTTTTCCAGGTGTGGTACTGGTTGCCGCTTTTTCACAGGTGGAAGTACACTTACTGGATTCTGTGGGTAAAAAGACCAATGCGATCGAAGAATGTCTACAGTCGGCAGGTATGAAAGCTAAAATTCTTACGGGTCGGGCTGAAGAAGCGGGTCGAGATCCGGATTACCGCGAAAAATACGATGGCATTGTAGCTAGGGCGGTTGCTGACCTTCGGGTGCTTTTGGAATATGCCATTCCCCTTTTGAAAGTCGGTGGATATCTTGTGAATTGGATGACCGAGGATCAGGTTTCTCGCTTGAATGAGGCTGAAAAAGCCCTTCAAATTCTCAACGCTCAAGTTATTCAGAATGTGGATTACTCTTTGCCCGGTTCATCCCAGAAACGCTATTACGTAATCATCCAAAAGAAAGCTTCAACCTTAGCTATCTATCCGCGGGCGATTGGTCAGCCGTCCAAACAACCGCTTTAACCCGTTCTTCATCTTCTGGCTGTCTTGTTTATCTGTTTTATGTTCAACATAACGTCTATAAAATTTTGACTCGTGAATGTTCCACATGGAACATTTTTTGTAATTTGAAATTTATTTATCCTAATTGTTTAATTTATTGTGCAATATGAAAACCAATCCTTTAAAAACACTATAAAAAACAACACATTTACCATGTATTTCTTGTCTTCAAAGTTTATAATAAGCCTCGTTGTTGAGCCATTTTTAGGTGGTTTTTAGAGTAACAAAAGCCGCTAGAAAAAGATTTATACGGGTTTGGTTGCTGAAAGGCCTCTCCCCAACTCACAGTTCCTGTTTGCTGTCTTGAATGATTTATACCGCGAGGTTGATGAGTGCATGTTTGTTCGTTGCGGCTTTCCCACTTTCGAAATTACTCGTCCATGGAGGTGGAGTTTCATCCGCAACTAAATTTGATTTTAGGATCGAATGCGCAAGGTAAGACCAATGTTTTAGAAGCGATTTATTGTCTATCTACAACTCGATCGTTTAGGGCAGCAGTTGATGATGAAATGATTCAGTTTGATGAAGAAGCGGCTGCAATTGAAAGTGTTTTGCAGCGAGAAGAAGGTCAGGAACAGATCTGCCTGGAGATGCGAAAAAGTAAACCGAAGACTCTGCTGGTAAATGGTAAAAAGCAAAAAAAGCTCTCTTCCCTTTTGGGGCGCTTGCCCGCGGTGGTGTTTTCGCCCGACGATTTGTTTTTGATCAAAGGCGGGCCGTCATTACGGCGGCGTTATTTAGACACAATGATGTTTCAAATGGATGCTAGGTATCTTGCCCATTTGCGACAATACGAGCGAACACTTAAACAGCGAAATTCGCTTTTGCGGCAGCGGGCATCAAGTATTGAAAGTCAATTAGCCGTTTGGGATTTACCCCTAGCTGAGCATGGTGCGGCGATTATGCAGAAACGGTTTGAAATTTCCGCCAAGTTGGCTCAGTCCGCTGGCGAAGCGTTAAACGATTTAACGGGTGGTGCTGAAAAATTTGAAGTTCGTTACGAACCTTCCTTGTCAGTGACGGCCAATGAGGCATTTTTGAAAGAAAAAATACTGGAAGCTTTAATTAAAGCTCGGCGAGAAGAAATGGCGAGGGGCATTTCAGTGGTTGGTCCGCACCGTGATGATTTGGGTTTGTGGGTGAACGGTCAATTGCTTCGCAAGTTTGGAAGCCAAGGGCAACAGCGCACAGGCGCTTTGGCTCTCAAACTGGCGCAGTTATCGATTCTGACCGAGGGATGTCATACGGCGCCTCTGGTTCTGTTTGACGATGTCATGGCCGAACTAGATGAAAAAAGGCAGGCGTTTTTTTTGAACCGCTTGCAACAGGGAGGTCAGGCCTTTTTGACCGGAACGGCACCCGCTGATTTTACGGGGGCGTCTAGTAAGGCCCGGATTTTTAAAGTGGAAGCGGGACAGGTTCGCGCGACACAAGAAGGGCCTGCAAAAATTTCGGCAGCGGTTTAAAGGAAACTTTTGAAACAAGAAAAAGGAGCCAGACCGCATCGACGCAGAAAGAAATTGGAAGTGGGGTTAGTCGAAGTTAGCTCACTTTTGGAGGGCGCTCTTCAAACACTGGGTGTGAAGGGTGATTTCGAAAAGTTCAAAGTAGAAAAAAAGTGCAGGGAACTATTAGGTGAGAAATTTTCCAAAGCCTTAACCGGCGTGCAGTTGAAAGGCAGAACTGTTCAACTAGAGTTTAATCATTCGATTTGGATGAACGAAATGAACTTCCGAAAAGCGGAAATCTTACTTAAGCTCCAAAAAGAGCTGCCCGAAGTCGGGATTAAAACACTGAATCTGATGTTAACCAGAAAAACGTAGTCATAAATCTAGATGTAAAGGACGATCAAGCGACATGGCAAAAAAAGCCGTCAAAAAAGCAAAAGCTGAAGCTCCCAAAAAGGTGGCCGTTCCAGAAGAATCTATGAAGGTTCCCGAAAAAATAAAAAATATGGCTGAATATTCCGGCGGAAACATCCAAGTTCTCGAAGGTCTTGAAGCGGTTCGTAAACGGCCTGCTATGTATATCGGCTCTACCTCGGGCGCCGGATTACATCACCTGGTTTATGAAATTGTCGATAACTCCATTGACGAAGCCCTTGCTGGTCATTGCGATTCCATTGAAGTTACCATTCATTCTGATAATTCTATTTCCGTCTCCGATAACGGCCGCGGTATTCCAGTGGATATGCATCCGACGCAGAAAATGTCCACTCTTGATGTGGTCATGACCAAGCTGCATGCGGGCGGTAAGTTTGACCATACGACTTATAAGGTTTCGGGCGGTTTGCATGGTGTGGGTGCTTCCGTTGTCAACGCGCTTTCTGAATGGTTAGAAGTTGAAGTTCGTCGCGAAGGAAAAATATGGCAACAGTCCTATAAGCGGGGTGTTCCGCAAGGCAAAGTGAAGCCTTCGGGCGAAGCTAAAAAAACTGGCACAAAGGTTACTTTTCTTCCCGATAAAGAAATTTTTAGCGAGCTGGTTTATTCTTTTGATATCCTCGCCAAGCGTTTGCGTGAGTTGGCGTTTCTTAACAAAGGTATTTACATCAAATTGTTGGATGAAAGAGGGAAGGGCAAAGAAGCCATCTTCCAATTTAACGGCGGTATTATCCAGTTCGTTAAGGCTCTTAATGAAAACAAAGAACTACTGTTCGCCACGCCGCTTTATTTTGAAAAAGAAAAAGACAACGTGGTGGTTGAAGTTTCTATTCAATACAACGACTCTTACACCGAAAATGTCTTTTCGTTCGTTAATAATATTAACACCATTGAAGGCGGTACTCACTTACAGGGTTTTCGTTCCGCCTTAACCCGTACCATCAATGACTACGCTAAAAAGAATTCACTCTTAAAAGATTCTGATCCTCCCATTTCTGGCGATGACGTACGCGAAGGTTTAACGGCCGTTGTTTCAGTCAAGGTTCCGGACCCGCAGTTTGAAGGTCAGACTAAAACCAAGCTGGGTAACGGCGAAGTGGAAGGGATTACCCGCCAAGTCTGTAATGATGGGTTGGGGACATTTTTTGAGCAGAATCCAACGGTTGCTCGCCGCATCGTTAACAAGTGTCTTTTATCCGCCAAAGCCCGCGAGGCCGCCCGCAAAGCCCGCGATCTGACACGCCGCAAGGGAGCACTGGAAATTTCTGCCCTGCCCGGCAAACTGGCGGACTGCCAAGAAGAAGATCCGTCCAAGAGCGAAATATATCTTGTTGAGGGCGATTCGGCGGGTGGTTCGGCCAAGCAAGGAAGAAACCGTAAATTTCAGGCCATTTTGCCCCTCAAAGGTAAAGTGCTCAATGTGGAACGGGCTCGCATCGATAAAATCTTAAACAATGACGAAATCCGAACCCTCATTACTGCCATGGGCACCGGTATCGGTGAAGATGATTTTAAGGTTGAAAAAGCCCGCTATCACCGCATCATCATCATGACGGATGCGGACGTGGATGGCTCTCACATTCGTACGCTGCTTCTGACGTTCTTTTACCGTCAAATGAAGCCGCTTTTAGAAAACGGTTATATCTATATCGCCCAGCCGCCTTTGTACAAAGTGAAGCGCGGTAAAAAAGAAATGTATCTTCAAGCCGAGGCAGATATGACCCGATTCCTCCTGCAAGAAGGTATGGATGGGGTGCATTTGTTCCGCCTTAAAGGAAAATCTCGCGTGGAATTTCCCCAAGAAAAACTCAAAGACATTGTGTCCGACCTGATTCGTTTGGAATCTATTGGCGCGGCTTTGCAAAAAGCCGGGCTGAACCTTAAAGAATTTCTCGAAGCGGTTTCAGGCAAAAAGAAACGCCCTCTTTACGAAATCGAAACGCCGCTCGGTATTGAGCACGCTTATACCGAAAGCGAAAAAGACGACAAGATTGAGAAGCTGAAAAATAAGCTCAAGGACATGAAAAAAGCCGCTGAGAAGGGAAAGACTTCCAATCAGGAAGGCATGGACTTTGTTTATGACACCAGCCGCGATGTCAAAGACATGATCAAGGTGAAGGCCATTAAAGACATGGCTGAAGTGAAACAGATTGAAGACGTCATCAAGCGCATGGATTCGCGCTCCATCGAAGTAGCGGAACTTTTCCCCGCAGAAAAAATCGAGCACGACGGCAAAGAAAGGGAAGTGAAGCCCCTATATGTCATTCAACATGGTTCCAGCGAGTATTTTATTGAATCCATGTATGAATTCGTGGAGAAGGTAAAAGATTTTGGAAAAGAAGGCCTGGCTATTCAACGCTATAAAGGTCTTGGTGAAATGAACCCGGAACAATTATGGGAAACCACGATGGACCCTGAAAAACGCACGCTGGTACAGGTCAAGCTCGAGGACTCGGTGGCTGCAGATAAAACCTTCGACATATTGATGGGTGACCAGGTAGAACCCCGGCGTAACTTTATTCAAACTTACGCGAAGCAAGTGAGAAATCTCGATATCTAATTTAACTTTTGTAGTTTTAATTTTGAATTAAGGAACAACATGGCTAAGGCAAAAAAGAATAAAGAAAATCCCAAGGGCGCCCCCGTACCAGGTGGCGACGGCGGCAATGATGATGTTCCGCCAGTAAAAGCCTTGATCGCGGACGGCGGCGACGGCGGTGATATTAACCGCGGTAACATCATTACCACGGATATTGAAGACGAAATGAAGGACTCTTATCTCGATTACGCCATGAGCGTTATCGTTGGCCGCGCTTTGCCCGATGTTCGCGACGGATTAAAGCCGGTTCACCGCCGTATTTTTATGGGTATGCACGATTTAAGCCTGACTTCGAAAAAACCCTATCGTAAATCAGCCAAGGTAACCGGTGACGTGACGGGTAACTATCATCCCCACGGCACAGCCTCCGTTTATGACACCATCGTTCGGTTAGCGCAGGATTTTTCCATGCGTTATGTGCTGGTGGATGGACAAGGTAACTTTGGTTCCATCGACGGCGATCCTCCGGCGGCTGAACGTTATACCGAAGTGCGCATGTCTCCTTTATCCGAAGAACTATTGCGCGATATCGACAAAAACACCGTTGATTTTGTTCCCAACTATGACAACACCCGCGAAGAGCCGCTGGTACTGCCCTGCGCTTTCCCGAACTTTCTGGTCAACGGTTCCACGGGTATCGCGGTGGGTATGGCCACCAACGTTCCGCCCCACAACTTGGGCGAAGTGATCGATGCTTTGCTCAATCTCATTGAACACCCCGAAGCGACAGTCAAAGACTTGATGAAGTTTATTCAAGGGCCCGATTTTCCGACCGGCGGTTACATTTTGGGCCGCGAAGGTATTAACGATGCTTACACCACGGGTCGCGGCAGTGTACGTATGCAAGCGAAGGCGGGCATTGAAGTCGATAAAAAAGAACGTGAACGAATTATTATTTCCCAATTGCCTTACCAAGTTAACAAAGCCCAATTGATTGAAAAAATCGCCGAGCTGGTCCGCGACAAAAAGATGGAAGGCATTAGCGACTTACGCGACGAATCTGACCGCGACGGGATGAGAATTGTCATCGAAGTTTCCCGCAACGGAAACGCTCAGGTGGTTCTCAACAACCTAATGACGCAAACATCCTTACGGACTTCATTTGGAATCATCATGCTGGCGTTGGTTGCCGGACAACCCCGCGTGTTGAATCTCAAAGGCATGTTGTATCACTATCTGGAACACCGCAAAGAAGTCGTCATTCGCCGCACTAAGTTTGACTTAGAAAAAGCTGAAAAGCGCGCCCACATTTTGGAAGGTTTGCGTATCGCCCTGGATAATTTGGATAAGGTCATCAAGACCATCCGGGCTTCCAAAACGACAGATGAAGCCAAACAAGCCCTTATTGCCAACTTTGAGCTTTCCGCTATTCAGTCCCAAGCCATTTTGGAAATGCAATTACGTCAATTGACCAATTTGGAAATCAAGAAAATCGAAGAAGAGTACAAAGAAATTATCAAGACCATCGAAATCTTGAAAGGAATTTTGGGCTCCGAAAAGAAATTGTGGCAGGTCATTAAAGAAGAGTTAACCGAAATTCGTACTAAGTTTGCGGATCCGCGCCGTACCGAAATTATCGGTAAGGCACAGGACATGAAAGTTGAAGACCTTATTGAAGACGAACAAGCGGTTATTACTTTATCGCATGCGGGTTACATCAAGCGGCTGCCGGCGGATAGTTATCAAAAGCAGCGCCGCGGGGGCAAAGGGGTCGCTGGCGCGACGGTTCGTGAAGAAGACTTCATCGAAAAGATGTATACAGCTTCAACGCATGACTTTTTACTAGTTTTTACCAGTTTAGGTAAGATTCATTGGTTGAAAGTTTATGAAATTCCTGAATCGTCACGCCAAGCCAAGGGTACGGCCTTAGCCAATGTGCTTAAACTCGGAGAAGGAGAAACCATTTCCGCCGTTCTTCCTGTGAAAGAATTCAACGATAAGAGCAGTGTTTTGTTGGCGACCTCCGAGGGGCTCATCAAAAATACGCTGCTTTCAGCTTTCGACAAGCCCAGGGCAGGCGGTATTATCGCCATCACCTTGAGCAAGGGCGACAAACTGGTGTCGGCTGAAATTACGGACGGCAAAAAAGAAATTATTATCGCTACCCGGCAGGGCAAGAGCATCCGCTTCGCCGAAAAGCAGGTCAGGGAAGTAGGGCGGGCTGGCAAGGGCGTGCGGGGTATCCGTTTAGCCAAAAACGACCTGGTTATCGGCATGGTTCTGGTTCAGGAGGGTAAATCGCTTCTTACCTCTACCGAAAAAGGTTTTGGTAAGCGGACAAATTTATCCGCTTATCGCAGACAGGGTCGGGGAGGAAAAGGTATCCTAAACATTAAAACCACGGCTAAAAACGGACAGGCCATCAGCATTTTAACAGTAGCCAATGAGGATGAAATTATCGCCATGACCGCGACCGGCAAGGTGATCCGCCAGAGGGTGAAGGAAATTAAAACCACCGGACGTTTGGCCCAGGGTGTTCGGCTGATTAAGTTAGGCGATGATGACCGATTAGTTTCGGTTATTAACGTTCCCAAAGAAGAAGATGGAGACGAGAATGAAAAGTAGGTTTTATCTCGCTTTTATTTTAGCCGGTATTGTGCCGGTATTAGGTCTTGCCGGTTTTTATTTTTATACACAGATTACAGAGGCGCCGTCGGAGTCACAGTCTCCAGAGGCCACTTCTATGTCGATCAATGTACCGCAGAAACAATCGGAAGTTGAAACCGTCGCGTCTTCTCTTTCAAGCGCCTTCAATAACACGAACACTGACGCGGCCCAATTGTCTTCACAAAATACGGTGGATGACCTGAAAAAATTTATAGGCACCCATAAGAATGTCTCGGGCGTAGTGGTAGTCAATTCCCAAGGTCAGGCGCCGAGAATTGTGCCGGCCGGCTCAGCTCTCATCGACGCTCATTATTCGGAGAACCCTGAATTTACGAAAATCCAGTCGAAGTTTAGGCAAAATGGAAATCAAATTTACAAATTCTATACCAACCGCCTGCACTATCCTGCTTTTGTCTTTGCTGAACCTGCGGCCAAAGGTTCTTTTGTTGAGATTTTTTTAAATATCGCCAATTTTTTTAAGGGATTAAGCTCCATAGGACAGTATTTTATTTTGGATGGAAGCTCAGGCGAATACCTTTATCATTCGGATCCTTCCAAACTCAATACTAAATTTAATCCCCAACATGAACCCTGGTTGGCGACAGTTCAAAGCGATTTAGTGGCCCAAAAAAGCGGTTCCGTCGCCAGCGGAGACGGCAATGAGGCAGTTTATGGCTTCCTCTTTGGCAGTTTCGGAGTGGTTCATATTTTTCCTTTGGCGGTCGCGCAGACAGCGCCAGCTCTGACACCAAAACCGGCTTTTACCGATTGGTCTGACTTGGTTATATCTCCCATGGGTCTGGCTTTTGTTTTGGCGGTAGCGCTGCTTTGTATTGGCGCGGGAATCGCGTCACGCATTTTAGCGGCCCCTTTCCGCCGGGTTGTGAATGTTATTTTAGCGGCGGCGGAAGACAGTGTGACCCTGACACCCGAAGTGGTGAAATCCTTTGGCGGCGACGAGGCGGGACAAGTTGTCCAAGCCTTGGCGCTTTATCATGAAAAGATCCAGAAGGCGAAAACCGCGGCGGTTCAAAGCGCGAATGAACAACTGAACGGCCTTCAGCGACAAACCCGTCAGTCCCAAAGTGAAACACAGGAAAAAACCCAGCAGTTAAACGATAAGCTCAAAGAATTGGAAGCCTTGAAAGGCATGACAGAGGGGTTGCGCAATCAAAATGAGCAGGCTAAAGCCGAAATCGGCCGCCTAAAAAGTGAATTAGACTCGGCGCAAACCACTGAATTAGAACTGACTGCACTTCAAGGGAAGTATGCCCAATTGCAAACTCAATTGAAGGAAGCGCAAACGAAAGCCTTGAGTGTTGTCGCCGCAATTACTCCAATTCAAGTATCGCAGGTCCGCGCGGCGGCTATCCGCACCATGTCGGAAGAACTCAAGAATACCTTGGCGATCATCAAAGGTTATGTCTCCTCTGTCATTGGCGCGGGGCAGGGTGGCGTCAACGAGAAACAGCAGGAATTTTTGGGAATGGTTATTAACCGTTCGGCCCGACTGGAAAAATTCATCAACGACCTGGTGGATATTTATCAGGTGGAAATCGAACAAAAAGACGCAAAGACTGAAGACGTTAATTTAGCCTCTGAAATCGAAACTTTCGCTTTTAATTTCCAAACCCAGACCGAACTCAAGGACCTTAAATTTAAGGTGGAAGCCAAACCGGGGTTGCCCAAGGTACCGGTAGTGCGCCGCCGCATGATCCAGTTGTGGAATGTGCTTTATCTGCAGCTCATTAAAGACTCCCCCAAAGGGTCTACCATTTCTATTGTGGTAGAGCCGGTGGGAGACAAGGTGAAAGTGACAGTACAAGACCCGGGACTGGTAGTAACTCCCGAAGGTTTACCCAGATTGTTTGATGAATTTTATGATCCCAAACATCCTGCCTCGCCCCAACTGGCGGGAACAGGACTCAAAATGGCTTTGGTAAAAACGATTTTAAACGCACATGGCGGAACGGCCACGGCTGAAAAAGCGGATATCGGCACGAAACTGATTTTGACTTTTGGCACAAAAAAATCCACGGGAGTTTCTGTGCCCGGCGCTATTCCAGACATCAAAATGACCGATTCGCCCATCAGACCCGCAATACCAGCTTCGCCCGCGGTTAATCCGGTGACAGCGACTCCATCTTCTTTGGGCACTACGGCCGCCCCACTTTCGCCCATTCCGGGTTTGACAGTGGGCACCAAACCGCCCGCTGGATCCTCCACCGGAGTGCCACTTCCTCCCATGACAGGAATAACCGGTAATAAACCGCCCTCAGGAGACGCGCCGCCCGCTGGCTCGACCCTGCCGCCTTTACCGCCTATCGCCGGTTTGACGGTAGGAGCTAAACCCCCGTCTGCGGGACCGGCTCCTGTGTCTTCCGCACCTCCAATTTCATCGGTTCCCGCACCACCAAAACCTGTTCCCACTGCGGGTATCTTGGACGCGCTTATTTCAGGAAAAATTCCATCGGTCACGGCTCCCGGTCTTAAACCCGGAGGAGCGCCCTCCATCACGCCGCCTGTTATTCCGCCAGCCGTTCCTAAACCCGCGGCCCCTGTACCCCCGCCCCCTACGGGTATTCCTGGCGCGCCTAAACCGTCTCTGGGAAGTTCTTTAGAAGACCTGCTCAATTTAAAACCTTCTCCTCCTCCCGTACCCTAAATCGGGAAAGCCGTCGAATGAGGATGATTTGCTGGAATAGCGGGTAAATAACCTAAAAAAATCAAACATCTGAACCTCTTCAAACCTTTCAGGATTTGATGATGTGTTTAGAAACAATCGAGTTTTTTATTGTTTCCAGATTATCTTCAAAGCTAAACCGCCCCTAGCGCTGTCGTCTTGGCCACTTTATACTGGCGTTCATGAAAAACTTTAAAGCCCTGCAAAAAGTCAGTGTTCAATTACCGATTATGTCTTATGAAACGGATTATCAGGGAATCGTGAACAACACCGAATTTATCCGTTTTCTCGAAAAGGTCCGTTATGCCATCTCTAAAAAAATGGGTTTTTCGTATAAGCAATCCCGTTCCACCAAACTTTGGACGGTAATGGCCCATGTGGAAATTAATTACCGCTCTCCGGCTCATTTCGAGGACATCATGATTGGAACAGGCTGGATTGCGAAAGTCGGTCACAGTTCGCTGACCATCGCTTATGAATTTCGTTTAAAAGGCACCCGGAGGTTGATTGCCGACGCCCGGCAAGTTTTAGTCTTTGTGAATCAGCAGTTAAAACCCCAACCAGTCCCTAGAGTCGTGCGTCAAAAGCTGTTATAAAAGAAGCGTTACTAAGACTGATTGTTCAATTTCGAGGATTATTATGGCCAAACCTAAAACCAAGTCACTTTCCACCAAAGGATTACAGGAACAGATCCTATCACTCAACCGCATTGGAATCGCTCTTTCCGAACAGCATAGTCTGAATGAGCTTTTAGAATTGATTTTGACCGAAAGCCGACAATTCACCAACGCCGAGGCGGGCAGTCTTTACGTGAGAGAGGGAAACCAGCTTCGATTTGCCCTCAGCCAAAACGAAGTGCTGGAAAAAAGGGCGCGGGCCAAGGAAAAAGCGGAAGGGGTTACCGCCTCTAAAAGCTTTACGGGATTTTACCTCTCGCTGGATAAAGGTTCCTTAGCAGGTTATGTGGGGGTTACGGGAAAAATTTTGAACATTCCGGATGCCTATAAAATTCCCAAGGGACGCGAATATAAATTTAACAGTTCGTTTGACGAGAAAAATGATTACCACACCAAGAGTATGCTGATGGTTCCACTGAAAGACAGTTCAAGCAATGTGGTGGGAGTGCTTCAGCTGATCAATGCCCGCAAAGGTAAAACAGCCGTTCCTTTTAGCAAACATTTTGAAACTTTAGCCCTGTCGCTGGCCAGCCAGGCCGCAGTTTCCATTAAGAACACATTGCTGGCAGAAGAATTGAAAGAGGCTTATTTAGACACCATTTTTCGTTTGTCTGTGGCGGCCGAATATAAAGACGACGATACGGCGGTGCATATCCAGCGCATGAGCCAGTATTCGGCTATTTTGGCCGAAGGACTGGGTCTTTCGAAGACAGAAGTTGAAAAGATCCGTTTTGCCTCGCCCATGCACGATATTGGTAAGTTGGGAGTGCCCGATTCCATTCTTCTAAAGCCCGCTAAATTGACGGCCGAAGAATTTAAAGAAATGCAAAATCATACGCTCATCGGCGGAAAAATTCTCGCGAACGCCAAGGCGGACATTTTAAAAGTTTCCGAACAGATCGCGGTGACCCATCACGAGAAATGGGATGGGTCCGGATATCCCTATGGCTTATCGGGTGAAAATATTCCGCTCTACGGGCGTATTGTGGCTCTGGCCGATGTGTTTGACGCTTTGACCACCAAGCGCTGTTATAAACCCGCTTTTTCCATGGACGAAACCCTGCATATCATCAAAGAGGGAACGGGGCGCCATTTTGACCCCATCGTGGTGGCAGCCTTTGACAGAAGTATGGAGAAAATCATGACAGTCAAAAACAAATTTTCAAACTAGCTTAAACAGTGAAAGAAGAGGCGATATGTATCCCCATGTGAACGCGGACGAATTCGCCAAAGACTGGATTAAGGCTTGGAACAGCCACCAGATCGAGTCCATTCTTTCCCACTACGCTCAAGATGTGGAGTTTACCTCGCCTTTTGTGGTCCGCCTTCTCAATGAGCCCAGCGGAACCCTCCATGGCCTCAGTGCCTTGCGTTCTTATTTTCTCAAAGGACTCGAATCCTATCCTGATCTTCGTTTCGAACTAATCGAAGTTTTGGAAGGCGTTGACAGCTTGACTCTTTATTATCACGGCGTGAAAAACCTCATGGCCGCCGAAGTAATGGTCCTGAATGAAAAGGGAAAAATCAGCAGGGTGCTGGCCCATTACAGCGTGTAGCTCATTGATGCCGGTTAATATTGAATCAGCTGAATTCTAGCCAAGGCCTGGGATAAAACTTTCCCGGATAAAGGGATGTAAGCTATTTTTGCGGCTACGGTTTGACCATCGGTTGATAAGACCCAGTTTAAAAAATTGACCAATGCCTGTCCCTTATCATGGTTGTGGTGAACTTTGGCGTAATCTTGATCAACCACGGCCCAAACGATCGCGGAAAGGGGATAGGCTTTTTTCCCTGGACTTTCCGTCAAGGCAATAACGGCATCGCCCGATATTGGCCCCACTTCAGAAGCCGCGATCTGAACACTTTCATTGGAAGGTTCGACGAATCGGCCGAATTTATTTTGAATCTGAGCGACAGGCAAATGTTTTTCCTCGGCAAAAGAAAAATTCATCACCGTAATAATACCGGACCATTGACGAATTTTTTGGAGGACTTTTAAGTTGCCGTTAATGTTTTGACCCACGGGCCAATGCAGGTTTTTATCTTTTTCCCGCTTCAAAATCCACCGGGAGTTCAGATGCTCGAGAAAAGAAGGAAAAAAATCATTCATGGAGCTTTCATCCGATTGATGCACCACCCGAATATCCAGATCAGGAAGCAGCAAGCGGGGATTGAGCTGGCGCAAGACGGGATCGTCCCATTTTTTTATTTTTCCCAAAAAGATGTCGGACAAAACCGAGGGAGTCAATTTTAGCGCACCGGAAGGAATTCCCGGCAGGTTATAAACCACCGCCTGAGCGGATAAGGCCGTCGGCAGGTATAAAGAATGATGGTACAGGGCTTTGGGAATTTGAGAGGCGGTCAAAAGCGAGTCGATCAAGGCAAAATCACAGCCCTTTGTTAAAAATTGGTTGATTGCGTCCGCCGTGTTTTTGCTGTCGTATTTCAACCGGCATTGAAAATATTCAGAGGCCCAGGTCTGGGCCAGGGGTTTTTCCGATACACCGCCCGCTCCTTTGATTTCCACCGCACCCCGGGCAAAGTCAGCCGTACCGCTCAAAATAAAGATAAACAGCGTGATAGTTTTTAAGGTAAATTCCACCGAAGCCTCTTAAGAGTCGAGATGAAAGCCAACGCCAAGATTGCCACGGGGCTCAATCCGGGTCAATGTTAAAGTCTTGATGGTTCCGTTCTGAAAGAACGGAAAACTGCCTTCCCTGGCTTTCCTTGTTTTTGACTCAGGGCCATCCTATGATGACTAAACCATGACTACCTTGGACTTTGAAAAACTGAATCAAACTTTTGAAACCCAAAGCGCGGAAGACATCGTCCGTTGGGCGGTAAAAACTTTTACCCCCGACATGGCATTGGCCACTTCTTTCGGCGCCGAAAGCGCCGTTTTGCTTCATTTGGTGACCCAAATTGAACCCCATATTCCGGTGCTTTTTACCAATACGGGTTTTCATTTTAAAGAGACCCTGGAACACCGGGACAAGCTAGTAGAACGCCTCAAGCTTAACCTGCGGGAGTTAAAGCCTGAAATATCCAACGAGGAGTTTTTGACCAAAAAAGGAAAACTTTATGAAAGGGATCCGGACGCCTGCTGCGCGGTCAATAAAATCGCCCCTTTTGAGAAGGCGCTTAAAGATTACAAGGCCTGGATCACCGGCATCCGCCGGAATCAGGCCGATACCCGCCAAAAACGCCAATTCGTGGAACAGGACCGGGAAACGCTAGTCAAAGTCAGCCCCTTACTCAATTGGACGAGCAAGATGTTTTGGGATTACGCCAAAAAACACGATCTTCCTTACCATCCCCTGTGGGAAAAGGGGTATCTTTCTATTGGCTGTTCGCCCGAATGCTGTACCCGTCCCGTTCAACTGGGGGAAGATCCCCGGGCGGGCCGTTGGGCTGGTAAAAATAAAATAGAATGCGGAATCCACACTCCCACGAATGCGCCCCAATAAAACCAACCTATATCTTCTGTTCTGCGTTGGGATTCTTTTTCCACAGGTTCTTTTGGCTCAAAACGCCGGCGCCTGGATAGAAACCATACCTTCTTTAACCTTTCCGGCGGTTTTCACGGCTGACAGCGCTTTTGTCCCTTCTTGGTCGGGGCAACTGAAGGCCGGTTATTTTTCTGAAGGGGGCGGCCAGAAAGGCTCCGGTTTTTTTCTGGATGGAACCAAACATCTCACCAGGGAAGGCAGTTTTTTTACTTTTGGAGCTCAGGGCGGGACCCAACAAATAGAAAGTTCTCTCTGCGCCTGGGAAGGTTTAGTTTTTGGCGCGGGCGTGGGATTGGGCGGATGGACGCCCTTTTTTGTTTTCAGCGCCCAAAAGGGAGACATGACCTTTAACGCCATGACCGTGAACGTGGGAGGGAATATCCCTCTGGCGCCCGGGTTTACGTCCCAGCTTTTTGTGACGGGTATCACTACCAGCCATACGGGACCCTTCGCTTCGCTTCTGGGGCTGAGCGATCCTTCCGCGGAGGTGGATGAATTGAACGCTGATATTGGATTCAATTTAAAATTAAAAATTGATCCTATGCTGAATCTCATCGGCGGGTTTCAAGAGGATTTAAACCAGACCGTTAAATTCCAAAATCTGGCCCATACAGGGACCCAAACGCCGAACCTCTCGGACAGCCTTGATATTTTGAAATTGGGTATTGATTTGAACTTTTCCAGCCGCTGGACCGTCCAGATAACAGGTCAGGGCGGCTGGGATATGATGCCGGCCGGTTCTTTTTACAGCGACCGTTTGGCGCAAACCATAACACTGGCTAACGCCGCAACTGTTTTTTTTACGGGCGGGTCAGCTGACTTAAAGTATCAATTCTAAATTTTTTTCTTCGACAGGCAAAAGAACCTAAAAGCGGAAAGCCAGGGAGGCGCCGTAGGCGTCGTGCCGGGGTCCGAAAGCTTCCACGGTCAAAGCGGGTCTTCCTAAAAACTCCAAAGTTATCAGAGTTACTGTATGTGTGCCCAGCGCGATCCAGGCCCTATCGCGGGTGCCCGTATCGGTGGCGGCCAAAAGCGTGACAAGGGGATAAATGGTTTTAGCCAGTCCGGCCAGATTGACAAACTTCAAACCGGCGTCGTAATCCCCGGCGACAAATAAAGACCAGCCTAAAGCGTCCACGCCGGCGGTGGAGAAGCCGTAAACCGCCGCGTTATCCATAAAAGCTTCGGTATAAGCCCATCCGTAATAATCGGCCAGCACTACCGGAACCGTAATCCATTCATGGTCGGCCTTGGCAGACCGAGGCCCGATAATAAAAAAAATCATAAACAGACAAAGAATCTTTGAACTGTTTCTCAATTTTGCTTTCCCCCGCGGACGACACGGCCGTCTAATACGTAAACTTTTCCTTCCGAAAGCACCCATTCCACCTCCGAAGGATGGCCCCATTGGTTCGCCAGATTGCGGGTTAACTTGACGACATCAAACAACTCAAATCCCTTCAACGGGAATTCTTTGGGAAAATATTTCCACGGCGCCTCAATCAAACTCTCAATTAAGCCCGTTTCGGGAGTGATTTTGAGTGTTAGTTCAGCCCCTTTGGAAACGGAAGTGACCCGGATATTGACTTCCGAAAGGGTCCATCCCTTTTGGGGATAAGCCTGGCAAACGCCCAAGGCGGAAGCTTTTAGGGCATTTTGCACGATGAAAAATTGATCGGGTTTGACCAAATGAAACACGGTTCGAATCACTTGTTCGGTAGATAAAGGTTTCAGGGACATGAGGGTATTTTGCTTGGATCCTGAGTTTTCAGAAAGCCTCAGCCAGAAGGGTCCGTTGCCGATATCCTTCAGGGCCTGCCGGATGGGCTCTTCGGCACGGTTGCGGGGAACCTCACCGCAGATAAATCCGGGCAAAGTCTCGGCGCCCAGAGGCAGTAATTCGCTTAAACGACCCGCTAACTTGCCATAAGTGTTTCCATAGCCCTCCGTCAAAGTCAGCAGCCAGACACGCGGTGGATGAAGTGAGCGTCGGAAGACCCCGGCCACGATTTCCAGTTGAGGCGCTAAAAGAGCGCTGACCAGAGCCAGCAGCCAGCCGCTGAGCAAATCGGGCAGGTAATGGAACCCCAAAAGAAGCGTCGCGCACCAGATGCCGACCGCCAAAGGAAGACCCCAGACCAAACTCCTGCGGTCATGGCCGATCTGCCAAAAGAGAAGATAGGCCGAAATGGCGCCGTGCAGACTGGGGAAGACGTCAAACTTCGCCCCCAAATTAACCACCACCGCTTGAGTGAAACTAAAAATAACCCCGCCGTGAAGCCAGGCCCAGTCGGAAGGATAGGCGAAACGGGGACCGATGGCGGGAAAAAACAGATAGCCCATGAAACCGCCGATATAGACCAGGGTTAATCCCAGCATGAAGCGCTGATAAAGGGCCCGGCGTAAATAACTGTGATAGATCAAAAGGCTGAAGAGCCAGACAAAGAGGCTTAAGTAACAAAAGCAAAAAAAATCCGTCCAGACCGGATGGCCCACCAATCCATTTTGCCAAAAGGAAATTCCCTTGCCCATGAGCTGGGTATTGAGCTGATGAAGATCTTTGTCATAAAGCTGGGGATGCAGCACAGGCACCAAAGGTTTCATTAAACCATAACAAAGCGCCAGACCCAGATAGGGAGCCAATCCCCGGACCAGGCCCCAGCCCCCAAAAGGCGGCGGACGGCGAATGGAAACGAAATACAGCCAGACCAACCAGATGAGAGTATTCAGGGAACTTTGCAGCAAGGCTCCCGTGGACCCGGGAACTTCGGAAAAAAATGCGCCCAGCGAGAGAAGATAAAAAACAACCACCAGAAGGGATGTCAGTAATTCGGAAGGGGCAAAGACCCAGAAGTTTTTTCGAAGATGGGGCGTGAAGTAGGACAAACCAATCTCCTGAAAATGACTTTCCTCGAATTACTTTAACACAGCCTTGAAGTTCATCGGAATGGGCGAGGCGGTTTTAAACCAATTTTTTCGCCGGTGAAGGTTTTTTAACATCCGACAAAAGAGCGAAAATCTCATCCGCGATCTTTTCGGCGGATTTTCCCTGAGTCTCAATCGTGACATCGGCATATTTTTTAAAGAGCGGAGCTCTTTCACGGTAAAGCGCCGGTAAAGTGGTCCCGCCCCGGCAAACCACGCCTCTTTGGGACCAATCGGGCAGCCGCTTTTTAAGCGATTCCAAAGAAACCTTCAAATAAATCCGAGGCCCCAAACGGCCCAATTGGGCCATGCCCTTGGGATAATAAACCGCGCTTCCGCCGGGGGAAATAACGCTATGCCAATGACGAAGCAATTGGAGGCTTTGATCCTCCATTTTCATGAAACCTTTTATTCCCAGCTCATCCAAAACCCGCTGGAGGGGTTTGCGGTATTTACGCTCGATGAGTTCGTCCACGTCGACGAAATAGAATCTCAGTTTTTGCGCCAAAATTTTACCCACGGTGGATTTGCCGCTGCCAAACATGCCGATGAGGACAATATTTTCAGGAAAATTTTTAGGCCGAAAGGTGTTTTTTAAAACCAGTTTTCGCGCCGAGGTTGCTTTCATTTTTTTCATGCTTCGTTTTCTCCGAAAATCAAAATAAATAAGCCGCCGAAAGTCCCGTACGGCTTGGCACGAGACCCAGAGGGCCTCCTGTCGACCCCAAAGGCCATTGGGCCTGTGCGGTGAGTTTCCAGGCAGAGTTTAAGTTCAATGAAACTTTAGGCCACAACAAGAAAGGTCCGCCGTCCAAGGATTTTACCAAAGCGGGAGCGGCCTGCCATTGTCCCGAAAAATCCCTCTGGGCCGAAGCGAAAAAGTAAAAGGAATCGGGGCTTCCCAATGTTTCTCCGCCCAAAACCTCGCCGGTGGCGTCCATCAATCCCTCTAAAGTGAGCTTGGTTTTCTGAACCAGCGTCGAGAGTCCGGCGATCCATTCCAGTCGCGCGCTGTTATCGGGATAAACCCAGTTCACGCCTTCCAGCCGGACCTGAAAGTCCGGAAAGGTGCCGGACAGCTCCAACCCCGCCCCGTTGCGGCCTTCCATCCGGGCGAAACTGGGCGTGATCGAAATGCCGATTCCTTTGTTGACCAGCCGGACCACCCATTCGTTGTTTCCGTCGGCCAGCCAACGCACTGAACCTTCCATACTGAAATCATCGAATAAAAAACAATTCACGTTCAGGCCCTCACTTCCCAAGGGCTCATCGGTGATCCAGGCCAGGGGAGGCAGGGGATTAAAATAATGGGTGGGCTGGTAAAAAAAAGCTGTCCCGCCGTCGAAATTTTGAAGCCCCCCGGTGATTTCCCACCGGCCCGAAGTCCATTTTAAAAAGGCCCTTTCGAATCGGGCCATTTGGTAGGAAGTGCTGGAAGAAACGGTGGAATTATCCATTTCCAGGTTCACGATATTTTGCGAAGTGTAAGTCAACCAAGCCGGCGATTGGGTCATCCCGGAGAACTGTTGAGCGGCTTCTCCCTCCAAACTCCAGGAAAATTCGGGATTGAGATCGCCTCGACTTTGGAGAAGAAGTCTCGAATATTGATAGGGCTCAAGAGAGGAAGCGGATGTTTGCGCGACTCCGCCCTCTTCGGTTAACTGTCCCGAAAAGGACAAGGCTTCCTGAGCCCACGCGGCAGGAGCAACCAGAAGAAAACAAAAAAGGAAGGCGGTATTTTTCATGATGCCGGCTTTGGCGGAATGTCGGGCCTGGTGACCTCATTGATCAGAATTTGAAACGAAGGATAAGTCGAATTCCCGATTTCGGATAAAGAACCCACCAAGGTTTTCAGATCCGGCTCAAAAAACTGGGCCAGCGACAGGCACTTTTGAGCGTTGAGAGGATCAAAGTTCTCACCCACCGTATAGCCCTTTTCATGATTCTGTGCCCGCTGAATATCAAACTGGACTGTGGTATGGACCCATTCGGGATGGGTCTTTTCCTTTTTGGCATAGGGAATCAGAAAGGAGACACAGCCCGCGATGGAAGCTCCCTGAGTTGTCTTCTCATGGTAGAGATCAAGATTTGCGCCCCGTTGATACAGAATGGCGGTTCGAATGAGGGGTTCCAAATCATAAACGTGGTAATGCAGGGCGTCTCTTTCCAAAAAATCATAAGTGCTGCCGTCCGCGTTCAGGTTACTTTCGAACAACGTTTTTAATTCCCCCAAAGCCCGTTGTTCGGTGGCCTGATCGCCCAGCACAAAAGCCGCCATGCTGATAATTTTGAGCCGGTGGGCCTGCCAGTTGTTCCGGTAATTGTTTTTATGGGGGTCCTCGGAGGCAAAAAGCGTCTCAATGACCGACTTCAACCAGTCATCGACCCGTTGACGGCTGGCGGAGTCGATGTGAGGACGGATCAGGTCGTAGGTTTCGATCAAGGTTTCCAGATTGGTGGCGTCAATCGGGTTTTCGGGCGGGCGGCAGGTTTTCGCCCAGGCCACCACATAGTCTTCGGCTTTTTGTCCGTAAGGTTTTTGACCGGTCAAAACATAACCCCATTCGAGATTTTTGAGATCGCGAAAATCGTCCAGCGCTTTTTCGGTGCGGACTTTTTCCGCGCTGCCTTTTAATTTTCCGGCGGATTGGATGTCCTCCACCGGATGAGGGGTTTTGGCCAGAACGTCATCGGCGCTTTGTTCCATCAACCGCGCCCACTGGGCGGCCTCCGGAGAGGAGGCTACCAGGCCGCGGAGTTTGAAAATTTCTGCGTCGGTCAAGGAAACCACACCCGCGTGAAGGATTGAAATAGCCGCGGTCCAAATCAGCGCCGCCCAAAAGTATTTCATTTTCACCTCACTGCTTTTGATAATAAAAGGCCTGGTTCAGCGTCACTTTAAAGAAATCGGGATAAAAACCTTTTTCCAACCGGTCGCTCCAGTTCAAAATTTTTCCAGTCTCGGTGTTCAACAAATACACCACATTACCCGTTGTGTGATTATCCCCCGTGAAGTGAACCGAAACCAGAAGAAGCCTTTTGTTATTTTTGCGAAAAAGCGACAGGGCCATATCCTGAAAAGTTCCGGGCGCGAAAGGCAGGTGGGTTTCCCACACTGATTTTTTGTGAGGGTCCAAACAGGTAATGGAACCTTTGACCGCGTCCGCCACATAGGTGCGGGCCCAAGGGTCTCTGACAATATCACGGATATCCTTAAAGCCGTTGTCTTTACCGAGGGACCAGACTTGTTTATCGTTTTGATAATCAATTTCCTCAACCTCGGAATTTTTCAGGATCACCAAAAAGTTGCCGCTGTCCGGGCAAAGGTGAACGGTCCGGGGAGCGGAGGGAAGCTTGTATTCCCAGCGGATTTTCACCTCGTGGGTCCGGGCCTCAGCCAGAAACAGCCGGTTGTTTTGGGAATCGGCGGCTAAAATCAGCGCCGGATGTCCGTCAGCTTCCCAGGCTGCGGCGACCGCGCTTTCCACCACACCCGTGTTCAACAAGCCCCAGTCCCAAACTACCTGAAAAGTTTTCCAGTAGCGGCGGACCAAGGAGACCTGTTTGGTCCCGCCCGCCACCAGCATGGTGCCGTCCGGCTGAGGCTGGACATCCTTTAAAGGTCCGTCCAATTCATAAGACCAGTCCACCTTGTTGTGAACCACGTGGGCTACCGAGTTCTTATTTTTTTCGCAAAGGAGCAGGGAAGGAATGGGTATTTTGGAAGAAGTTTCCGCCCGGGCAGGAGCGGTTAAGAATAAGGAAAAAAGGACGAGGGCCAGGTAACGCAAGTGGGTTAAACCTTCCCCTTCAAGTCGGTAATAAATTGCCGGGCGGTCCGGCCTGAACGGCCGTTGTTAAACCGGGACCATTGCAAAGATTTGAGGCGCAATTCCTCGGCAGGCAATTTGATGCCTTCCACTTTGGCCCAATTCTCCACAATTTTTAAATATATTTCCTGATTGGGCGAGAGAAACGAAATCACCAGGCCAAAGCGGTCGGATAACGAAAGTTTTTCCTCAATCGTATCGGCTCCGTGAATTTCCCCTTCTTTTTGAACCGCGCCGGCCCGGTCGTCAAAAAATTCCTTGATCAAATGGCGGCGGTTGGAGGTGGCGATCAGGATCACGTTCGAGGGCGTGGATTCAATGGCGCCTTCCAGCAAAGCCTTGAGCCCTTTATACGACGTCTCGTTTTCCTCAAAAGAAAGGTCGTCCACAAATAGGATGAACTTTTCCCGGCGGTTTTTCAAATGGCTCAGGATGTCGTGATATTCGTTCAGGTGCGAGGCCGAGACCTCAATTAACCTTAAGCCCCGGGAATGGTAAGCGTTCAACAAGGCTTTGACGGTTGAGGATTTCCCCGTGCCCCTTTCGCCGTAAATTAAAACATTGTTGCCGCCCTTGTCCTCCACGAAGCCCTCAATGTTTTCCAGCAGGGCCTTTCGGGCCTCGTCGTACCCGATGAGGTTTTTAAGAATAATCGGGTCAACATTCTCAATACCTTCCAAGCGGCCCACGCCCAAATACGAAACTTCCCATCGAAAAGCCCGGTAGCGCCCAAACAAACCCCATCCGTTTTGATAAAAATAACCCGCGATATCGTCGAGAAGCGCGATATCTTTTCCGTTCAGAAGCCTTTCTTTAAGTCCTTTGCGCGTTTTTCCCAGGCCAAAAAAGTCCTTACTCACTGTCGCCCCGTTTTTCTGAAGGGATGGGATAAATGTTTTGGGTTGAAGGGGTATTTTTTTTCTAAACTCCGCTTCCCAATCGGTTTTGAGAATGGTTTGGATGTGATCCAGTTCCTGGGAATAAACCCCTCTTAACGACAGGGAGAGGTTTTTGAAAGGCACCCATTCGGCCTGACGGTGAAAGGTGTTGTCGTTTTCTACCAGACGTTCAAGGAAGTAATTTTGAAAAAGATTGCCCACCGGCGGGTGGTTTAGCCGGGCCTGAGATTCGGCCAGCATCCGCCACAATTTTCGGTAGCGCTTGAGGCTGTTCTGGGGTGAGTCGTCCTTATCCAGCGATTTTAAAAATTTCACAAAAGTCCAGCCGGTCTTATCTTCAAAAACCCCCTGTAATAAAACCAGTTGGTCGATGATTTCTAAAGCTTTTTCCGCTGCGGAGGTTTTAGGTTTTTTGGGGGACAATTTAGACATTACCGGCAAGCCTCCAACTGAAATGGGGGACTATTTTAACAGGTTGCTCAAAAAAGTTGGATTTTTGAACTTTTTTACTACTTATAAACGAACCACGAATAAGAAAACCATGTGTTTAGTGGTTCGTTTCAACCAATGCCTGTCTACAAGGTGATGGAAAATATTTTTTCATCACCTTGTAACAGCGATGGGCGCCAACGGCCCTGTTTTTCCCCTCAAAGGCTCCGTACAATAAAGAATAAGAGGTTTTGATGGCCACTATTTCGACGCTGGAACAGCTATTAACGGAACGGTCAACCGAAGGGTCGCTCTATGTGAAACTCCCGGGCGACCGGGTTCAATGCTATGCCTGCGCCCACCGCTGCCGCATCCCTGAGGGCCAAAAGGGCATCTGCAAAGTCCGCTATAACAAAAACGGCTGCCTGATGGTGCCCCGCTATTACGTGGGCGCTTTGGCGGTGGACCCCATTGAAAAGAAACCCTTCCTTCACGTTTTGCCGGGCAGCAAGGCCCTCTCCTTCGGCATGCTGGGCTGCGACTATCATTGCGACTATTGCCAGAACTGGATTAATAGCCAGGCCCTGCGCAATCCCGCCAGCGAGACCGAGGGCGCTTACCCCGAGGATGTGAGCGCGGATTCTTTGGTCGAGGCGGCGCTGGATCAAAAATGCCAGGTGATGACCTCCACTTACAACGAGCCCCTGATTACCAGCGAATGGGCGGTCGATATTTTTAAAATCGCGCGGCGAAAAAATCTGCTGACCTCCTATGTTTCCAACGGCAACGCCACACCGGAAGTTTTGGAGTTCATCAAGCCCTGGGTGGATTGCTACAAGGTGGATTTGAAATCCTTCAACGACCAAACCTACCGCCGCCATATCGGCGGCACCCTGGCGCCGGTGTTGGACACCATCCAACGGCTGATGCAGATGGGTTTCTGGGTGGAGATTGTCACCCTGGTGGTACCGGGAATGAATGACAGCGAAAGTGAATTGAAGGAAATCGCCCAGTTCATCGCCTCCGTCTCCAAAGACATTCCCTGGCACGTCACCGCTTTTCACCCCGACTATCAGCGGCGGGATTTGGAGAGAACGTCGGTCGAAACCATCAATCTCAGCTGGCAGATTGGTAAGGCGGCGGGACTGCGTTATGTTTATTCGGGCAATCTGCCCGGCATGGTGGGCGACACTGAAAACACCGTTTGTCCCGGTTGCGCGAGTACGCTTATTCAACGCAAGGGCTACAAAGTATTGAAGAATGATTTGGGCTCGGACGGGGTTTGTCCCCATTGCGCCACAGCGATCCCGGGTATTTGGCGCCTGCCCGAACGAGTTTGAGGCGGGTCGATTAAAATAAGTCTCTGTAAATCCTTTTTCGTACAATGGATGCCATGAAAAAATATCTTTTTATTTTTCTGCTTCTTCTCGCTCAACCCCTTTGGGCGCAAACCGCCACGAGTTTTGACACTAGCGTCAACGAGGCTCAGACCCGGGTTTGGGATTTAGGGCTTCAGCTGAACAACGCCATCTATAAATTAAACGTCATGAAGCTCGACTGGCAGAAGGACAAATTGACCGCGTCTTTGACGCAGGCCCAGCAAACTGGCGACACGGTTTCAGTTGGAAAAATTCAGGATAAACTCGCCGACATTGACCACCGCAAGGATGTGGAAAAACAAAAGCTGGATTTGAATAACCAGCTCATCGCCGCGAAACAATCGGGAGACCAGGGCAAAGTGGACGCCATAATGTTTCAGTTAAAGGGCCTCCCATGAAACTTTTTCTTTACCTCTTATGTCTGGCGGCCTCCGGTCTGATTTCCTGCGAAACGACCCAGGCTGTTCACCATAAGGCGTCGGATCTGCCGCCCGAAATCCAAAAAGCACAGGAAGATGTTTATGACCTGGAATTTCAGATGTATCAGGCCCAGCACGACCTGACCATTGTCAAGATTAACCAGAACGAGCAGCAATTAGAGAACCAGAAAAACGCCAACCCAGCTTATATCACCCAATACAGTGATCTGGTTTCAAAACTGGAACTGCGGCGGTCCCAGGCGGAAGAACGTATGGGCCTGGCCCAGCAATGGTATAGCGCCGTTCAAAACGGCGATGTCGACACGGCGAATTCCATTCAACAACAAATGAACCAGTCTCAATAAAAAACTTAAAGAGGGCTTATGGCACAAGATCAATGGACCGCGGTTGACAACTACATCAACGACCGGCTTTTACCCCCCGATCCCGTAATGGATTCGGTGCTTCAGGCAAGCCAGGCGGCGGGGTTGGAGCCGATCAATGTCGCTCCCAATCAGGGAAAATTTCTCCATCTGCTGGCGCGGATTCAGGGCGCGCGCAATATTTTGGAAATCGGCACTCTGGGTGGTTACAGCACCATCTGGCTGGCGAGGGCACTGCCCCCCGGGGGCCGGTTGGTGACGCTGGAACTGAATCCCAAAAACGCGGAGGTGGCGCTGGCTAATATCGCCCACGCCGGGTTTGCCCATTGCGTTGAGCTGAAGCTGGGGCCAGCGGCGGAATCCCTGGCCCAGCTATCCGCCGAGGGCCGGGGCCCCTTTGACCTGATTTTCATCGACGCCGACAAACAAAGCTATCCGGTCTACCTTTCCTGGGCGCTGAAGCTTTCCCGGGTCGGCAGCCAGATCATCGTGGACAATGTGGTCCGCCGGGGGGAAGTGGTCAACGTCTCCAGCACCGATCCCCGTATACCGGGCACCCGGGGAGTCTATGATTTTTTCGCGAAAGAACCGCGCATCAGCGCCACCGCCATCCAAACCGTGGGAATAAAGGGATATGACGGCTTCGCGATAGGACTGGTGATTGCCTGAGGGGTGAACCATTCGGCCTTTGGTGAATAGGAAATCTGGTTTGGTGAATAGGAATTCGGCCTTTTGTGCATAGGAAACCCGGCATTTTGAACAGAGTCACTACTAAAAGTACGTTAGGAGCTTTCGTGAGCCAGCCTCAAAAAAACAAAGGCGTTTCCAGGCCCCTGACCTTATCCATTGATATCGGCGGGACGGGCTTCAAAGCTTCGGTGCTGGACGCCAGGGGCAAGATGGTCGTGGATGGCGTGCGGGTAGATACCCCCTATCCCTGCCCGCCCAAGGTGATGGCGGACACGCTGGCCCAGCTGGTAAAGCCCCTGCCGAGGTTTGACCGGGTTTCAGTAGGGTTTCCGGGCGTGGTGCGCGAGGGCAAGGTGATCACGGCACCCCACTTTGGCAACCAGGTTTGGAAAGGTCATCCCCTGGCGGCGGCCCTTCAAAAGAAGTGGGGAAAGCCGGTGCGGCTGCTCAATGACGCGGACATGCAGGGTTTCGCCGTCATGAAGGGCAAGGGGTTGGAACTGGTGGTGACCCTGGGCTATGGGGTTGGCACGGCAGTGTTCCGCAACGGCGAACTAATGCCCCGGTTGGAACTGGCCCAGCACCCGGTTTTCGGCGCGAAAACCTACAATGACCATATCGGGGACAGGGTTTTAAAGAAAATCGGGAAGGCCAAGTGGAACCAGCGGGTGCGGCAGACGTTGGAATGGCTCAACACCTTACTCAATTATGACCAGGTTCATATCGGCGGCGGCAACGCGAGGTATATTAATTTCAAGTTAGATAAAAACGCGAAGATTGTTTCGAATACGGCGGGTCTTTTGGGTGGCATCGCTCTCTGGAAAGCTAAGAATTTTAAAGGCTGATGTGAGTTATTAATCGAGGTTATTAGGAGGACTAAAAATAGTGATAATAATTTTTGATCCCAAAAATCCTATTCGTTCTCGTTTATTTGCTTTAATCGGATTTTTGATTACTTCCATGATGATTTTACTCGGTGGTGTTTGGCCAAGTATATATTCACTTGTTGCGTTACCGTTTCTACCTTCCCCCTTTATATTTATATTCACGGTGTTTAAACCAAAATTCATGAACGGGCGTCTTGTAACTCTTATTTATTTGGTTTTATCTGTAATTGCATCCGTAATTTGTTGGATTAGCGAAATAATTTGGTTAAATAAAGACTCGTCTTTCAAAATAGATTGGGGTTGGTTTTCAAATATATTTAAGTAAAACTCATTAAACAAATTCCGAAACTCAATTCTTTCTGTGTTCTAGGTTGTATTGCCCTTTCGAAACCTTGACTCATGATGGTATAAACTAGGTCGTCTATCGGAAGCAAATTTCGAAAAATAAGCATCAAAGGGGCTGAACGAAAATGATCGACATCAAGAACAAATGGGTTTTGCTGACAGGGGCCAGCCGTGGTGTGGGTTTGCGGGTGGCTAAAGGTTTGGCGGAAAAAGGTTGCCGATTGATCCTGCAAAGTCGGGAGATCAAAGGAACGCAAAAACTGGTCGAAGAGTTGAAAGCCAAAGGGATTGAGGTCTACCCAGTGGCGGCAGAATTGTCCGACCTGAAACAAGTGGAACACCTGATCGCCGAAGCCAAGCGGATTTCGGGTGACCATATCGACATCCTTTATAACAACGCCGCGGTCATGACGAAATACCACCAGGACAAATATGCCGGGACCGCCGCGGAATATGCTTTGAGCTTTTTGGTGAACTCGACGGTTCCCTCATTGATCTGTAACGCTTTCATTCCCCAGATGGTCAAAAGAGGTTGGGGGCGCGTGGTGAACGTGACATCGGGTATCGCCGATCAGCCGGAATTAATGGCTTACAGTTGCTCCAAAGCCGCCTTGGACCGGTATGTGAAGGATATCGTGACCACCCTGGAGGGAACCGGTGTCTTGATCAACCTGTTGGACCCGGGTTGGCTGCGGACGGACCTGGGAGGGAGCCAAGCCCCCAATGATCCGGACCAAGTTTTACCCGGAGCTTTGGTGCCTGTGCTTTTGGATGACAAGGGCGGAAGTGGAAAACTTTACCGCGCCATGGAATACGCCAAGTAATTCCGCCGAGATAAGATCATTTTTCTGAAAAAAGAAACTCGATTTTTTCCGCGCCAGCCGGTACAGCCGCCATAACCTTTAAGTTTTCTTCCACATGTTCCTTGCGTTTCATGCCCACTAAAGCGGCGGTGACACCGGGGGTGGAGCGGGTGAATTGAATGGCCCGTTGGGCGTCGGTTTGAAAACCGGAAAAGGTTTCGGCGATGATCGCCGGTAATTTACTGGCCAATTTGCCCTGCAAAATGGAAGCGCTGGTAAAGACGGCGATCTGGTTGGTTTTGGCGGCTTCTAAAAAAGGAACGGTTTGAGAACCCAAAACCTGGCTGGGATAGCCCCAGGCCTCCGCCATGCCCATGTTGTAGGGTAATTGAACCGCCTTGAAATGATGGTTGCTGCCGCCCGCCTTCTGCGCGGCCTTTAAGACATCGACCAGTGAAAGATGTTCACGTAATTGAGGCGTCACGCGGTAACCGTTCCAAGTGGCGGTGCCGTAGCTTTTAATTTTTCCCTCGGTCACCAGTTTTTCCAGCTCCACGAAAGCCTGTTCCAATTTGGGATAAAAGGCTTCCCTCAGCATCTCATCCAACTGGGTTTCGGGATTGTGGATATAAAACAAATCCAGACATTCCAGGCCCATATTTTTTAAAGACCGCTCCACCTGATTGCGCAGATAAGCCGGGGTCATGCAGTGACAGCCCGCCACAATATCCGTGGGGGCGCATAAGCCGGTTTTCACATATTCGTCCTGAAAATATTGGGCCGGGTTGGGGGGAGTGCCGCCGTCGAAAGGAATAAATCCGCCCTTGGTGCAAACCACCACTTCTTCCCGGGTCAAATTTCCCCCGGCGATGAGTTCTTTCAAAGCCTGGCCGATATTGCGTTCGCTTCGCATACAACGGTAATTGATGGCCGAATCCAGCAGGTTACAGCCGGACAAGAGAGCGGTCTTGATGGCCTCGACATAAAGTTTGTCGTCGCTGTCATTGGGCAGACCCAAATAGGTTCCCAGACCGACGGACGAAACTTTTAGGCCGTTAAAGTCGCGGTAATTGCCCGCTTCGAGAAGGGTTTTGAATTTCTTGGAATAACTCTCTGTACCTTCGGCGGTGGCGTAAGCTTTCGACATAAAATTCTCCTAGATCAGTTTTTCCCATAAATAGTGAACGAGCACGATTTGGTTTCCAACAATGTTCAGCGTTTTAACGCCGGTTTGCAGTTTGCCGCCGGTGGATAAGTAAAACCGCCGGTTGGGGCTTTTTTCTAAAACCCAGACCACCATGGAATTCATGCCGGACTGAACCAAACTTTTTTGGGCGGCCTCGAAAAGTTTACGGCCAATGCCCTGATTTTGAAACTCTTTCAGAAGATAAATGGCGTAAACCTCGCCGATGCCCCTTTCGGGGTGGCTGCGTTCTTTTCCGCCGTCCACAAAACCCACAATTTTTCCCTCGTCGGTTTCGGCCACATGGAGAAAGTAGGAATACTGGTTGGGCCGGAGGCTGTCGTGAAAGATCTGCTTGGCGGCCTCAACCGTCATGCCTTTGACGAACAGCTCGGGCGCTATGCCCTGGTAAGTGCTTTTCCAGGATTCGGCATAAGCTTCCGAAATACCGTGAATGTCTAATAATCCGCCCGGTCTTACGCGCACTCAAATCTCCAGAATTTAATCATTTTCGCGAAGAACTTTGCCAGTAAAAACATCAACTTCGAATGAGACGTTTTTGGCCATGTGAATTAAAACCGTCTTATCGTTTTCCGAAAAATTATCCCCAAAAGGAAAACCATGCGTGTCCCAATCAGGGTCTTTGATTTCATACTTTTGAACTGTTTCTTGATTGATACTCCAGGTCGCGCCTGATTTCAAATCATAAATCCACACGCTATTACAATTGGAGCATGAATGGAGATTGACCAGAATTAATTGCCGAAGATTACCCAAAGTCGCATCAATGCTCCTAGCGTCTCTAAAAAATAAAATTGGAGTTTCATCTTCTGGCCTTTGAATATACTCAAAGTTAAAATCGGCTTGGCGGTTATCAGAAAGATTTTTATGAAGATAGATTGTTATAAAAACACAACCTTGGTGTTCATGAATTTGTTTTTCAACAAAGGTTGTTCCAATGGGCACTAATTTTCTTAGATCAATGCTTTTCCCACGAGAGGTCCGATAAATCCAATCTGTATCCGGAGCAGATAAAGCAGAACCAAAACAAGAAATAAAAATTGTCAAAATTAACCAACAATTTATTCTTTTCATTTCATTCCGTGTAAATAAACAAAAAAGGCGGCCTCGAGGCCGCCTTTGAAATAACTACTTTTATTTTTTACCCTGAAAGCCCAGGCCGTCGTCCACGATGATACCCTTTTCGAGCCACTCGTAGCTGTTTTCCATGACCTTTGCGGCCACTTTGCCGTCTGCGAGATCGGTGTTACAGCAGACACCGGCAAAGTAAGCGCGGATCCGGATGCGGGCCTGGCGGCAGAAAAGATCCGCCAGTTCGCGGGGGCCGCTGTCGCCGGGATTTTGTTTTTCCAGCTCGATGACTTTCGCGATGGAGGTGGACATGGCGAAAAGCTCGGTGCCGATTTCCACCAGCCGCCCCAAAATCATCTGGCGGCGTTCCAATTTGGGGCCGAACCGGATCATCTGGTGGAACAAGGTGCGGCCCAATTTACGGGACCGGCATTCGATATAGCGCATGTGCTTGCCCAGAGAGCCATAGCTAGCGTAGCGGGGCCAAAGGCCGGTCGGCAGCCAGAGGCGGGTGTACCAGAAAGGGTAAAAAAGAGCTGAATTGATAAGGGCTTTCATCTTCACGCCCATCGGGGCCTTGGGGTTGAGCATTTCACCGGCGGTGCTCATGTGCTTATCCAAAGCTTCCCGGGCGATGAACAAATGCTGAATCTCATCCGTGCCTTCAATGATACGGTTGATGCGGGAGTCGCGCATCATGCGCTCGACCGCGTAACCCCTTTCACCGCGTTTGCGCAAAGACGGACCGGTTTCGTAACCCCGGCCTCCGCGCAACTGCATCAGGTCATCAATGATTTTCCAGGAAGCCACCGAGCAAAAGAGTTTGGCCATGGCCGCTTCGAGACGGATATCGGAGCCGCCTTTATCCACGAGAGCGGAAGTGTAATAAGTGGCCGCCTCCTGCGCGAAAGTGGAGGCCGCCATATTGGCGATTTTGGTGGCGCCGGGCTCGTGCTTGCCGATGGGAGCGCCCCATTGAACGCGTTCTTTTCCCCAAATCTTGGCGATGTGAACCGCCTGTTTTGACATGCCGGCAGAGGCGGCAGGCAAGGTTAACCGGCCCGTATTTAACGTAATCAAAGCCAGTTTTAATCCCTGGCCTTCGCCCCAGAGAATATTTTCAGAAGGTACGGTTACATTTTTAAAGTTAATGATTCCGTTTTGAATAGCGCGGATACCCATAAAGTCGCAGCGGGTCGGGTACTCAATGCCCGGCGTGCCTTTTTCCACAATGAAAGCGGTAATTTGTTTTTTCTCTCGGCCGTTGACGGTTTTGGAGGGCGTGCGGGCCATCACCACCATGACATCGGCCACCAATCCATTAGTGCACCAAAGTTTGGTGCCGTTGATAATCCAGTTTTTGCCGTCCGGCGAAAGTTCGGCGGTAGTGGATAACCCGGCCGGATCGGACCCGGCGTTGGGTTCAGTTAAAGCGAAAGCTGAAATGGCGCCTTTGGCGAACATGGGGAAATATTTTTTCTTTTGAGCGTCAGTGCCGAATAATTTAAGAGGCTGGGGTACGCCGATAGACTGGTGGGCTGAAAGCCAAACGGCGGTGGAGCCGCAATAGGAAGCCACCAGGGCCACCGCGCGGTTGTAATTGATCTGCGATAAACCTAGACCGCCGTATTCTTTGGGAATTTTCATTCCCCAGCAGCCCAGCTTGGCGAGGCCTTCAATAACCGTTTTGGGCAAATCGCCAGTACGGTCCACTTCATCGGCATCGAGGTTGGCTTTTAAAAAAGCTTCTAATTCAGCGCAAAATTTATCCCCAATGGCTTTGTCCTCGGGCGATTGGAGGGGATAGGGGGTAATAAGGTCCGTGCGGAAATGGCCTAAGAAAAGTTCTTTGACAAAGCTAGGCTGGGTCCATTCGGTTTCACGGGCCCCCTCGGCGACTTCTAAAGATTGCTTTTCCGCCTCGCTTAAATGTTTCATCTCGGTGGTTACGCTCATGATTGCCTCTCAGTGCCAGAATAAAACGCTGTCAGCTTTTTATCACTTCAACGCTTTTAAAGACTTTTGTCGAATGTTTTGGAACTGGTTAACCAAGCTATTTTAAACCTTTTAAAAAAGAATAAAAGGCTTCCCATCCGAATATTAAAAGTTAAAATACTTATATGAACCCATTTGCGAATCCAGCCGAAGCCGTTGTTTACGAATACGTTGAATTTCCCAAACCGCCAGCTCCCACTTTCACATTCACGGATTTCAACCAAGAATTTTCTAAAGAAGGTTCCGCACCGTCCGGTCATTTTGTCGACTTCCTCAATTTGAAAGATATGCCTCAGGAAACCACTACGACCGTGCAGCTGGCGATTTTTCAAAATTTCAAAGACGTTCTTTTACCCACCGAAGCTTAATTTTCATCAGTCACTCTCAAAGCAGCCATCAGGGACCACTTCAAAACCCCACCTTTTTCTTAGGTTAATGGTTCTTTATTTTTGCCTTCATGACGGGGAACAGCTTTCCTATCGGTAAAGCCGGTATGATGAAAGCCCGGTTTGTCTAAAACCTTATTTAATATGGTTCTTTTAATCCCTTATGGGGATCTTTAACAGTAACTTTTATGGGGAATCATTCGTCTAAATTTTGAAATACTACTAGAGAGGTTACTTATGAAAAAAATTCTTCTTTTCGTCTTGTCAGTCCTACTTTTGGCTCCCGCCCTAGCCCAAGCAGCCAACGCGCAGGCTCAGGAATATGACGAATTGGGTATGTCTCTTTACCGCCAGGGCCTTTACGCCAAGGCAATTTCCTATTTTAAAAACGCGGTTCAAGCGGATTCAACCGATTGGGAAGGATATGAAAACTTAGGAAACGCTTATTTCAAAATTAACGACAATGCGGACGCTTTGAGCGCTTATCAAAGCAGTCTGCAAATTAATCCGAGCAACACGACCCTGGAGAATATTGTTCAAAGTATGCAGGCAAATGGCGTAACGGCGGCCGATAATCTGGCAGCGGCAAATCCACCGGCTAACAACACGCAGCCCGCGAATAATTACAACAATACTCCCGCTAATGCCCAACCCTCAGGCGTTAATCCGCCTCCTGCGGGGGCCGCGCCGCCGACGTCGCCTCAGTCGAATGTGGAAAGCGAACAGCCTATTGGGAACGGACAATCTTATTCTTCCCAACCTGGGACCACTGTGGTCCGTCACCGCCGCCCCGTTTATGCGGAACCAGAACCAACTTATAACGATAATTTAGCGCCTATTGATCATGCGAAGTTTTGGACCAAGCTGGAATTGGGTTACTCCTACGCGTCCGTTAACGATCTGATCAGTGGCGCCGCGAATATCAACAATGATACTTACGTCAATGCCGACCCCGGATTACCTGCAAGCTATAGCGGAACGGCTTTGGCCAGCAATAGCGGAGTTCATGCCGGGGCGGAAATCGGATTTTTATTAAGTCCCAATTTTGGAATTGCCCTTGGGGTGAAATACATCGGGCTTGATAACTACAACGCCAATGTTGCCTATAACGATTCCTACGGTGATTACGAAAACCTTACTTTAGCCCCATCTGTTCTGCCGATTACGCTGGATTTCTACCTTTTTATGCCGGATTCGGGTGGCCGATTTTATCTCAAGGGCGGGATTGGCTACTACTATGGGGATGTTCATGTTAATGAAAGCTATAGTTATTCCAATTTTTATAACCAGCAAGAATCCAATTCCCCCGAGAATTGGATTGGTGATTTATATACGGGAGCTGTTGGTTTTCAAATCGGGATCGGCCGGGAATTCGAGATAACAAATTCTTTTGGGGTCGAGATTTACGCGGAAGGACGTTATGCGAGACTCACGAACTTTCAAGGAACCTTATCTGATCAATACGGAAACTCGTTTAACGCCGGATTAGCCACCGGTAACACAAATGGCACGATCGATTTTGACACGCCTTCTTATATCAACGCGGCGAACGGCGAACATTACAGCACTCTGGACTTTACAGGATTCGACGTCGGAGTTTCCTTTAACTGGTACAGTTTATAAAATAATTCAATCTGATCGGAAACAGCCCGGGGTTTTTTCGACCTAGGCTGTATTGTTTTAACCTCCTTCGAATTTCTTTATGGAGAAAAAATCATAAGAACATTTCTTTCTTTAATCTTTATTTTTTATTTTCCGTTCGTTCTTCGCGCGCAGGAATTTAATGACGCGGTTGAAACCGCCGTCGGACAAAAAGACTATTCCAAAGCTTTCGAGTCGGCCAGAATCAACGCCCAAAGAGAGGATCCGAAGGCCCAGGGAGAATTAGGGCTTCTTTATGAAAAAGGTTTGGGAACGGAACAGGATGATAAAAAGGCTGCCTATTGGCTGACCGAGGCCGCCCAAAAGGGGGACGCCGACAGCCAGAATAATCTGGGCTTCCTCTATTTCAACGGCCATGGGGTGGTCCAGGATTACGCCCAGGCTTTGAAATGGTTTCAAAAGGCCGCGGACCAGGGGTTAGCTTCGGCTCAATCCAATCTGGGGTTGATCTACGGCGCCGGTTTAGGCCTGCCCAAAGATTATCCCAAAGCGATGGAATGGTTTAAAAAAGCCGCGGACCAAGATGATTTGGACGCCCAAGTGAATTTGGGCATGATGTTTTCTCTAGGCGAGGGCACTACTAAAGACTATAGCGCGGCTTATTTTTGGTTTTACCGGGCTCTTCAACATTCTTTTACGGACGAAGATAAAAAGAATGAAGTTCGGGATGATATTCAATGGATGGAAAAACATATGTCCAATGAGGCTATCGACAAGGCCAAGGTGAAAGCGATGCATTGGCGGCCCGCTGGAACTCAGACAGAAGATTCAACTCCCTATTCGTAACTTATTTTTTTCCTTCCCCGTACTCATCAGCGAAAGGAAGACTTCATGAAAAAGTTCAAATTTTTTTTAATTCTATCGCTGGTCATCAGTTTTTCTTTTTTTAACGCCCCAAAAACTCGAGCGGGCTCAACTGAAACTGCGACTTTCGCGGGAGGCTGTTTTTGGTGCATGACGCCGCCCTTTGAAAAACTGGACGGAGTTTTAAAAGTCGTGGCCGGCTACGCTGACGGGCAGGGAACCGACCCCACTTATGACGATTACGCCGAAAAGGATTTTACCGAGGCGGTTCAAATTACCTATGATCCCGCAAAAATCACTTACTCCGACTTAGTGGATGTTTACTGGAAACAGATCAACCCGACGGATGCGGAGGGACAATTTGTGGACCGGGGTCCCCAGTACCGCGCCGCGATTTACTATCAGAACGAAATTCAAAGAAAGCTGGCCGAAAGATCCAAAAAGGCTCTGGGCCAGTCGGGCCGCTATGACAAACCTATTGTGACGGTCATAGCGCCCTTTAAAAATTTTTATCCGGCGGAAGACTATCACCAGGATTACTACAAAAAGAATCCCATTCACTACCATTTATACCATGACAATTCAGGCCGAAATGAATATCTGGACGGCATTTGGGGCCAGGGAAAACATTAAACCCGGTTTATGACCAGACGTCTTGGTTCGTTCCAATGTCTTCGGTTAGGATAAGCCCGCTTTCAATTTACGCGGAGCGTGCTTTATGAGCCAATTAGATCAGCATGAAATGGGAATCGGCACATGGGCCTGGGGCGACAAGGGTGTGTGGGGTTATGGTCAAGGTTATGATGACGCGGACCTTCACGAAACATTCCTCGCCGCGGTCAACGCCGGGGCGCATTTTTTTGACACGGCCGAAGTATACGGGGACGGCCTTTCCGAAACTTACTTAGGTCGTTTTATGAAAGAGCGTCCGAATGTCACCTTTTACACGGCCACCAAATTCATGCCTTTCCCCTGGAAAGTCAGCACCTCTCATTTAATGAAATCGCTCAAAGCCAGTTTGAAACGATTGGACTTGAAACAGGTGGATCTTTATCAGATTCATTTCCCCATGCCCTTCCGGTCCATTGAGGCCTGGATGGAACCCCTGGCGCAAGCGGTGAAAGAGGGTTTGGTGAAAGAAGCGGGGGTTTCCAACTACAGCCGTTCCCAGATGCTAAGGGCGCAGGACGTGCTGGGAAAACAGGGAGTGCCCCTGGTTTCCAATCAGGTTCAATACAGTCTGGTGCGCCGCAAAATGGAATTTAACGGCGCGCTGGAAGAGTGCCAGAAATCCGGAATTAAACTGATCGCCTTTAGTCCCTTGGGAATGGGCATGTTGTCGGGAAAATATTCTCCCCAAAATCCACCGAAAGGGCCCCGCCGGCTGTTTTATTTCAACCAATTGGGTCGCATCCAGGTTTTGGTCAAGCGGCTCAAAGAGATGGGCGAAGCCCATGGGGGGAAAACCTGCAATCAAACCGCTCTCAATTGGCTTTTATGCAAAAAAGTTTTGCCGATACCGGGCGCGAAAAACGCGAGCCAGGTCCGGGAAAACCTGGGCGCTTTGGGCTGGCGTTTAACCGGGGACGAGATGCGTGAACTGGATGAAATTAGCTCCTCCTTCACCTGGTAAGCGATGAATCTTTATTTCCGGCTTCTTAAATTATTTTTTGCCCGTCTAATTTTTCCCAAACCGCTCCAACTATTGGATGTTTCCGTGGTGAAAGGAAGAGTTTGGCCGACGGATCTGGACAATAACTTACATATGAATAACGGGCGTTACCTGACCATTATGGATCTGGGCCGATTTGATTGGATTTTGAGCTGTGGCTATTTGGGATTATGCTTAAAAAACCGCTGGTTCCCCATTGTGGGGGCTTTGAAAATACTTTATCTCAAACCTTTAAAGCCTTTTCAAAAGTTTGAATTAAAGACCCGTATTTTGGGTTGGGACGCTAAGTGGATTTATGTGGAGCAGATTTTCGAGGCGGATGGAGTTCTCTGCACGAAAAGTATTCTCCAGGGTTTGTTTCACGGAAAGCAAACGAAAGTGACGACGAGCGAATGGATGAAAGCGGCGGGCTATCAAAAAAAATCACCCCGGCTTCCCAAGAATGTTCGCGTCTGGCTTCGTTCCTCTGAATAAAATCAAATTTAATTCGACGGGTCCTGATAAAGACTGGGGTAGTTCATTTTTTTGGCGCTGTTCCCGTTATTCCATACCGTCACGGGTTTCGCCGGTTGATTGGACGGTGTTAAGGGAATGGGTTTGTTTTGATTGATGGGATAAAACTTATCCGCCTTGCGCAGTATGATGCCTTTTTTTTGCCTGTCCTGAACTGAGATGGCCCTGTTGGGCGGACCTTTTTTTGAAGGCGGGGGATTCGAGCCGAGGGGAAATTTATCAGTCGGATTGGTTTGATACTGGGCGCTGGCAGGTAGGCACCAACTTAGAATCGCTAAAAAAACAATGATTTTCAAATTAACCCTTCAATTCATTCGTTAAAAATATTTGTGATCTTCAGGACTGTTGATGTTGAGCTGGGAATTCGTTTTCTTAAGAAACGCGATCAGTTCAGGGATGCCGTCCATTTCCTCAAGGGTTACAGTTTCTTTTGCTGTTTTAAAATAGTAATCAAAACTCCGCATCGTTTTAAACACGGACAATTCCTTAATCTCTCTAATTGAAAATACTTTTTTGCGGAATGTTTTAAAAAAGGTCAGCGTCCTTTTTTCCTCGTCACAGCGCAAAGCCCAAACACAGCGAACGATCAGAAAATAAAGACCGGGTAAAACCAACAATAACAGTGAAAGTCCGTAATAAATTTTATGGGACAAATCCATATCGGGAAGGATTTTTATTAAGAACCACAAGCCGCCGACGGGAATTCCGACGCCCACAAAAAAATTGAAAAGTCTGGTTTGAATATAAGGCCGGCAAACGATCATCGGGTGGTTGCTTCCTTCGTGAATCGTTTCTTCGTAAACTACTCTAATTTATACCCAACCCGGGGCAAAAAGAATTCTTTATTCGTTACCGATCGCATCCGTTTTTGTGTTTTCCATGCCAGAACCACCGGGGTGGAAATAAAAGCATCCGGATAATCGCCACCAGCACGAAGAGACCCACGCAATGCCAAAAGGGAATGTGTTGGTACACGGGAGGCAATTGATAGGCATAGATAGGAATCAAATAATTCCATAGAAAATAAAAAGGAAGAAATAAGAATAAAACCCCAAAAGAACCCATAAAAACTCCTTTTTCATCAATGAATTTGATCTTCATTGGTATTTGAAAGAACCCACAGGATAAGTTTTTGTCTGATTTTTCTAGAAACTTTTTTAAAAGACTCTTTTTTATGGGTTTTATCGTCTAAAATAACGTCTATAAAACAAGGGGGTTTTCAATGAAGTACGCTAGTTGGATTTTAGGGGCGATATTTTTAATTTTCGCCGCCAGTTGCAATGTTTTAAACCCCACCGCTAACCAAGTTACGATAGAGGCCAGTAACCAATATGGGAATACCTGTCCCGTAGCCGTGAATTTAGACGGCAATAATGGGGTAACCATCTCTAACGGAACTTATTATACCTTTCCTTTGGTGGGCACTGGTTCCCACACTCTCAATTTTTCAACTTATAATCCTAGCCCTGTACCTAGTTGTGGTAGTAGTGGTGGCGCTAATTGTCTTTTTAGCAACAGCGGCGCCGCAACTTACAGCACTAGCTTTAACACCGTTGCCGGGACTATTTATGTCGCGTCGGTCACACAAAGCGGTAGCAATTGCACTGCGCTTCTCGTAACACCGCCCCAGTAAACCTAGTTTCCAAGGATTTTATAGAACTCATAAAGTTCCTCTCGAATAGGTTTTAATATTTCATTTACGATCCTCTGCCTTTCAGACTCTATTTTCGTGGGGAATTATTTTTAAAAATGAAATGAAATTTCAGGAGGAATGGAAAGGGTGATTCAGGGATTCGCCCTTTCCGTGAGACCCTAACGGTTTTAGCTTTACCGTTCGTAAAATAATTTTCCCTTAGTGAGCATCCACCGGCTTGGCTGCCATTCCCTGCGGTTTCTTCAAAAGGTAAACGGGAATCAAACCGAACGCGAAGATGATGACCATCAGCCAACACATGTGCTCAAAACTCAACCCAAAGGCCTGCTTCTTCACGCGGAAATAGGCTTCTTTCATCACCAGACTATCCGGTTGATATAAACCCAACTCGTTGCTGAATTTATAAGCCGCGCCCCGGGCGGCTTGAGCCCATTGGACGAAACCCGGATTAAGCGGGCTGATATGACTTCGCAAACTATCAAAAGCCACGTCCTGGGATTGATTAAACATGGTGGACAAAAAGGCGATACCCAGACTGCCTCCCAATTGCCGGGAAAGATTCATGATTCCCGCGGCCTGTCCTAAAGCGGGCCCGGTGAACTGGCCTAAAACCACGGCGTTGATGGGGATGAACAATCCCGCCATGCCTAATCCACGGATCATTAAGGGCCAAAACATATCGGAATAAGTCGTCGTCGGGTTCCATGATGTCATCAGATAAAGACAGACTTCCACACATCCCACTCCCCAAAGCATAAAAAGCCGGGGGTCAAATTTATGCAGCTGGCTTCCCATAATCGGCATCATTACCCCCGCCGCGATAGCGCCCGGGACAAAAAGGTTTCCAGTCTGACCCGCGTCCATGCCCATGATGGTGGTGGCAAAGATAGGCACAAAGAAAATCAATCCGTATAACATGGCCCCCAGGGTGGCCATCATGATAGTTCCATTGATTAACGCGAAATTTTTATAAAGCCTTAAATCCATAATGGGATTTTCAATTTTTAACTCCCACCAGATGAATCCGGGTAAAGTAATGGCCGCCATAATTGAACAGACTAAAATGACACTGCTGGAAAACCAATCGTCGGCTTGTCCGCGCTCAAGAACATATTGGAGACAGCCGATACCCGTAATCAGCAGTGATAACCCAATGGTATCCACAGGAGCGGTTTTCATTTTTTCGCGGGCGGCGGAGCCGACACCGTCGGTTTTGTAATCCGTAACGAAAAGGCCAGCCAAAAAGAGGGCCAAAATGCCAAAGGGAACATTAATATTAAAGATAGATCGCCATCCAAAATGATCGGTCAAATAACCGCCTAGGGGAGGACCTATAGTGGGTCCAATAATTACCACCATGCCATAAAGCGCGTTGCCTAATCCTGCCCGTCCAGGAAAAGCTTCAAGAATGAGGGCTTGTGAAGTCGGAAGTAAAGCGCCACCAGCCGCGCCCTGGACGATGCGGCAAAAAATAAGCGTGTCGAGATTGGGCGACAGACCGCAGGCCACCGAGGAAATCACGAATAAAGTAATGCAGGTCATGTAATAGCGGCGGCGGCCAAAACGGGTTGCCAGCCATCCTGAAATGGGAAGGACAATAGCGTTGGAAATAATATAACCGGTCACGACCCAGCCGATGTCATCCAGGGTCGCGCCTAAATTGCCCATCATGGTGGGAATGGCCACATTAACGATGGATGTATCCACGATTTCCAGAAGAGAAGCGATGCCGGCGGTGATGACGATCATCAAAGCGGCGCGCGATATTCCTTTTTCTTCGCTCATAAGAATCCTTTTTGATAATGGCTGAAGCCCAACCACGAAGACGTTTGGAAATATTCAAAAGTGAGCTTTTTAAAAACCCCTATTGCTTTTTCCGCGCGTCTTTGCGGTTTGGCGCAGTTTTTTTTAGCGAATATGTATCGAAATTTCCGCAGATAAACCATCGGCTAAACGGTCAATATCCTCAGGAGTTAAATTTGAGAAGGTGATTTTGACCGGAACTCTCTGAACCACCTTGGTAAAGTTGCCGGTCGAGTTATCCGGGGGCAAAAGCGTAAAAGTGGAGCCGGTACTGGAGCCTATGCTGTCCACCACACCCTCGAATTTTTTGCCCGAAATGGCGTCCACCTTCACATCTACCTTTTGTCCCGGTTTGATTTTCGATAATTGGGTTTCCTTGAAATTAGCCGTCACCCAGCGTTCCTGGGAACTGACAAAGCCGAACAGGGCCTGCCCCGCAGGAATCACCATGCCAGGCTCCACGGATTTTTTAGCTATTACGCCGTCTTCCGGCGCGACGATCTGGGTGTAGCTGAGGTTCAGTTTCGCCTGATCCGCCTTAAACTGGTCCGCCTGTAAGCGGGAGGTTAAATTGTGAAACTTCGCGACCGCCGCGTCATATTGCTGGCGGGAAACCGCCTCGGCTTTATAAAGCGTGGAAACCCGCACGTAATCTTTTTGAGCTTGCTCCAGATCGGCCTGCACGGAAGACTGGTCCGCGACGGCTTGTTTGTAACCGGTGTCATAATCCTTATCGTCTAACTGGGCCAGAACCTCTCCCGCTTTCACTTTCTCGTTTTCTTTCACGAAAACATCCTTGACGATACCTCCAATGCGGGGCGCCAGCATGAGGGCGTGAGCTTCCACGTAAGCGTCATCGGTCTCTTCGTAAAGAAAACCCTGAACGACGAAGTAAGCCACGACCATTAAAGCCGCCGCGATAAGAAAGGGGAATATGTTCTTCTTTTTTGCCTTCGGAGCGCTTTCCACGGTATTTTTATTCATTGTTCAACCTCTTTCCAATCGCGAGTTCTAAATTAATTACAGCTTCCAGCATGCCCACTTGAGCCTGTACCACTCCCGCCGAGGCGGTGAATTGGTCCAATTCGGCGTCCAAAACATCCGTTGTGGTGTTGGCTCCCGCCTGAAACCCTAAGGTCGCCAGGCGGACGCTTTCTTTTGCCTCATCCACATCGGTCAACTTCGCCTGATAAACAGCCCCGCTGGAAACCAGTTTTCGCTTCCATAAATCAAAATCATAAGGCGCCTGTATTTGGGTCGCCTTCAGGTCGGCCTCCACTTGAGATGATTTTTCTTCGGCTTCTTTGGCCTTGGCCAGGGAGATGCCCCCATCAAAGATGTCCCAGGTGGCGGAGGCCCCGAAAAAGTAGTCCGTTCTAAAATCATTGTTGTTAGACAAGCCGGTCGTCAAATAATCCGGCGTGTTATAAAACTGATATTCCCCGATCAGCGAGATTTTAGGCACCCAAAAGGACCCCTCGGCCGCGCTTTGATCTTCCGCCGACTTGGCCTGCATGATCTTGGCTTTGACGTCAGGTCTTTCATCAAAATTGACATCGGTTAACTGGCCGACGATCTTGTCCGCGTTGATTACCGGCAAATCACCCGCCAAAGGCCTGCCATCCTGCTTTAAGCCCATCGTCCTGGCCAGACTTTCCCGGGTCAAGACCACATCGTCGCTCACCTCAATGAGATTGGACTTGGCCGTGGATAATTGAACGTCGACCCTCAATAAATCGTACTTGGTGGCTTCACCGTTCTGCAGACGGTCCTGAACAATGCGCAGATGATCTTCCAAAGTCTTCACGTTCTCTTCCGCCATATCCAGGAGAATTTTGGCGGCCAAAGCCTGATAATATTTTAGCCGGACCTGTTCCTGAATTTGGAAAGAAGACCAGTCCAAAAGAATCTGGGCGGCCTGGTGGCTGCGATCCGCCGCGTCCATTTGATGAAGATTTTTAAAACCGTCAAAAATATCCATTTTGGCGTCCAAATTGAGACTGGTTTGGGGATAAATTTCCGGAAATTGAATCGGAGTAGGCGAGCCAAATTCAACATTGAGGTAAGAATAATTTTCCGCAAAAAAATGTTGGCCGCTGATGGAAACTTGCGGCAAGAATCCTTCGCCAAGCGATTGAACCTGATGCCAGGACATTTCGCTTTCCAGAGCGTGGGCTTTTTGATAGTCGGGGGACTGCTGCAAAGCCTGGGCCTGAGCGTCACTGAGCGTCAGCGGTGTTTGATCCGTATCCGCAAAGACGGGAGACAGCGCGCTTAAGATGCCCAACGTTAAAATGAAACTCATGCTTTTTCTCATAAACTTACCTCGGCTCTTTCGATACGTTAAAATGATTTAAAACCAGTTTGCGGAGGATTTGTATCAGGCTTTTTTGCTCCGGAGAGCTCAAACAACCCAAAAATTTCCGTTCCATTTCCACGGCGTTCTTGTCAATGACCGGCAGAATCTCCTTACCCTTGGCAGTCAGATAAATCGCGTGGGACCGCCGGTCCGTGGGATGTTCTTTGCGCTCCACCAGCCCCAATTTTTCCAAATCGTCCATCAAACCCACGACGGTGGTACGGTCGATATAAGCGCATTTGCCCAACTCGTTCTGAGAGAGGGAACCCTTTTCCTCTAAAATCATTAAAACTCCCGCGTGTTTGGCGGTCAGTCCGGTCGATTTCAAGGCTTCCTCATAAACTTCCCGAACCCGCTGGGCCGCCTTATTGAGAAGGAATCCCGACCGTCCCAACAGCTTTTCCGTGGGGATAAAAAGGGGAAGAGGGGTTTGCGGCGTTTTTTTGATTAGTTTCTTTAAAACCATTTTTTCCTCGATGATCACTTGTGATGATCGTCAGTAATACTGATTATCAGCACTTATGTCAATAGGCCTTTTGATTATTTTTCGAGAAGGAAACTTTGCCGCCATACTTTGCGTATTAAACGATGAAATGGGGCGCCGGGGCTTTTCGGGCTTGTTTTATCCTGTAACGATTTGTAACCGCCGCGCCCTGATTGAAACAGGGTTCCATTGTCTTTATGCTTCCCTGAAAGAATAGATATGAAACAAAAATTAACCTGGATTTTAACCGGATTGTTTCTGTGGAGCGGTTTGAATTGCCCGCTCGGGGCTCAAACCGATTTCCCCCAGATTCCACAAGGAGCCTCTATGCCGCTTCATCCTGACCTTCTAGGCACCGTCAACGCGCCGGATTTTCCGGCCGGGGCCCAGTGGCTCAATGTGGACCAAGCGATTTCGATGAAAGACCTGCGGGGCAAAATAGTCCTGTTGGATTTTTGGACCTTTTGCTGCATCAACTGCATGCATGTGATTCCGGACCTGAAAAAGCTGGAAGAAAAATATCCAACTCAATTGGTCGTCATCGGGGTTCACTCGGCCAAGTTTGATTCGGAAAAAGATTCGGACAATATCCGAAACGCCATTTTGCGCTACGAGATCCACCATCCCGTCATCAACGACAAAGACTTTAAAGTGTGGGGTTCCTACGGCGTCAGGGCCTGGCCCTCGTTCGCGCTGATCAATCCGGACGGCAAAGTGGTGGGCATCACTTCGGGTGAAGGCGTCTATGAAACGCTCGAACCCTATATTGACGAAATGGCGAAACATTACCAGACGGAAGGAAAGCTCAACCTCAGGCCGATTCCTTTAGATTTGGAAAAAGACAAAAAGCCCGCCATGCCTTTGTCGTTCCCCGGAAAAATCGCCGTGGATGAAAAATCCGATACCCTGGTCATCTCGGACTCCGATCACAACCGGATTGTTGTGACCAGCTTAAACGGACAGGTGAAGGAAGTGATCGGCGGCAAAACCGCCGGGTTCAAAGACGGATCTTTTCATACGGCTCGGTTCTTCAGGCCTCAGGGCGTTTATTTTGATGCGAGAAACCACATTATTTACGTGGCCGACACAGAAAATCATGCCATCCGAAAAATCGATCTGGCTCAAAAAAAAGTCGAGACCTTAGCGGGTACGGGCCACCAGGCCCTTCAATATAACGTTGAAGGTATCGGCAAACGGGTGGCACTTAACAGCCCTTGGGATCTGATCAAAATCGGGGATCTGCTTTATATCGCCATGGCGGGGTTTCATCAAATCTGGACCTTGAATCCGCAAAACCTGGAAGCCAAAGTCTACGCGGGATCGGGCAATGAAAATATTGCTGATCAAGCCAATGCTAAAGACGCCTCCTTGGCTCAGACCAGCGGTATTACGACCGACGGCCAGAGGTTGTATTTTGTGGATAGTGAAACTTCGTCTTTAAGATCCGCAGGATTACCTCCGACTGGCGGGGTAAATACCTTTATCGGAAGCGGCCTGTTTGATTTTGGCGACAAAGACGGCTCGGTCACTCAAGCGATGCTTCAACATCCCATCGGCATTACTTATCATGGCGGCCTTCTCTATTTGGCAGATACCTATAACAACAAGATTAAAGTTTTTAATCTGCAAACCAGGGTTATTACTACTTTATTGGGAGGGTCAAAAGCCGGATACGCAGATGGTCCGGCGGCTCAATCATTTTTCAACGAACCCTGTGGGTTGGCCTTCGCGGGAGAAAAACTATATATCACAGACACTAACAACAATCTCATCCGGGTTTATGACACACAAACCAAACAGGTTTCTACATTGGAAATAACGGGTTTGGAGAAATTAAACCCCATGAAAACGGAAGCGTTTAACGGGGAAAAAGTGACGTTAACGGCTCAGGCGATCCAGCCTGATGTGAAGGAACTTCAGTTGGAAATCACATTACCGGCGGACAAACAACTGAACGCCCAAGCTCCGTCCCGTTATGAATTCAGTTCATCCAATATTTCAGCGGTAAACTCCGGCGTTTCAATGGGCGAGATTAAATCCACGTCGGTTTCAATACCGGTTACTCTCCGGGCGGGCCAGGCCGAATTGTCGGTCACGCTTCACCTTTATTATTGTTCCCACGGGCAGGAAGCTCTCTGCTACTTCAAAGAAGTCCAGTTTCATATTCCTTTGACCGTTTCTCAAGACGGTCAAAGCATTCTCCATATCCGCTATACCGTCGCCCCTTAATCGTCTTGAGAAGCCTTTTCCCCTCAAAAAAAGGCCGTTTTTAATACTTCACTAACATCCTTCTGTGTCCTCCTAACAGCATCCTAATCCGGTTGTGTCCTATTGTCTGATTGACGAAAGACCAGCGTCTTTTATGTGACGCGGGTCATACGTTGGTTTCACAAAGGGGCAAACAATTGTATTGTCCCAAAAGGGGGATGTCATGACAGGCACATTATTTTTACTCTGTCCGGTCATTTTTGGAGCGCTTTGCTTATTGATCGGACAGACCATTCATTCATTTAAAAACAGAGAGCAAATGGACGAGCTGGCGCAGTTAGTTGTCGTCATTGAAACAGGGGGGGAATAACTATGCTGGAATTCTGGTGTGTGGTTTTGTTTTTGGCTTTGTCGGGTTCATCGGTTTGGCTGATTTACGCTTTGGACAAGATGATTGGAGGGGAATCATGAGCGCGATTTATCTAGTGAGTGGGTTTGTGTCCGCGGGACTGCTGGTTTATTTGATAGCGGCCTTGTTGAAACCAGAGTGGTTCTAACGGGCTTTTGATCTTTAACCATCAACCATCAGTAAAACTTCTTTAGAACAAATGGAGAAAATTCGATGACGACGAATCAATGGATGCAAATAGGCTTTTTTTTCGCGGTGCTTTTAGCGCTGGTAAAACCGGCAGGACTCTACATGGCCAAAGTTTATGGGGATAAACCTTTCAAGTGGTTTGGTTGGCTGGAAAAACTGATTTACAAGATATGTGGTGTCGATCCTAAAAAAGAGATGGACTGGAAAGGCTACGCCCTGGCCATGCTTTTCTTTAACATCATGGGCGGAGTGATTCTCTATCTCATTCTGCGCTTTCAACAGTTTCTGCCCTTGAATCCGGCGGCCCAGTCCGCCGTTCCCCCCGACCTGTCTTTAAACACCGCTCTCAGTTTTATCACCAACACCAATTGGCAGTTCTACGGCGGCGAGACCACCATGAGCAATTTCACCCAAATGGCGGGTCTGGCGGTTCAGAATTTCGTGTGCGCGGCCTCAGGTTTGGCCGTCATGATCGCGCTCATTCGGGGAATTGCACGGCGGGAAACTACCCTGTTAGGCAATTTCTGGGTCGATCTGACCCGGGGCACTCTCTATATCGTATTCCCCGTGAGCTTTATTTTTGCCCTCGTCCTGATCCAGCAGGGGACGCCGCAGACTTTCGCCAATTTTCCCACGGCAAAACTGGTCCAGCCGACTTCTTATGACCAGCCTGTCACCAATGCCCAAGGCGCTCCTGTGACCGGTACGGACGGCAAACCTCAAATGACCCATGTAGTAGTGACGGATCAATCCATCGCCCTGGGGCCCATGGCTTCCCAGGAATCAGTCAAAGAATTGTTTACCAACGGCGGCGGCTTCATGAACGTCAATTCCGCCCATCCGTTTGAAAACCCGACGCCCTTAACTGATTTTCTGGAACTTTTGGCGGTTCTCCTCGTGTCGGTGGCCCAATTTTACACCTACGGAGTGATGGTCAAGGACCGACGACAGGGCTGGGCCCTAATCATTGCCATGTTCCTCATCTTCGCGCCGATGTTTTATCTTTGCTTCTCCTCCGAACAGGCAGGGAATCCTCTTCTTAACAGACTGACGATGGGGGCGCATGGTGAAACCCTGGCCGACGGTAACATGGAGGGAAAAGAAGTCCGTTTCGGCATCGTCAATTCCACCCTGTGGGCTACCGCCTGCACCGCGACCTCCAATGGCTCGGTCAATTCCATGCATGATTCCTACACTCCTTTGGGAGGGCTGGTGCCACTCTGGTTGATCGGGTTGGGCGAAGTCGTCTTCGGGGGAGTGGGCTGCGGGCTTTACGGCATGCTGGCCTTCGTGATTGTGGCGGTTTTCGTTTCGGGCCTCATGGTAGGCCGCACGCCCGAATACTTGGGGAAAAAGCTCCAGGCCTTCGAGACCAAGATGGCTTCCATTGCCATCATGATCCCCGCTCTGCTGGCATTGATCTGCACGGCTATCGCGGTCGCGACGGACGCGGGCAAGGCTGGGCCCTCCAACCCCGGGGCCCATGGTTTTTCTGAAATACTTTATGGGTTCACCTCCATGAGCAACAACAACGGCAGCGCTTTCGCAGGGCTTAACGGCAGCACCTTCTATGACCTGTTGGGCGCGGCGGCCATCTGGTTCGGCCGTTTCTGGATCAAGATACCGGTTTTGGCCATCGCGGGAAGCCTGGCCAAAAAGAAGATAGTGCCGGAAAGCGCCGGTACCCTTCCCACCCATACGCCGCTTTTTATCATCATGCTGATTTCTACGGTTTTAATCGTGGGCGCGCTGGTTTTTTTCCCAGCCATGGCGTTGGGCCCGATTGTGGAACACTTGAAAATGGTCAGTATGTAAATGTAAGGGAAAAAGAGTTAACAGTACTTTTTGACCGCAAGGATGGTTCGAAATGAAAAAGAAACGCAGGCTGCCCCCGGCGCGAAAAAAGCCGAGATTGCCTCGCCGGATGAAAGCTAAAAGCGCCGGCAAAAAAAATGAAAGCCATGTTATTAATTTGAACAAGCAAGAAGCACCAAAAGGAGAAAAGAAAATGACGACAGAAATTGTAAAAGCCCGCAAGTTATTCGACCCGAAAATCACGCGGGGGGCCATTGTGGATTCTTTCCGAAAACTGAATCCGGCCCATATGGTCAAAAATCCGGTGATGTTCACGGTTTACGTAGGCAGCATTTTGACGACGGGTTTATGGCTTCAGGCCCTGACCGGCGCGGGCGAGGCCGCTCCGAGATTTATTTTCGCTGTATCCCTCTGGCTGTGGTTTACGGTGATTTTTTCCAATTTCGCCGAGGCCATGGCGGAAGGACGGGGCAAGGCCCAGGCCGATACCCTGCGCAAGAGCCGTCAGGAAGTAAAAGCCAAGAAGCTGGCAAAGGCCGATAAAGATTCCAAACAAACGGAGGTGCTTTCCGGCGACCTTCGCAAGGGCGATCTGGTCCTGGTGGAAGCGGGTGATTTTGTTCCGGCGGACGGCGAAGCGGTGGTCGGAGTCGCCATGGTGGATGAGAGCGCCATTACGGGGGAATCGGCCCCGGTAGTGAGGGAGTCCGGCGGGGACCGAAGCGCGGTGACGGGCGGAACCAAAGTTATTTCGGATTGGCTGGTCGTAAAAGTTTCCTCCGATCCGGGCGAGTCTTTTCTGGATCGCATGATTTCCATGGTGGAAGGCGCCAAACGCCAAAAGACGCCTAATGAAATCGCGCTCAATATTCTGCTGGCGGCCTTGACCATCGTGTTTCTGATTGTTTGCACGACCCTTCTTCCTTTTTCCATTTACAGTGTGGCGGTTTCGGGTGCGGGCAAAGCGGTGACGGTCACGGTGCTGGCGGCGCTCTTCGTTTGTCTGGCCCCTACCACTATCGGGGGTCTGCTTTCAGCCATTGGTATCGCCGGTATGGATCGTATGATCCAGGCTAATGTGATAGCCATGTCGGGCCGTGCGGTTGAGGCGGCGGGAGATGTGGACATGCTTCTTCTGGATAAGACAGGAACGATCACATTAGGCAACCGGCAGGCAACTGAGTTTATTCCCGCATCCGATGTGGATATCAAAGAACTAGCGGAAGCCGCCCAACTGTCTTCTTTGGCGGATGAGACGCCCGAAGGCCGCAGTATTGTGGTTCTGGCCAAGGAAAAATACGGTTTGCGGGGCCAGGACATCCAAGAACTCAAGGCTACTTTCGTGCCCTTTACGGCCCAAACCCGCATGAGCGGAGTGGATATCGGAAACCGAATGATCCGCAAGGGGGCGGCGGAGTCCATTGAAAAATATGTGAAAGAGCTAGGAGGCAAATATCCGGATGACGTCCGTGCCGGAGTGGAAGCCATTGCTCGCCGAGGGGGGACACCTTTGGTGGTGAGCGATGGAAAGACAGTAATGGGGGTTATCCATTTGAAGGATATCGTGAAGGGCGGCATTCAGGAACGCTTCGCGGAACTGCGCCGCATGGGGATTAAGACGGTCATGATCACGGGAGATAATCCTCTGACCGCTGCGGCCATCGCCGCTGAGGCGGGAGTGGACGACTTTTTAGCTCAAGCCACACCCGAAGCCAAACTCAAACTCATCCGTGATTCCCAGGCGGGAGGCCGTCTGGTGGCTATGGCGGGGGACGGCACCAACGACGCGCCGGCACTGGCCCAGGCCGACGTGGCTGTCGCCATGAACACCGGCACCCAGGCCGCCAAGGAAGCGGGCAACATGGTGGACTTGGATTCCAATCCCACCAAACTCATCGAGGTGGTCAAGATCGGTAAACAGCTGTTGATGACCCGGGGGGCTTTAACCACGTTTTCCATTGCGAATGACGTGGCCAAATACTTCGCCATTATCCCTGCGGCGTTCGCTTTGACCTATCCCGAATTAAACACACTGAACATTATGCATCTGGCCACGCCGCAGTCCGCCATCTTGTCCGCGGTGATCTTTAACGCGGTTATCATCGTGTTCTTGGTGCCCTTGGCTCTGAAGGGGGTCAAGTACCGGCCTGCTTCGGCTTCCAAACTTTTACAGGACAATTTTCTGATTTACGGCGTGGGGGGGTTGATCGTTCCTTTTATCGGCATCAAGTTGATCGACATGATTTTGGTGACTTTGAGATTGGTTTAAAAAACAGCTTCTAGTAAAAACTTTGGAGGGTTTTATGTTTAAAGAATTTGGAACGCATCTGAGAGTCTCTTTTATGTTCATGCTGGTCTTCACGGTGCTTTGCGGGATGCTTTATCCCGGGGTCGTTATGGTGATAGGGCAGGCTTTGTTTTCAAAACAGGCGGGAGGAAGCTTGATCGTGGTGGACGGCAAAACGGTGGGTTCGGAGCTGATCGGCCAGCCTTTTGACGATCCCAAGTATTTCTGGGGCAGGCCTTCCGCCACTTCGCCTTTCGCCTATAACGCCGCCAATTCCAGCGGTTCCAACCTGGGCCCGACGAACCCCGCTTTTATCAGCGGCATTAAGGCCAATGTGGACGCCGCGCGCAAGGCCAACCCGGATATGGCGAACGCGCCGGTGCCGATGGATCTGGTGACCGCCTCCGGTTCAGGTTTGGACCCGCACATCAGCCCCGCCGCCGCCGAATATCAGGCTGCCCGCGTGGCCAAGGCCCGCAAAATGGACCCGGCGAAGGTAGAGGCATTGATCGCCCAAAACACGCAGGGCCGCTGGCTGGGTTTTATCGGCGACCCGGGCGTGAATGTTTTGAAGTTGAATCTGGCTTTGGATGAATTGAAGTAGTTCCGCAAATATTTTTTAAGAGGATTGTTTGTATTAAACGTTAAAAGGACATCCGAGGGTAAGTTGGAGTGGACGGCGGCCATGGAACTTTCGATTCAGGATCAGACAAGGGAACTGGGGAAGTCTATTGATGAAATCCGTGTTGTTCTGAACGACACCACCCTTCAGTTGTCATTCGCCCTATCCGCGGTTTTTATCTTTATCTGTCTGTTTTCAAGCCGCCACGCTGTGGATTTTTTCCACTGGCGGCCGGCGGTTCGGTTCGGCGGAACAGCTTCGCTTTCATCGGGTCTATTTCAGTGGGTGGTTTTCGGCTGCGGTTTGGTGACGGCTTATTTTTTCCACCTGCGGATGACTATTCTTATCCGGCTCCTGAGATTCAAAAGAAATCTCGACCGTAAATTTGGCTTTGCGGCTGAGAAAAGTTATTTTGAACCCAATTGGATTTCAGAGTGGCGTATCTATTCCCTGAATGAACCGGGGGGTTCCTCCAAAGTGGTGGTGAGGCCCTTCGGAAATGAAGCGGTAAAATCACTCTACACTAATCGGGCTTTCTTCCTTTTTTTTCTATTGGCACCTGTCTTGGCGGTATTAACCGCTGCTTGGACACTCCTGTCAGTGAACTTTTTATTAGGGATAGCTGATAATTTTGTGGCTGTTGGGATGGCTGGCGAAATACTGGTCGTGTTGTTGTTAACACGCCTCCACAAAACTGAAAATATTATTCAATAAGAGCGAAGGGAGGATTATTTTGCCCAAAAATTCAGAACTTGCTTCTTTACTCCTAATGAAATACTAATGAATTCAAACCTGCCATTTCAGATATTCTGTTGAGCTAACAAACTAATCCTATAATGGTTTATGACTAAATTCTCCTGGGATGTACATTGATGAGTGAAAAACGATACGATTCCCATGAATCTCCCGATGGTATTCAGGGGTTTCCTTTTATGGGTGAAAAGCGGCCGGATCCCAATGAGCTTTTAAGCCGCATTCAAGAACAAGAACGTGAATCGCTACGGGGAAAACTCAAGATATTCTTCGGTTCCTCGCCCGGTGTGGGGAAAACCTACGCCATGCTGGAAGCGGCCCGGGCCAAGAAGGCTGAGGGGCTGGACGTGGTGGTGGGGCTGGTGGAAACCCATGGCCGCAAGGATACGGTGGCTTTGACCGAGGGGTTTGAGGTGCTTCCGCGCCTGGAACTAGAATACAAGGGAACCTATCTGCACGAGTTTGATTTGGACGGCGCGATTAAACGCCGCCCCGGTCTTTTGCTGGTGGATGAGCTGGCCCACACGAATGCGGACGGCTGCCGCCATATCAAGCGCTGGCAGGATGTTCAGGAACTGCTGGACAGCGGGATCAATGTTTATTCCACACTGAATGTCCAGCATATCGAAAGCCTGAATGACATTGTGGCCCAGATTACGGGAGTCATTGTCAGGGAAACCCTGCCGGATTCGGTGTTGGAAACCGCCGACGAGGTCGAGCTGGTTGATCTTCCCCCAGATGATCTTTTAAAGCGCCTTCAAGAAGGCAAAGTTTATGTTCCCGAGTCGGCCCAAAGAGCCGTCAACAATTTCTTTAAAAAGGGTAATTTAATCGCCCTTCGGGAAATGGCCTTGAGAGTGACCGCGGACCGGGTAAATGACCAGGTTCAAGTTTATCGGCGGGATAAATCGATCGCCCAAACCTGGCCCACCACGGACCGGATTCTGGTCTGCGTCAGTGCCAGTCCATCCTCCGCCAATTTGATCCGGGCCGCCCACCGTATGGCAAAAAGTTTGAGAGCGGACTGGATTGCGGTGACCGTGGAAACGGCACAGATGGCGGCCGTATCGGATCGGGACAAAGCTCAGGCGATTCACCATTTACGGTTAGCCGAACAACTGGGTGCGGAGACGGCTACTTTAAGCGGATCTAATTTCGCTGAGGAAGTCGTGACCTATGCCAGAGCCCGGAATGTCACCAAAATTTTCGTGGGCAAGCCCCAGAGCTCTTCCTGGAAAAGCTTCTTTTTTCAATCGCCGGTGGACCAGCTGTTACGGACCAGCGGTGAAATCGACGTTTACGCGACTAAAGGTGAAACGCCCACGACCAAGGGCGCTAAAATCTTTTTTTCCGAGAAAACTTTTTCCTGGAAAGATTACGGCTATTCGATTTTAACCGTTGCGGGGAGCACGGCGATTTCCTGGATGTTATATTCTTTCGTTGATTTGTCGAATCTCATCATGATTTATCTTCTGGGCATTTTGTTTATTTCTTCCCGGCAGGGATTGGGGCCCTCGGTTTTCGCTTCCTTTTTAAGTGTGGTTGCTTTGGATTACTTTTTTGTCCCCCCCCGTTTTGAGTTTTCGGTTTCGGATACGCAATATGTTTTAGTTTTCTTCGTCATGTTTCTGGTGGGGGTTGCGATTAGTAATTTGACCGTGCGGGTCCGGAAACAGGCGCAAGTTTCCCGTTTGCGGGAACGGCGAACGGCCGCGCTTTACGCTTTATCCAAAGAACTGGCCAGTAACAGGGGCACGGAGGAGCTTTTAGAAATAGCCGTCAAACACATTTCAGAGGTTTTTGAGAGTTCGGTGATCGCCTTGCTGCCGGACGCTCATGGGAAACTCCAAGTGCGGTGCGGCAACGTCCAAGATTTCAACATGACGGCGAAGGAAATGGGTGTGGCCCATTGGGCTTATGATCTGGGCCAAATGGCGGGCCGGGGCACGGACACTTTGCCCGGCACGGAGGCCATTTACGCGCCTTTGATCGCCACCGGGGAACCTATCGGCGCCTTGGGGATCAAGCCGTCTTCTCCGGACCGATTGTTAATTCCCGAACAGCTGCATCTTTTGGAAGCTTTCGCGCATCAGACGGCTTTAGCGGTGGCGGGAGATAAATTGATGGAGAAGGAGCAAAAAACCCAGCTTGAAATGGAAACCGAAAGACTTCGCAGTTCTCTTTTAAGCTCCGTATCTCATGATTTGCGGACGCCGCTGGCGGCTATCGCGGGTTCCATCAGCAGTCTTTTAGAAAATGAAGCGACTTTGGGAACGGCCACCAAAAAGGATTTGCTGGAAAATATTTATGACGAAACCAACCGGCTGGAGCGGCTGGTTACCAATCTGCTGGAGATGACAAAACTCGAATCAGGATCGGTCACCGTTCAAAAAGAATCGCTTCATCCGGGCGAGGTCATCGGCTCGGCCATCGCCCGCATTGAGAAAAATTTAAACGGACGGGCGTTGAATATACAGATTCCCTACGATATTCCGCTGGTTCCGATGGATGGGCTTTTAATAGAACAGGTTCTGGTCAATTTACTGGATAACGCCTTAAAATACACACCGGACAAAAGTCCCATTGATATTTCCGCGAAAATTGACGGCAGAGACCTGGTGGTTCAAGTGGAAGACCGGGGACCGGGTGTCCCTGAAGAAAATTCAGACCGTCTTTTTGATAAGTTTTACCGCGGAACCCAAAAATCGAACAAAAGCGGCGCTGGGTTGGGATTGTCGATCTGTAAGGGAGTTATCCAAATCCACGGCGGCGTTATTTGGGCCCGAAACAGGGCGGGCGGCGGATCAAACTTTGGCTTTTCCATTCCCTTAAAACCAAAACAAGAAACACTTAAAGGTGAAGCGTGAGCGAAAATAATTTGGTTCTAGTCATCGAGGACGAACTGGCGATTCGGCGCTTTTTGAAACCTTCCCTGGAAAGCCATCATTTTAAGGTGGTCGAGGCCATCACGGGAACGGAGGGTTTGGGTTTAGCCTCGTCGCACAAACCGGATGTGGTTCTTTTGGATTTGGGATTGCCGGATATGGACGGTCTTGAAGTGATTCGGCGGTTGCGGGAGTGGAGCGAGGTGCAAATCATCGTTTTAACCGCCCGCGGCAAGGAAAAAGATAAAGTCGCCGGGCTCGACGCCGGAGCGGACGATTATTTGACGAAACCTTTTGATATGGGCGAGTTGATCGCGCGGGTCAAGGTGGCTTTACGCCACGCGCAACGATTGAAACAGGGCGGGGAAGAATCCTTATTTGAGACCAAAGGCTTTACGGTGGACCTGTCGGCCCGCATTGTGAAAGTGAAGGGAAAAGAAATTCATTTAACCCCCAATGAATACAATCTTTTAACCCTGCTGATTCGTTACGCCGGCAAGGTGGTGACTCAAAAGCAGATATTAAAAGAAATATGGGGGCCTTACAGCGATGATCAGCCCCAGTACTTGCGGCTTTATATTTATCAATTGCGGCAAAAAATTGAGTTGAATCCCAACCGTCCCCAATACCTCATCACCGAGCCGGGGGTGGGTTACCGGCTGAAGTACGAATGATTTGTTTGCTTCGCTAATTCGTGATGTTCTTTTAGAACCGCCATTTAAAATTCTTGACCCTAGAATCTTCGACATTTAGGCTTGCTTCATGACTAAATCATCCGCTTCCATCGCCTGGTTTACCCGGGGAGACCTTGACGGCTTTTTCGGCCTCTTTGTGGACAACCTACTTCAATTGATGCTCATGGGTATTCTCTGCAAACTCTTCTGCGGGTTCCCGACAGAATTTATTACAGGCCAGATTCTGCCAGGGGCGGCCCTTTCGATCCTTATCGGCAATCTCTATTACGCCTGGCAGGCCCGTCAACTGGCCATCTCCTCCGGCAGGGAAGACGTCACGGCGTTGCCCTTCGGGATTAATACGCCCAGTTTGATCGCGTTCATCTTTTTAATCATGGCGCCGGTTTATCAGGAAACTAAAGATTATCATTTGGCTTGGCAGGCCGGGCTCTTTGCCTGTTTTCTCAACGGCGTGATGGAAATTATCGGGGCCTATACGGGCGATTGGCTCCGTAAAAACACTCCCCGGGCGGCGCTGCTCTGCGCTTTGGCCGGCGTGGCGATTACCTTTATCGCCATGGGATTCATCTTTCAGATTTTCTCAAATCCTTTGGTAGGACTCTTGCCGACTTTTTTGATTCTGATTTCTTACGCGGGACGGGTGAAATGGCCGGCTGGTTTACCGGGCGGGTTCTTAGCCGTGGTGATCGGAACAACCGTTGCCTGGATTCTAAGGTGTTTCGGTTTGGTTTCGTTTAATGTTTCTATCGACCCCGTCCTTTGGGGTTTTCATCCGCCCCATCCGGTTCCCCAAGACATACTCTCATTTTTGACAAGTCCAACCGGTTGGAAATACATGGCCGTTATTTTCCCTATGGGGCTTTTTAACGTCATCGGTTCGCTTCAAAATTTAGAAAGCGCCGAGGCGGGCGGGGACAGTTACCCCACCAGACCCTCCCTGCTGACCAACGGTATCGCGACGGTGGCGGCGGCCTTTTTTGGCAGCGCCTTCCCCACGACTATTTACATCGGCCACCCGGGTTGGAAAGCCATGGGAGCTCGGCATGGTTATTCCATTCTGAACGGGGTTTTGATATCGCTTCTGTGCCTATTCGGTGGAGTTAGTCTCTTTTTGAAGCTCATACCGCAGGAGTGCATCCTGGGCATTTTGCTTTGGATCGCCATCATCATTACGGCCCAAGCTTTTCAGGAAATTCCCAAGCCGCATGCTTTGGCAGTGGCTTTCGGGTTTATTCCCGCGTTCGCCGCCTTTACTTTGGAACTGGTGGTAAAGCCGACCTTACAGGCCGCCCATGTTTCGCTGGCTGCTGTAGCGCCAGCGCTAGAGGAAAGTTTTCATTTGAAAGGACTGATTTCCCTTAGCCAAGGATTTCTTTTAATTTCCATGATTTTCGCGGCTATTTTAGTTTTCGTGATTGAAAGGCGATTTCAGAAGGCGGCTTATTGGTGTTTCGCGGCTTCGCTTTTTTCCTTCACGGGGCTGATTCACGCCTATACCCTGACGGCCAACGGGGAAATTCTTAATCAGTTTGGTTTTTGGGCCGCACCGGATTTTGGAATTGTTTATGCTTTCATCGGCGCGATTCTTTTAGGCCTTCATGTTCGTAAAAAACCTAACTAAACCAAGTGCAAAATCCTCTTGGCGGGTTTGGGGCATCCGACTATGATTTCTACAAATTTCAACCAGAGGTTTTCATGAAACGGTTTTTAATTATTCTTACGGTCTTGGTATTCCAATCCACTTTACAGACGGGTCAGGCCCAAACGGCCGCACCCACTCTCACCGTCGTGGTTTCCTTGAGCGACTCGGTGGTTCAATGGAATCGATGCTCCAATGACAACGGCTTAACCACCTACTGGGCCAATGTGAAGGGGAGTCAGGTCATCGCTTTTCGAGGCGAGGGAATTGTGGACGCGCCGATGGAAAAGGTCGCTTCGATCATTATCGACACGACCCGCGGGGTCGAATGGATTAACAGTCTGGTTTTGTCCAAAGTGGTCCGAAACATTTCAGACACCGAGTTTATCGAGTATGACCATGTGGGAATCCCCTTTCCCTTCGACCAAGTGATTTCAGATCGCGATTTTGTATCGGATGTTAATGTAAAGTATGACACCCAGACGGGGTGGATGACGGTTAGTTATATGCCCACTACGGACACGGATGCGCCGCCGCTCAAAAAGTACACCCGCGGCATTGTGGATTGCGAGTTCAAGCTCGTTCGGATGTCCATGCCGGACCAGACCTACGTGGAAGCCCGGGTATTCACCGACCCCAAGGGAAGTATAGCCAAGTGGCTGGTGAATTTCTTTCAACAGGGTTGGCCCCAGGACACTTTTGAGGGTCTCAGAAATCAAGCCAAGAAAACTGACATTAAAACTATGTCTGTTGTGGCGGAATTGATGGGAAATACCGCCGAGGAAAAGGTTGCGGATAAAAAATGAGCGACCGAGTGGATTATTCAATCCTGTAACCGGTTCAAAAGGATGACTGTGTTACTTTGGAGAAAAAGCGAAGCGGTTGGGTTAAAGTTCCTGGTTATCTCTGTTCTGTTTCTTTTGGCTTTTGGATTCCGTTTTTATTTTGGTCTCCATTGTCCGCCTACCATCATCGCCGATGATGAAATACAAACTTATTTAATCGGTTTAAAGTCCTATGCCACCGGTACCTGGCCGTATTTTGGAACGGATATGCAGGGCGGGGCGGGCGGCTACAGCGGTCAGATGGCGGGGGCGTTGGAAGGATTGTTGATCGCTGTGCCGTTGTGGATTTGGCCGAACCCCTTAGCGCCTTATTTATTTCTAAATCTCCTGACTTTCACGGCATTTACTTTCCTGGCCTGGTATTGCCATAAAAGAGTGCCGGGCATTCCGGCTTGGTTTATCTTTACATGGGTTTATGTCGCCCCCTGGTGTACCCATTTTTCAACGGTGATGATTAATGAATCCTATTCCATCGTCGGCAGTATCTTATTTTTTCTCGGGTTCATGGAATCTGTTCCGGCCATAAAACGTGGTCTTATTCCCATTTCTTTGTCTAATGTCTTAATGGGTTTTGGTTTTTGCTGGGTTTTACAGCTGCATATGTCCTGGGTAATGTTTTTACCTTTTTTGATTTATTCCTTCTACTACCAATGGAATAGTGGGAATGTAAAGACAGCATTGGGATTTGGGCTTATCGGAGCCCTTCCGCTTTTGGCCCTGCTTTTACCCACTTATCTGGTTTATGGATTCAGTTTGGGAAAAAACATTAAAGGATATTCGTCTTTTCTCAACCGGCAAAATATGTTTGATTTCTTTGGCTTACTGGCAAGATTCCTGTCATTGGCCAGTTTTGAACTGCCCCGTTTCATAGGCGCTAATACCCATGAGAGGGTTGATTATCTTTTAGAAACTCCCTGGCTAACTGTACCAGGATTTTTTCTTTGGATCTCTGGATGGTTCCAAGCTTGTGCCATGGCGGCGCTTTGGTTTTTCTCAAGACGGAATCTTCCCGATTGGAAAGTTGTTAAGTGGATGACTTTGTTTTTTTTACTGATAATTTATTTCTTTTTTTGGTTCTCGTCCCAGCCGCCCGCTTCCTACCGCTACTACGAAGCCCTTCCGGTGGTCATGATTTATTCCTTTTACTGTTGGGAAGGGCTTGCGGCGAAACCCTATTGGCGTTTGTTCGGCATGGTATTTTTGGCGACGGCTTTTTTTTTCCAGGCGGGGTATGCCCTCAAAACGGACTCAATGGGAACTTCGGTTTATTCTCAGTGCCGGGAGCGAATGGAAAAAGCCATTGAAACGAAAAATTACCATCTTCTTGCTGAACGGCGGCCTTATGCTCTTTATTGAAAACCGGGTGAATTATTAGGGATTGAATCAATTTTTTCCATCACCGCTCTCAATTCCCGAAATTAATTTTTTCTCCCTCAAAAAAAGTAAGCCAAAATTAAGCGGGCCATATCTTTCTTCCGCCGTTTTTAGGCGTAATTTTCTCCAGGTTTTTAACTTCCTCGTCAGTTAAAGGCGGCAACAAGCCTGCCGAAACGTTTTCTTCCACCTGTTGGGGCCGCTTGGCGCCTGGAATAATGACCGAAACCGCGGGGTGGGCCAGAGTGAACTGTAGCGCGAGCCGTGCGAGGGTTTTGCCTTTGGTCAGAGGACGTAATTTTTCCACCTTATCCAAATCCTCTAAAAACATTTTTTTCTCTTCGGGCTTGTTTTGCCAATTTCTCCTGAAATCATTCGCTTCAAATTGGGAATCTTTATTTAATTTACCTGTGAGGAGGCCCATGGCCAAGGGACCGCGGATGAGAACGCCAATGTTTTCTTTCTGGCAGTAGGGGAGTATCTCCGCTTCGGGAGTGCGGTTTAAAAGGCTGTAATCAATCTGAAGAACGGAGCAAAGGCCGTTCGAATTGAATTTCTTTAGAAACTCAAAATCGCTGGTGCTGGCGCCGTAACCCTTAATTTTTCCCTGCTTTTGGAGTTTCTCAAAACCCGCCAAAAAAATCGAAAGGTTCGGTTCGGCAAAGGGAATATGGCTGAAGATGATGTCCACATAATCGGTTTGAAGCCTTTTGAGATTCGATTCCACGCCCGCGATGAATTTATCCACGGTGGTGTACTGGGATTGCTTGCCGTCATAGCCGATCCAGCCGATTTTGGTAGAGACAATAAATTTATCTCGCCGGCCTTTCATAGCCTGACCGAGCAGTTCTTCACTGTGACCATTACCATAAATGTCCGCGGTGTCGAAGAAATTGACGCCCATATCCAACGCTTTATCAATGGCGGCAAAAGTCTCACGGTCTTCGACAGTTCCCCACTCGGAGCCGCTCACGGCCCAGAGCCCTAAGCCGACTTCGGCGACGGAGATATTCGTTTTTCCCAGAATTCTTTTCATTAGTGGCATGGCCGACTCCAATTATTTATTCTTTTAATCAATGTAAGCGTCAGCCTCAATCTCAATCATCATGTCGGGGTCAATCAACTTTGAAACTTCAACAATGGTCATAGCCGGACGAACCTCGCCGAAAAACTCGCCATGGGCTTTGCCGAATTTTTCCCATTCGCTGATTTTGGTCACGAAAAGACGGGTACGGACCACATGCTTCAAGTCCGATCCGGCTTTTTGTAAACCCGTTTGCAGATTTTTAATGGCCTGAACAGTCTGAGCGTAAGGATCGCCGACGCCTACAATTTTTCCGTCTGTGCCGCTGCCGGTGGTACCGGAGACATGTACGTAGTTGCCCACTTTGACCGCCCGGGAGTAGCCAAGTATAGGTTCCCATTTGGAGCCGGTGCTGATATTTTCCCGTTTTGACATAAAAATCCCCTTAATGGTATTTATTCTAAATTATTTTTAAGCAGAACCTGTTTTACGAGGAGCGCTGATTTGTCGGCTCGTGTTGGTGGAGGTGTTGGGCCTCATGGGGCCGCCCTTTTCGTGCTTATGTCCATGGTCATGGCTGTGGTGGTCGTGACCTTCATGGTCGTGATCATGATCGGCGTGGGACGCGGACTCAGCGTTGGCCTTGGCCAAGGCTTCGCTTTTGGATTTTTCATCCGCTTCTAGATGGCATTTTTTGTATTTCTTTTTCGAACCGCAAGGACATTCGTCATTTCGCCCTGTTTTTAACCGGGACTGCCAATCGTTGTCTGCCATTTGATCCCCCTTAAAAGCTTCATTTTGTTTCAGTGATTATACTCGGAGTGGAAAGGTTCCCCGAGAAACCCTTTACTTTTTAGAACTGGCGCGGGCCGCTTCTTTGGCTTTTTTGGCCTCCAATGCCAGCCAATCTTCATATTCAGCATAACTGCCTTTAAAGTCCGTATAAGTGCCGTCGGGCCGGAGTTCCAGAATGCGGTTGGCTACTTTTCCGATCAAATCCTGATCGTGACTGGTGAAAACAACCGTACCCGTATATTCCGCCAAAGCGGTGCTCAGGGATTCGATAGATTCCAAATCCATGTGGTTAGTCGGCTCGTCCATAATTAAAACATTACCGCCTTCCAGCATCAACCGGGACAAAACCATGCGTTGACACTCGCCCCCGGAAAGAACCTTCACGTTTTTGTCCTGTTCCTCGCCGGTAAAGAGCATACGGCCCAGCATTCCGCGGATGACCTGGCCTTCTTCCAACGGTGCGAACTGACGAAGCCATTCCAACGCGGTCATGTCGCGGGTAAGTTCTTCTTTGACGTCCTGGGGCATACTGCTCAGACGCACCGTACTTCCCCAGGTGGCCTGACCCTCGTCAATTTTTACGCCCCATTGGGCCAAATCCGAACCTTCTGCGTGATAGGACCCCACCAAACACTTCACCAATGTGGTTTTACCCACGCCATTAGGACCAATGACGGCAATTTTGTCGCCATTGCCTACAATGAAGCTGATTTTTTGAAGTACTTTTTGATCGCCATAACTTTTGCCGATGCTTTTAACATTAAGAACGTCCTTGCCGGCGGGCTGCTTTTCCTTAAAGAAGAGTCGAGGATATTGACGGGTTGAAGGAATGATTTGTTCCAACTCGATTTTTTCCAAAAGACGGGCGCGACTGGTGGCCTGGGCGCTCTTACTGGCGTTGGCGGAAAAACGCGCGACGAAAGCTTTGAGCTCGGCGATTTGCTTTTCTTTACGGACGTTTTCAGTCATCTTCGCGTCCAAGTTTTGCTTCGAGGCGGCTGTGAAATAATCATAGTTACCCGAGTAAACCGTGACTTTCTCCCGGTCCACATCGGCAATGTGGGTACAGATGTGATTTAAAAAGTGGCGATCATGGCTGATGACAATAATGGTTCCCTCATAGCTGTTGAGATATTCCTCCAGCCAATCGATGGTTCGAATGTCCAAATTGTTCGTCGGTTCGTCAAGGAGCAATACATCCGGCTTGGCGTAAAGCACCTGGGCCAGCAAGACCCGGACTTTCCATCCGCCGGTGAGCTGTTTCATTTTCCAGTCATGTTTGGCGGTTTCCACGCCTAAACCTTCGAGCAATTCACCCGCGGCGGCGGTGATAGTGTAACCGTCCATATCACCAAAGTGAGATTCCAACTCGGCGACGCGGATACCCTCGTCGTGGGACATTTCGGCTTTGGCATAAAGGGCGTCTTTTTCCTGCTGAACCTTCCAAAGGTCTTCCCGGCCCATGAGAACCGTTTCCAAAACGGTATATTCATCGTAAGCGTATTGGTCCTGTTTCAACACCGCGACCTTCACGCCGCGGTCTACAGCGATCTCGCCTTCATCAGGTTTAATCTCACCCGAAAGAATTTTCATAAAGGTGGATTTTCCTGCGCCGTTAGCGCCGATTAAACCGTAGCAATAGCCCGGATTGAATTTGACAGTGACTTTGTCGAAGAGAGTTTTTTTCCCAAACCGAAGGGTAATATCTTTAGCTGAAATCATGTTTTAACAACGCTCCATAAAAAAATAAGGACGCAATTTTCGGATGAATTAAAGGGGGAGTCAAGAAGGATCGGCCTAGATTAAGGCTTAACGGTCTCCGCTTCGGCCCGTTCCATGGCCTTTTGTTTCAAATAAGGCTCGTAGTGATTGGCGTAAAACTGATCTTTGTGATCTCGCCAAGTATCTATTCCGCCGATAGAGCGGTAAAAACAGATAAATAGCCAGGCATAATCCCATTGATAGGGTAAAAACCCTGCCCGGATGCCGTTGGGATACAAATGATGGTTGTTGTGCCACTCGCCCGTAACCAAGCCCGGCCAAAGCTGGTTGATCGACAGGTTTGTCCGGTCAAAATCGGACCCTTCTTTACGGAGATCCTTGCCGCCACCGTGGCCGCTATAGTTATAAGTCCGAACCCCGACGGCCCAAAAGGCCGCTCCGCCAAAGATGGCGCATACCAGTGGCATGCCGCCGATGAGATAAAAAACCGCAAACCAGAAAGCCCAGTTGAGAAAAAAGTGCAGGACCGTCCAGAAAGGATGGCAAATAGAACCCCATTTCTGGTACTGCGCGTAGCTGTTGACCCTGACACCCGTGTGCCGAACCAAGGCGGCAGCGCGGGTGTATTCCTCTGGGGTAAAATCCCGGGCGATGGTCTGGTGGTTCACGTCCGCCAGGAAGCAATAGAGCCATCCGCCATACACGTTATAAGGGTCGCCGGGCTTTTCGGAAATATAGTGATGCACATGGTGGGAAACGACATAAACTTCCTCCGGAATGAGCTTGATCACCAGCTGCCGGACGATAAACAGCCAAACCTTGTTTTTAAACGTGAAAGCGTGGTGGGTGGCGTAGCGGTGTAGGTAAATGGTTCCATGCGTACCCAAAATAACCATGCTGTAAATAAAGGAGATAAGGAAAAGTTTCCAGGTGAAATAGTGGAAAAAGAACGCGAAAAAAAAGGGCGCGAAAAAGAGAACTGTGAACCAGCTAAAAAACGGCAGCCAATTCTTTTTCGAATTGAAAAGGTTGAGCCGGGTAAAAAACTCTCTCCAAATCTCGGCGTGAGTCGGGACGTAAAGCTTTCCATCCCTTGCATAACCATAAGAGGGCGGATCCAACACCCTGTCCAAAAAATTCATTAAAAACTCCTCCAACACCTTCAAACAATGATTTCATTTCTACCCGATTTATTAGGGGTACTTATTATACTGGTTTATAAGGGCACGAACGGGTTAAATCTAAAATTACGAATTTGATGATTTTTTAAGGGGTGTTTTAGCCAAAATATAGGCCAAATGGGCTTTCCATTGGTTTAAATGATCATTGTCCGAATTTTTTAAACGATGTTTGTAACGAAATTTGTCCTGAATATACTGCGTGATCTCGCCGGTTTTAGCCATTTTTACTTCTCCATGAGAAACGGTCACTAGTGGTCCGTCATAAGCGTTGAGCCGTAGCGCGTCTTTTTGGCGGAGCGCCTCAAAAAGAGTTCCGTGACAGCGACAGATCAAACTTTGTATTGAAACCTCAAAGGTCAAGTTTTGAGAAACCTGATCCAGTTGGCACCAGAGATCGCCGGTCAAAAGGTTCAGCCGGACCTGCAGATTTTTGTCGCCCGCCCGGAAGCGGCTTATATGGATTTTGGTGTGGGGCTCCAGGTAAACATAAGCTTTTCCTGGAAGCCTTAAAAGAGCCTCGCCTTTTGAGCCGGTTAACACATTATCGCCTTCGTCCACTTTATCGGCGACTCGAAGACGGGTGGTTTCATCCCGCTCATAGTGATAGGCCGTGACGGGGCCGCTGATCCACCAAACGGTTAATCGACTGTCGTCCTCGTCCATCGGGGCCGCACCGCACCCAGAGGGTTTGAGGAAAAGCATGAGAACAAACCCGAGTGCGATAAAGCAATAATTTTTGAATGTCATGAAAACCTCAAAAGGGTTATCCAACCGTAACGCGAAATCTCGTCGAAGGATGTATTTTTAGACGGCAAAACCATACCATAGTGCCAGTTAAAAAACTTTAATTTGCTCAAGGAGAGAATCAATGTCCGAACCTCATGTGGCAGCCAAAGCCCCCGCCGCGGTGGAATTGGAGGCGGGTAAAACTTATGCCTGGTGCGCCTGCGGCAACTCGAAATCACAGCCTTTTTGCGACGGATCCCACAGTGGAACCGAGTTTAAGCCTCTCGTCTTCAAAGCCGAAGAAAAGAAAACCGCTTACTTGTGCCAATGCAAACACTCCAATAATAAACCTTATTGTGACGGCACTCACAAAAGTTTGTCTTAATTTTTTCTGAAAGAAGCCGGACGTTTTTAAAATTTCCGGCTTTTTTATTTTGGCAATTTTAAATCGAGAGAATTTATTCTACCTGTTTGCCGAGGAACGGCACATTCGGCATGGAAATGTTTTGATAAGCCTTCGGCAAAGCCGGTTCAATAAAGCGTTCAATAATAGTCTGATGAAAAACACCTAAAATAAGGACGCCTAAGGCCAGAATTAAAATCGGAACTTTGGCCGCGATCGAAGAAGTATCCGCAATGGTGGAGTCCCGATGCTCATAGATTAAAACGATCAGCTTGATAAAATAAAAAAGATTTAACAGTGCCGTGGTGGACAGCAGGACCAAAAGAACCCAATTGTTTCTTTCGAGAGCTCCCTGAATTAAATACCATTTTCCCAAGGACCCGCCGGTGGGCGGAATTCCCACCAGGGACGCGGCAAAAACAACCAAGGCCAATCCAGTCCAATATCTTTGGCGGCCCAATCCGGCCAAACGGGACAGCGGCAGCGCGCCGGGAGTGACGCGAAGCGTTCCTGCGACAAAAAACAAACCCGCCACCAGCAACAATTGGTTTAAAAGTTCCAGCAAGGTTCCGGTTAAAGCGCTTTTATTCCCCAAGAGAAAGCCCACAAAAATAAAAGCTAATTGAGCCACGCTGATAAAGGCGATGGATTGTTGAAAATCATTTTGCCGAAAAGCCCAAACGAAGTTCCAAAATAAAAATGCGATTAAAAGATATTCCGGTCCCCAAAGCCAAAAAGACTGGTGAAAACCGGGCAAATTGAGGGTAAAAAACAAAAGAATAAAAAGGACATAAACCAGACCCCGCACCATGACGGACGAAAGTAATCCCATGACAAAAGAAGGCGTTTGCCCTACCAATCGCGAAAAAAAGGCGGGTAAGGGGAAAGTCAGAGGTATGACAAAAGCAAAAACTCCCAATAAACCGGACGTTAGAACGACGGCGGCATTCTTGGAAATAAAGATTTGAGATAAAAGATCATCCAGATTGAGCGTGCCGGTTGAGGCATAAAGGAAAAAAGTGGATAAGAGTAAAAAAGAAGAGCCCACTGTGCCCCAAAAGAAAAAGTAAAAGCCATCCCGCCAATTTTTGGCCTGACCCACGACGATTAAACCCGCCGCGGCCGCTAAAACGGTTTCTTGACAAAAATATAGGCTTAAAAGATCCCGCAGAAATAAAAGCCCAAAAACTGAGCCGATCAATAAAAAGAGAAAGGCGTTAAATAAACCTTCTTTCACTGATTCCTTTTGCCGAAGCATCCAGTAAGGCAATCCATAAAACCAGGTTGACATGCCGATCAGCCAAATCCATCCCGCTAGAAAAACCGTAAAAGGAGTTAATGCGACTTCTATCCCCCAAGGCGCGGCCCAGCCGCCCAGATTGTAAAACCAAGGGCCATTGGCTAAAACACCTTCTAAGGCTTCCGCGCCCCAAACCCAGCCTGTGACAAAAACAGTTAAAACCGACAGCCGATTGATCCAGGTTGAAGTAAAAGAAAGTCCGGCGATTAATGGAACGGCGATAAGAGGGAGGATCAAAATTAAAATGGGCAAATGTTCTTTCACATTGCCCCCCGAGAATCCCCGTTTTCAATTTCCCATGAATCCTGTCTTCTCAAAACGCCTAAAGCGAAAATCAACATTATTCCTAAAATACCGACGGAGAAAACGACAATCAAAAGGGCGACTGCTTGAGGAATTGGATTTAAATGGCCGTGGTACGAATAAGAACAGGAAAGCCACAAGAAAACGATGCTGATTTGAAAAATCAGCCAGGCCACAGATTTTTTTACCAAATGGTTGGACAACCAAAGACGGTAAAAAGCGGTTAAACCTATGACAAGGATTAAAACTCGGACGATCAAAAGAGTATTAACGACCAAGCCGTTTCTCCCTTCCGAGGGCCCAAACTTTCCCGACCCATATTAAAGAAGATACGACCGTCAATAAAACAAGCGCGCCCGTGATCCATGCGCCATGGGATCGGGCGGATGGGCCGAAAACACCCGACCAAAACTCGTAATCCATAAAATTGCTGCCGTCTTTTAAACCCACCCAGCCTAAAACTAAAAGCGTAAGGGATGACAAAAGGGAACTCCAGGCCCATAGCCATTCCAAAGGGCGAAAGGGTAAATTCTCAACTACGCAGAACAAAAAAGCCGTCAAAGTTACGGATAGAAAAAATAAATTTAAAAGCACTAAATCAAAACTTCTATAGTCCAATAAAACGGCGAAAAAAGAAGACTTCAAGCCGGTTTCATCCAAACCGCGATCTAGATACCGGGAGGCTACATGAAAAGTAGGATTGATATCGCCCCAAGGCGGTAACGAAATCAGGCCATAGAATAAAGTGGCGCTGAGTAAAAGAAGGAGAATCCAAACCCAGGAACGAGAAAAGGGACGCGAAGATAAAGATTTAGTTTGTTTCACCGAGATGACAAACCTTTTGATGAATAAAATAGAGGGCTTATCCTAACAGATTGTTGAACCGCTATTTCATTATTTGAAATGGAAAAATGGGGACGTGCCTATTTTCTTTATCCGTTATGATGACAGCGTCTTATTCCCTTTTGGATACGGAGTTCTGCGTGCCCCTCATAAATTCATCCCCCAATTCCAAAGTTTCCCTTGGGTTTCTAGTCCTTTTTTCCGCCACGGGCCAATTTTTTATAGCCCAAGCGGACGAACCTTATACCCTCTGGATAGGGCTCTTTTTTTACGGTTTATCCCTTTGGCAATTAAAATTTTTTTCATCAGAAGTTCTCTCTAAACCTTTATCTCAAAAACTTGAAGGTTTTATTTTATTTTTGATCTTAGGATTAGCCTGTTTTTTCCGTCTTTATCGGATCGAGTCTTTGCCTGCGGGGATGCATACGGACCAAGGACTCACCGGCTTATTCGCCCTTCGAATCGAACATGAAGGCTGGCGGCCTTTTTATGAGCTTTATCGTTCCGAGCTTCCCATCGTTCTGATTTTCTATCAGCTGGCCGCCTGGTTTAGCTGGGTCGGGGATTCGCTTTTTCATTTTCACCTTTTTTTCACGATTCAAGCCATTATCGCTTTGGTTTTCTTTTACGCCACCATTCGTCAACTTTCCAGCCCGCAAACCGCTCTTCTTTCCCTGTTTATTCTGGCGGTTACCCGTTGGAACTGGATTGAAACCCGAACTTGTTATCCCAGTACGGAAGTGATTTTTTATCTGTTCGGCGCTTTGTGCTTTTGGGTTTATGGACTTCAAAAACAAAAGGTTTGGGCTTTTATTCTGTCCGCGCTCTTCATGGGCGCGGGACTTTATACCTACCAGGCATTTAAACTAGTTCCTTTTCTCTTTGTTATTTACGCCGTATGGGAATATTTTCAAAGCAGTGAAAAGCCCGCAGTTCGTTTTTCCACAATAGCCTTTTACTTTTCAATCGTTTTTTTATTAACCCTGCCGCTTCTCAATTATTTCTGGCAGGAAAGAATAATAAACGAAAGAGAAAAAGACGTTTTTATCGGCGCTCAAATCGTAGAGCAAAAAAGTTTAAAACCGCTTTGGGACATATGGACCGGAAACGCGTTGATGTTCAACCGGACGGGCGATGAAATCGCCCGCCACAATATTCCGGGGCGTCGGATGTTGGACGACGTTACGGGTGTTCTTTTTGTCCTTGGATTGGGGCTGGCTTTTCGCCGATGGAAGCACCGCGATTCTTTTTATATTTTGGCTGGTTTTTTTGTCTTGGTTCTGGTCGGACTTCTGTCCATTCAACCTAACAACTCGAATAGACTAGTGGTTTTAACCGCCTTTGTAGCTTACTTCGCCGGTTCTTTTCTGGAATTTATTTGGAATCATCTGGAACAGACACTTCCGTCTCGAAAAAAAATAATCGCTATTGTCGTGGGGATCACTTTGGCAACGATGACATTTCAAAATGCTTATACTTATTTTGTAGAGCAGGCGAATAACGAAGAATGTCATCTGAGTCTGGGATTGGAGCAGATGACCATTGGACAAACCATCGGCGATCTTCAAACGAAATTTCCAGGCCGGTTTCACTATTTCATCACACCGTTTTACATTAATAATCATGTGGTTCGTTTTTTAGGTTATTCCGGCATGGGGGACAGCGTCCAATTGGATTTGACCGCCATTGCAGGGGGGGATTTTCTCAAGGATAAAGACGCAATTTTCTTTTTGGAAAAAAATAAAACGACAGCCTTTGAGCTCTTAAAGACTCTTTTTCCTGAGGGGCATGAAACCCTGCTTAAAAATAACGAAGGCAATGTTTTACTCTACCGCTATGACGTTTCCGCCTCTGCTTTGGATCATTTTCACAAGTGGGATCGGGGTCTCACAGGAGCTTATTGGAATTCTCCCGGGGAAGAGGGTAAACCGATCCTCGTTCGTATGGATCCGGTTTTAAATTTCACCTCAAAACAGGATTTTCCTTTCCGAAATTACCCGCCGTTTTTCATCTGCTGGAAAGGACAGTTAATCGCCGAAACAAAAGGTTCCTATCGAATTCGGCTTTTAACCACGGACAAAGCCGCTATTTGGGTGGACAGCCGGGAAGTGTTTGATTCGCAAAAACCAGAGGAGAAAACGGTTTTGTTACGGAAAGGGACTCATTCCATCCGAATCGAATACAAAAAGGTTGAAGGGGATTCGATGTCAGCTCATTTGATTTGGATGAATCCCCAGAAAACCCAATGGGAACCGGTGCCGCCAACCGCTTTTGGAAAAATCTCTAAATAAAATAAATTAACGGTGTTTGGTTTTTTGCGCTTTAGCCGATTTTTCCGCGCCGAGGTTGAACAGACGCCTAAACCACAGGCGGAAGTCGTCAAAGTAGCCGTAGACCGAGGGCACTACCACCAGTGTCAGCACCAGCGAGCTGATGAGGCCCCCGATAACCGCAACCCCCATGGATTGGCGGAACTTCGCCACTTCGTTCAAGGCCAGGGCCACCGGCATCATGCCCATGATGAGCGCCATGGTAGTCATGAGAATAGGCCTCAGGCGGATGACGCCCGCGCGCTTGATCGCCTCGTCCCGGGGCATCCCCTCGTTTTCCATGCGCACGATATAGTCCACCAAAAGAATGGCGTTCTTCGTCACCAGCCCCATGAGCATGATGAGTGAGATCATAGTGAAGATATTGAGCGTCTGGTGGCAGACCAACAGGGCCACGAAAGCCCCGATCATCGCCAAGGGGATCGACACCATGATCGACAACGGGATGATGGGAGAGTCATAAAGACTCGTCAGAATCATGTAGGTAAAGAGCAGAGCCAACCCCATGGCTACTAGCATGCTGATGGAAAGGTCCTGCAAGTCCTTTCCCTGCCCCACGAAGTTATAGGTCACGCCCGCAGGAAGCTGTTCCTTCTCCAGAATGGCCTTCGCCTGGTTGATGATATTCCCCAGGGCTCCGCCCCTGCCCAACTGGCCGCTGATCTCGATATAGCGCTGGCGGTTCAGGCGATTAATCTTCGACGGCCCCTCGGTGGTAACCGGTTGTGCAATATCGGACAACCGCACCATACGCTGGTTCGTATTGGGCACATAGACGTTATAAAAATCTTTTTGTAAGTTGCGTTGGTCGTCCTGCATCCGAACGCGGATGTCGTATTCCAGCCCGTTCTCACGGAACTTGGCAGGCACCGTGCCCTCGATCTGGGTACGCAGTTCATTGCCTGCGTCGCTGCCCAAAACGCCTAGTTCCTTCATGCGGTCGGGGTTCATTTCTGTCTGAAACTCGGCCTTGCCGCCGTCATAGTTGGTGGAAACGTCCTCCACACCCGGGATCTGGGCGATCTCGGGCTTGATCTTGTCCACTAGGGGCTGCAGGGTCTTATAGTCGGGACCGATAATATCCAGGTTGAAAGGGGCTTGGGCACCCAGGGCATCCCGATCACCCACCTGCGGTTGTAGTAGTTCCTTATAAGGTTCTAACTGCTTACGGATATCCACCTTGAGGTCCGCAGCGGTCAACTTACGTTGGTGATAGTTGACCAGGCGGGCGTAGATGATAGCCACGTTCTCGTTGCCCTGGGTATCGCCGACTACCTCATCGGTGACCTCGATCTCTTTATGGGAACGGACGATGTCCGAGACCTTCTTGGCCCAATCCCGGGTTGTGTCCAGGGCCATGCTCGGGGGCCCCTTCAAGGTGACTTGGAATTCGGGGTTGTCCGAATTGGGGATGAAAGTAAAGGGAATGAATTTGCCCAGGAACAAGCTGCCTAGGAATATGACAAGAGCCGTCAGCACGACTGTCAAACGATGCCGAATGCTCCAAACGATAAGCTTCTCATACCATTTTTCCAGCTTTGTTTGCAGGTCGTCGAACCATTGAAAAAACGCTAACTTCTTCTCCGGCTTGCCCTTCTTGGCCGCCCAATAGGCGGATAGCATGGGGCCCATGGTAAGGGCCTCGAAGAGTGAAATGATCATGGCGAAACAAACCGTCATGCCGAACTGCTTGAAGAACTGGCCCACCGTGCCCTTGAGGAAAGCGATGGGCAGAAACACCGCCAGGATGACACCGGTGGTGGCAACCACCGCCAGGGCTACTTCCATGGTGCCATTCAAGGCCGCTTGCTTGGGTTTTTCGCCTTCTTCCATATGGCGCCAGATGTTTTCGCGTACCACGATGGCATCATCGATGAGGAGCCCTACTGCTAGAGACAGGGCCAGGATGGTCATAAAGTTCAGGGTGAAACCCATCCAGCTCATCAGCACGAAGGCACCCAAGAGGGAGGTTGGCAAGGCGGTGATCGTGATGAGCGTCGAACGGAAACTACCCAGGAACAGCATGACCACCAGCACCGTAAGAATGATACCAATGACAATGGTTTGTTTGACGTCATCCAGGTTCAGGCGGATACCCCAAGCGTCATCCCGCACCACTGAAAGTTGGCCGCCGCCCGGGTGGTTCTTGAGGAGAACATTGATGGAATCGATGGAATTCTTGACCGCGTCCACCACTGCCACGGTGTTGGCTTTGGTCTGTTTATGCACCTGCAGAAATAGCGCAGGTTCTCCGTTGAAGGAACTGTAGTTCTGCGGGTCCTCAGTGGTGTCGACCACCTTGCCGATCTTGTCGACGGTGATGGGCACATCGGAGCCAAGGAAGTTAACCACCGTGTGCCTCAAGCGGTCCAGGTCGTTGTATTCGCCTACCGAGCGGAACAAGGTGTTATTGCCGTTGGTCTCGAACTTGCCCACCGGGATGTTCTCGCCGTTGAGTCCGATATTGCTGGCCACCGAAGTTGCGCTGATGCGGTATGCGTTCAGCTTAGCCCGATCCAACTCCACACGGATCTCGCGTTTGGCGCTGCCAAAGATATCAACCACACCGACCCCTTCGAGCTGGGCCAACTGGGGCTTGATGAACTGGTCCGCCAGGTCATAGGCCTGGGGCGAGGTGAGGCTGGACTTGAGCGCTAGGATCATGACAGGCTGGTCCGAAGGGTCCAGCCGCTGTATGACAGGCTCTTCCACATCTTTAGGCAGTTTGGGGCGCACCAGCGACAAACGGTCGCGCACCCGTTGTTCGGCCTCTTTACTATCTGTTTCCAGGGTGAACTGGATGGTCACCACCGAAAAGCCTTCTTGATTGATTGAGGTGATCTGCTTCACGCCCTGGATGGTCGAGAACTGTTCTTCCATGGGTTTGGAGATCTGGGTCTCGATTTCCTCCGGGGCCGCGCCCTTATAGTTGGTGGTTACCGAGACCACAGGGAAACTCACGTCCGGAAAAAGATCCACCCCCAGCGACCGATAAGCCATCACGCCCATGATGACAATGAGGATGGCTACGCAGGTGATGAAAGCGGGCCTTTCAATGGCGAGTTTAGGCAAATTCATTAGTTGGCTCCTGTGGAAGAAGTATCGACATTGGACGGATGAATATTGGTGGATAACCACCATTCGGCTTGGGCCAAGACGGACAACTTTTCCGAAATAATGGCCAGCCGGCTGAGCTGGGCGGCGTTGTAATCATTCTCAAACGAGAGCAGTTGAAATTCGGTGGTCCGGCCGTACTCCAGGCGTTTTCTTTCCTGATCGGCTTTGGTTTGCTGGATGGACTCGATCTCGGTAGACATGGCAAGGCGCTTGTCCACATCCTGCAGATGGTTTTCCAGGTCTGTCCATTCCTGGCTCACTTCCAGTTGCTTGTCCTGCAAACTCAACACCGAGCTTTCGTAATTTTTCTTATAACCTTCGGCCACGGTGGATGAGGTAAAAACGTCGAGCGGCAAATTAAACTGGGCTCCCAAGGTCCAAGTGGGGTAATCGGTGCCCCAGGCGATGGAGTTGGCCACCCCGTAATTGGGGTCCAAACCGTTCCCCCGCCAGGAAGCGTTGAGGGTGATGTCCGGATAGATATTTTGATAGGCCTGGTCATAAGCGGCTTTTTGCTGTTGGGTAGCATCTTCGGCGGCTTTTAAATCCAGCCGTTCGGGCAGCAGGGAGGGGATTTCAACTTTTTCCTGGGCCAAAGACGTTTCCAATACTTCCAAATCTTCCGGTACGGAAGCGTCTTTGGTGTTTCGATAGCGGTTGAACTGCAGGCGGGCGGAGCGTTCGGACTCCGTGGCGCTTTGTAAATCCAGTTCAGCCACCCGGACGGAGGCTTCCGCCTGCAAAGCGTCCGGCGCTTCGGCCAAATTGCGCTCGACGCGCCTTTTAGTCCAAGTCCAGATGTCGGTGCTTCTATCCAAAGTATTCTGGCGGATTTTGACCTGGGCACGGACCAGCGCTAAATTCCAATAAGCCAGCTTGGCGTTGTAGAGAAGCTGTTCCCGCTGGTAAGCCGAGTTTTTTTCAGCGGACTCCAGTTGATATTGCACCTCATGAACGCCCGCGGCGGTTTGGGCCCCGCCGAAATTTTTAAAGAGGGGAACCGAGAGAGAAATGACCGGCGCGATTTGATAGTAAGAAGTCGGGATAACACTGGGACTCAAGCCAAAACCCGAAATGAAAGACGATTCTACCGAGGACAATGGGGAATTGGTGTTGGTAAAAGCGTATCCCACTGAAACCGTAGGGCCAAAAGGCAGCTCATCCGTAATGGAAACTCCCGCCGTGTCGGTTTGTGTGTGCGGTCCGATAAAGGGATTGGTTTGCTGTTCCTGATCGTCGAAATGGTTATAGCTGGCCACCAGGACGGGCGAATAAGTGAGATCCTGCTGATGGGATTGTTTTTCCAATCCTACGACGGCGGCTTGGGCGGACTTATAGTCGGATCCCTGGGATTCGACCTGTTTCAAATAATCACTCAACGTTAGCGACTGGGCGAAAGCGATGCTTCCCGCCAGATAAATTCCCAAACCGAATCCCAGAATCCTTTTCATATCACACCCCATAAATTGAACAGCCTATTATTTTTTTATCGTCCATACTTATAAACCAAAAGCGGTTCCGTTGCTTTTCAGCCTTGTATCGCTTTGTAACAAAATGTTGCGGTTAGTCTCTTCGTTTCTTCTTTTCGGCCCAGACTTTCCAGTCCGAAGCGGTCCAATCTTTCCAATCGACATCGTCTAGATCGTCCCAGTCCCGACACCAGGATTTCCAACCTTCGGGTCCCCACCAGGTGGGACTGGTACCACCCACTTGGCGGGGAATGACCAGACCAAAAAAAGCCGATGTCAGAGCCACCAGGCCGCCTAAAACAAGGCCGGATAACACGAAAACGACTACCAGCGTGGCGCCCAATGGCTGGCCATAGGCCAAAACGATCCAGGGAAAACCCAAGGCTAAAACCACTCCGCCGATAATTCCCGTCACCGCGATTTCGCTGCCCTGCCCAAATACCACATTGGCTTGCACTTTTTCTTTCAATTCTTCACTCATTTCATGCCTCCCCTTAGCGGACCTTCAATATTTTTCGCAGCGTGCTTAACGCGTACCTGGTCCGGCTGGATGCCGTATTCAAAGAAATTTGAAGCGTTGTTCCGATTTCCTTGAACGACAGATCCATTTGATATCTCAGCCGAAGAACCTGGCGTTGTTCCTCCGGAAGCCGATTGAGAGCCCTTTCCAATTGAGGGAGATGGTTTGCCATCGCCTCGTCAACTGATTCCGAACTCTGAACCGCTTCCGGTTCGGGGACATCTTCCAAGGGAAGATGAACTTTGCGTCTTGTCCGCCGCTTGATCGAGTTCAACCAAATTGACCGGGCCACATAAGCGCCCGGGTTCACGACTTCTAGGGAATTTCTTTTTTCCCAGAGCCCCGCCAAGGTTTCCTGCACCACATCCTCGGCTTCCTCCCGATTCTCCAAAACTCTCACCGCCAGCCTCATCCATAAAGGACGATTGACTTCGATGAACGTCTGAAAAACCTCCTCTTTTAGAAAATCGTTCATGACCTGGTTTCAAACCTCGCTCGCCTGATAGATCCGGTCCCGGTCTTTTTTGTCTGTACTCCATTAATAATTCTAAAAATTAAACCGCTTGAAACGCCAGGGTGTAAGTTTTTACCAATTGGCGCACAAAGGCTTCCTCGCCGCCGATAAAGCCCGAAGGGTCTCCCACCATTTTGACGTTCCAGTCGTAATGAACCAACGTGGACATGAATTGAAAAAAGATCAGCCGCATTTCCTTTTCAGTTTTCTTCTCTTGAATAAAAGGAGCTACCGCTTGGGCGCCCATGCCGACGTTTTCTTTTAGAAATTCCATATGGAATTTTCGCATTTCATGATTCTTCATTGTCTCCGAAATCATGATCTTCATGAGTTCCAGGCGCTCCGGTTGATCCATCTCTTTTAAGTGACTACGGGCAATTTGGTCCAAACACGTTTCCAGATTTTGGGCACGAGAGCCCTGGGTTGTCACTTCAATACCTTTATGGTGGCAGTCGAGAATTTCTTTTAGGATGGCGTCTTTACTTTTGAAATAGTGGTAAAGGGTCGCTTTGGTGACTTTGCAAGCCTTCGCTACCTGGGACATGCTGGTCTCTTTGATTCCCTGCGCCGCGAAAAGATGGCGGGCATGGGCTAAAAGACGGGTTCTTTGATCAGCGTGTTTTTGGGGATTGAATTGATTGGTCATAGGCGCATCAAACTACCGACCGGTCGGTTAATTGTCAATGCTTCGAGCGATTAAATATTTTTCTCTAAAAGCCCTTATTTTAAAGGCTTCTTAAAGCATTTTCCCATGATTGCAACTTTTTAAACCGGCCCGCCGTCCAATATGCGAGGTAGGACAGAGTTGATTTTTTGATCCGCCCAAATTAAAAGGAGAATTATCATGAAAAAGTTATTCGCGATGGCTTTAGTCGCTTTGTTTGTTGCTTCTACTTCCAGCTTGGTTTTGGCGCAAAGCACCACGTCGGCTCCGGCTGCCGCTGCTCCTGCCGCTGCTCCGATGAAGGCTAAAAAGAAGAGCCACAAGAAAAAGAAAAAGGCTGCTATGGCTGCCACCACTCCTACCGCCAAGTAATTTGACGGTTTGAGTCAGGTTCGAAAAAACCTAGTGAATCAGGCGGTCCGGCCTTCAAGGCCGGGCCGCTTTTTTTATTTCTACTCATTTTTCTCACTCACAGCCGGTAAAGCCCCTTTCACGTCAACCCGCTTGTTCCTTTAACACTAAATTTATTTAAAAAATTTTGCCCGCTTAAACCTCCCTATTCGCGGAGAATGGGCTGCAACTTTTTTATCCGGCCTCGCGTCCTATAAGTGTAGTTCGAAACAAAATTTAAGGGAGGATGTCATGAAAAAGTTAATCGCACTCAGCGCCGCTTTATTTCTCTTCGCCTCAACTTCGGGATTGGTCTTCGCTCAGGGTTCCGCCTCCGCGACTCCGACCGTGAAAAAGGTGATGAAGAAAAAGACTCACAAAAAAGTGAAAAAGACGGCCGCGCCGATTTCTTCGCCGGTCAGTAAGTAACTTTTCAAGAACCGGTCTTAGGCCGGTTCTTTCTCGTGGCCCGAAGATGATTCGGGCCGCTTTTTATTTTGGAACGTCTAAATTTCGAGGTGTTTGGTTTTAAACAAGCTGTTAAATAAAAAAGGAGACTCGAAATGAAAAAGTTAATGGCAGCTTTATTGTCGCTGTTGTTTATGGCCGTCGCCGGATTCTCGCTGGCTCAAAATACCACGCCTACGGCGGGCGCTTCGGTTGCCGCGCCTCAGGGTAAATCTGAGATCCGCGGGCGGTTTAAGTTGCAAAAAGAACGAATCCAGCAGGGTTTAAAGTCCGGCGTGCTCTCGAAGGACCAAGCGGCCGGGTTAATGGAAAAATTAAAATCCATCACGGATCAAGCGAAAGCTTTTTTTCTTCAAAACGGCAAAAAGTCGTTGACGGTCGATCAAAAGACCCAAATCAATCAGCTGTTGGACGAAAACTCCAAAGTTATTTACCAGGCCAAACACCCGGGTCAATCCGCTTCCAGCGACACAACCGCCTCCGCGCCGGATGACGTTAACGAAAAAAACTAGTTCGTTTCTTCGTGATTCTTTAAATTCATTTGTACCAGGGGAAGGCTGTTTATCAGTCTTCCCTTTTTTATTAATAAAAGGCGGGGGCTATCATATTGATTTGGAGGTCCCCTTTCCGGGGCCCATATAACATATGAAAAGCGCAAACCAAAAAACATATTTCAAGTGGCTTGTTCCAATCCATGACGGTCGACAAGATACTGAAAAGTATTTTTCAGTATCTTGTTAAAAATCTTTATAATTCTCAATAGTTTTAGCCCGGTTTGGCGTATTGACACCCTTGTTTCCGAGGGGTAAAACGTTGGCCCGTTGGTGAAATCAGCCGTAAGGATATGAAATGTTTCAAAACAGAATTCCTTTTTCCCAAAGACTTTGGGTTTTATTGTTTCTCATCGGATTTTCACCGGTTTTAAACGGGTGTTTTATCAAGTCCCTCGCGGTCAATTCCATGGCCGACGGACTGGCGGGTGAGGGTGATACCTTTTCTTCCGATGATGACCCCCAACTAATTAAAGACGCCGTTCCTTTCAGTCTAAAATTTATGGAAAGTATTCTGGCGGCTACGCCCCGCCACACAGCTCTTTTAACCACTTTGGCCCAAAGTTTTACCGAATATAGTTATGCCTTTGTGCAATGCGAGGCCGATTACATCGCCGATACGGACTACCCCAAGGCGCGTGAAATGCGGGTTCGGGCGAAAAAACTTTATCAACGGGCTCTGGGATACGGGTTGCGGGGACTGGATACCCGTCACGATCACTTCAGCCAAATGATCATGACCGATCCTAAAACCGCCGTGGCCAAAATGGACAAGGACGATGTGGATCTTCTTTATTGGACAGGTGTTTCCTGGCTGGCCGCGATTTCTGTCGGCAAGGACGATCCGGAGCTGGTTTCGGATGTTCCCCAGGCGGAAGCTCTCATTTATAAGGCGCTTGAAATTAATCCGGATTATGACAAGGGATCTTTGCAAGAATTTCTTATCACTTATGAAGCAGGCAAACCGGTTTTGATGGGCGGCTCGGTGAAAAAAGCCAAGGAACATTATGACCGGGCTTTAGAACTCAATAAGGGTTTGAGCGCTTCCACCTATGTGAATTACGCCGAAGCGATCGATGAAAAAGCGCAAAACCGCCAGGAGTTCGAGGATATGCTGAACAAGGCTCTCGACATTGACGTGGACCAGGATAAAAGCACACGGCTGGTCAATTTAATCATGCAAAAACGCGCCCACTGGCTGCTGTCGCGTGCCGACACTTTGTTCGTTCAGTAAATTATTCAAGGGAGAGACTATGTTGAATTTTTTTAAAAAAATCGGATTAGCGCTGGCGGTACTGATGACCATCGCGATGAACTCCGCCAAGGCCGATGATATTACCATTAAGCTGGGAACCCTTGCTCCGGAAGGTTCTTCCTGGGACCTGATCATGAGAGACATGGGCGAAGAGTGGAAAGCCGCCGGCGTCAAATTACAAATCTATCCCGGCGGAGTGCTGGGCGACGAACCGGATATCGTCAGCAAGATGCGCATCGGCCAAATCCAAGCGGGCGTCATGACGGTGGTGGGCTTAGCCCAAATCGACAAAGCGGTGCAGGCCCTGTCCATCCCCTTCTTATGCAAAGACGACGCGGAGAGCGATTATGTCCGCTCCAAACTGCAGCCCCTGCTGGAAAAACGTCTTTTAGCCAAGGGTTTTAAAGTTTTGAACTGGGGCGAGGCGGGCTGGGTTTACTTTTTCGGCAAAAAGCCCATCCTGACGCCGGACGACCTGAGAAAAATGAAATTTTTCGTCTGGGGCGACGATACAGACACAATGAACCTCTGGAAATCCGCCGGTTTTTCACCGGTGCCTTTATCCACCACGGATATTTTGCCGAATCTGCAAACAGGCCTGATTAACGCCTTTGATACCACGCCGCTGTCGGCCTTGTCTTTCCAATGGTTCGCTTTGGCGCCCAACATGACGAACATCAAATGGTGCCCGCTGATCGGGGCCACCATTGTGACGACCCAAGCCTGGGACGCCATTCCGGCCGCCGCCAAACCGACCCTTTTAAAAGCGGCCGCCGAAGCGGGAAAACGTTTCCGCACTGAAATCCGCGCGGGAAACAATAAAGCCATCGAGGTCATGAAAACCCACGGGCTGATTGTTCATGATGTGGATGACGCTACTTATCAGTTATGGGCCAAATTATTTCAGGATACCTATCCCCAAATATCCGGCACTATTGTTCCCTCGGATGTTTTTGACCTGGCGGTCAAGTATCGTGACGAATACCGCGCCAAACAGGCCGTGAAAGCTTCCGCCCAATAATGGTTTCACGCGAACAGCCGGTTAAAAAAGGCGGGGCGGTTCAGGAGGCGGTCGTTTCCGCCGCCTTGGCCGATCCGGTTGAAAGCGTTATGGTCCATCCCGGTGAGGCTCCCCCCAAGCCGGCTTTTTGGCATCCGGGCGAGAACCTTCTTTTAACCTTTTTCTTCTCTGTCATGATGGTCTTGCCGCTTTTGGATATCATCGGGCGAAAAATCCACGGCTTTATCAGCGTCGTCCCTGTTTCCCTTATTCCGGGTTCCCTGGCCCTGGTTCAGCACGCTACTCTGGCCATCATGATGTTCGGCGGGGCCATCGCGGCACGGGAAGGAAAGCTGCTCCAACTGGCGACCACCGCCAGCATGATCCCCGACCGTTTTAAAACTCCCGTCCGTGTTTTAACCACCGCCCTGGGCGCGGCCATCACAGCTTATCTGGTCAAGGCCAGTTACCAATATTCGATGATCGAATATGGGGTCGGTACTGTCATCGCCATTGGTATTTCAAAATGGTTTATTCTTTTCTTTTTGCCTTTGGGTTTCGGCATGATTCTGGCCCGCATGATCTGGCGAGTTTCGGACAAATACAGTCTGAGACTGCTGACCCTGGCCATCGCGATCGGCCTAGCGTCGCTGGGGCCGCTCATTCAAAACCCTCCGGAAACTTTCATCTATGCCTGTTTTGCCCTGCTGATGGTGGCGGTGGTTCTGGGCATGCCTGTGTTTTTGGTTTTGGGCGGGGCGGCCCTGATTTTTTTATGGAACTCTCCGACCCCGATCGATTCGATCCCGGCGGAAACTTACCGCATGGTGGTTTCGCCGACCATCCCCACAATTCCACTCTTTACCTTAACCGGGTATTTACTGGCTGAGGGCGGGGCGTCCCAGCGGCTTCTGCGGGTGTTTCAGGCTTTCTTTGGTTCCATGCGGGGCGGTCCGGCTATTGTAACCGCTCTGGTCTGCGCTTTTTTCACCTGCTTTACCGGTGGGTCGGGCGTGACTATTTTGGCTTTGGGCGGGTTATTGATGCCCATCCTGATCGCCGAAAAATATAAAGAACGGGATGCTTTGGGTCTTTTAACTTCCGCCGGATCGTTGGGGATGCTTTTTCCGCCCAGTCTGCCGGTTATTTTGTACGGGGTGGTGTCTCATACGCCGATTGACCAGTTGTTCCTGGGCGGGATTGTTCCGGGAATGCTACTCCTGATTATTACGGCCTGGTGGGGCGTAGTGAAGGGGTCCAAAGATCAGGCATCCAAACATCCGTTCCATAAGGAAGAAGCCCTATCCTCGGCCTGGGCCGCCAAATGGGAACTTCTGCTGCCCTTCGTGGTTTTCTTTTTTCTCTTTGTTATCAAGGTCACGCTGGTGGAATCCGCGGCGCTTACCGCGCTTTATGCTTTCGTGGTGGAAGTGATTATTTACCGTGAGCTCAAAATTAAAAACGTGCCGAGAGTCATTACGGAATGCGGCATCCTGGTGGGCGGTGTTCTTCTTATTTTAGGCGTGTCGCTGGGCTTTACCAACGACATGGTGGACGCCCAGATTCCGGCCCAGCTGGCCGCGTGGGTGCATGACAATGTCCACCAACAATGGGTATTCCTGTTGATGGTCAACATCATGCTCATTGTGGTGGGAAGCCTGCTGGAAATATTCGCCGCCATTGTGGTGGTAGTGCCGCTGCTCATGCCCATGGCCAACGCTTTTGGGGTGGACCCGGTGCACATGGGGATTATCTTTTTAGCCAACATGGAACTGGGCTTCCTGGCGCCGCCCCTGGGGCTGAACCTTTTCTTGTCGTCCTACCGCTTTAAGAAACCCATGAGCGAGGTGTATCTGGCAGTGTTGCCCATGTATCTCATTTTGCACGCGATGGTCTTGGCTATTACCTACATCCCCTTCCTCACCATGGCTTTGCCGCAATGGCTTTGCCGATAAAGCTGTTTACGACGGGGAGGGGGATTGGACGATCAATTTAAATTAAGAAGGAAAAATTTAATGCCCCTTCGCGCCAGAAAAACAAACCTGGCCCCGCTCTTCTTCTCATTTTTCCTTGGGCTGGCCCTCCTGACTGTCGTTGGGCGGGCTTACGCAGATGACAATGAAATTCCCACTCCGCCCGACACGGAACCGGCCACCAAAAGCCCTGTGGGCGATTTGAACTTAGGACATTTGGAAGCCCAGGCTTTTGGGAACGGGGCAGTTAGCATTGGTGATAACCAAGGCGAGGTGCTCATGGTCCTCCCCATCGTTTTTACCGAGGGATGGAAAGACCATTACTTCAAATCGGGAGATGAAGAAGCCCGCTATGACGGTTACACCGAGATTACGGACAAGGAAAGGGTCGGAATCCAGTCCAGCATGGAAGTCCAGAAGACGGGAATCCATATCCATACAGTTATGACCGCTTTGAGTCCGGTTACGGTTATCGCCGTCCGGATATGGGTGGATTTTCCCTACGCCGAATGGTCGAACACCGACTACCAGTTTTCCAAAACCAAAGGTAAAATCCCGTTGGAAAAAACCTCCAACATCCTGATCGCGACAGGGAATTTGGACGGCCTTTCCCTTGGGCCCGCGTCACTCCATGGCGAGCTCAAGGCCCGGTTCACCGGATCGGGGCTCACCGCGATCCTCCAGGACAACCGGCAATGGCAATGGGGCAGCAACCTTTCGGTGATCCTGAGCCACGGCGAATCCGGGGATAAGCCCTGGATTTGGAAAGCGGGAGAAGTTAAGGATTTTGATTTCACATTGAGTTTCAACCGCGATTTCGCCATCCTTCCCACCGAACGCCCGAAGGCTTCCCAGGAATTGACAGGTTATTGGTATGGGAGGGTCGATGGGCTGGACAGTCGCGAACGGATCTGTCTGGGGATCGAAAAGCTAAAAGGGAAATACCTGGCCTATTTCCACGACCTTGACCAGTTTGGGAACGGTATGAACGATTGGTTCAAAAATGTCACACTGAAGGGGCGGACTTTATCACTGGAGAATGGCCCTGTCCAGGCGAGCGTGACACTGAATGAGGCTGGCGATTCCTTGACTGGCCTGGGTCAATGGAATGGGGCCAGCCACCTCATCGATTTTAAAAGAGGCTTGGATTACCTCCTTCCACGAGTGGATAGGGATGGCAGGGCAGTCACGCAGTACAGCTACCAGCTTCCCCAAATCCTGGCCGACGGCTGGCCGGTGGGGAACATGCGGGAAAGCTCCTTGGACCCCCAGGTTGTGGCTAGGGGCATCGATAAGATCATGAACCAGCGTTTTCCAAACATCGAGGGGTTGACGGTTGTCAAAAATGGAAAATTGATCCTAGACGAGTATTTCATGGGTGAAGAGCCCGGGGACCCCCACACCCTGTTATCCGCCACCAAGTCCGTTCTTTCCATCCTTTTCGGGATCGCCCAGGACCATGGCTGGGTGAACTTAAATGCCAAGCTCTTCAACTATTTTCCCGAATACCGGGCCAAGGACTGGACGGACCAAAAAGACAAGATACTCCTCAAGCACCTCCTGAGCATGACTTCCGGGATCGGCGACGATTGGGTGCCTGGACAGAACCCCGATCAGGGGTGGTTGGGCGCATCCGATTGGCTGGACTTTGTTCTCTCGCTCCCGATGAAATACCGCCCTGGGGAGCATTGGGGCTACTGCACCTGCTGCATGGAACCACTGGGCGCCGTCATTGCCCGCAAAAGTGGCATGTCCATACCGGAATTTTCCCAGAAATACCTTTTTGATCCCCTTGGTATCCAAGAACACAGTTGGGGAAAGAGCGGCCCGCACCAGGTAACCGAGGTTGGCGGAAGTCTTTGTTTGAAGCCGCGCGACATGGCCAAGCTGGGCCAGTTATATTTACAGGAAGGGAAATGGAACGGCCAACAGGTGATTTCGGAAAAATGGGTGGAAGATTCCACCAAGCCCCAGGCCACCACCCCAGGTGGCTGGAAATACGGCTACCTCTGGTGGCTGGAAGAGATGCCCTTCCAGGGCGAGAAAACCAGGGTCTTTTACGCCTCCGGTATGGGGGGACAATTTATATTCGTGGTCCCAAAATTGGATTTGGTTTGCGCCATAACAGCCGGGAACTATTCAAGTAAGGGATTTGAGGGAAATCCCTCCTTGGATTTTTTCGAGACCTATATCCTGGGGGCGTGTAGGTGACGAGCCGGGTTCCCTTCCAAAAGGAACCAGGGGTTGTCCAGGCCAGGGAGCTGTTATGGACAGGGAATTAATATAATTTTGATAACAGGGTGTAAAAATAATCATTATCAAAATAGTAAAAGCGTAATAAAGAACCCCATCTAGTCCACTAACATTTTTTCTGTCCCGGTGCTTGTTATAATGCCTGCCATGTCATCCCTCATTCCCAAACACTCAGGCCTCTATACCGACTTTTACGAACTCACCATGGCGCAGGGTTATGTTTTAACAGGCCGGGCGGATAAACCCGCCATTTTTGATTATTTCTTCCGGGAAAACCCCTTCAAAGGCGGTTACGTGATTTTCGCGGGGCTGGCGGACCTTTTGGAAGCGCTGGAAGAGTTGAAGTTTGAAAAAGAGGATTTGGAGTATTTAAGGGAGCAGGGTTTTCAAAAGCCTTTCCTCGACTATCTTCAAAATTTTCGGTTCAAAGGCAAGATTTACTCAGTTCGGGAAGGGGAAGTGGTCTTTCCCTTGGAGCCTATCCTGCGGGTGGAAGGCACCTTCCTCGAAACCCAGCTCATCGAAACCCTGCTCCTTAACTTCATCAATTTTGAGTCCCTGATTGCCACCAAAGCTTCCCGGATGGTCGCGGCGGCTCATAGCCGCCGGGTGATTGATTTTGGGTTTCGAAGGGCTCAGGGATTGGGTGGCATTCAGGCCTCCCGGGCGGCGGCTATCGGGGGTGTCAGCGGAACCTCAAATGTTTTGGCTTCGTATCTTTATAACTTGGCCCCTTCGGGCACTCAGGCTCATTCCTGGATTCAAAGTTTCTCCGACGAACTGACGGCTTTCCGGGAATTTACCAAAATCTATCCGGACCGCTCCATTTTGCTGGTGGATACCTACAACACTTTGGAAAGTGGAATTCCCAACGCCATTATCGTAGCGAAAGAACTGGAAGAAGCAGGCCACCGGTTGGTGGGAATCCGGCTGGACTCGGGCGACTTAGCCTATTTAAGCAAAAGGGCTCGTACTATGCTGGACCTGGCGGACCTTCATTATGTGAAGATTGTGGCTTCCAACCAATTGGATGAAAATATTATTAAAAGTCTTCACGATCAGGGCGCGCCGATCAATGTATTCGGAGTGGGAACGAGTCTTTTAACGGGCCAGGACACTCCGGCTCTCGATGGGGTTTATAAATTGAGCTATTACGATGGCAAACCCCGCTTGAAAATCTCGGAGAACATCACAAAGGCGTCCCTGCCCGGAATCAAAAAAATAGTCCGCTATACAGACCCGGATGGTTTCTTTTACGGAGACGGCATTCTTTTAGAGGACGAAAAGGCCACCGAATATATATATCACCCGCTCTTTCCCGACCAAAAGAGCCGAGTGGCCCACTGCTATCCCGAGAACATTTTATATAAGGTGATGGAAGAGGGAAAAACGCTGACACACTTAACGGTGAAAGAAGCGGCGGCCTACGCGAAGGAACGGCTGGCGAAGTTATCGCCCGAACGCAAGCGGTTTGAAAATCCGCACACTTACAAAGTGGGGACCAGCCAGAAATTGATGAACCTTCGGACTAAATTAATGACTGAATACCAACCCTGAGAGCTTAGTCCAATAAAAAAAGGCTTCGGAAAAATCCGAAGCCTTTCAAACGAACTCAACGATAACAATTTTATTTCGCGTCACTAATTACAAAATAATTCACGCCGCCCTTGCTGACGACATTGCCGGTGACGGTAACATCGGTATCGCATTTCTTCACGAACTGTTTGCGGGCCGATTTGTAACCGCTGGTCACGGGAATATAAAGATTTTCACCATTCTTCAAAGCCAACTCGCCGCCGCCGGTAACGCACTTGTTGCCACAGGCTTGATGATCCGGGCCATAAGCGCCCTTGCTGATATAGCAGGCCACATCCACAACGGTAAAATTCATGGCTTTAGCAGCTGGCGCGGTTGAAGCGGCGTCATCAGCGAAAGCCATCTGAGTCATCGCCAAAAACAGGGCGGCGATCGCCATTGCGAAAAATTTCTTCATCGTCTTTCCTCCTAAATATTTTTAACTACGGTAGCTATGAGTTTAAGCATAAGCGGGTCCCGGATGAAAGGCCTTTTTTTTAATATGTGATTTAAGGCCTAAAGCTAATCAGAGGAGGGTTTTGAAACCCAATCGTCGTCGTAAGGCCATTGCCAGAGCGAATCGCCCTCAAAACCCTTTTTTTTGGCGAGGTTTTTGACTTCGGCTTTGAAGGATTGGACCACTCGCAATACATCCTCATCAATCCGTTGAAAGTCCAGCAATAGCTCCACCCGATCAGGGTGAATGGCGAAACCTATCATTTTGAGACCGGGGAAACGGGTAGGGAGTTTGCGAAGTCCGTGTTCGGCTATAGTTTTGAGTTCGCCCTCTAGAAGAGGCTTCCGCTCGGCGATATAAATTACGACATGATGAAGAGAATCAGAATAAACCGTCATTAGCGGAGGCCTGCCTGTAGGTAGTAGGAATTATCGAATAATTCCAGGGTCGGGAAGTCTTTACGAATCACGTTGGTTTCTTTCAGAAATTGTTTAATCCCGTCCATGGCTTCACCATCTTTAGGCGTAATCCCCATGGACCAATCAAAGCCTTCTAAACTTTGTTTCAAAACATCGGGCGGAAATTGACTGTTAGCGGTTAACAGTTTGAGGGCTTCCTGGGGATGTCTTTTTAAATAATTGTTCGCCTGCTTGGTGGCTTTTAAAAAGCACTGGACCAGCTTGGGGTTTTGTTTTCCAAATTCGTTTCGGACCATATAAACACCAATGCCGCCTGAAAAATGCCCTGAGTCCACTAAAACCTTCGCCTTTCCCGCCATTTCCAACTGGGTGCGATAAGGCATCCAAAGCACAATGGCGTCCACGTTGCCGCTTTCCAAGGCTGGCCCCTGGTCCGGCCCGGGCAGGTTGACCAGTTGAACATCCGCAAGAGTCAGGCCTTTCTGAGCCAGAACCTGGGTTAAAAAATAATGAACGCTGGAACCCACCTGGACCGCGACTTTCTTGCCTTTCAAATCCTCAATCGTGTGAATGGAAGAATTCGGTGAAACCAGAACGGCGTTGGTCGCGGGATTAAATGCGGACTTGGCGATGATTTTGACATCAATTCCGTTGGCCCTGGCGATAACAGGAGGGATATTGCCCACGTTGAGTAAATCCACATGGTCGCCTGCGGCGGCTTCCACTGCTAAAGGGCCGGAGAGAAAAAGATCGTACTCAACTTTAGCGCCTTCCTTGGCGAAGGCCTGGTCATAAAAACCTTTGGCCTTGCCCAGGATGATGGCGGAGCTGGTGGGTTGGTAGGCGATTCGGACCACAACCGGTTCCCGGGCGTAGGAGAATGGGGTGAACCCCAACAGAAGGATAACTCTTAAAATTATTTTCATGATCACAAACGTCCCCCTGTTTTTTTCTTTGAAAAGAATTCGTCGTAAATTTCCTTTCGGATTTTTGAGAATTTAAGACTATTGCGGTCCCGGGGCCGGGCCAAGGGAACGGATAAGTTTTTCTTAAAAGTCCCGGGGCGGTTGGACATCACTAAAACCCTGTCGCCCAGAAAAACCGCCTCGTCAATGTCATGGGTTACCAGGATGACCGTGATTTTTTCCTTCTGCCAAATTTTTAAAATTTCCTGCTGCATCTGAATGCGGGTTAGGGCGTCCAACGCGCCGAAGGGTTCATCCAGCAGCAGCATCTGGGGATGGCTGACCAGGGCGCGTGCAATGGCGGTTCGCTGCTGCATGCCGCCCGAAAGCTGATGGGGATAGGCTTTTTCAAACCCCGAAAGACCAACCAAATTGACGTGGGTTTGAACCAGTTTTCGTGTTTCTGTTTCCATCAAATCTTTACTACATCCAAAAGCAATATTTTCTGCGACAGTGAACCAGGGATAAAGACGGGCTTCCTGAAACACCATTCCCCGATCCAACCCCGGTTTTTGAATGAGGGTGTCACCGAAAAGAATTTGTCCATTCGTCGATTGCTCCAATCCACCGATCAGCCGAAGCAAGGTACTTTTGCCGCAGCCGCTGGTGCCCACGATGCTGATGAATTCACCAGGTTGGACGGTTAAATCCACATCCGTCAAAACGGGCAATTCGCCATTGGGAAGATTGTAGTACTTGGCTAAGTTTTTGATTTGTAGAATCATGGGTTTGGTCACGATTCACCTGCCCAGGCATTATTCCATTTCAATAACCGGCGTTGAAGTTGAAGCAGGAGAAAATCAATCAGGAGACCGGTTAAGCCGATGGCGGCGACGCCCACCAGCATGACGTCTGGCTGGGAAACTTCTCGGGCATACATAATCATAAAGCCGATACCGGAGGAAGCCGCGATGAGCTCCGCCCCTACCACGCTGGCCCAGGCGATGCCCATACCCACCCTTAAGCCCGTGAAAATGGAGGGAAAAGCCGAGGGAATAATGACTTTAGTGAAAAGGGTTACCCGGTCTTTTTCCAGAATCCGGGCCACTTCCAGGTATTTAGGGTCCGTACTACGGACGCCCTGAATAGCGCTTAAAAGTACTGGCCAAAAACTACCGACCGCGATGACGGTGATTTTGGACGATTCCCCAATGCCCATCCACAGAATGAGGGCCGGTATCCAGGCGATGGTGGGGATGGGGCGTAGAAGACCCGTAATGAGTGTTAAAGCTTGCTCCATGGGTTTGGAAAGACCCATCGCAAAACCTACGACTAATCCTAACCCGGCCCCGATGGTGAAACCTTCCAGCACCCGCAGAAGACTGATTTCAAGATTTTGAATCAGCTCGCCCGATTTCAGTAAATCCAAAAGGGTTTGAGCGATGACCAGTGGTGAGGGAAGAATAGAAGATTTGAGCCAATCCAGATTGCTGGCGAATTGCCAGACCGTAATGAGAAGAATGGGAAAAATAAAAGGAAGAAGATAGAAAGAAAAAGGGTGTTTGGGGTTGGGGGGAGGGGTCGAAGTCATGACGTATTTTTGTGCGCTTCGCTTGTCAGGTCAAGGACCGTCTTTATTTTGCCAGGTTAAATCAGAAAATTACTTTGAAGAAGCCAATCGGTCCGCCAAATAGCTCGAACGGGTAAGGGGACTGGCTTGCACGTTAAGACCGATTTCTTTTCCATACTCGGTCCATTGGGCATAGCGTTCTAGGGGGACATATTCGGTGACTTCCAACGTCGATCCGGGTGGTTTGAGATACTGGCCGATGGTAAAGAACCGCACTCCCGCGTTAACAGCGTCGAGTAAGACTTCTTTTACTTCCGATTCGGTTTCGCCAAAACCCACCATGAGCCCTGCTTTGAGCATGACTTTAGAAGAATCCGTGTGAGATTTGAACCATCGGAAAAGATTCAGTGACCGGTCATATTTGGCTCCAGGACGGATGGGACCGTAAAGCCGGGGAATGGTTTGAAGATCGTGGGCAATGACATCCGGCGGGTTTTGCAGCAAAACTTGATAAGAAGATTCTTTTCCCTCAAAGTCCGGCACCAGGATTTCAATTTTTAATTCGGGGTTAAAGTTCCGCAAGGCCGAGACGATTTTCACGAACTGGAGTGCGCCGCCGTCCGCTAATTCATCCCGATTCGGGGAGGTCATTACCAGATAACGCACGGCCAAAGCCCTGGCGATATCGACCACTTTTTGTGGTTCAGTTTCGTCCAGCGGCTGGGGACGTCCCGTGGTGACCGCGCAAAAGGGACAGCCGCGTGTACAGATAGAACCCATCACCATGATCGAAATGGTTCCATGTTGGGGCAGACACTCGCCCCGGTTAGGGCATTTGGCTTCCTCGCAAATGGTGTGAATGCCGTTCATCGGAAGCTTGGCGATAGCCTCGCGAAAGGGATATTTGGGGTTGGGGTTGATAAGAAATGAAGGGATCGGTTGATGGGAGATAGGAATGTTTGCCATGAGGGCCTAGGATAAAGACTAATTCAAAAAAATAAACCTCAAAATAAAAAAGCCGGCCCGAAGGACCGGCTTAAAAAGTTAAGGATAAACCAGAAATCTTATTTTTTAAAAGTTCCAGCCATAAACAAGCAAGCTCCCATTAAAGCCGTATCTTTGAGTAAATTGATCATCGACATCATTTTCATCTGCGGATTGGATAACCCGGGGAAATGAACCGTGACGATAAACACCAGCAGCATGACTGCCAAACCAAAACAAGCGATGCGCCCTTTGTTCCCCGTAATGATGGCCAAAGCCGCCAAAACCATGGCCGCACCGGTGAAATAAATCCAAAAAACTCCGCCCGGAATATAAGCCGGTACCATCGGCGCCATTTGACCAGCGCTCATTAAATGATTGGCCCCGAAAAGCAAAAAGGGAATAGCGAAAATAATGCGACCGATGTGGCTCAAAAGTTTATCCATAAAAAGTCCTCCTTCATTTTTTAAATCACTATATTTATTTTAGCAGATGATGGGCTTATTCAATCCCGGCAGGGTAACGATTATGTTTAACCCAGTTGTTGTTAAAAGGAACTCTCGGTTGTTTATTGGCCGTCAGGCAGGGGAATCATCATCATTCCGTCATCAATAAACGGGATTTTTAATTCTTTTTTGGAACAAGACGCATTTTGGCATTGGAAAACCACTTTGTAGTTTGGGCGTCCACTGGAAACCTCACCCTTAATGATTTTTCGGGAAGTTTCCTTCATGTCTTTGCCACAGCCTAAACAGGTCGTCATGATGTTCCTTCCGGGAATGGATAGTTTTTTATTTCAATGGTTAAAAGAGAGATCGTTAAAAATTTTCAGCGACAACCTTGATACTGATGGTGGGTTCTTTCTTCTTTGACTTGTAGACTACCGTTTCCACATCTTCCAAAACAGAAAGAATGGCATTGCCCGTTCCAATCAAACTCAAATGAGCGGATTTCAAGGTTCCCGGGTAGCTGTGAAGCCCCGCGAAATGCTTAGAAGATTGATGGATGTAAGTATAACCCTGAGGGTCGTACCGGCAGGCGGACTCGATGACCGGTTTTTGGTCGTCTTTGTTGAGCGCGATGGTGAGCATGTCTTCTAGACTGTCTTCGTCCAGTTTTCGGTCCGGAATGTCGAAGAACACAGCGGACACACAGTAGTTCTTTTCATTCGCCAGTTTGAATTTTTCCGAAGCGGTTTGCACCGAATGGAAAAGTTTGTCCGGTTCTTCTTCCAAAGCGATTTCTTTACTGACAATTTCGTTGAGCATATGATTTTTTAACGGGTTACCCAAACGCTTGTTTGTTTTTTCGTGCATGATGCGCCCGTCTTTTTCGGGACTGCAGGTATAAAGCTCGTCGATCAGAGTTTTGGTATTGGGATTGTAAATGAGAATGCGATGCGACTCGGAAAGGATCCAGGAATACTTTAAAACCTCATCTTCACCAATCTCGCCCAAACCCGGATAAGGAATGAAATCCAGAATAATGAAGTTATTCGCTAAAAGGGTTTCGGTGCCCAATTCCAGCAGGGCCATACAGCGTTTTTTGACATCCGAGGGAAATTCGACATTTTTATAAATCGAAAAAATACCTGTTCCCTTGGCGTATTTGGAATCATCGAGTGTTACGGTAGTCATTCGAAACCTTTTATTTTTAAAAGCGAACTTATTGTAAGAAAAAAACAAAGAAAATTACCAAAAATAATAAAAAAACTTCAGATTTATGAAAGCACGAAAAAAGTTTGGATTTATTTTTACAAAAGATCGAATGATTTTTTAAAGCAAATTTCTTGTGATAAACAAGAAAAAGGGTTAATAGAAAGTAAATTCAAGGTGTTTTAAGCCAGTTTTTCCTGTTGCTCCAATTCTTTCGCCACTTCTTCCATCAATGGTTCGATCATTTTTAAACTAAAGTCGAAGTGGATTCCGGCGGATTTGAAAATTTCCGGCAGTGTTTGACTGCCGCCCACCGCTAATCCCTGTTTATAAAGAAGAACGCCCTCAGTTTTATCTTTCTGGAAATTTTTCCACACCTGTAACGCGCCCAATTGGGCAATGCCGTACTCGATGTAATAAAAAGGATATTCGAAAATGTGTAATTGTCGGTGCCAAAGGCTGGAACGGACATCCTCGAATCCGGTCCAATCATCGATTCCGCCCAGGCGTTTTCTCAAGCCGATCCAGTAGTCGGACCGTTCCTGACGGGTGTGGTTGGGGTGGGTATAGATCCAATGCTGGAAAGCGTCAATCGTGGCGATCCAGGGTAGGAGCGTAATGACGTCTTCCAAATGCCGGATGATGGATCGGGCCGCGTCTTTGGGGTTGGGGTAAAAAACCGAAAGGTATGGATCGGCCATGAGTTCCATGCTCATGGAAGCCACCTCGCAAAATTCCATAGGGGCGTGACGATAAGGATAGAAGGAGATGTTTTTCCAGGCGAAACTGTGCATGGCGTGACCGGCTTCATGAAGAAGGGTTCTGACATCATGATCCATTCCCACGGAGTTGGCGAAAATAAAAGGGATACGGGCTTCTTCTAAATCGGTTTGGTAACCGCCCGGTGCTTTACCCTTGCGGGATTCCAGATCCAACAGACCTAGGTCTTTCATGTCTTTGAAGTTTTTGCCAAATTCGGGATCAACCTTCCCCAAAATAGACTCACAACCGGCAATCAGTTGATCTGTGTTTTCAAAGGGTTTAAGAGGCGAGAGCCCCAGTGGATCGACTGACATATCCCAGGGTTTCAGTATTGTAAGATTCATTTTTCGCATGCGTTTCTTTTGTAACTTATCCACGAGAGGTTTGATGGTTTTTTCCGCGCTTTCATGGAAAGCTTCGCAATCCTTGGCGCTGTAATCAAACCGTTCTTTGCGGCGGAAAATATAATCTCGATAATTGTCAAAACCCGCGTTCCTGGCGATTTGGATCCGCAGTTTCAACATCGCTTCGAATAGATCCTCGAATTTATCTTTTTCCTTTAAACGTCGTTCCGAGGTCAGGCGCCATGCGTCTTCCCGTTTTTTGCGGTCGGTGGATTCCAGATAGCGTCCCATCTGCTGAAGTGTCTGCTCTTTTCCTTCATATTGCACGGTGAGAGAGCCGCTGAGTTTTTGATATTGCTGGGATAATTTTTCAATTTCAGTTTCGAGAGGAATACTTTCTTCCCGGTAAAGGGCCAACTGATTTTCAACCGAGCGGTTAAAAAGAAAATAATCCTTTTCATTGAGAGAGGAACGATAAGGCGATTCCCAGTACTTTTTGAGGAGGCCGAAGAACAGAGGTTTGCCGGGCTCGGAGATTTTTTCAAGAAAGTCGAGATAATCCTTTTCGATTTGAGGGTCATCTGTTTTGCAGGTCATTCGAACGTAACGAATAGAACCTTCTTCGCCTAAAGCCTGCTCCAACTCGTTGAGGTCTTTCTGCCACTTTTCCAGATCGGATGGGGAATGAAGGGAACGGGTTTGAAGTTCTTTTAAAAGAGGTTCGACAATCGACCAATCTCCTAAGTTAGTTTGAGCCGAGAGGTAGTGTCGAGGATAGGGGTGGGGAATGGATTGCGCGGTTAAAAGAGGCATGAGAAATCTCCTGAAGGATTTGAAAAAGAAGTGCTTATTTTAGTCGCTGACTGATTAAATAACTGGGAAAAAAGGGTTGTCCCCCGAAGCGCGGCCGTTATAATCGGCCCATGACGATTTATTCTTACTCGCGCATTAACACCTATTTCACCTGCCCCGCCCAATTCCAATTCCGCTACATCGAACGCAGGCCTTCGCCCGTGGCAGAAGGAATCGAGTTGTTCTTGGGCTCCCGTTTTCACGAGACCATGGAATATCTATATGAGCAAATAAACCACAAAGTACCCACGGTGAACGAGCTGGTGAATTATTTTAACCAACACTGGGAAAAGCACTGGCAGCAATCACTTCAAAAACAAAAAGAGCGCAACTTTTCTAATACTTTGCGTATTGTTAAATCTGGACAAACCGTTGAGGACTATTTCCACAAAGGTCAGCTATTTGTGGAAAATTATTACCACCAATATCAGCCTTTTGACCAGGATAAGACCGAGGGCATTGAGATAAAAGTCGCTTTTAACTTGGACCCTAAAGGCGAGTTTAAGATGCAGGGCTTTATTGACCGCCTGGGTCGCGATGAGGACGGCACTCTGTGGATTCATGATTACAAAACCAGCGCCCGCAAAATGTCGGAGGAAGACGCCAGAGGCGAAGACCAATTGGCGCTTTATCAAGCCGGACTCATACAAAATCCCCGTTTTGGGCCGAAGGAAAAATACAAATTACTCTGGCATTTCGTGGCTTTCGAAAAAGATCAAGTTGTCGGCGAAAGAAATTCTAAAGAAATTGATTGGCTTAAGCAAAAGTACATCTCCAAAATAGAGACCATTGAAAAAGCGAAAAGCTATCCCACTAAAACTAGTATTCTTTGCAAATGGTGCGAGTTTTTAACGGTTTGTTCCGACGGGAAAGCCTGGGTGAAAAACAAAGATAAAGATTTTGAGGAAGAAGAAGCCGCGTCAAGCCCCGCCATGATGGCCGCTTCCGCATCCGTTCCTGCTGAAAATCTGACGGTGGTTGCCGAGGTAGTTCCCAGCGTGGCCGGAACCGCAGCGGTTTTTGGAACCGCGATTCTTTCAAATCGGAAAAGAGCCAAGACTGTTTCGGCCGATCAACTTCCGCTTTTTTAAATCGATTGAATTTTTGATTTTAGCTCAGGCAGTGGTTTTTCCATGCGATCCATCAAACGTTCAAAGAGTTGATCGAAATTTTCCGTCAAACGGTTCATTTCAAATGAACTCCCCGCGATTTTTTTTGCGTGTGGAAAAATCGCCAGGACTCTTCCGCGAAATCCAATAGGTCCTGATGATTTTGATGCAGGCCATCGTTTCGGTTGGAATGGGATCGCATGGTCAGTGTGTCTAAAATCTCGAACGTGTTTAACGTGAAAGCCAGAGGTTCTTTTGGAATATCCATCACGGCCCCAGGGTTCAATTGGGGGAGGGGAAGGATATGAGTCATCTTGTTCCTTTTAAAATTCTTAATATCCTCTTCCGACGAAAAAGCGATGATTTGAAGCCAATCGACTAATTCTTGAACAGAAATATCCTTTGCGATCTCCACTCCCAGGGGATTTTGGACTTGAAATAAACGGGAGAGATCATCGAAAGAAGAAAGAGAGTAATCGTTGATGTAAAGTTTTTCGTTTTCGAAATGAAGGTTTTAAGAGATTCGGGTATGGGGGATGCTTGAAAAGGTTCCATAATTCTCCTCGAAAAGGAATAGAACCGTATTTCAAGCGGATGAGCATTAGTGGCATGTACTTCTATAATCTACATTAGCACTGAAAGATTTTGGCCCGAAGTTAATTTTTGGAAGAGTGTTGTTTATTTAAACGGGTTTCAAAACCCCTTATTTGTGCGCATTTAAATCAATAAATAAGAAGCTTTAAAGTTTAGATAAGTCTGATGAGGGGATTGTGTTTTGGGCGTAATCGAGATAAAACTAAGGGTATCTTTTAAGGAGCTATCCATGAAAAAAGCGTTTTTGTTTATTTTCACTTTATTTTTAGGTTCGATTTTAATGGTCAGTTGCGGGGCCAAGCATGTTGAAACTGAGGTTCCAGCCGCATCGCCAACTGCGGAGCCGACCGCGGATAAGGTAATTCACTATGTTGTGAAGCCGAAGGACACTCTTTGGGAAATCGCCGGGAAATCAAGCATTTACGGAGATTCATTCCAATGGCCGCTTATATTCAAAACGAATCGCGACAAGATTCAGGATCCGGATTTGATTTACCCTCAACAGGATTTTGAAGTGAATAAGACGGTTCCGACAGACGAAGTGGAACAGGCTAAAAAGCTTGCCAGTGAAACGGGTAAATATAAAGAGCATAAAAAACCTTTGAAAAAACTGCCGCTTGATTATTTCTGATTAAAAGATGTTTAAAAGCCCGCTCCCATGAGGGATCGGGCTTTTTTATTTTTGGAGAAAATTAAGATATTAAGTGGGAATCAACGAATCGTAAGTTCGGATTTTGGCGATGACTTCCTCAATGAGGTAATCGGGGGTGGAAGCCCCGGCCGTAATACCCACTTTGTTTTTGCCCTCGAACCACTTGGACTCCATTTCCTGGGCGGTTTCAATGTGGTAAGTGTCATTCGGCAGGTTCATTTTGCAGGTGTCGGCTAATTTATGTGTGTTGCTGGAGTTGCGTCCGCCTATCACAATCATGATTTCCATTTGTTTTGAAAGGGCCGCAGCGGATGTTTGACGGTCTTTGGTGGGTTTGCAAATAGTATTGATGGGGATCACTTCGGAACAGCGGGCCTTCAGCAGGCTGACGAACTGATCGAACTTTTCCATTAAAAGAGTGCTTTGGCAAACAACTCCGACTCTGGAACCTTCAGGAACATGGACAATGTCTTCCTCGTGATAAATGATGATAGGGTTTTTCATGCGGCTGGCGATCCCCTTGACTTCCACATGTTTGGGGTCGCCGATGATGACAATTTGTAATCCCTGCGCTTCCAGTTTGAGTCCCTCGTTATAAATTTTGGTGACTAAAGGACAAGTGGTATCGATGATCTCCAAACCCTTTTCTTTCATCTGGCCGATAACGTTGATATCCAATCCGTGGGCCGTAATGACAACCCGGTTGTCTTCCACGTCTTCCAGTTTATGGACAATTTTTTTGTTGAGAGAAGCCAGACGGGCCACTTCCTGGGGATTGTGAATAAGGGAACCGAAGATGAACGCTTTTTCCATCGTTTCGGCTTTTTGGATGGCTTTTTTCACGCCGAAGCAAAACCCGGCGGCATTGGCGATTTGAATTTCACGAGCCATTTCTAATCCTTATTAATATTGGCGAAAGTGCTGTTGCTAGAGAGAAACTGATTATAATAACGGTTAATCCTGAATGAAACCCCCTGTTCTTCCAAAAGGAAAAATTCGTGAGTATTTCCCTTTATTTGGGTCCCTATCAGCCTTTTTTGGAAGAACAACTTCTCAGCGATTTTCAAGCTTATCGTCTGAAAAACCCGTTTGAGAAGGTCACCGTCCTTGTTCCCAATTTCCTGCTGGTCGGCCATCTGCGCAAGGTTTTAACCGAAAAGGGCCAAAATCTTTTCAATCTGGAAGTTCATACACTTCGCCATTACATGGAGGCTATCGCCGAAGAGACATCCATAACGGAAGATTTTAAAAACTTGCCTGATGTACTGGTGCCGCTGGTACTGAAAGAAGCGACCAAAGCACTGCTCGCTAAAAGCCGGTCTTTCGGTTCGGTCAGCCAGACACCGGGGTTTTATCACGCTCTCAGGGCTACCCTGAGTGAGTTAAAAGAAGGGCTCTATACGCCGGAGAGTCTGGCCGCTCATGCCGCCCGGCTGGCGAAAGCCAAAGAAACGCGGCTGGCGCTCAAGCTCAAGGAATTCGCGGGGCTGTTCAAGGTCTATGAGGACTTGAAAAAGAAGGGGCGGTGGCTGGACCGGGAGGATACCTATTTTAAAGTGCTCGAAAAACCCCCGGGAAGCGAGGGAGTTATCTGGGTCTATGGTTTTTATGACGCTTCGGCGGTACAAAAAAAAGTCCTGCGCCACTTAAGCGCCGCGGGTGAGAGCGGTTGGTTTATTCCGTATGAGCACAATCCGGCTTTCGAGTATGCTAAACCTTTTGTGGATTGGGCCAAAAGTTTTGGCCGGGTAGAGAAGCAAGAGGACTGGAAAGCGTCGGGCGAAAGCCCGCGACGGAGGTTGCAGGATCGTCTTTTTCAAGAGGAGGCTCCCTCCGAAGCGTCTTCGGTGGATGTTTCTTCCGACTGCCAAATCATTCTTTGTCCCGGCGAGCCTCGGGAAGCCCAGGAGATTGCCAGGGTTTTGCTTCAAGAGGCTGACCGGCAAAATGTTTTTCTTTCGGACTGCGCGGTGGTTCTACGGGAGACGGCTTCTTACCGCAAGCTGATGCCCCACGCTTTTGCGTCGCAGGGTGTCCCGCTTTCCAAGACCCTGCCGGCCCCTTTGATTGAATCCACCGAATCCAAGGCCCTCCTCTTACTGCTGGATGGGTTCACCGGCGATTTTTTGCGGGACACCACCATCAATCTGCTCGCCTGTCCCTGTCTCAGCCCCGAGGGGTTTGATCTTCAGCCCGAAAATTGGAATCCCTCCTCCTGGGATGTGATCAGCCGTGAGGCCCGGGTGGTGGAGGGGGAGAAAGAATGGATTTCCCGGCTGTTGGCCTGGCGCGAACAAAAACAAAGACAGAACGCCGAAGAGGACGAAACCTCCCCCGCGGGGGAAGTTTTGCAGTCTTCCCGATTTTTTGAAAAAGCCTTAGGCGCTCTTTTCAACGCTCGGGCGAGTTTTCAAAAGGAAAAGAGCTGGGGGGGCCAGGTGGTTCTCCTCAAAGGGTTCCTTGAGAAATTCCTGAATGCTTCCGACCCGCGCCGGGAAGTATCAGGGGTACTCGAATCCCTGTCGCTTTTGAGCGCTTCCTTTAAGTTGACCCTTACCTCGGAAGACTTAAAGGAATTACTGGCGGCGATGCTGGAACAAAAGCAAAGTCCCCCACGCCAACTGGAAAAGGGAGGCGCGCAGGTTGTGGATTTGATGCAAGCCCGAGGGGTGTCTTTCGAGGTGGCGGTACTGCCGGGATTGGTGGAAAAATTCGTGCCGCGCTTAGTGCGCCAGGATCCCCTCTTGCTCGATGAGGAACGCAACTTAATTACGGGGAGGGGAGAAGAAGAGATTGCCCTCAAGAAAGCCGGGGCTTTGGAAGAACGGCTATTGTTTCTTCTGGCCGTCCGGGGCGCCCAAAAGTCCCTTATCTTGACTGCGCCTCACCTGAATCCTTCCACGGGGTCGCCTCGCACGCCATCGATTTACCTGTTTGAGTCCGCTGAAGCCATTCTGGGCCGCCGGGTCAGCCGTTTGGGCGACGCGGTTCATTTGGTACAAGTGGTAACCGTTAACGACTGGGTTAAAGCCGATCTTGCCTCCTGCGGCAATCCGGTGGAAACCCTGCTGACTTCGGTCAGTCAGGCCCGTCAGGGCAATCCGGTGCCGGCGCTGGCAGTGACTCGGGATATGCCTTTCTACTTCGAAGGCAAAGAGCTTTTGAAGAACCGACAAGCCAACCCCTTTTTCACAGCTTATGACGGCATTCTGGCCGGGGGTCCGGCTTTAACCGCTTTGGCCCAACACCATGGGTTGACCGGTAGTTCCATTTCGGCTTCCCGGCTGGAAACCTTCGCGGCCTGCCCCCTCCGGTATTTTTACCGCTACATTTTGCATCTTACGGTCTACCCCGATCCGGAAAAAATCCTCCAGCTTCAGGCCTCTGACCGGGGGAATTTGATCCACGATATTCTGGAAAAAACCCTAAGCCGGGGTGTGCAGGAGCAATGGGCGGCCCAGCGGGATATCACTCAGGGCCTTCAGGTGTTGGAAGAAGAAACTCAAAAGGCTTTTCGTCAGTTTGAAAAGACCGGGATACCGGGCGCGCCAGGGTTATGGCATTGGGAAAAAGAACAAATGGATTCGGACCTTCAAGCTGTGTTAAAAGACGTGCTGGCTGATCCAGATTGGACTCCCTTCGCTTTCGAGGTGGCTTTTGGCGAGAAGGGCAGCGAGGTGGTCTTTGAGCTGGCGAAAGGTCAAAAATTGAAACTGCAGGGCCGCATGGACCGGGTGGACCTTTCCACCGATGGACAAGCCCTCCGTGTGGTGGACTATAAAACCGGTAGCGCCGCCCAGACCAAGAAGAACAGTGTAAAAAGCGGCACCAAACTGCAATTGCCTTTCTACCTTTGGGCTTTACGCCATCTTTATCCCGAAAAAATCTCCAAAAATGCCCTGTATGACTTTATGACCCGCCGGGGCGACTATAAAAAAGTAATCTTTGATCCTGACGACACGGGCGAGGTGAAACCGATTCTGGATCAAGTACTTACCACCGTCGCGGAGGGCGTGGCCAAGGGACTTTTTCCCTCGGTGGGGACCGCCTGCGACCATTGCGATTACCGCAAACTTTGCGGCACCGGCATGGAAGACAGGGGCAAGCGAAAGAAAGAGGATCGAAAAGTAAAAACCTATTACGAGTTGGAGAATCTGCCATGATCTCCGACCAATCAGCCCGTCAAAAAATCGTTTCAGAGCTCGACATTTCTTTTGCGGTAGATGCCGGCGCCGGTACCGGCAAGACCACCCTGTTGATCGAACGCCTAGCGGCACTGCTTCTGGAAAAAGGCACGTCTTTGGCCCGTATCGCCGCCATTACTTTTACGGACAAGGCTGCCGGGGAACTGGTAGAACGGTTGAGGCTTCGGCTGGAAAAAGAATTTGATTCTGAAAGTTTACTGAAACTTTCGCCTGAGGCCCAAAAGGAAAGGGAAAAACGGCTTCGTCGGGCGCTCAAAGATTTGGAACAGGCGTCGGTTTCCACCATCCACTCCTTCTGTTCGTCCCTTTTGCGGGAATACCCGGTGGAAGTGGGAGTTGACCCGCAATTCGCGGTGCTCGACCAGGTACAAAGCGACGCCTTGGAAGCCGAGGCCTGGGAAAACTGGCTGAAAAAATCCCTCTCGCGCCCGGTGGAAAACCTCATGCCTTTCTTCCTTCTGGGCGGCACCTTTGAGCATCTGGAAAAACTGAAAAACCATTTGTTAAGAAACCGATCTCTTCTTGAGCCTCCGGCGGTACCCGATTTACCCAACCCCAAAAGTAGCCTGGAAGAGATGAAGCGGATCTGGATTTTGATTGAAGAAAAAATCAAAGCTGTCGTGCCGGACGACAGCCTGGTGAAAAAACTAGGGAAATTTGCCAAGACCTGGCAGGAGGTTCGGAGGTTTTCAGGTGACAAGCTTCTCTACGCTCTGGCGGGGATTGAAGTGCCCAAAGTCGGCAACGTGGGTAGTAAAAATAACTGGGGCAAAGAAACTCTGACCGATGTGAAAGCTCATATTGAGACACTGCGAGAAACGCAGGAAACCTTTGGGAGCCAGTTGAAGGATTCGGCGGTTCGAAAGGCGGCGTTGTGGATTTGGGATTACCTGGACGAATACGCCCAGGTGAAAACCCGCCAGGGCTTCCTCGATTTCGACGATCTCTTGTCCAAGACCCGGGATTTGGTGAAAGACCGGCTGGAAGTACGGGAAGAACTAAAGAAACGTTACGACTATCTGTTTGTCGACGAGTTCCAGGATACCGATCCTTTGCAGGTGGAGATTGTGTTTTTTCTGTCGGAAAAAGGTAAATCGAAAGCCAAGTCGTGGCAAAAGGTTGAACTGGAACCCGGCAAGCTATTCTTAGTTGGCGACCCCCAACAAAGTATTTACCGTTTCCGCCGGGCCGATGTGGAAATTTACGGCGAGGCCAAGGCCCGTCTGGCGGCTTGTGGAGGACAGGTGGAAAAGCTCACCGAAAACTTCCGCACTTTGTCGCCTATTGTGGATTGGGTTAACCGGGGATTCGATCAATTGTTCCAAGACGGACCTTTTCCCTATAACGCTCAAAGCGCCCATCGTCAGCTAGAGTCGCAAAACACTCAGTTATCGCCGCTTATTGGCCTTGAAATGCCCGAAATACCCGAAGAAGACCAAAGCACGGGGGCTTTCCGCGAGGTGGAAGCCGAAACGGTGGGCGATTTTATCGAACAGCTTTTGGGTGAAAAACCTCTGATTACTGATCCCAAGTCTCCCAAAGACAAACCGGTGACGCGACCCTTGCAGGCGGGAGATATCGCCATTCTATTCCGTGAGCTATCGAATACCGAATCGGTTTATGAGAACGCCTTAAGGCGCCGCCATATCCAGTTTCAGATTGTGGGGGGAAAGAAATTCTATAACCGTCCTGAAATTGTCGCGCTAGAAACGCTCTTAACTTGTCTGGAATCCCCGGCGGATGAGGCCAGCTTGGCGGCATTATTACGTAGCTGTTTGTTCGGCTTTACGGATGAGGAACTTTTTCTTTACCGGGAAGCGGGGGGAGTTTTTGAATTTTTGCGCGGGGCCAAAGGTAAGGTGGGCGAGGCTTTCCGCTATTTGCGCCAATGGTATCTGGAAACCCGGCAACTGAGTCCGCCTGAGACCCTGCTTTACTTGTATGAAAGGACCAACCTGCTGGCGGTAGTGTCTTGCCAGCCGCACGGTGAACAACGGGTGGCCAATCTGATGAAGGTGGTCAACCAGTGCCGCGACCTGGAAGAGTCACAAAATTTCACCTACCGGGCTTTTGTGAAATGGCTGGTCCGTCAAAGGGAAGAAGATGCTATGGAAGGGGAAGCGCCTGGCCCCGAAGAAACAGGTAATCAAGTAACCCTGATGACTTTGCACAAGGCGAAAGGGTTGGAATTTCCAGTGGTCATCCTTTCGGGCGCGGCACCTGAAAAACCCCGCAAGTCCGACTTTATCGTGAACCGATACCAGGGTAAGGCTGAGTTTAAGGCGGGTGATAAGGAATTGGGGCTTTGTACCAGCGGATTTGAGAAAGCCCAAGAAGAGGAAGAGGCCCAGGAAAAGGCTGAAATTCTCCGGTTGCTTTATGTGGGTTGTACCCGAGCGAAGGAGAGTTTAGTCATTCCACTATTTACCCAGGAAAAGGGCGGCGGCTTTCTCAAACCCATGACAACGTCATTCGATCTGAAGGCATTAAAAACTCAAAAAGTCACGGCTAGCCATGATCGTAAGGCGATTTCGGCGCTGGCGGTAGACCTATCCGAAAAGGAAAAGAACAGCCAACCGGTGGAAGACCAATGGGTTTATTTAAAGCAACTTGAAGAAGCGAAAAAATCCTTGATCGAAAAACGACGGGGAAAAACCCGGCTGCAATCGGTTACCTCTTTGGCCCACAGTGATGACGACAAATCCCAACGGGAAGGGTATTTCCTGGAAGGTGAAATCCCGGCGGTTTCGGGCGACCAGCAGGGAAAGGCTTTTGGGGTTTTGACCCATCAATTACTGGAAAAGGGATGGAACTGGGACAACGAGACTCTAGTCAAGGCAGCTAAACTTTGGGGGCCTGGTTTGGGACTTTCGGCCGATAAAACCCAAGAAGCGGCTGAGTTAGCGGCTAAAGCACTGGACAATGGTCTTTTGAAGCGTGCCAAACAATCGTCCCGGGTTTTTAGGGAGTTGTCCCTGACGGGGAAAAATTCTGAAGGAAATAATCTCAATGCTGTGATTGATTTAGCTTTTTTGGAGGATGGCGCTTGGGTGGTTGTGGATTATAAAACAGACCGTCAGCCTGAACGAGGATTAGAGGATTATCGCAAGCAAATCAGTTATTACAGCGGACTTTTAGAAACTTTTTTTAAAGATAAAAATATAAAAGTGAAAGAATCCTATCTTTACTTCTTGCGACAAGATCAAGTGGTAAAGGTACAATAGAAACATGTCCGATCACCACGACCATTCGCACGAACACAATCATTCCCATGACCATGAACACTCCCGCGGGCAGGCTCATGATCACGGCGCTGGATTATTCCATTCCCACGGCATGAATCGCAAAAGAAAAATACTCTGGGCGATCGGAATAACGGCGATCATTTTGATTCTGGAAGCGGTGGGCGGACTTGTTTCGGGCAGTTTGGCTCTTTTGTCCGACGCGGGTCACATGTTGACCGACCTGGCGGCGCTTTTTATTTCTTTAACCGCAATGATCATGGCGGAGAGACCGGCCAGCGCTACTCATACTTATGGTTTCGCGCGATTGGAAGTTTTAGCCGCTCTGGGAAACGCCGTGACGTTTTTTTTCATGGTGATGGGTGTGGCCTGGGAAGCCCTTCAACGTTTCGCCCATCCCTCGCTTCCTGATTGGAAAACCATGGGAATCATCGCGGGTATTGGATTTTTAGCGAATGCTCTTTCCGCCTGGTTTTTGCACGGCGGCCATGAGGATGATATTAACATTCAAGGCGCCTGGATTCACGTCATGGGTGATCTGGGATCTTCACTGGGGGTTTTGATGGGGGTGGTTGTCATCGCTCAAACCGGATGGACTTGGGTGGATCCGATTTTGAGTTTGGGAATCGCGCTTTTAATCGCGTCGGGAGCTTTCAAACTTCTCCATAAAGCTCTGCGGATTCTTTTGGAATCGGCTCCCAAGGGATTAACTTCCGAAACTATTATTTCTGTCTTGAAAGATAAAATCAGGGATATTCAAGAAGTTCATCACATTCATTTATGGGAAGTTGGGGCGGGCGGAGTTCATTTAACGGCTCACCTGGTAGTTCATGACCAGGTTTTAAGCCAGGCACAGCAAATTGTGGACAAAGCAAACCATGTTTTGAAAACTGATTGTGGGATTCAACATGCCACCCTTCAAATTGAGGCTCCGGTTCATATTTTGATGCACGGTCCGGACAAGTAATTTTTTGCCTCAAAACTTATCAAAGGTTTTTCGAATCAATCGATTGGCCGGCATCTCAAAAAAATGATAAGAGACAGCCGCAAGCGACGTGGTGACTGCGGCGAAAAGAAAAAAGCCTTTCCAGGCGTCCATTTTAAAAAGAATGGGAAAGAGTGTGGCTAAAACAATGGGATGCAAAAGATAACCGCCATAGCAATAACGACCGGGCCATTCAAGCGGCACCCATAGCTTTGATTCCCAAAACTGAAAGTGCAGACCGCCTAGCAAGAATAGAAAAAGCCCTCCGGACAAAAAGAAGGAGGCGAAAATTCGATCCCATGGATTATTCAAAGAGGTTCCCAGGTAAATCCCAACGGCGAGAATAAGGCCGGTCAAGCAACAGATGATGGCCCAGCTTCTTTTTTTTGAAAGAACCGAGCCCCACCGATGTACGGCCATGTTCAGGAGAACGCCGAAGGCCACATTGTCGAACGCTCCCAGGGAGGTAAATGCCTGCAAATCCCTATTGTTCCATTTGGCATCGTAACAAATGAAACGCCAACTAAAACAAATTCCCAGAACCAGCATGAGAATTCTGAAAAGACTTTTATCATTGCCAAGTTTTTTTAAGAGAGGCGGGAAAAGAAAATAGAACTGTTCTTCCACGGAAAGAGACCAAAGAAGGTTCCAAAACATTCCGAAAGAAGCCAAAGGATGAAAAGCTAGAAACCAGTTAAAAGTAAATGTCGCAAGGCAGATCCAAAATCCTAAACTTATAACACCCAATTCCGGATGGAAAACATTGATATAACTAGCGTGCGGCAAAAGCGGGGTAAGCAACATTAAAATCCCAATCCAAACCGTTAAAGTTAACAGAGGCAGGATTCGGCCCGCTCTTTGAATATAGAATTTTTTGAGAGAAGGTCTCCAAAGACCACCCGAGTCGTTCCGGATTACCTCGGTGATGAGGAAACCCGAAATCAAAAAGAATGAGTAAACTCCATAGGTCCCGTTTCCTTGAAAATGATCCCAAGCCCAGGCTAGTGAGGGGTTTTGCGGATGACTAAAAAAAACGTCGGAATGAATGGCTAAGACACTTAGGATGGAAAAGCTTCGAACTAAATCGATCAGCGGGAATCGTTTCAATGTGCCGTTATTCCTTTCAACCAGTTAGAAAAACCTGTTTCTAAAGAACTTAATTTTTTAATCCATCGGGTATGCAGCTCCGGTGAAACCAAAACTTTTCTCAGGCATAAATCGAGCAGCGGTACACATTCATGGATTAGTGAAATGGCTTCTTTTAGGCGGGTTTGGGTCGTCAAGACACTTTTAGATTCCTGGGCTTTTTTGGCTTCCGCGGCGACTTGATTGATTTGGCGTGTGAGCCGGGCTACCGCCTCGTTTTTCATGGCCCAAGGCAGATGCTGGTAGGTTTTGATAAGCTCTCCCGCCAGATCCCGGCATTGAACGGCTAAATTCTCATTTAAAAAGTCAGAAGAAGTCATAGTCCCCTATTCATCGTTAAGAATGTGGTGTGTGGTTAAGATTTAAAGCGGCTTGGGTGTGATTTAACGGGGCACGAAGGGCGGCTTTAAATGATTCTCGTGCATTGGAGTAGTCTCCTAATGTGAACCAAAGTACGCCCAAGTCATTGTAAATATGAGCCGCAGGATAACCTAAAGTGAGGGCCCGTTGCATGTCTTTCAAAGCATTTACTGTGTCATGATTAGACATGTCATAAATAAATTGCTTTTCATCCAGCGAAGATTCCAGAAAAGAATCGTTATTAATCGATGATCGGCATTGAAGCAGCATTTTAGAGATATTCGGGTCTAATTGACCATAGGGCATTTGAAATAAAGCATAAGTTATCGGCCAAAGATTTTTTTCCATTTGCAACCAGCTATATATTCTTTTTGAAGTATTGGATTCAACCGGAATGATTCCCAATACCAGATTATCCATGGAAGTATTCAGGCCAACAGATAGCGGGAACCATCGAGAGGATGGTATCTGGTGGCAGAGATAAGGGACATAATTAACATTCGTGATTAATCCTGTCCAGGTGGCTTTGGCGTAATCCAGATGGGGATTCCGTGCTGCGTTGAAGGGGTATGTCGCGATGGTAAACGTTTGATCGAAAGGAGTAGGGTCAAATTCAGTTAAAATGATTCCAGGACCAAATTTTTCAGATTGTTTCTGGAGAATTTCATAAGCTTTCCATCGTTGTAAAGATTTCGTGTAACGCAAAGAAACGGTCGGATCAGTTTTCCAAAAATTCCGATAAGTTATCTCCATCCGATAAAAGTCGGAAAACGCCACGATTATCAAAAGCATCAAAAAAAAAGTCATTCTCCTTTGGGGAGGAACCAATTCGAGAAGATTTTGAAGTCCAAGGGCGCAATAAATGAAGATGAAGGGTAGCACGAGAATCATACGGAGCATTTCGACTTCTCCGGTTAAAAACGCTGGGAGTAGAAAAAGGATCAGGCCGCAGATCAAACAAAGATTAATCTCCTTTTTCCAGTTTTTAAGAGATTGAACTAATCCGGTTAAAAATAGAGCGCCAAACCAGGGATTAAAAAAACCGCCGCCAAAAGCCCGATAAGAATAAGTGTATGTATCTTCACCCCAAAAAAGTCCTGAAATATATTGGAATATCACTTTAAGCTGAGACAAAAAGCCGAAATTATTATTAAAAGCCCAAAGATGATGAACATAATCGCTTTGATGATTTAACCGCAACCAAGCCACGATAATGGGCGTGGAACATAAAAAAAATGAAAGAAGGAAAGCGTATAAAGGTTTTCGGTTTGAGGAAGAGTAGTGAAGAATGGAGTAAGTGACGATGGTTATCATATAGATTGCCATGACAACTGCATGTAACAAAATATAAAATCCCAGGGAGGTGCAAAAACCCAAAAGCAGGGCCGGACCTATTGAGGGATGCTTCGCCAGACGTTTTAAAAACCATCCTAAAACAATGAAAGTTAATAGTTGCCATAAAACAAGTAATCCGTGTTGTACGCACAAGCGATCCAGATAAATCGGCCAAAAACCGAAGACCCAGAAACACAAAAAAATAATTGAGACACTTTTAGAAAAGAAAAATCTCGCGCTCACATAAGCTAAAGGCAGAGTTAAGGTAGACAATAAAGCGGGGAATGCCCAGAGCGATGTTAAAGAAACGCCAAAGCATTTGAAAAACAAACCGAGACCCCAGAAGAAAAAAGGAGGTAAATGGGTATAAGAGTAGAAAAAATCCCATTTCCATTTTTGACTGAGATACATACCAAAAAATCCGGAGAGGGCCTCGTCGGATATGGGCCAAGTAGATAGAGAGGTTAACTGGCAAAATCGTATAAAGATTGCCAATCCCAATAACAAGGTTACGACTAAAAAATTGAAAGATGGGAGCCCTTCATCAGAACTTATTGGTGGAACAGGGGAATATAGACGCGTTGATACTACGGCGGCGAGAAAGGGAATAAAGAGTCCTAAAAAAATAATGATGATTTTAGATTGAACAGGCAAGTCGAAATAAGTTAGTAAAAAATTTGAGACAAGGAATAAACAAAAGCAAACCCAAGGTTGATTTAAAAATGAAGTTTTGGTGAAAGAAACCATATTTGATAATCTTAAACTATTGCATAACGAAATGGGTCTAATTTTCTGCCGCTCTGGGGTATAAAAAAATCGTTTCAACTGATGTTGGATAAGATGGTAGTTCTCCAAACGATTGTTAAAAAACGACAAGTAGGGCGTGAGATTTAAGGCTTTGGAATTTAAAGACGGTTGTATGTTAAATGTTTTGGACTACCGTCTCGTTTTTCATCGCGCAAGGCAAGAGCGGGCAGGTTTTGATGATCTCATCGGCCAAATCCTGGCATTGAACCGCTAGATTTTCATTTAAAAGTTAATACTAAGCATTAGTTTTTTCTGTTGGAAGTAAGAAATTGAGCAGATTGAGTGAGGTTGATCGGCGCATAAGTAGCTTTTTGGAAAGATTTTTGAGATTCCGGTTTGTTTCCCTGAATCATTTGTAATGTGCCCAAACGATAAAACAAGTTGGCGGCCGGATAACCTTTTTGAATGGCTTGGTTTAAACTTTGTTCCGCTTGCGGAATGCGTCCGAGCCTAAAAAGTAAATCCGCCTTTTTTTCTCCATAACAGGCTTCTAAGAAAGGATCGCCATGGAATAAGGGATAGGCTTTTTTAAGTGTTTCTAAAAGTGAATCATGGTTATCGGCTGGGTTCAAAACCTCAAGATTTTCATAAATGTAATCGTTTAGGGCACGACTGGCTTCCCGCCATTTTTGGAAAATAGGGCGATTTGCTTTTGTGACATTGATGATCCAAAGTATCTGGCCTCCATCAGCCGAGTTTAAATCTTTTGACAGCCAATAAGTTTTTCCGGTGCCAAAACGTTTAACAAGAAAAGGTTGATAATTTACGTTAATAAGCAATGCGACCCAATTTGTCTTTTCCCAATCAAGCTGATGGTTGTTAATTCCATTAAAACTAAAATCCGTCCAATTTAAATTCTGATCATCGAATCCTGGGACAAAGTCACAAAAAACAAGACCAGGTCCTTCTAAAAATTTAGGTTCGAGAATTTTGTAAGCGCGATAACTAGTTATCGATTTAAATTCTTTTTGCCAGTAAGCAGAGGAATCCCAAAGGCGTGGGTAGATTTCAAGTAATTGATTAAAATCAAGGATGACAGAAGTGAAAAGAAGTAAAAATAAAATTGCTGTAGAAAATCTGTAAGAAGATTCTCTGGTTAAACGAGCCAAACCTATGCCAATGATGGGGATCAAAACTATTAAAACGGGGATTATCCGAAAAGAATCAAAACCGGAGCTTAACATTCCTGGCAGCAAAAAAAAGAGGAAAGATACGCATAACCATTGGTACAGAGTGTGAGTCGAATTTTTAATAGTTTCAATTAAGCCAATCCCTAATAAAGCTCCCAATATCGGATTGATCAATCCGCCCCAAACCGGCGTAGTGAAAAATTCATCATTAGAAGTGCCCCATAACATAACCTTCGGTGTTATCCACGCTTGTTGTAATTTTTCAAGCAATGGTTGAGACTTTCCCAGAATTGACAAAGTATGTGTATAAAAAAAAGGATCATGTTTGAGATGCAGATCGAAAAAAAGAGGAATCAGTGGAAAAGTTAGACCTGAACCGAAAAAAATTAATCGCCGTGGCCAGGTTTTCCAGTAAAGAAGTGTCATGGTTGAACCGATAACGATGACTACTGAAAACGAGTGCCAGTAAACAGCATAAAAGGATATTCCGAGACTCAAACCAAGAATGCCAGCAAACCAATCACCACTTTTCTGTGACTTCGAATTTAAACATTTTCCTAACCACAAAAAGGCTAAAGCCTCTAATGGAAGAATTAAAACCACACATTCAGAGTAACGACCGCTGTAACAGGGCCAAAAGGAGAAAGCGGCGAGGAGCACGCAGAAAAAGGAAAAAGATTTGGAAAAGTAACTTCGGGCGGCCAGATAAGCCAATGGAACCCATAAGATTGAAAAAAAGGCAGAGCAAAACCAAAAATTAAACAATGAAGTTCCAAATAACTTAAAAACCGAGCTTAAAAACCAGGGATAAAACAGCGGAACGCTCGAAAAAGTGTAGAGAAAATGATTAATTCCTCTTTGCATGATTTCTATCGCAATACAGCCAAAATTACCTTCATCGTAGGTGGGCCACAGCGAGAGAGTGGTAAGCCTATAAAATCGGAAGAAAAAAGCCAATATGCAGATAATAACCCAACCCCAAGTAGGAGTTTTTTCAAAAAGTTCCAGTTTGAATAAGGGAATTTCTAAATTTTTGATGGGTTTATAAGTCAAAAGTCCGATTGTGAACGGTAATATTAAACCTAAAATTCCAATCCAAAGTGTTGTTTCAAATGAGAAGATAAAATAAGAAAGAAGGATGTTGGAAATCAAAAATATTAAAAAATAAATCCAGGGATTAAACGGCAGAAGAATATTTTGAGAGGAGTTGATTTTCAACATTTGTTTATTTTATGAGTTTTGGTTCAGATAGTCCCATGTTTTCTCCGCGGCCCGGTGGCCCGATAAACAGGCCCCCTCAATGGTAGCGGGTAACCCGGTCGCGGTCCAATCACCTGCCAGAAAAACATGAGCGTAGAGAGTTTCACAGGGCAAGCGGAAGCTATCTGTTTCAGTTGTCCAAATAAAAGTAGCGGCCATTTCGCGGGTGACTTTGGCGTGAAGCACTTCCCAAGTCAGAGAAACAGGCAGGCGGTCTTTGAGTTCTTGAACGGCGAAATCCACCAATTCTTTCTCGCTTTGTCGGCTCAACGATTCGGCTGCGCTGGCGACAAGACTTAAATATTGACCTTTACATGGATAATTCCAATTAGCGTTGCGATTAAAGACCCACTCGAAACGGCCTCCCGAAAGTCCTACCAGTTGTTCGTGGATTAAGAGTTTAGAAACAATCAAATGCACCGAAAGAATCGGAGATTTTCCTAATTGGGGAAGAAGTTGAATGGCCTCCCAATTGTCTGCGGGCCAAAGAGCGGTTAAAGAGACGGGGGGAACAGCCCAGATGAGGGCGTCGCCGCTATAAGTTTGACCTGATCGAGTTGTTAACTCAAAAGTGTCCGTTGAAACTTTGAACAATTGAACCCCTTCGTGAAAATGAACATATCCTTGACGGTTTTCCAGATAAGCCGGGATTTCTTTAAAACCGATTTCGCTCAGAGGTTTATTGGCCAACACTAAAGAGCTGTCGTGGCGGCTTCCGAAAAACACACGGTGAAGCACTTCGCCGAAACCCTGGAGGGGCGCCACATCTACCGACACATTCATGACAGCGTTACAAAGAGGGATCCAAAAAAGTTCACGGGATCGAGGACCTTGACAGGTGAAATTCATAAACTGGGAGATGGTTTTAACTTCAGGGTTTATTTTGAAAGGTTTTTTAGAAAAACACATCAACGCTTTTGTCAGGGAAAGCTTTTCTTTCCATGAAAATGCATTAGTGGTGAATAGACCCAAAATTAAATGGAAAGGGGCCGGGAGTGGGGCGCATTGAAGCGAAACTTTTTGACCGCCGTTAAGAAGCCAGGAAAGACGAAGCGGGTCGATGGTTTGAAAAGAACCGGTGCAGTTCAGCCGCTTGAATAGTTTCCAGGTTTCACGATAACAACCCATAAAAAGATGGGGGCCATTATCCAACGGCGCGGGAAAAGAAAAGTTCTCGGTGGAATAAACCCGACCGCCGAGAAATCCACGGGATTCTAATAACTCAACAGCGATTCCTTTTTCAGCCAACGCGGTAGCCGCCGCAATTCCCGCGAATCCCCCTCCAACCACGATGACTTTAGGCATCAGTCTTTCGCCCATTTCCAAAGAAAGCACCGGGCGGAAGCGCCGGTTACCGACAGCAGTTTGTCAAAACGAGAAAGAGACGTCCGACCTTCTAAAATTTGGTGGGGATTGGCCTTTAGTTTTTGATGCAGCTTAATGTAGACCGAGGCAATCGCTTCGGCGGTGCCTAGACGGCTTTGCTCTTGCCGTGTTAGAGATTTTCGGGCTTTTTGAAGATAAGACCAGGCTCGGTCCAATTGGAAATGAACAAAAGATTTCCAATGAGAGTTTTTTTCGTCGATTTGTCGCGGATCTAAATGAAAACGTTTAAAATCCTCCGTGGGAAAATAGTGGCGGCTTAAAGCCAAATCCTCCCGGTAATCGCGGGTGATGTTTACCAGTTGAAGAAAGACTCCCAAGTTTTCGGCGTAATTCCGATGGGCTTTATCCTTAAAACCGAAAATTTCCATGGAGGCCAATCCCGGCCCACCCGCTACTTGTAAAGCATAGCGGTGTAGCTCTGAGAATTTTTTAAACCGGGTAGGGCTTAAATCGCATTCCACCCCTTTTATGATGCGCCAAAGAGGTTCGGCTGAAAGGCCGAATTTTTGAATGATTTTCTGAAAGGTTTGAAAAAAGGGATCCTGGGATTTGCCAGCGAGGGCGAGGGTTAAGTTTTTTTTAAAAAGAGCGAGTTTTTTTCGTTTGAGCGCCAAAGGTTCGGAATTGTCAGCGATGTCATCAGCGGCCCAGCAAAAACGGTAAAGTGACTCCATGGCGTCTTTTTGATCCTTCGGCAGGATTAAAAGGGTGTAATAAAAACTGGTTTTTTGCTGAAGAGGGGCGTTTTGAGGGTTCAAGAGACCTCTGGGTACAAGCGATGTTTCAACCCAACCAAGCTTTAAAGGCCAGTGAAACTTTATCGAACGTGTTCCAAACGGGCCGGTTTTGTAAAACATTGTAATCTATCTTCCTAATTTTATTCAGGATACCTTGGCCTCCCCAATAAGTGGCGCGCAGCTCCAACCGCAGCCGACCCGAAACCTGGTTTAAAAGGGGATATCCCTTTTGGAAGTGCAACTCCGAATAGTTCAAGGCATTTTTCACTAAAATCCGCACGGCGGGAGAATCTTTTAAAGCGAGTAGGTCTTTTTCCAGTACCCCCGCTTTTTTTAATTCAGCCTGGGGATAATAAATTCGGTTTCGACCCAAATCGGCTGCGGTGTCCTGCCAAAAGTTGATGAGTTGAAGGCCGGTACAAATAAAATCCGAATGGAGGTGAAGTTTCTCTTCCCTGACGCCCGAAATATAAAGCACCATGCGGCCAACCGGATTGGCGCTGTGTTTGCAGTAATAAAGGACATTCTTCCAAGTTTTGTACCGTTTTCGAGTCAGGTCCATGCGGTAAGCTTTCAAAAGAGCAAGAGGAAGAGTAAGCGGGATTTTAAATTTTTTTATGGTGTGGGCAAAGGCTTGGAGAATCGCTGGGGCCTTTTGATTTTTGATAGCGGCGCGGAGGCCTTTTTCCCAACGGTTGATTTCCTGCAGCCGTCTTCCTTTGTATTTGTCTTCGTCTGCGAAATCATCTGCGGTTCGGGCGAAAGCATAAAGAGCCGCGATATGAGTCCTGCTTTCTGGTGATAACAGAAGCGAAGCTACGGGGAAATTCTCGTAATGAGTTGCGGCCATTCGTCGGCATTCTTGGTAAGCGGATTTCAAATCAGCTGAAATGGATTTGTCCACGGGAGGTGTCTTTCTCAAAGGTGGAACCAATATAGAAAGACAGGAGGAGAGGCGCAATTGGTTAATTGATTCTCAGGGTTGATTTGGTTTATAAGTCGCAGCTTTTCTTTTGGGATAACTCGGGTTATAAAAGATTGAGGAAAAATGGTGAAACCGAAAGAACTATCAGAAGAAGCTGAAAAAGCGACCGACTCAACCCTTATTCTTCTTGAAGAACCCAAAGAAAAAGAGGTTTGATGGGATAAGCCCTTTACGCTTTCAGGCGGTTGTTGTCAGGGTTGAGGTTTGAATGTTTCTTGAAAAGGCGGTTTTTTCGCCCTAAACTACGGCCCTTCTCGTTTTGGTCTCTGATCAAATTTTTGATATTGGACATTTAGCTCAGTTGGTTAGAGCGTCGCGTTCACATCGCGAAGGTCACTGGTTCAAATCCAGTAATGTCCACCAAGTGAATAAAGGCCTGTCCCGCGAGGGACGGGCTTTTTGTTTTTAGCCTTTATTTCCGCGATAGGTGGCAAAGCTGGTTGGTGTTTCCCAAAGTGTTAGTTCAAATAAGGTGGCTTTTTCCCGCCTAATCGCGGGATCGAGCCATTTCCACAGCATGATCAGCAGGTTCTCCACGGTGGTTTGAAATTTTAAATCGCTTTTAAAGGGCTCGACCTCTTTGTTGATAAAACGGTGATCCAAACGCTCGAAGATTTCTTTTTCCAAAATATCTTTAAGCACTTTAAAGTCCATGACAAAACCTGTTTCGGGATGGATGGGCCCCTTAACGGCGACCCGCAAACGGTAAGAGTGACCGTGGGGATAACAAGCCGTTTTGAGATCATCTTTGCGAAAACCGGAGCATTTTTTGAAAATTTCCAAATTTTTAGCTCTGTTCCATTTAGGATTGTGCAGGTAATGGGCTGCCTCAAACGTGATTTCTTTTGTAATTTCAACTATGGGTTGGGGCATAAAAACCTCAAGGGGAATAACCGCCGGTTATTGTTAACTATTCCGGCGACATTAAGCAATTCGATAGTTTTAAGTGAATTTAAATAAAAACAAACTCGCTAGTTAAACAGAGGGGCTGGATTCGCTGGTTTTTGCCAGTTTCTCTTTAGTCGTCATCATCATGTCGCGGATCATGTCGGCAATTTTGGGGTAATCTTTAATTTCTTTACTGGCCAAAGCCTGCTCAAAAAAACGACAGGCTTCTTTATATTTTTCCATCCGGCGGTACATGTCGCCAATGAGATAAATAATGCCGGGCTCACCCAAACTTTCGGGCAAGTTATAAGCTTTTGCCAAATAATTCTCGTAGGCGGCAGCCGCCTGGGCTAAAGCCAGTTGTTCTTTTTCTTTATTTTTCGTCAAGCGATAGAGCCAGACTAATTGCAGGTACAGATTCGCCAAAACGCCAAGATCCATCACGTATCGCATTTTGTAAAAGGCGATTACCAGTTCATAGCGTTTGATCGCTATTTCGGGGGTGCTGGGGCCCAAACCGAAAATATCGGGTTTGGGTCTAGTGGATGCCCGAAGTTGTTTGCTGGCCGCCATAATTTTGGCCTCGGCTTGAACCCGGATTTTTTCAAAGTCAGTATTTTTAGCCGCGAAGGTACATGTAGGGCAGACGGTTACAGAATAAAGATAGGGACACTCGCTTTCGAAAACATTGCTGAAGTCTGTGTCTTGTTCTTTGATTCGAATAGCGGAATTACGCATGCGCGTTGTTTCAAATTGGGTGCCGCAAAAAGGACATTTTATTTTGTAGTTCCAAAGCGCTTCGACCACGATGGACCCTCCGACTGAAATTGATTTTAGGACGTTTAAAATTTTCACAACCAAAAGCATTGAAACTCAAAGCGCGAAATCAGTGCACCAATATATAACAGGTTTTAAACCGATGGGAAATTCTTTAAGAATTAAATTATTTTTCTTTGAACTTTTGGGCAATGGGGATGCGGCGGCCTATGCCAAAAGCTTTACTGGTCACTTTCAGTCCGGGGGCCATTTGACGGCGTTTATATTCGTTTTGATTCACTTTTTTAACGATGTCATTGACGACCAAGGGATCAAAGCCCGCTTTGATGATTTCGGCGGGGGTTTGGTTTTCTTCCACATATAAACGCAAAACCGCGTCCAGAATTTCATAGGGCGGCAGGGAATCCTGGTCTTTTTGATCGGGCCGCAATTCGGCGGAAGGGGCTTTGGTGATTGTCGCCTCGGGGATAATTTCATGATTCCGGTTTATGTATTTGGCCAACTGGTAAACCATCACTTTGGGGATGTCCGAAATAACTGCCAGTCCTCCGCACATGTCGCCGTAAAGGGTGCAATAACCCACCGCGATCTCGCTTTTGTTGCCGGTGGATAAAACCAGCCGGTTTAATTTATTCGAGAGCGCCATCAGGGTAAGGCCCCGCAGGCGGGCTTGGAGATTCTCCTCAGTCGTGTCCTCGGGGTTTCCCTCAAAAAAGGGGATCAAGCTTTTCAGGGTTGAATCGAATAAAGAGGAAATAGGTATTTTTTTGAAATCAATGCGAAGGGTTTTCGCCAGTTGTTGCGAATCCTCTATCGAACCTTTTGAAGAAAAGGGCGAAGGCATGGTAACACCCATGACATTTTCAGGCCCCAAGGCTTCGGCCGCAATGGCGGCAACCAGGGCAGAATCAATACCCCCAGATAGTCCAATCAGAACCTTTTCAAAACCACATTTGCGCACATAATCCCTTGTGCCTAAAACCAGAGCCTGATAAATAGTTTCGATTTCATCTGAAGGGACGGGCGGAGACATTTTCAAAGGCGTATCCGTGTCATAAACCCAGTAGTCTTCCTTAAAGCTTTGGCCTGTTTGGGTGATTTGACCGGCTTTGTCCGTCGCCATACTGTTGCCGTCAAAAATCAGTTCATCATTGCCGCCTACCAGATTGCAATAAAGAAGAGGCGCTTTAGTTTTTTCCGCCGCCGCTTTTAAAAGCTTTTGCCGGGAGGCCAGTTTAGCCGCCTGGAAGGGGGAGGCGGATAAATTAAGAACCACGTCAGGTTGATGTTTGGCCAATTCGGTCAGAGGATCTCTTTGATAAAGCTTGTGGGTGGGGAACCCTTCGGTGTTCCAAATGTCCTCGCAAATGGTAATTCCGATTTTTAAGCCTTGATAGTTAAACGGCGTCAGAGGCTGATCCGAAGGGGCGAAATACCGGGCTTCGTCAAAAACGTCGTAATTGGGCAGAAGGGTTTTATGGTAGGTATAAAGAACCTGGCCGTCTTTGACAATTACAGCACTGTTAAAAAAAGAATTGCCTGAACCTTTGTTTTCCATAATGGTTCCCACGACCGCCGCGATACCCTGAGAGCCTCGGGCAACTTGTTCCAGGGCTTTTTGAGAGGCTTCCAAGAATGAGGCGCGGTCCAAAAGATCCCGCGGAGGATAGCCGGTTAAAGCCAGCTCGGGGAAAAGGGCTAGGTCACAGCCGTCCGCCTTGGCTTTTTGAAGCGACGCTAGGATTTTTTCCACGTTGCCGTTAAAATCCCCGACCGTTGTATTGATCTGGCAAAGAGCGATTTTCAAGAACTAGCCTTTCTTGTGTGAAATGCGGTTAGTGTAAAGTTAATCCTCGGTGATGTCAAAAAAGGACCGGTAAAGTGGTTATTGGTGTTATCGCGGATACAAAGGAATTGTTATCGCCCGCCCAGTTTAAGGAACTTCAGAATGTTTTTAGGGGCGTGGACGCCATTTTGCACGCGGGTCCCGTGGGGGACGTGAGAGTGGTGGATCAATTGAAAACCATCGCGCCCACCGAAGCGGTCTGCGGCAACGCCGAATCGCAGGAAGTCCGTTCCGAGCTATACGTCAGGGCGGTTTGGCGGTCCAGAGGTTTAAGGATCGGCCTTGTCCACGGTTATGGCGAGCCCCGTTCCTTAATGGCCTGGATGCTCAAGCAATTTGAGAGTGATCCGGTGGACATCATTGTGTACGGCAATAATTTTGAGCCGAAAGCCCGGCAGGCGGGAAATACCTATTTTTTCAATCCCGGTTCCTTTTCAGGCCGGTTGCCCGAAGGTTCGAGGGGGACTGGGTCTTCAAGGGTTGGTTTATTATTTATTGAGGGTGAAAAGGTGGAGGGACAATCCCTTATTTTTAATGTATCAAAAACATAAGATGGGCCGGTTTAGGTCGCCCCTTGATGCACAGCTTTGTAAAACCGATATAATAGAAGCGTCTGGAAAAACAATTTTCAGACGAATTACAGGAGAAGTTCAAATGGTTCAACTAACCGAAAACGCCGTGAGCAAGGTTAAAAACTTTGCCGCGCAAAGCACAGATTACCAAGGCAAGGATTTCCGCATTTACGTCGAAGGAGGCGGCTGCAACGGGTTTTCCTATGGATTTACTTTTGATGAACAAAAAGAAGGCGATGAAATCAACCAGGCGGGCGAGATTCGCGTGTTAATCGATCCCCAAAGCGCCAAGTATTTGGAAGGTTCCAGGATTGATTACATCGAGGATATGCGCGGCGCGGGTTTTGTGATTGAGAATCCCAACACCAAGGGCTCCTGCGGCTGCGGAAGTTCGGTTAGTTTCTAACGGAGTTAATGTAGTCAGCTGAAATTTTTTTGACGTATTCGGGGGACGGGGTTTTACACCTCGTCACTTTTTTGTTTTCAGATCAAGGACTGTTCATCAGCAAAAATTTACCCCGTTGGGTTACCTGGCTTTCTTGTTGAACCATATAAAGATAAATGCCGGTCGCTACCGGATACCCGTGACTGTTCCGCCCATTCCAGCAATAGGAAGTTCCCCACATATTGCCCGACTGGCAGGGAACCGGAGGAGTTTGATTGGTTTGATAATTTAGGGTTTGTACTAATTCACCGGAGATGGTGTATATCAGAACATTGGTTTGATCGTTCATACAACTAAACCGCAAGGTTCCTCCCACCGCTGTTTTGGGGTTATAGGGATCGGGCCAAACGTAGGTCACGCAGGTCGGGGTGTAAGTAGGTGAAGGGGTATCAGTGGGAGTAACTGTTGCGGTTTGTGTGGGTGTATAGGTGTTGGTCGGAGTAAAGGTAACGGTAATAGTCGGGGTATTTGTAGTCGTAATAGTGGACGTATAGGTAGGAGTATTTGTACTGGTAACAGTGGGTGTATTAGTGAAGGTGGGGGTAGCTGTAACGGGATAGGTGGCACAAATTTCATAATCCCCCGCGATGTAAATACCATAAATGTCTTGTATCGCGATCGTTATAGTATTGACGCCAGCCACAAATTGGTTGAGAAATGTGCTGTTGGGGCCTGACGAGGTAATACAGCCGTTTTGAAAACAGGAACCATTGGGTACGCCGCCGCAACTCAATGCAGGATTGGCTGTTACCGTTTACAATAATCGTTATCGCATCATCTGCTTTGGCGCTAATGTTGAAAGTTGCTACGGCCAACTGAGCGGCGGTCAGGGTAAGCGTGCGGGTGATGACAAATTGGTTAGTTCCCACGCTAGCAGGGGGCGTCACTTTGCTTGAGCTATTATCTGAAATAAATTGAGAATTACCACAGACAGGCAACCATGTTGAGTATGGATTGGTCACCACAGGGGCTATCGTTCCCACATCCATTGGATTGGCCACGTCCGAGGTAATCAAATCTCCCCCATCTCCGCTATCAATACAAATAGAAGCGATTTGGGCAAAAACACTACCCGGTTGTAAAAACAAAGCACCCATAAAAAAAAGAAGCCACAAAATTTTTTTAGAGAAAGAGGAGATATACTTTAATTTTTCTAGGGACATAGCTATAAACCGATCTAAAAAAATAATTTTTTTCTAACTAATTGTGTGGATGGCTTATTTGAATATTATTTCGTTTTATTGAGATAAATTTTTTATGATGTTCCATGAAAATTGCGCATCTTTAAAATCATCCTAAAAGGTTTAATTAATGAAATGGCAGCTAATTCCACCCTTTTATCAGCCGTCTCAAGGTCAAATGGCCTATGACGCCGAATTGTTTAAAACCTTTAAACCTAATTCTACTCCTATTCTTCGTTTCTTTTTTTTCCCTCAGCCAATGTTAACCCTGGGCCGACTAGAAGCTAGAAAACTTCAATTGGGAAGCCTGTCTTTTCCCCGTGAAATCCGTCCAACGGGTGGGCGAGCGGTTTTGCACGGGGATATGGACATTTGTTATGCCATTGTGGCACCGAAGGATGATCCGCTGGTAGGCGGAACCCTAATCGAAAGCTATTGCAAAATCAGCAAGCTATTAGCCCAAGGACTGCAAAGTCTTGACCGTGATGTTCAGATGACCACTGAAAAGCACTTTGGATTGGGTGATCCGCATTGTTTTTCCGCTCCGTCGCAGGCTGAATTGACATGGAAGGGTAAAAAAGTCGCGGGCGGGGCCCAGGCCCGGGATGGCGGCGTTTTTTTACAGCAGGGGGTCATTCTTTTGTCGGTAACGGAAGATTGGAAAAAGGTTTTCCCGGCCTCTAGCGTTGAAAATATGGCAGGCTTGAATGATGACCCGTCCCTGCCGGCGATTAAAAGGGAACAATTAGAAAAAGCGGTGATTCGGGTTTTTGAAGCGAATGGAGTGGAGTTTAACTAGAGCTTTTCTTGAGAGTTTCAAATAGTGATAATAGGCCTTCGCCCATTAAGCCGCCCCAGAGGAATTTCATGAAAAAATTTGATGTTCTTATCATTGGCGGCGGACCCGGCGGGTACCGGTCGGCCCAGCTTCTGGCTCAGGGCGGCAAAACGGTCGCGTTGTTCGAAAAAAAGAAACTGGGCGGTTCCTGTCTGCAAGTGGGATGCATCCCCACAAAACTTTTACAATCCGCCGCGACCCGCTTTTATACCTTTTCCAAAGAAGGAAAGACCTGGGGTATAGAAGCTGAGAATATTCGGTTTAATTTTCAGGCCATTGTGGATCGCACGCAAAAAACCCTCTCCGTATTGGAACGTGGCATTCAATCCATGCTTTCCACCGCGAAGGTGGAAGTCATTCAAGGCGAAGCGACGATTAAAGCCCCGAACCGGGTGGAATGTCAGGGGGAAGAGTATCAGGGCGACTATTTAATTTTGGCGGTGGGTTCGCGCCCGCGACAACTGTCGGGATTTAAAGTCGGCGGGAACGTGGTGACCAGCGATGAACTTCTTTCCCAACCTCGTCTACCCCAATCGCTACTGATTGTGGGAGCGGGAGTGGTCGGTTTAGAGTTTGCCTGTCTTTATGCCCAATTGGGCGTGAAGGTTCGAATAGGCGACGTGGTTCCTAAAATTCTTCCCAGTATGGATGAGGAAGTGGGCCAACTAATGCTCAATTCTCTCCGCAAACTGGGTGTGGAAGTGGAACTGGGACTCAAGACAGTTGAAACTAAAGATGAAGAATTGGTTTTACTAGCAGTAGGCCGGGAACCCAATTCGGATCGAGCCGGTATACCGTCCCTCGGCTTTAAAACCCAGGGCGGCAAAATTGAAACCAATGGATTTTTGGAAACGCCGGTTAAAAATGTTTACGCCATCGGTGATTTGACGGGCAAATATCCCTACGCCCATACGGCCTATGAACACGCGCGCATTGTTGCGCAAAAGATTATCAACCCCAACTTTTTCGAAACCATGGACGATACTAAAGTTCCTCATGTCATTTTTACCTCGCCCGAGATCGCCGCGGTGGGGTTAAGCGAAACTGAAGCCAGGGGTATTATTAAAAATGTAAAAGTTTATAAAAATAACTTCGCGGCCAACAGCAAAGCCCGTATTTTGGGAGAGATTCAAGGCTGGGCCAAGATGATCTGTGATGGAGATACGGGTTTAATCCTGGGGGTTCAACTGGTCGGGCCAGAAGCGACGAACCTTATCGGCGAAGCCTGCGTGTTAGTGACTCAAAAGGTGACGGTAGATCAATTGGGCCGGATTCTTCATCCCCATCCCACGTTAAATGAGATTTTCGTCATTCATTGAAAGAAAAGAATTTTAGTCGTTGTTCCGCCCCGGTTGGGGTTCTAAAATGAGGTTCGAGGTTTTCATGCGTTTCTTTTTAACTCTCATTTTTTTAATGACAACGGGCGCGGTTTTGGCCGATCCGCCGATGAAAACGATTTATTCTCAATCTTCCACGACAAACTTTAAATGGTCTTGGCCTTATCACACGGTTCAAACCAAAACGTATTTTCAGGATATTCCATCTCCGGCGGGAAGCAGTTATCAAACTATTGATTCCGGGATTTATAGAACCCCGGTAGATGTATCCCAATACCGTTTTCATAACTACCACCTGACCTATCAAAATCAGTGGGGCTATTTTTTCCCTCCCGGCACCAGGCCCGTTAGAAATAGCGGCGCGTTTTTATTCGTTTCGCCTCAGGGATATTACATGCAGGCCAAATAAATCTCGCTTTTTCTCCATTTCAAACGTTTTCAGGCTTGGTTGTTACAAAATCAGGCGGTTCCTGTCATCCGCTTTTTACATTCAATTTCCAAAATACCTTAACGCTATCGGTTCCATGCTCATCAATGCCCTCACGACGTCCTATAACGGTTGAAAGGAGGACTTATGTTGATCCTGGATCAATTTTCAGAAAGCGTCTTGTTTGAGTGTGATCGCTGTCGAGTGGTTGGCGAGTTGATAACGGAAATTATTGAAGATGATGGTTTGTACCATTGTTGGAGATGTTTATCGATCAACCGTCAGACAGGAATAAAAAAATCAAAACCACAGACTAAGCTTTCCGCTTAGTTTTTATTTTTAAATGAATGTTTTAAAAATTCTGAAAGAAAGAGGGATGAAGTTATGAGATTGGCTGAAAATAATGAATTGGGCGAGCCGCTTTATCAATGCGACCACTGTCAATTAACCGGCCCGAAGGATTCCTGCATTATTGAAGAAAATCATCAGCATTTTTGTATGTCTTGCTGGTATGAAAGACAGAGAAACCGCGTTTCCCAAAATAAACGAAGCGTAGTGGTTGAAATTTAAGATTAGTTGGTTAGTTTTGAATAATCGTAAAATCTTGATCTTGTTCGAGGCCTTTTTTATTTTAGAGCGTTATATTTCAATCTTCGAAAACAGATAACTTCCTAAAGCCAGGAAGAACGCGCTGAAAAGTCCTAACACTAAAAAATCGATGCCAATTCCGTAGAAAGAATCCCCGCCAAAAGACGCCCGCAAACCGTCGACGCCATAGGCCAAAGGGTTGCAAGAAGCCACTATGGTTAAAACAGACGTGACTCCTTTGAGCGGAAAAATCGCGCCAGAAAAAAAGAAGAGAGGCATGACCAAAAAGTTCATGATCAGGGGAAAACTTTGCATGTCGTTTAATTGGGAAGCCAGGGCTGTTCCGAAAGCGGTGAAAAGAAGGGCGATCAAAAACATAAAAAGCAAACTGATGAGGATGGATTGAAAGTTAGGTCTAAAACCGAAAAGAAGGGAAATGATTAAAACAATAATTCCTTGCAGCATGGCTACGGTAGCGCCGCCCAAAGTACGGCCAATCATAATGTTGAGCCGGGAGACGGGGGCAACCAGTGTTTCTTTGAGAAAGCCGAATTGACGGTCCCAAATAAGCTCAATCCCCGAGAATACGGCGGTAAAAAGAACCGCCATGGAAATAACACCGGGGGCCAGGAATTGTAAATAGTCGCCGCCGCCCGCTTTTGCATAAATGTGTCCAAAGCCGAAACCGAAGGCCAAAAGGAAAATCAAAGGCTGTCCCAGCGAACCGATCATCCGGGCGCGGGAACGGGAATAACGTTTTAACTGCCGAAGCCACATGATGTAGATAGGACCCATGTTAACGCCTCCACATTTTCTTTTGATTGCGCAGGGACTCGATATCGGAAGCGTCTTCGTCCCGGAGGGTTTTTCCCGTGAGCTTGATAAAGGCGTCTTCCAGGGTTTTTGTTTTGGATTTCTTTTTCAATTCGGCGGGAGTTCCCTGAGCGATAATTTTACCGTGATCCACAATCGTCACTTGGCTAGCCACCCGGTCTGCTTCTTCCATGTAATGGGTGGTGAAAAAAACCGTGACCTTTTCTTTTTTGTTTAAGTTCAAAATATAGTTCCAGATATGGTTTCGGGTCTGGGGATCCAAACCCACGGTGGGTTCGTCCAAAAACAGGATTTTGGGATGATGCAATAGTCCCCGGGCGATTTCCAGGCGTCGTTTCATACCGCCCGAAAACTGTTTGACCAAATCATTGCGGCGGTCCCAAAGCTCCACGATTTTGAGCAATTCTTCGGTGCGTTGTTTGCGCAGGGTGGCGGGAACTTTATAGAGCACTCCGTGAAATTCCATGTTTTCGGCCGCGGTTAACTCATCGTCCAGGCTTTGGTCCTGAAAAACGATTCCGAAAGATTCGCGGACTTTGTTTTTTGCCGTCACAGTGTCGTGGCCGTCTAAAAGTATCGTGCCGCTGGTGGGATGAAGCAGGGTGGTTAACATTTTAATCGAGGTTGTTTTACCGGCGCCGTTAGGGCCGAGAAAACCAAAGATTTCTCCTTTGGTCACCGAGAAAGAGATGTTATTGACAGCGGTAAAATCGCCGAATTTCTTCGTGAGTTTTTTAACTTCGATAATTGAATTTTTCATGGGCCTTATTTAACACAAAATTCGCTTAAGAACCAAGGTTTTGGTTGTAACGATTTGTAACGATCCAGGGCTCTATTGAGGTTTTTGAACACTTTGAGCCGGAAAGTGGGATAAGGAATTCGCGAGTTTCAAATTATGCAGTAGGTGTGGTGCGGGATACCCTTTTTGAATAGCCTGTTTAAAATCCAAGGCGGTTATCTGAAAGTCTCCGTCCATAAGCGGGAAGGAAGCAGCCCTTTCCCATAGGATAGAAGATAAAAAGCGGTCATTTTTTTGTTGAGACGCGAGACTGGAAAATTTTTTTTCATAAACAGACCAAGGTTTTTCGGGATTCCTGTTTTTAATGGCAAAGTCGATTTCTTCGCATTCTTTTTGAGTTTTTATCCATTGGGTTAGAACGGCAGGAGAAATATCAGAAACGGGGATTAAAAAAAGCCCCAGAGAGTGATGCAAATCTGCTGGCGGAAGACCGGGATTTAACAAACGGGACTGAACATGGGGGAAGTTCTTTTTCAAAAACGGAGTGTAATCCAAATTAACGGTAAAAGCAGCCCACGAGACTTGATTTTGAGAAATTTGGGGATGATTCAATGCGTTAAATGGATAACAAGCTAAATCCAATGTTTTATTATCGTAATCCGGATTCCATTCGGTAAAAACATCTATAGGTCCGTTCTGTCTATCCAAATTTTTCAGAATTTGATAAGCATTGAAATATTCAACCGAACGCCACTGCCGGTCGGCGGGAGTTTGATTGATGTTGCAATAATGGCTCGTAAAGTTATAGGTGTTAAGACCGAGTGAGAGCAGACCCCAGACAGTCAATCCGATCAAAGCATTTTTCGGAGTTTTGCCGGTCAATAAAGATTTAACGCCTAAAACAGCCAATAGCATCCATAAAGGTAAAGAAGGTGTAACCCGGTGTAATTCCAGATTGTGTGAAAGGATTCCTGGAAGCAGGAAAGTGAAAAGGCCCAAGCTGAGAAGTCCAAGAAGTTTTTTTTCCAGACTCGTTATGGCATAAAGTCCGCCGATTAAAACAAGAGAACCGGTGACAGGGTCAAACATTCCACCCCAGTTAGGACCGAATGGAAAACTGGATTGACCATCCACAAAAAGACCGATGAAATAAGCGATACAAGAATGGAAAAACGAGGTGGAAAAGGAGCTGGATACATAATTTAGATTTCCCGCCGAAAGACGGGCACAGGCCCATGGCAATGCCAGAAGGATGGTAACTGCCATGTAAAAGTAAAAATATTTTTTATATTTCTGTTTTTGGCCCAGAGACCACAGCCATAAAACGGAAGCCGTGAAGAACCAAACGACTGCCCAGTTTAAATATGAATAAAAACCGATTCCGGCCGAAATACCCAAAGCCGTAATAAAGAACCATTTCGTTCGATTGCTTTTACCTTTAATCAAAGCGCCCAGCAGACCCAGCGTTAAAAATTCAAAAAAGATAATCAAAGTTTCCGGGGCGCATAATCGCATGAATGAAAATTCCCAAAATGAAAAGGCAAATAGCCAGCAAAAAATAAAAGCGGCTAGTTTGGAAAATAATTGCCTGGAAGCCCAGTAAGATAAAATGACTGTCGCGATAGAAAGAAAAGCGGAGAAAAGCCTTAAAGATAAAAAAGAAGGAGAGAAGAGGTTAAAAAAACCGCCTAAGCTCCAAATGAGCAGAGGTTCAAAATGCACCTCGCCCCATAAAATAGACCAGTTCCATTTTTTTAAAAGACCCAGAGCCATATTGGCAAAAATCCCCTCATCGGTGATTGGCCAGAATGGAATAGAGGTTAAACCGTAGAATCGGGTCAGTAAGATCAAAAACCCAAAAAGAAGCCAGAGAATTAAAGGAGGATTTTCATCCGTAGAATTTTCAAGAACAGAAAAAGTATAGGGAGGAAGAAAAACTTTTTTTTTGAATCGGACAGCTAAGGCCATCCATAGGCCTATGGTGAAAGGAAAAAGAATTCCCATTAGGCCTATCCAGAGTTTAACAATGATTGACAGGTTAAGGTAAGCAACCGATGTATTTGAAAAAAGAAAAACAAAGAAAAAAAATGAAGAATTAAAAGAGACTGAATTTTTAAAAAAAGAGATAGATTTTTTTGCCATGGATTTAATTTTAACATGGTTCGGCGGCGAAAAGAGAAGCTGATGGGGCGTATCTAAAAATGATGGCCAAAGTGTTTTTAGGATTTAGTTTCGAATCTTGAATGTTATGAAAAATGACTTTTTATGCGCTCGTTTTTGTACGGGAGATTTATTTAATGCCAATCGTTTTTATTTTTTGGCGGTTGGTCGAGATAAAAAAACCGCAAGTTTCCAATTGTGCGTCAGATGAGGAGCGCGGCATCCTTTTTGAAGCGCTTGCTGAAAATCCAGGGAAGCTTCGGGATAATTTCCGTCTATTAAGGGGAAGGCCGCAGCCCTTTCCCAAAGGACGGAAGCCAAAAAGGGATCTTTTTCGTATCGAACGGCCAAACGGGAATAGTCCCTTTCAAAAAGACTCCAGGGGATTGAAGGATTATTGTTCAAAATGGATAAGGCAATCTGCCGGCAGGCCTGATCAGCCATCAACCATTTTTTCAAAGTTTTCTCAGGAATATCTGAAGCCGGTATCAAAAAAAGCCGAAGCAACTGAGGGGAATCATTGGACGAAATGGAATTATCCAGTGATCGGGTTTGAAGATGAGGGAATTCCTTTTTTAAAAAAGGTTCATAGTCGGCGTCCGTTAAGAAGGCGACCCAGATTGGATTTTTGGAAATGAGGGCAGCGTTTTGAACCGCATTAAAAGGATAGCAGGCGAGATCGAGGGTTTTATCAAAGTAATCCCCGTTCCACTCGTTGAAAATATAAATCGGTCCGGACTGGGCGCTCAAATTTTCTAAAATCCGATAGGCGTTAAAATAAAGGGTTGACCGCCAATGTCTTCCTGGGGGAGCCTGCCGGGCATCATTGTACGGCCCGAATAATTGGTAAGTGTTGAGGGTCGCTATCAGCAGCAGGGTGACGCTCAGGGAGACTATCCGAAAAGGTTTTGCCGAATTCTCCCAAAGACTTTTCATTCCAAGAACGACTAAAACGATAAAAAAGGGAAGCGCGGGAGTGATTCTTTGCAATTCAAGAGTGCTTGTCAAAATGCCCGGCAATAAGGTTAAGCCGATACCCAACCCCAAAATAAGAAGGGTTTTGGAAAAGAGTTTTCGAAAAGCGTAAAGGCCGCCGGTCAGAATCAGCGCGCCGCTCAGCGAATCAAAATAACCGCCCCAAGCCGGTCCCAGAGGATTGCTGCCGGACCCATCCCAAAAAAGTCCGCGGCCATATTGGGCTAGGGATGAAAAGAGAGAGAAATTTTCCAGAAAATGTTTGGCGTAACTCGCCGAATGGGGCGACAGCCGGGCTAAAACCAAAGGCATCGTTAACCCGGCGGTGATCAAAACAAACGCGGCTATTTTCAGTTTTTCTTTTTTAACCTCGATCATCAACAAACAAACCAGGATGAAACTCCAAATCACCGCCCAATTGATATAGGCATAAAAACCGATCCCGGCATAGACGCTTAACACCGATATCCAAAACCATCGTGAAGTGTTTTTGGGAGCCCGCCAATAAAGGCCTAAAAAAAATAAAGAAAAAAGTTCAAAGCAAGGGATCAGGTCGTTGGGTGTGCATTGACGGGAAAGACCGATCTCCCAAAAAGAAAAAGAAAAAAGGCAAACCAAGAGAAGCGAAAGGGATTTATTTAAAAATTGCCGCGCCGCAAAGTAGGCTCCAAGCGAGCTGGCTATCGAGAAAAACACCGTAAAAAGTCTCAGGGAAAGAATCGAAGGATTCATAATTTTGAACCAAAAAGAAAGCAGCCACAGTAGTAGAGGTTCCATTTGTCCGTCGGTACGCAGTAGGGTCCAGTCCCACTTTTTGGTCAGGTCGAAGGCCAGCGTTGAAAAAACGGATTCGTCCGAGACGGGCCAGAAAGGCACGGTTGTTAAGCGATAAAACCGGACAAAAATAAAAAGGGCCACAAACAGGGCGATCCACCAGAAAGGCAGTGGAAACCCTTCGGGCAGTGATAAGTCTATAAAGTTTGATTTTTTACGGTTTTGCACCGAAAAAATGATTCCGATGCCCAATGGCAGGATCAGTCCCAAAAAACCGACCCATAATTGGGTCTCGATGGAAAGTTGAAAATAAGAAAGAAGCGAAAGGGAAGAAAAGAATATTAAAAAATAAAGCCATGAATAAGAGCGGGAAATTATTTTTGGATCAGGCACCCAATTCATATTTAACATTTTAGTGGGTTTTGTTTAGCCGTGGACCAAAAACTAAGCCATATCCAAAAACTGATGGTTCGGGCATTTTTTGGCGGTGTAGTCCTTGTCCCAGGTAGTCCTAAACAGAATAACTGGACGGTTCTGGCGGTCCTTGGTTTTTAAAATCGTCACCGGCGGGTCAAAGGTGTCGGGGTCGCCTACCAGCCAGGCGCTGCATTGAAAGGGCAGGGTTTCCAGCACAGTCTCCACGCCGTATTCGGCTTTCAGCCGGTATTGCAGAACATCAAACTGCAGGCGGCCCACCGCCGCCACGAAAAATTCCAATCCGTCCCAACTGCTGAGCATCTGCACGGTGCCCTCGGCGGTCATCTGCTCCACGCCCTTGTCGAAGGGTTTGCGTTTCTCCACGTTTTTGGGGCGGACACGCGCGAAAATTTCGGGCTGGAACGATGGCAGGGGTTTGAAGGTGAACCCTCCCTTTAAGGAAATGGTGTCGCCAATAGCGAAGACGCCGGGGTTGATGACGCCCACAATGTCGCCTGGGTAGGCGAAGTTCAGGGTGTTGCGGTCCGCCGCCAGCATGGTGTGGGGCTGGGACAAGCGCAGGTCTTTGTTGAGGCGCACGTTTTTCACCACCACGTCGCGCTCAAAACGGCCCGAGCAGACGCGCATGAAGGCCGTCGAGTCCCTATGTTTGGGATTCATATTGGCCTGAAGTTTAAACACATAGGCGCTGAAGTCGTTCTCCACCGGGTCAATTATGATCTCGCCATTGGGCGTGTCCGCGGGTCGGGGGCCTGGCGCGGGGGCCATGTCCACGAAAGCGTCAAAGAAAGGCTCCACCCCAAAGTTGGTCAGGGCGGAAGCGAAAAAGACGGGCGTCACTTTGCCTTTTAAAAATTCCTCGCGGTTATAGGGGTTGCCGGCCACCTCCAACAGTTCCATGTCGTGCCGCAGTTTTTCCCACAACTCGTCGGTCATATGGGCTTTGGCCTCGGGGCTGTTGAGGGGCACTTTTTCAACCGCGGCTTTGGCGGCGCCGCCGACGGATTTTTTCTCGAAGAGAATCAACTGTTGGCTGGCCCGTTCCACCACACCCACAAATTCCCGGCCCGAGCCGACCGGCCAGTTGATGGCGGAAGAATGGATGCCCAAAACCTGTTCCACTTCTTCCATCAGTTCCAGCGGATCCCGGCCCGGCAAGTCCATTTTGTTCATGAAGGTCATCACGGGGATGCTCCGCAAACGGCAGACCTCGAATAATTTACGGGTCTGGGTTTCCACGCCCTTGGCGGCGTCGATCACCATGATGGCGCAGTCCGCGGCGGTGAGGGTGCGATAAGTGTCTTCGGAGAAGTCCTGATGACCCGGGGTATCCAGTACGTTAATAATAGCGTTCTTATAAGGGAACTGCATAGCCGAGGCGGTAATAGAAATACCGCGTTCCTGTTCCATGCCCATCCAATCGGACACGGCGACTTTGCCGCCCTTCCGACCCCGCACCATGCCGGCGGTCTGGATCATGCCGGAATAAAGCAGGAGTTTTTCGGTTAGGGTGGTCTTACCCGCGTCAGGATGGCTGATGATGGCGAAGGTACGGCGTTTTGCCACGGCACTTTTGATTTCGTTGGTTAAGGTTTGGTCGGCCATAGGGGGCGTATCTTACCAGAAACATTTTCATCCTCAAGCGGTTGCGTCTTGATGGGGCTTAGTGATGGCATTACACTAACGCCTTATTGGACTAATCAACTTAAGGATGCCTCATGCGCGATACATTTTGTCTGGAGTGGGACCAAGCCCACGGGGCCAAGCTAGTGGATTTTCACGGCTGGCGCATGCCTGTTTCTTACGACAAAGGAATCCTTTTTGAGCACGAAGCCACCCGCACCAACGCGGGGCTATTTAATATTTCCCACATGGGTCGGGTGAGGATTTCGGGGCCCCAGGCTTACAAGCTATCCCAGTATGCTTTTACCAATGACCTTTCTAAAATCACTATTGGAAACGCCCTTTACGGGTTTTTACTCAACGATAAGGGCGGCATTATTGACGATGTGATTATCTATAAAGAAGCCAATGACCGATTTCTTTGGATCATCAACGCCGGGGGCCGTGAAACGGATGTGGAACATTTAAAACGCCTGGCGGTGGGTAAGGATCTAACGATTGAGGTTCTATCGGATAAAACCGCTTTGATCGCCTTACAGGGGCCGAAGGCGGACACGGTTCTCAAACGGCTGGTGACGGATGTGGATTTAGACAAGATTCCCTATTTTGGATTTGGTCGGGGATTGCTACAGGGCAAAAACGTCTTCATTATGGCCACCGGATATACCGGAGAAGATGGTTACGAAATCATGGTATCGGTGGAAGACGCGTCCTTTATGTGGAACCTGCTGGCGACTCAACCGGAGGTAACTGCCTGCGGTTTGGGGGCGAGGGATTCCTTGCGGCTTGAAGCCGGGTTACCCCTACACGGTAATGACATTGACGATCAAACCCAGCCCTATGAAGCGGGTTTGGGTTGGGCGGTAAAGCTGGATAAAAACGGCGGTTTTTTCGGCAAAGAAGCCCTGAACACCCAGCCTGCCCGAAAACTAATTGGCGTCACGCTGGAAGGCCAAAATATCCCTCGTTCCCACTATAAAGTTACCTCGGAAGGCCAAGAGGTGGGCGAAGTGACCAGCGGTGTATTTTCGCCCACGCTAAAACAGGGAATCGCTTTGGCTTATGTGAAAACCGAATATAAAGACAAACCCTTAGCCATTGATATTCGGGGGAAAGCGGTGCCGGCCAAAGTCGGTAAATTGCCCTGGGTGAGGCACGTCACCAAGTCAAAAGGGAAATAGACATGATAGAAGCGACTCAATACCCCATTGGCCCCTCTCAAGTGGATGAAAAGGAAGTTCTGCAACATAAAGACGAGCTCATTTCACAAATTGAGCAAGCGCCTCAGATGCTACGGCAGGTTTTGCAAGGGTTGACCGAAGATCAACTCAATACCAAATATAAAAACTGGACGATTAAACAAATCGTGAACCATTTGGCGGACAGCCATGTAAACAGTTATGTCCGTTTTCGTTGGACCCTTACTGAAGCGATGCCGACGATTAAGGCTTATGACGAAAATTTGTGGTCGGATCTGCCGGACGCTAAAAATGGCGATCTGGAACCCTCTTTGTTGATGCTGGAGGGTATCCATCAACGTTGGGGCCGTTTACTACGCTCGATGACAGACGAACAGTTCGGAAAAGCTTTTATCCATCCAGACGGCAGGACAATCACCTTAACCAGGGCTTTAGGCATCTATGCCTGGCATGGCCGTCACCACACAGGACAAGTTTTGTGGCTTCGGGAAAATCAGTTTCATTAAACTTGGGTATTAAAAAATGGCTCACTTGTTTTTGTCAGAAATTCTTTAATTCATCTGGAAAACTTTTTCGTTTTTGATATATTCAATCCCGCCTCACACACGCCCTTCCCACACATTCCTGTTTCACTCTCGAGTTAAAATTTTCAGGAGCTTTCATGCGCAAATTCGCCAAAACTCACGAATGGTACGATGATCTGGGTGGTGGGAAAGTCCGCATCGGCATTTCCAAACACGCCGCACACGAACTTTCCGATGTGGTCTTTATCGAACTTCCGGATGTGGGCAAAAAATTAGCCGAAAAACAAAGCCTCTGCGTTCTAGAATCGGTCAAAGCGGTCGCCGACGCTTACAGCCCTGCGGGAACGGTGGTTGAGGTAAACGCCCAACTCAAAGATAAGGCCTCTTTAGTCAATGAAGACCCCGAGGGCAAGGGATGGATCGCGGTGGTTCAATTGGACAATCCCAAAGCGTTGGATGAGTATCTGACTGAAGAACAATATCTAGCGACTCTCTCGCACTAAAAGAAAGATATCTCCTTGGCCTATATTCCCATTACCGCAGATGATGAAAAGGCGATGCTCAAGACCATTGGTCTTAAGGCCATTGATGATCTTTTCTCCGACGTTCCGTCTTCCGTCATTCTCAAAAATGGATTAAATCTCCCTCATGGCATGTCGGAACCCGAACTCAAACGTTTTTTTAATATGATCGGAAAAAATAACCAGCCGGTTTCCGACAGGCCCTGTTTTTTGGGTGCGGGTATTTATTACCACGAAGTGCCGGCGGCGGTAAAAGCGGTGGTCACTCGTCCCGAATTTTTAACTTCTTACACACCGTATCAGCCTGAAATTTCACAGGGAACGCTTCAAGTGTTGTTTGATTTTCAAACCTATATGGTGGAGCTCACCGGGCTTCAAGTTTCCAACGCCTCCCTTTATGACGGTGCCACTGCGGTGGCCGAAGCGGCCCTTTTGGGCCTTCGGATTAAGAAAGCCGAATCTTTCGTTTATGTTTCCATGGCGGTAAACCCTGAATACCGCCAGACAACTCAAACTTATTTAAATCCTTTGGGCCATAAGGTCCGGGAAATAGGGCTCAAAGGCACAGAGACAGATTTGGAGGCGCTTAAAACTCAACTGGCGCCCCATTCGGTTCTCATTGTTCAATACCCCAATTTCTTCGGCACCATCGAAGATCTGGCGGCGATTTCTAAAATTTGTAAAGAAAAAGATTCTTACTTAATTGTGGCAGTAGCTGAAGCCGTCGATTTAGCTTTGCTACCCACACCGGGAAGCTTAGGCGCGGATATTTGCGCCGGTTCGGCGCAATCCTTCGGCAATATCCTTTCTTTTGGTGGCCCTCATGCTGGGTTTATGACTGTACGTATGGACGATATCCGCCAAATGCCGGGGCGGATTGTGGGGGCCACTACTGATCGCAACGGTAAAGAAGGTCTGGTGTTGACCTTCCAAGCTCGGGAACAGCATATTCGCCGTGAAAGAGCGGCTAGCAATGTTTGCACCACCCAGTCGCTCATGGCTAATTTTGCCTCAGCCTGGCTTTACTTTAAGGGCGGCAAGGGAGCCCAGCAGGTAGCCAAAGACGGAGTTGCCACGGCTTATACGATTGCCGAAGAAATTAAGAAGATTCCTGGGTTTAAAATTGAAAGTGTCCATTACGCGAATGAGTTTGTGGTTCGTCCTCCTTCGCCCGGTTTCGCTGACTTTTTGGCAGAGTGGGGGTTGGTGGCTCCTTATGATTTGTCCAAGGATTATCCTGAGTTTAAAGACTGCGTTTTGGTGGCATGCACCGAATTAACGACTTTGGAAGATATGGAATCATTTGTTTCCGCCTGCGCTGAGTTTTCGAATAACCCGGCCGCGAAGGAAAGCAAACGCCAGATCCATCAAAAACCCACTGAATTGCCAAGTTGGATCAAAATTCGGCCCATTCCGGCTATTACCGAACACGCTGAAGTTGAACTGGTGCGTTATTACACCGCTTTGGCTCGAAAGAATTTCTGCATTGATAACGGTTTTTACCCCCTGGGTTCCTGCACGATGAAGTACAACCCAAAGGTGCACGAAGAAATCGCTTTCGCTGATAATTGGGCGAACATTCATCCTGCCCAGCGGGAAGACGAAGTGCAAGGTGCCTTACAAGTGATGTTTGATCTGGAACATTGGCTTCAGGAAATCACAGGCTGTTATGCGCTCACGCTTCAACCGGCCGCTGGAGCTCAGGGCGAACTGACCGCTTTGCTCATGGCTAAACGTTATTTTGCGGAACGGGGTGAACACCAACGGGTAAATGTCATTGTTCCCGACAGCGCGCACGGTACCAATCCCGCTTCTGCCACGATGGCTGGATGGAAAACCGTCTCCATTCCCACAGACGCGCGGGGCAATATGGATGTTGCCGCTCTCAAAATGAAATTGGGAAAAGATACGGCAGTTTTGATGTTAACCAATCCTAGTACCTTGGGGTTGTTTGAAGAGCATATTTTGGAAGTGGCCAAGCTGGTTCATGACGCGGGGGGACTTCTGTATTACGACGGCGCCAATATGAACGCCATTATGGGGATCTGCCGACCGGCGGACATGGGGTTTGACTTGGTGCATTTAAATCTGCATAAAAGTTTTTCCACGCCTCACGGGGGCGGGGGACCGGGATCGGGGCCGGTGGGGTGCACCAAAGTTTTGGAACCCTATTTGCCCGAACCCCGGGTATACAAAGAAGGCAACCGATATTTTTTAAAATCCGGCGGGCCTTCATCCATCGGCCGCGTGAAGGGAAACGTCGGCAACTTTGGCGTGCTGCTGCGGGCTTTGGCTTATTGCAAGCGTAACGGAAAAGAAGGACTGGAAAGGGTGGGCCGCATCGCCACGCTCAACGCCAATTATGTTTTGGCGAAACTCAAGGGACACTATCCGGTGGCTTTTGAGCGTATCTGTAAGCACGAGTTTGTTTTAACCGCGGAACCCTTAAAAAAACAATATGGTATTTCGGCCCTGGATATCGCAAAAAGACTGATAGATTTTAACTACCACCCGCCCACAATCTATTTCCCGTTGGTGGTGCCAGAAGCTATGATGGTGGAGCCGACTGAGACAGAAACCAAGCAAACCTTGGATGAGTTTGTCGAAGCGATGATTAAGATCCGCAAAGAGATGGAAACGAATCCGGACGTTTTCAAAAACGCCCCTTACAACACGCCGGTTTCACGGCTGGATGAAGTCAAAGCGGTTAAAGAACCCAAATTAATACGTTCGTGAGATTCGAGAGCTAAATCTCCTGAATCTTTATAAAACAAGAGGTTAGGATGCCCTACCAAGCGTTAAATCTGACCTTTCCTTTTTCACACACACCTTTCGGATATAAATACGTTTGGATTTTTTTTCTCCTGATGGGGCTGACCAATAGCTATCTCGGTTGGCGTTCTTTACTCACCCACCTCAAAAACAACGAAGCTTTAAAATCGAAGTACCGGTTACTTTTTATTCAATACGCGATTTGGATCAATCTGCCCTGGGTTGTGATGGGCGCGGGAATTTTATTGGGTAAGGCCAACGGCGTCTTGGATTATTTGGTTCCTGAGTCGGGGAATTTAGCGGTGGTGATTTGGTGGGTCATATTCTTTCTGATGAATTTCACGTTAACGAGTTGGATTTTTTTCGGAGGGGGAGCGGAAAAATTAGAAAAATACCCAGGTCTACCCACATTACTATCGGGTTCGGCAGCCCACATTAGAATTGTTACTTCGATCGGTTTTATTTTGGTGAATGTTTTTGCCACCATTATTTATTTTTTTAATCCCTGGGCACACGACGGACGAATTTATTCCACTGGCATATTGTTAGATTTCCCTTTTTTCTTCTCTCTCTTTTTTGTCCTTTTTTGGCTCATAGGCGGCTGGTTTTTCGGCCAGTTTAGCGGTTGGGTTTCTTTGGCCCGTTTTTATTCAACCAAGCAAAAATACGAAGGCCCTCTCTTGAGATGGCGTTCCGCCAAAATCAACTGGGTTCATTACCATACCTGCTTGAATCTGGGAGCTAATCACGAAGGTTTTTATATTTCGATGAATTATTTTTTTAAACTGCATCACCCTAATTTATTTATTCCTTGGAGTGATATTCAAACAGTCCAAGGCGAAATGATATGGGGACGCACTTTGATTTTGCATTTTGTCAAATCGCCTAAAATTCTTTTAGAAATACATGAAAAAACTATCGCTCTTTTGAAAGAAATGGCGGATAACCCGGAAGCGTTTAAAGGGATTGTCGCGTAGTTGTACCGTGCAGAAATGATGTTTTGGGTATCCCAATGAAACCCAATGTTGGCTCATCATTACACGGAGTTTTTTAGTTGTGCTCATGAAGGCTGACCGCTTTAGGCTGGGTTAGTTCTTTACTGGTGGGCAAAATAAACTAGCAGGCCATTAATCCTTTAAACCCATTTATTTTTAAGTAAGATACGCCATGAACCTTTTCCTAAAACCTATTTGGATACTTTTTGTCGGCATGGCGCTGAATTGTGTAGGTTGTGCGACAACTTCATCTCTTCTGGTTCCGGTTCGTCCCTCCCCTGTTCATACTCTTGCGCCGCCGCCACCCGCCAGACTGCGCATTCCCCTGGTAGTTTCTCTTCCCAGCGTTAAAGAAATGGAAGAACACATTTCCGATTTTGTGAAAGAGGATTTGAAGAGGGAAGAACAATCGATTACTAAAAAATTGGGGACCGAAGTCAGGTGGGATCCGTTAGATTGGAAATTTGAAAAGAATAAGCTCACCGCTCATATGAATGTGCATTATAAAAATAAAAAATCGTCGGAAAATTCAGCTGATGAAACGGTGGAATGGAAAGTTGAAAAAGAAGTCCATCCCAAAGTTGCTTCAGCCATTCAATGGAGTAAAGACTGGCATTTAGAAGCGCCGGATTTTGAAGAAGCTGCCATTGAAAAAGGAAAAAATCATTCACCGACAAACACTCAAACCCCCGAGACGGACGCTCGAAAAAGCGAAAAACTGTTACGAATAGGCACGGATAAATATAACGAAAGTTTGAAAAAAACCACTGACATCAAGGAAAAGATCAGGGAGATTTGGGATCAAATCCAAGAACCGGTTGAGATGTCCAAAGATATTTGGCTTCAGGTGTTGCCGGACAGTTTTGGCGTTGGGTCTTACCGGATTATCCCGGACCCGAAAAATCCCCGTATGGAAACGGAATTTGAGCTTTATGCCCAGCCGAATGTGATTTTTGGCGGCAAACCCAGCCTGGTTAAAGTTGAATTGCCGCCCTTAAAGGATTTAAAACCGGGAACCGAAGGATTTCATATTGTCACCAATTTGAAAATCAAGTTTGATGACGTGAATAAGTTATTAACCGACCCCAAGACGGGGATTATCAACAAGGCTCTGCCGGGCAGTGAAGACCATGACATTGAACTGACCAATGTTCGTATTTATGGATCAGGTGGAAAAATCGTAGTGGAAGCCGGTGTGGATTATTCGCCTATTTTGAATCTTTCAGATAAGCCTGCCCATTTAACGGTTTATTTATTGGGCACACCCACCTATCACGAAAAAACGCAAGTCATTGATTTTCCTGACATGGATTTTGACATTAAATCCAGCGACTTTTTGGTACAAATGGTGGACTTTATTGACGGCGACGGCATGAGAGATCAATTGCGCAAAGACGCGGTGATTTCTTTCGGCAAAAATTTGGATAAGTTAAAACAGGAACTCAATCAAATGCTGAACAGACCAATAGGGAAGCACATTGTTTTAAAAACAACCGTGACCTCCCTCAAGATGCAGGAAGCGTTTGTTACCGATTATGGAATCGAGGGACAAGTTGCGATGGATGGTGACGCTTCAGTGAACGTGACCTGGTAGTAAATTTTATGAGACACTCTCCAAAGATTGAAAAAAGTCTCAAGCGGTGTCCGTGGCCAGGCCAAGATGATAACTTAATGTTGGCTTACCACGACAAGGAATGGGGTAAGCCGGTTCGGGATGATCAGAAAATTTTTGAGTTTTTAGTGCTGGAGGCGTTTCAGGCAGGGCTTTCCTGGAGAATCATTCTTCATAAACGCGATAACTTTAAAAAGGCTTTTAAGAATTTTGACTATCATAAGGTGGCTCGCTTTACCCCCCAGGACAGAGCCCGTTTAGTCCGGGACGCAGGGATTGTAAGGAATCGGGCCAAAATTGCCGCAACGATTCAAAATGCCAGACTTTTTATGGAAGTTCAGAAAGAATTTGGTACTTTTTCAAAGTACATGTGGAAATGGGTTAAAGGTAGCCCTATTCGCCATCGACTTAAAACTATTAAAGATTATCCGGTGGTTATTTCCGAGGCGGAAGCATGGGCTAAAGATTTGAAAAAAAGAGGGTTTAAGTTTTTGGGGCCTACCGTCCTTTATGCCCATATGCAGGCGGTTGGAATGGTTAATGATCATATCGTGACTTGTTTTCGACACCGACAGGTTTAGCTTGTCTGAAAGATGGGGTGGTCGGAGACTTATAAATACCATTAGTGGTGCTTTTTACTCTTTAGTTTGCATCGTATTTGAAAAACGAGTATCTCTTCTAAAAACCCTCAAAAAGGTTGCGAATTCAGCATCTCCGCTAGTATTATGCTTTTCTTGGATTTACATAAAACCCAAATTTAATGCGGCAAAATTATAGATGGAGGCGTGTTTTCAATGGCTAACGAAATCATTGTAGGTATCGGCGGCGCGGCCGGCGACGGTGGAGCTTCTACCGGAGACAACCTATCCCAATCTTGCGCACGTTCAGGCTTGAATGTTTATAATTATACCAGTTATCAATCCCTCATCCGTGGCGGTCATTCTTGGATTCGCCTTCGTATTTCAGACGCTAAAGTTACCAACATCGGCGATCAGGTGAGTGCCATGATCGCTTTAAATCAGGATTCGATGGATCGTCATTTGCCTGAATTGAAAGCTGGCGGTATTTGTGTTTACAACGGTGACAAAGTGAAGCCGGGTAAGGCTCCCGAAGGCGTTCAACTTTGTCCTCTCCCGGTTTTTGAATTGGCCGGTAAAGACGCTCTTCCTATTATGCAAAACACCGTGGCTTTGGGCGCGTTGACCCGTTTAATAGGATTAGATTTCTCGGCCCTCTCCTCGGTTTTCGAACATACCTTTAAAAAGAAACCTCAAGTCGTTGAAGCGAACATTACAGCGGCAAAAGCCGGGTTTGATTTCGCCGACAAGCAGTATAAACCTCACGCCACTGTCTTGAAAAAAGGCGGACCCAAATTGGCGATGGTTCACGGCAACAACATTTTGGCGATGGGCGCGGCGAACGCGGGCTGTAGCGTGTATTGCGCTTATCCGATGAGCCCGGCAACGGGAATTCTTCACTGGATGGCTTCTCACGGCAGGGATTTAGGCATTTGTGTCCGTCAGGTTGAGGACGAAATCGGCGTGGCAAACATGACTATCGGCGCTGGCCAAATGGGCGCGCGCGCGATGTGCGCAACTTCAGGCGGCGGATTCGCTTTGATGACCGAAGCGATCGGCATGGCTGGCATTATGGAAATTCCGGTTGTCATGATTAATGTGATGCGCGGCGGACCGTCAACAGGACTTCCGACCAAACAGGAGCAGGGTGATTTGAATCAGGCTATCGGTGCCTCTCAAGGTGATTTTCCCCGTATTATTATCGCTCCGATCTCCATTGCGGATTGTTATACCACTATGGAAGAATCGTTTAATTTAGCTGACAAATATCAATGCCCGGTTTTGGTTCTTTCGGATCTTTTGATGAGCGAAGGCCATGGTACGGTGGAGCCGGAGTTTCTTGACCGAGCATTTAAAATTGACCGCGGTGAGATGATTTTCGAAGATGATGGAAAAGGCCAAAGTTATTATCGCTATAAGAACACTCCGTCAGGTATTTCGCCGCGCGCTATCCCGGGCGTACCGAACCACTTGTATGTCTCTGCGACTGATGAACATGATGAAGACGGCGTGACCATTTCGGATGTCTATACGGATCCCGTCACTCGCAAAATGATGGTCGACAAACGGTCCCGTAAAATGGAAACCGTAACTAAGGATTTTACTCCCCTCAAAATTGAAGGCGACGCCAATGCGGATACCGTAGTGGTGACTTACGGTTCCACCTGGGGAGCCGCCAGCGAAGCCATTGAACGGTTAAACAAAGAAGGTGTCAAGGTGGGACATCTTTCCATTAAATATTTGATTCCTTTCCAAGAAAAAGAAGTTGTCGCTCTCTTGAAGAACAAAAAGAAAATTATTGTGGTTGAAATGAACAAAGCGGGCCAGTTTGCTCGTCACTTGCGCGCTGAAACGGGTATCACCGCTCACGCCAATGTCCGTAAGTATGACGGTGAGCCTTATGAACCGAAACATATTGTTGCCGGTATCAAGGAAGTTTTACAGGGTAAAGACCTGGTCGAAGTCTTGTCGACGGAATCCGGATGGCGTACACCGCATCCCCCAGGACCGGGAGTGCTTTCGACGGGGTCCGTGCATTAATCGTTAATTAAAAAGAGATCACTTTTAGGAGGATGTATGTCACCAGCCACACTAGCACCGAGAGAAGCAAAACAATACAAGCCGGAAATTCCGCCCGATTGGTGTCCGGGATGCGGAGATTTTGGTGTTTTGACCGTTTTACAGCGTGCGGTCGCCGAATTGGGAATTCCTAATGAAGAATTGATGATCGTATCAGGTATTGGATGCTCATCTAACTTGCCTGGATTCTTTAAATCATATGGTATGCATTCGTTGCATGGCCGTTCATTGCCGGTCGCTACGGGCGCGAAGATGGCCAATCATGAAATGACGGTTATCGCCTGTGGTGGTGACGGAGACGGATACGGAATCGGCCAAGGCCATTTTATCCATTCCATGCGTCGTAACGTCAATATGACTTATATCGTCATGGATAACGAAATTTATGGTTTGACTACGGGTCAAACTTCACCGACTTCCGAACCTGGTATGAAGACCAAATCCACTCCATTTGGAAATCCCGAAGGTCAGTTAAATCCTATGGCTTTGGCCTTGGCAGCTGGCTGCGGTTTTGTTGCTCGGGGTTTTTCAGGAGACATTAATCACTTGAAAAGTCTTTATACTCAAGCCATTCAATATCCTGGCTTCGCTTTGATTGATGTGTTCTCGCCTTGCGTGACTTTTAACAAGCAAAACACCTTTGGATGGTTTAAAGAGCGTGTTTATAAATTGGAAGAGGCCGGCCATGATTCTTCTGACTGGAACGCGGGAATGAGCCGGGCGAAAGAATGGGGAGCGAAGATTCCGATAGGACTCATTTATAAAAATCCGAATCCTAAACCCTCAATAGACGCTGAAGATCCGGCTTTGCAGGGAAAGGGATTGGCTAAGAACCAAAAACTGGGACTTACCAATGAACAACGCAAAAAGTTGATAGAAGAGTATATTTAACTTTGAAAGTAGCGAGCGAAAGCCCTTCTTAATATTTTAAGAAGGGCTTTTCTTTTTTAAGGGGCAGTGAGTAAAATAGCGAGGCTGTTGGTCTGACGACATTAACGGCTCTAAATTTTTTACATCAGCGCGAAAAGGATTGGCTTTGCCTCATACCATTCTCAGCACATGCATTGGCTGCACTCTTTGCGAAGTCAAATGCCCCACCGAAGCCATTGCGGGTGAAAAAAAGTCAATGTTCAATATTGACCCTGCCCTTTGTATTGATTGCGGCGTCTGCGGCATTCATTGCCCTGTCGAGGCGATTGTTAACTCCGAAGGCGAGACGGTTAAAAAGATTAAGCCTCTGGCTATTCCTAAAGCCAAAGTGGATCCTGAAACCTGCACAGCCTGCGAGTTTTGCGTGGACATTTGTCCCTTTGATTGTATTTCCATGCAGCCCCGTACGGATCACCCCGAATTTTTTAGAATCGCGGTTGTGGACGAAAAAAAATGTGTGAGCTGCAAACTTTGCGAAACGGTTTGCATTAAGGGCAGTATTACGATTGATCGTCCGGCCGAGCTCATGAGTTATGTGCCTAATCGCAGTCATTAGTTCTAAAGAAATCAAGCAATAGGATTTTGGAAGCCGCTAGAAAATAGAAGTTCGGTTTTTTGCCACAGAACAAAAATCAACGCATGCTTTATGTTTCAAATCATAATTGAGATTTTTGCCTGCGGTTAGATTGTGGCGGAACACACGCGTTTTTTCTATTCGAATTATTTTGAAAATAGGAGGTTTTATGGCCGAGGAAATTTTTGATGTGACGATTGTGGGAGGCGGACCGGCTGGTATGTTCGCCGGGTTTTACGCGGGGCTTCGTGGAATGAAATTCAAAATTATTGATTCACTGGAACAATTGGGCGGCCAGGTATCGGCCATGTACCCCGAAAAAGACATTTTTGACGTAGCCGGATTTCCCCGGGTTTCTGGAAAAGATCTCGTTAAAGACCTGGAAGAACAATTGAGTCGTTGGAAAGCTCCCATGGTTTTAGGCGAAAAGGTACAGACCCTGGTCAAGCGCCCCACGGATAACGTTTTTGAAATTACGACTGACAAGAGCGGTAAGCATTTCTCCAAGGCTATTGTGCTGACCCTGGGTATGGGGTCATTCACCCCGAAAAAACACCCTAACGCTGAAATTGTTCCTTTTGAAGGAAAGGGTGTTTTCTACGGAGTTCTTTCTATGGAGCCTTTCCGTGGCAAGCGGGTTTTGATTGTTGGCGGTGGCGATTCGGCTATCGACTGGGCCCTTATGCTGGAACCCATTGCCTCGAAAGTTACTTTGATTCATCGCCGGGATGAGTTTCGCGCGCATGAATCCTCGATTCAAAAACTGAAAGCTTCCAAAGTAGAGATCAAGCTTTGGTATGAACTTCGAACCGTGAAGGGTAACGGCAAAGTAGAAGAAGCCGTCGTTTATGAAAACCACACGAACCAGGATGAGTCTTTGCCGATGGATGCGGTTGTTCTCAATTTTGGTTTCCAAGCCAGCCTTTCCTTTCTCAAAGACTGGGGTTTGACGCTGGAAAAGAACAAGATTCCTGTGAATCAAAAAATGGAAACGAACGTGCCGGGGATTTACGCGGCAGGCGATATCGTGACCCATCCGGGAAAACTGGACTTGATTGCCACCGGTTTCTCTGAAGGAGCCACCGCAGTGAACTTTTCCAAAACTTATATTAATCCGGGAGATAAAGCGGAACCGGGGCATAGTTCGAACCTCAAGTGGTAATGTAGTAAGTTCATTTTGGGGAGAGACGCATGGCTATTGATGTAAGAACGCAAAAAGGACTGGGTGTTACTTTAAGGCAGGACAATTGGTGGGGAGAGCCTTTGGCGATTGCCGCGGGCCTCATCACATTTATTGTCTATATGACCTGGGCGGCTTTTACTCCAACGGGGCCCCATGGAGAAATCTGGTATAAGTGGGGTTCTTATATTTCTCCCGCTTTCTCTCCTTATATTAGTCCTTCCTGGTTCAAATGGTCTCCGGCCATCTTGATCCTCTGGGCGCCAGCCGGATTCAGGGCGACTTGTTACTATTTCCGTAAAGCCTACTACCGTGCTTTTTTCCAAGATCCGCCTGGTTGCGCGGTGGGCGAAGAGTCCCGCGAATATAAGGGCGAAACTTCTTTCCCTTTTATTCTTCAGAACTTACATCGCTATTTTCTCTACTTGGCCATTTTGTTGGTGATTAATCATTGGATTGATTTGGCTTGGGCTTTTAGCAAAAAGGGGCCCAAAGATTATTACGTTGGTGTTGGCACACTGGTTTTGCTGTTCGATACGATTCTTCTGACTTTCTATGTAGGAAGCTGTCATGCCTGGCGCCATTTGGTGGGCGGCAAGTTAGATTGCTTCTCCTCCTGCCCCGTCAATGACATGCGTTATAAAATTTGGTGTCGGGTGACTAAGATCAACGAACATCACGGCTTTTGGGCTTGGGCCAGTCTCTTTTCGGTTGGTTTCGCCGATTTATACGTGCGGTTAGTCGCAATGGGTGTGTGGACAGACATTAAAATCTTTTAATCCGAAAACCGAGGGAACGACGTGAGCGAAAATTACCAAAGCTTTGAATATGACGTGCTGGTGATCGGAGCGGGCGGAGCAGGTTTAAGAGCCGCGATCGAAGCTTCCGCTGCTGGCTGTAAAACTGGATTGGTTTGCAAATCTTTACTGGGCAAAGCCCACACGGTAATGGCTGAAGGCGGCATTGCCGCCGCTCTGGCGACCGTTGATTCCCGTGATTCCTGGCGTCAACATTTCTCGGACACTCTTATTGGCGGCAATTTTGGCAATCATTGGAAGATGGCGGAAATTCATGCCAAGCAGGCGCCTGACCGCGTGCGTGAATTGGAAAAATGGGGGGCGGTGTTTGACCGAACCACCGATGGCAAAGGCAATATCAATGTCCGTCACTTTGGCGGACATACGTACAAGCGCTTGGCCCACGTGGGAGACCGTACGGGATTGGAACTCATCCGCACTTTACAAGATAAGGGTATTCACTCCGGTATTGATGTTCATATGGAGTGCACCATTTATGCGCTCTTAAAGGATGGTGACCAAATCGCGGGAGCCTATGGCTATTTTCGTGAAACAGGCAGACCGGTTCTTTTTAAAGCAAAGTCCATCATTGTTTCCACAGGTGGAATTGGAAAGCTTTATTCGGTAAACTCTAATTCCTGGGAATGCACGGGCGACGGATTTGCGTTGGCTTATTTGGCAGGCGCTGAACTAGCTGATATGGAATATGTTCAATTTCATCCCACAGGCATGGTTTGGCCACCCTCTGTGAGAGGTTTACTGATCACTGAAGGGGTTCGAGGCGAGGGTGGTGTGCTCAAAAACAATAAGGGCGAACGTTTTATGTTTAAATATATTCCGCCCAAGTACCAGGGAAAATACGCCGAAACCGAAGAAGAAGCGAATGGCTGGTTCCAAAAGGTGGTTGTGGAAGGTCAGAAGGAAGAAAACGTCAAGGAACGCAAGCCACCCGAACTGATGAGCCGGGACGTGGTGGCGCGCGCCCTCTGGAATGAGATCAAAGAAGGCCGGGGCGGCGAGCACGGCGGTGTTTACCTCGATATCGCTTCCCGCCGCAGTGCGGAAGACATCAAGAAAAAATTGCCTTCCATGTACCACCAATTCAAGCAGTTAGCCGACGTGGATATCACCAAAGAACCCATGGAAATCGCTCCCACCTGCCATTACATGATGGGCGGCGTGAAGGTAAACCCTGAAACCCAGGAATCGACCGTGAAGGGCCTCTTTGCTGCGGGCGAATGCTCCGCGGGGATGCATGGTTCCAATCGATTGGGAGGTAACTCTTTGTCCGATCTGGTAGTTTTCGGCAAGCTGGCCGGTGAACACGCAGCGGCTTATGCTAAAAGCACCTCCGCGCCGAAGATCGACGAAAGTGTCTTGAAAGGATTGAATCAAGAAATGAATAAGCCTTTCGAGAACCAAGGCGGCGAAGTATCCTATGCCATTTTGGCCGATCTCCAAACTACGATGGAGAAAGGCGCGGGAATGTACCGCGAAGAATCGCTTTTGGAAGGCTGTTTGAAGGATTTAGATTCCCTTAAAGAACGCTTGAAAAATGTTTCCGCCGAAGGAAACCGGTTGTTCAACCCCGGGTGGCATGTGGCTCTGGATTTGCGCAATATGCTGATTGTAGGCGAAGCTTTAGCCCGCGCCGCAAAAGAACGCAAAGAGTCCCGGGGTGGCCATACACGTACGGATTACACCACTTACTCCAAAGATTTTGCTAAAAAGCGGATTGCTGTCCGCAAGAAGGGCGAAGAGATGGAAGTGGTTCAAGAAGACCTGCCTCAAATACCAGCCGAATTTGAAGCCGAATTGATAAAAGATGGCTTCTTGAAACTGGAAGTTTTGAAACAAATAAGGGGCGAAGTCCCAGCGCATTAAACGGAAAAGAACCGAGCTTATTTAAGGAGTTCTGAAAATGTCAAAAATTCATATGCGAGTCTATCGAGGAAATTCCGAGGGAGGCCAATTAAAAGATTATGACGTTGAGGTGGCCGAAGGTATGGTGGTATTGGATGCCATCCACAGACTGCAAGCGACACAGGCTTCTGACCTAGCCTGCCGGTGGAATTGCAAAGCGGGCAAGTGCGGATCCTGTTCGGCTGAAGTTAACGGCAAACCTCGATTGATGTGCATGACCCGTTTAAACGAGTTCGCAGAAGGCGAAACCATAACGGTGGCGCCGATGAAAACTTTTCCGATTATGAAAGATCTGGCCACGGATGTTTCGTGGAACTATGAAGTTAATAAACGCATTCCGCCTTTTACTCCCAAAGAGGGTGCTGATTGGCATTGGGAACAACGGGACGCGGACCGATCCCAAGAATTTCGTAAATGTATTGAATGTTTTTTATGCCAGGACACCTGTCACGTTTTGCGAGAGCACGATAAAAAAACCAGTTTTGCGGGACCGCGCTTTTTTGCCCGTATCGCCAGTTTAGAAATGCATCCGATAGACAGGTTGGACCGTACTGAATTGCTGAAAGACCAGCATGGTATCGGCCTTTGCAATATCACGCGGTGCTGTACGGAAGTTTGTCCAGAAAGCATCCATATTACGGATAACGCGATTATTCCCCTAAAGGAACGAGTGGTCGATAAATACTATGATCCTCTTCGTGTTTTATGGAATAAAGTTATCGGAAAGTAAGTTCTAGGAACTTACGACCATCTTTGGTTCTTGATTCGCTTGTGGTTCTAATGGTTGGGGTACACTATGGCTGGTTATTCCCCCAAAAGTCTTGTTGAAAAATTAGGGTTAAAAAAAAGGTTTTAAAGCATTTGTTTTAAACGCCCCTAAAGACTATTTCGAGCTTTTAGGCGCCCTTCCTGAAAACGTACTTTTTTTAGCTAAATTAAAACCATCTCTTGACTTTATCCACTACTTTTCTAGAAGCCGAAAAAGATATTTTAAAGATATCTCCCGTTTGAAAAAGGCCTTGGCTCCCCAAGGAATGATTTGGGTTTCTTGGCCAAAACTTTCCTCGGGAGTTCAAAGCGACCTGACTGAAAAGGATTTTCGGGAGATCGCATTGCAAGAGGGTTTGGTCGATATCAAGGTTTGTGCGGTAGATGAAATTTGGTCGGGGTTAAAATTTTTGTTCCGGTAAAACTTCGTGTTAAAAAAGAAAAGCCTGAATGAAATCCATTCAGGCTTGAAACATTAACATCTTACGCCACTATTTATTTCTTCTTTTTGGTGGCCTTCTTTTTTGTAGCTTTTTTCTTAGTTGCCAAGGTTAACCTCCTTCAAAAATAAGAGAAACCTAACTGAATTTATTTTACCATGCGTTAATGAAGATGTGTCTATTTTTTTGATTTGAAAAAATTTTGAACGACTAACCAGCAGAGTGTTTTTTGAATTTCAGAATTCGTCAGTTTGAATTCCCTTCGGCCCAAATTCCGTCGTCGGATAAAACAAAGCACTTTTAGCTTTCGATTAACTCTGAATCGGAAACTGTTGGAGCTTCCTGCAGTAAAAATAGTGTTCCCCAAACGGAACCGCCCGGGCCGACGCCGGGAGTGCTGTCCAATCGTAAACGTTTCGTCTGGCCATTCCAATTAATCATTAAGTATTCTTTCTTCAATTCGCATCGATTTTTAATGGAATTTCCCATCGTCAGAGCCAGGTCACCCAATGGGGAGTCGTTGGCCAGAAGGTAAAGATTGGTCATATTCTTAGGATGAATATCCAATATCCGTCCTACTTTGGCGTTTACAAAAATGACCGTATTGTTAATAGAAACCGCAATGGCCCCAAGCGGAAGACTATCCAGCACGTTTTTTAAGGTGGCGGCATAATTGAGGGCCAGTTGATCGCCCTCACGCACCTTTTCGGTTAGCAGGGTGGTTCTGCGGGCCAGGTCGATAATCTCCTTTTCTTCTTGAACGGTACGGTAAGCCAGATATCCGGCGTGAATGGAAACTACCATTAATAAGGAACAGGATAAAAGCAAAAATGGATCGAGATAGTTAAAGTTATCGCTTTTGTAATAGATCATATAAACGTAAATGCCAATGACAATAACAGACACCAGAATGCTGCGTCCAATGGACTGACTCAAGGCCGAGATAAATAAAGTCAGGAAAATTGTAATCAAGAAATTGGTGTCAAAGTGGTTAAAAAGAAAAAGGCCACTGAGGAGGAAACCAAGGTCAACCATAAAAACGATGTTCTGAAAACGAACAGTTCCACATTTTTGTTCTGTTAAAAAGATAAAAGGGATAAAGCTGCTTAAAAGAAGTCCTGCGTAGATAAGAATCTTGATTAAATCCTCTGGGTGGGTTTGGTAATAAAAAAAGGCGAAACACAGGAGAAGAAGAGCGAGCAAGGTTCGGATGAAGAGAAGGTTTTTCTTTACTTCGGGCACGACGGCTTGCATTTCGTTCATGAGGAGCCTTTAAAATTTAATAGTCTTATCATAAGACAGCGGAGGGTGTTCCTGTCAAAATTTAAACTAATATCGGTTGTTTAATCCACTGCCGAATGAATTAGATTTGACAAAAGGTTTACATTGAAAATTTTAAGCAGGAAGGGTTTTTACTTTTTTGTAGAACCGTTTAACGAAAAAACCGAGACTAAATTTTAAAGCCAGTTTCTCATGTGTTGAATCACGACGGCTATTATCATAAACAATTACCATCTGAGTGAAAAAGCGAGCGGTGTTTAACTGTGAGGTATTTTCTTGTTTTTTTGAGTAATTAATCTTTTTGTGACAATCTCAATAGAAAAACTGAAGTTATTTCAGCTATAACCGGCCTTCTATTAGGGTTATAATGTTATTAACTTAGGTAAGGGTCAACCGAAAGGTTTCCCTTATAAAATTTATGAATGAGGTGTTTTAAGTTATGTCACAAGTTGAAGCTAAAATTTTAGAGACTCCGTTGGAATCTCGAGTTATCCCCAAGAAGCACACTTTTGCCAAAGATGAGCAAATTGATTGGGCGGGAGCCATTCCTTTTATGGGCGTTCATGTAGTTGGAATTTTTGCCATCTTTACAGGCATCAGCTGGGCCGCGGTTACGATGTGTATTTTTATGTACTATTCCCGCATGTTTGCCATCACGGGGGCCTATCACCGTTATTTTTCTCACCGCACTTACAAAACCAGCCGGTTCTTTCAGTTTATCTTGGCTTTTTGGGGAGCTTCCTGTGGTCAACAAGGCCCGCTTTGGTGGGCCGCTCATCATCGTCATCACCATAAATTTTCTGACATGGAACAAGATATTCATTCGGCGAAATTAAGAGGTCTCTGGTGGTCCCACGTTGGTTGGATTCTTTGTAAAAAATATGGTCCGACTAATGAAGAAACAGTAAAAGACTTAACTAAGTATCCTGAACTTCGTTGGATTAATAAATACCATGGGGTACCACCCTTTATTCTTGGAGCCAGTATTTTCTTTTTTGGTGTTTTCTTACAGCACGCGGCTCCTGGCCTTCATACGGACGGTATGCAAATGCTTTGCTGGGGTTTCTTTACCAGTACGACCATTTTGTATCACGGCACTTTCTGTATTAACTCTTTGGCCCACCTGATTGGTAAAAAGCGTTTCGAGACAGGGGATGAGAGTAAAAACAGTCTAATTCTTTCAATAATCACCATGGGCGAAGGATGGCATAACAATCATCATCGTTATCCTTATTCCGAACGCCAGGGTATTTATTGGTGGGAGATGGATATGTCCCACTATGTTTTGAAAATGTTCTCACTTTTCGGACTGGTTTGGGACATCAAACTGCATCCTGAAGAGATATACGCTGAGGCCCGTACCGGCAAAAAAGAAGTCGCGGCTTAAATTTTTTATTGAACTTTTAAAAAGGAGAACCATTTTGGTTCTCCTTTTTAATTTGTCCAGTAGTTTGTTAAAGAGGAGAAGGATATGGAAGAAATCGAAGTTCCTACCGAGCATTTGCATGAACACATAGAACACGGCCTCGAAGAAAGTAAGGAAAAGTGGATTTTGGGCGTTGCTCTCAGCTCCGCTTTTTTGGCCGCATTGGCGGCAGTGTCTTCTTTAATGGCGGGGTTTCATGCTAATGAAGCGATGATAGATCGTATCAAATCCTCCGACCAATGGAACTATTACCAAGCGAAGGGCATTAAGTCTGCAATATTGAGCACTGAAATCGGAATGCTCAAAAGTTTTAAAAGGCCAGTTAATCAACAGGATGAAGAAAAAATTAAGCAGTATAAAGAGGATCAGGACAAGGTTAGTGAAGAAGCAAAAAAAGATGAAGAATCCTCAGAAGATCATTTGAAGCATCATGAAATTCTGGCGCATAGCGTTACTTTATTTCAGGTTGCCATCGCGGTGGGTGCCATCGCGGCGTTGACCCGCCGGAAAATGTTTTGGTTTGTCAGTATAGGTTTTGGCGCGATCGGATTGATTTTCTTTGCACTGGGGTTTTTAGCCTGAGGAGGTATTGTGGGCAACGGACGGTTAGAGGCGTTTAGCGATGGGGTATTGGCGATTATCATCACCATCATGGTATTGGATTTGAAAGCCCCTGCTGGAACGGATCTGGGAGCTCTCAAAACCTTGATTCCGACTTTTACCAGCTATGTTTTAAGTTTCATTTTTGTCGGCATTTATTGGAACAATCACCATCATTTGATCCATACGGTTAAAACCGTCAGCGGTTCTATTCTTTGGGCCAATTTGCATTTGTTATTTTGGCTATCATTGATCCCGTTTTTCACCCGTTGGATGGGAGATAATGGTTTTGCTCCTGTTCCCGTAGCTCTATACGGGGTGATTTTAATTTTCGCGGCTGTTGCTTATACCATCCTGGTGCGCGCAATTATTGCCCATCACGGGAAGGATTCCACGCTAGCACATGCCATCGGAAAAGATCGAAAAGGAAATATTTCTATCGCGCTTTATGCGATGGGCATTCCTCTATCATTGATTAATCCCGCGCTTGGTTATTCTTTATATGTATTGGTCGCGTTGATATGGCTCGTACCGGATCAGCGTATTGAAAGAGTAATAAACTAGTAGTTAACAACACCCGTATTCGGGCATTTCCTGATCTTTGTGATTCTTATCTTGAATCTTCTTAGGGTGTTTCTTTAATACCAAAATCAAATACCAACGTTTAAATGACTCCCACAAGATCAATGCGGCACAAACCATAATAATTATCGTGACGGCTACATTGAGGTAGGCTTGAAAGGCTTTTTCGGGATGGGCTTCAGCCAAGGGTAAAAAGTTGTTCAAAATGTTGAGCCAGCAGGCGGTTAGAGTTGTAACAGAGACAAAAAGCATCGGGATAAAAGTTACCCAGGCGTATTTGGCTTTGCCTGTATTAATGATCGCGCTGGTACCTACGGCTAAGGCCACCGCGGCTAAAAGCTGGTTGGCCGTGCCAAACATAGGCCAAATGGTGCTCACGCTTCCAGTCCAAATAAAATAAGCCCACAAACAAACCACCAATCCGGTTGAAACCAAGGTGCCGGGAAGCCAATTTTGATTCTCAAAAGGCTTCCAAAACCGGCCGCCAAATTCCTGTACTAAAAAACGGCCCACGCGAGTACCGGCGTCAATGGTGGTTAAAATAAAGAGAGCTTCAAAAAGAATCATGAAATGATAAAAATAAGACATGAGGTTTTGTAACCCGGGCATGCCGGAAAATATCTGGGCAAAACCCACCGCTAAGGAAACCGCTCCGCCGGGCCTTCCCGCCACGTTTTCTCCTACCGCTTGTGAAAGGGCTTGCAAATTTACCGGGGTTAAACCCAGAGCCGCGAATTTTTCAGCGGGAACATTAATGGCAAAATAATCAGCGGGAAAAAGAGAACAGGAAGCCAAAAGAGCTACGATGCCGACTAACCCTTCCATCAACATAGCGCCGTAACCAATTACTCGTGCGTCAGTTTCTTTATCGAGCATCTTCGGGGTTGTACCGGAAGCGACTAGCGCGTGAAAACCGGAAATGGCTCCGCAAGCGATGGTAATGAATACAAAGGGAAACAGTTTGCCTGGCACGATAGGTCCGCCGCCGTTTACATATTGGGTGAAGGCGGGCATTTTTAAATCAGGATGAACCCAGATGATGCCGACAACCAACGCCCCGACCGTTCCAATTTTCATATAAGAACTTAAATAATCACGGGGTGTTAAAAGCATCCATATGGGAAGGACCGAAGCGAAGAATCCATAAATGGCCATGGCGAGGGTGACCTGATTCGGCGAAAGGGTAAACCAACCGGCTATGGCTGAGGCGGGTATCCATGCGCCTCCAATCACCGCGGTTAATACCAGAGTTACTCCAATCACACTGGCTTCAACAACACGGCCTACTCTCCAGCGGAACATCCAAAAACCAACCAGAAAGGCAATGGGAATGGTCATGGCGATGGAAAAGGTTCCCCAGGGACTGGATTTTAAAGCGTTTACCACGGCCAGTCCTAACCCCGCGAGGGCGATAATAATAATAAAAAAGATCGCGACGGAACCTACCATGCCGGCCATGGGACTAATTTCATGCCGTGCGATTTCAGCCAGGGAACGTCCCTTGCGGCGGACGGAAGCCACCAAGATCATAAAATCCTGAACCGCGCCGGCCAGACAAACTCCGGCTAAAAGCCAAATAAAACCCGGCGCGTAGCCAAATTGGGCGGCGAGAACAGGACCGATCAAAGGACCAGATCCGGCGATAGCCGCGAAATGATGACCAAAGAGAACCCACTTACTGGTGGGTTGATAATTTTGTCCGTCTTTTTGTGTGTGGGCGGGAGTTTTACGACGGTCATCCAGCACTACAACTTTTGACGCCAGGAAAGCGCTGTAATAACGATATGCGATGACCATCACGCAAAGCGCGCCAAGAATCAGAGGCAGTACGTTCATAGGACCATCCTTTGAGGGCGTTAACCGACCTCAAGATAGCCCAACCGTTCTGATAATTCAAACGGACTAAAGGCTCAATGGATAAGGTTTTTTTGGATAATGGCGGGATTAATTGATAAACTTCAATTTAGTCGCCTCTAGAACAATAAGGAAGGATTTCAAAATGGTTGCTGAAAAAGGCCGGTTGGAACAACGGCAACAAGATCGTGTTGCCGCCACTGCCGTTGTGACCTATCGAATTCTTGAGTCGAGTGAAAAAGAAAACGCTCTGGACTTTCCCCGTTATAGTGAAACTTCAATCGTTAAACTTCCCCACCTAGCAAAAAAATTTCACTCCTATCACGCGGTCATGAAAGATATTTCCCTGGGCGGGCTTTCGATTGCAGGTGAACAAAAATTTATCATCGGCGATTGGGTTGAAATCTCTATTCAACCCCCCAAATACGCCGCCCCGGTGACTATGCTGGCTGAGATCAGATGGGTCAGACCCTTTTCTCAAGGGGGCAAGGATCTCTATTCGGCTGGAGTTCAGATTTTGGCGTTGGATAGCGAGAGTATGGACCGTTTCAGCCGGTTTCTTTTATCCGAAAAAATCCGTAAAGATAATGAAAAACCCAAATGATGTGCCCTGAATAATTTTTTTAAATGGTTAGAGCTTTTCCTGACATCCATTTTGCCAATTTTGGAGATAAAGTTTTGGCTCAAACCTCGACACTTTACCGATTCCGTATAGACCTTTCAGACGTGAACCGAAACTTGTATCAAACCTTGGAATTTCGGGCGGCTATGCATCCTTCTGAATCCGTCCCTTTCTTCATGACTCGGATTCTGGCTTATGTCCTCAATTACCAGGAAGGCCTGGAATTTTCAGCGGGTATCAGCGCGCCAGACGAGCCAGCTATACGAGTAATGGGTCTGACTGGAGGGGTGGATCTCTGGATTGACATTGGTAATCCTGCGACTAAACGAATCCATAAGGCTTCCAAGTCGGCCAAAGAGGTTCGGATTTACACCCACAAGGATATTCAACTTTTGGCGAAGGAATTACGCGAGGAAAAAGTTCACCGGCTTCAGGACATCGGATTATTCTCGCTGGATCAACGTTTCTTGAACGCTTTGGGAGCGACCCTTAACCGGGATAACCATTGGGAATTAACTCGCAATGAGAGTGAGCTTTACGTCGGAGTGGGCAAAGAAACCTTTCAAGGCCGTATAGAACAGTATCGGATGGAAGAGTGACGATTGAGTGAGTCGTCGAAAAGCTTGTTTTACCCCTTATTCCAAAAATCTTTACCTTTGTGTTCTTATCTTTTTGAGTAGAATGAGCAGTCTTTTGATTTAAATATGGGAGGTAGGGGCCACTATGAAGAAGATTCTGAATCGCTTAACGGTTTTAGTTCTTTTGTCCGCAGTCTCATTTTTAGGAGCGGTTAGCGCTCAAGCCGGCCCTTCGGTGAAGGATTTCAGGGAAACAAACTTGAGTCAATTTTCAACTTCGCCCTTTCATTTAAATACGGATCGGTACAACGAAGCTTTCCAAACAATCGGATCCTATCTTTCGGCTCATGATGAATTGCCGTCTTCCACTATTTTGATTGCGGACAACCATGGACATTTCTTGCGTGGAATCGTGACCGATTGGACTTACTACACTTACGGCACCCATAAAGGAATTGAATTTTATGTGTTTAACCCCGAAGACGGAAGCCAGTTTTTGACGATTGAAATTTGGCTACCGAAAGAGCAACAAAGAAATCTTGAGAAAAAAGAATCCTATGCAAGCTCTTTTCAGCAAATAGAAAACTTTTTGACCGGCACAGCCAAATATCGTCTGGATTTGGTTTTCCAGGATGAGGTGCGGCTGGACTGGGGCATGGGTTACAACTTTAAGTTGGATGATGAGGGAATTTCTCTTTCCTTTACCGTTAATAGCGCTGCCCACCCTAAAGCTAAAGTGAGAGAAACCTATAAAGAAAAGATGGTTGTTACCCCGATGGCTACCCCTTCCGTGACGCCGCAAGCCACGATGTCTGCCACCGTTTCGGCTACCGCCGCTGTTACGCCAACAGTTAAACACCACAAGAAAAAGAAGTCCGCTTCTGTCTCTGCGGCCGCTACCGCGGGCGTGACGCCGGTGGTCACAACGGCGACATCCACTGACAGCCGCTAGTATTCGCTGATAAAGGCGGGCTTCCCCAGCGGGAGGCCCGCTTTTCTTTTTTAATCTCGAACTCAAATTTTTTTAGTTAGAATGCCTCTTACCACTTCTTTCAACAATTCCTACCATTCAAATAAAGAGTTTTATGTCCAAACTAATGGAATCTACAACCGCTTCATTTTTATCCATCGAACCCAAAGTTACTTTGGTAAACGCTTTCGTGAAACCGTTCGACAACGCGGTGGCGACGGCCCGAACCTGCTATTCCAGCAAGGGCATTGTGACCACCGAGCAGGTTTTTGGTGAAGGTCTGGACGAGGAAAAACAAAAAGAGAAGCACCAAAAAAGAGATGATCTGGCTCAGTCCATCTACAAGGCGGGCCACCACACCACCCTGCAGCACGCTCATTTTCAGTTTGCTTTGGAAAACGTCTCGCGTCAGTTTTTGTGGAGTTTTCTCCATAGCCATCCTTTTTATAATTCGGAACAAGTTTCCCAGCGATATGTGACAGTAAACACTTCCCAAATCGCTATGCCGCCCTTGACGGGAGAAGCCATCAAGGTTTATCAAGACACAGTTGCTTTTCAAACTCAGTCTTATTTGTCCCTGACGGAAAAACTCAAAGGTTTGGTGGCCAAGGAATATTTCAAACGCTTTAAGGGCATAGATGAAACTAATAAGAAAGCCCATACAGCTATTCAAAAAAAATCTCAGGAAGTGGCCCGTTATGTTCTGCCCGTGGCGACCTTCGCCTATCTTTATCACACGATTTCGGGTCTGACCCTTTTACGCTACTGGCGCCTTTGCCAAACCTTTGACGCGCCTTTGGAACAGCGCATCGTGATCGGAATGATGGTGGATGAGGTGCTGAAATTGGCGCCCGAGTACAAGTCCATTTTGGAAGAACCGATTAATTTTGAAGACACCGTTGAAGCCCAGATGGCGGAAAGTTTCAGAACCACGACTGCGTCTCACAAGGCCTTCCGGGAAGAATTTGACGCTTCCCTGGATGGGCGTATGTCAAAGCTGGTGGATTATTCCAAAGAGGGGGAGCGGATATTAGCCTGCGCCGTGCGGGAAGTATTTGGCCTGCCGGCGTCGGCTCTTTCCGACGATGACGCGATCGCGATGGCGCTAGACCCGTCTAAAAACAAGTATTTGGGCGAAACCCTGAATGTTTCGACCCATAGCAAGATCACTCGCACCCTTTTCCACAGCCATTACACTTTCCGCAAAAAACTTTCCCACGCGGGCGATTCCCAGGACCAGCGCCACCGCATGACCCCGGCCTCCCGGCCGACCTTACAGGCCTTGACCCTCGACGAACCGGATTATCTTTTGCCGGTACTGATTGAACAAGATCCGGCTTTAGTGAAGGAATTCGGCGAGATTATGAATAAAACCTGGGACCAAATCGGTAAATTACGCAAGTTGGGTGTGTCGGATGAATATGCTTCTTACTTGCTGCCCAACGCGGTGTCGGTGCGTTTTACGGAATCCTCGGACCTTTTGAACCTGCACCACAAACACGCCATGCGGCTTTGCTATAACGCCCAGGAAGAAATCTGGAAAGCCTCAGTAGACGAAGCCCAGCAGATTCGCGAAACCCATCCCCGCATCGGAAAATGGCTTTTACCCCCCTGCGGCCTACGCGCCCTGGCCGGTACATTGCCCAAGTGTCCCGAAGGCGACCGTTTTTGCGGCATCGTGGTTTGGAAGAAGGATTTGAACGAGTACGAACGGGTTATTTAGTAAAGAAAGTCTTTATGTCAAATTCAGAAAAAATATCAAAAGAATTAATTCGACTTTTTAAATTGAAAAACCAGGGTTCTATTATTTCGTTAAATGGACCGTGGGGTTGTGGAAAAACGTTTCTATGGAAAGAAAAAATTTCTAAACAACTAGAAACCGAATTGAAAATCCCGATTATGTATTTTTCTTGTTTTGGTATTGAATCTTTGGACAGTTTAAAAAGTAGTTTAGCAGGGCAATACTTGAAAAATGGAAATGTTGAGAAGAGCGAAAAAGGAAAAAAGATTCTTGAGTTTTTATCTAAAAAAGCCGTGAAAATTGGGCAAAAGAAACTTTTTGGAGAAGATGTTTTAAGTTTTTCTTTTGATCTCTTGGATTTTTTAGAAGGGGATTTTGTGATTTGCTTTGATGATATCGAAAGAAAGTCAGAAAAAATCTCTATTGTTGATCTTTTGGGTTTATTCAGTTTTATTTCGGAGCATAAAAATGGAAAAATTTTATTAATTTCTAACGAAAATGAAATTCCGGCCTTAGAAAGTGAAAGCTTTAAAAAATATAAAGAAAAAACCATTTCAGAACAATTTAATTTGGAAACTGATTTTTCAGGCATCTATGATCGAATTGTTTCTTTCTATGAAAAAAAAGCTTCGGATTATTTTGAAAAAAATAAAAACCAAGTACTGAAAATATTTAAAAAAGCCGACACTGTTAATCTAAGAACACTCAAAAAATATTTGAACAAAATCAATTATTTGTTGAGTGACGATATCTTTCTTGAAGAGAAATATTTAAATATATTTGCTGCTTACTTGTTCGAGCATTCTTCAGATGGACTGAAAGATTTAAATTTTTACAATTTTTCTCCAGGGGGTGTTTACTTAGCTAGGAAAATTCTTGAAAAAGATGAAAAAGAATTGTTTCTAGAAAAATATTTCGACGAATATTTAGATTATGAATATATTCCAGAGTTCATAGAGCTTACAAATAATGGGTTTTTAAACGATTCTCAAAAACTAAAAGATAGACTTTTCCCCAAACCAGAACAGATACCCAGATCAAAGCGATTAATTAATGGTTTTAATCAACTTGAAATTTATTATCAAAATGAAGTGTCAATTAAAGCGGTCTTAGATGAAACGACGAAATGTTTAAAAGAAGATGCTTTGAATACTGCAGAAATAATTGGCTTAGTTAGTTATTTAAAGTTGTTCAATGAATTTATTAATCAACCACAAATTGATCCGGAATTAGAAAAAATAGTTATAAGTAAACTTAAAGAAAATCTTCAAAAAGTTGACAATTCTTTTAGTGGCAGTACAGAAGCTGTTTATTCCCAACTTAATAGGTATTGGCAAGAATATATGTTTTGGTATAAGGAAGAAATAGAGATTAAGAATGAAGATTTAAAAAAGAAAAACTACAAAGAAATTATAAAAAAAGAAGATTTTTCAAAAATTAAAGAAATAACCAATTTTTCTGATGAAGTTTTGACTCTAGTTGATTTGCTATTAAATGATACCGAGACTTCAAAATTGTGGAAAACGTCCCCCAAATTATTTGAATTAATGGTTACTAAAATATTTAATAATTTAAGAGCAACAAATAACTTGTCCGTGATTGAAAAAGTTAAGGCGTATTTACAAACCGCCATTGGAAGTGCTGATGCGGATGGAATGGATAAATACCGACTTACTAATTTTTTAAAAGCTTTTAATGATTATTTAACTTCTGTAATGCAAATTAAAAAGAATCAAACTCTTGAATAAATTCACTCAATTTATTCTCTGTGATATCGACTCGAAATATTTTGTTGTAAATTAGTGCTTCCATGAAACCTTCCCGGTTAGTTTTATTTGACATTGACGGCACGATCTTAGGCACTTCCCGTGCTATTTGGCCCGACCCCATGAAGGAAGTCATGGAGCAGGTTTTTGTCGACATGGGCGACCCCCGAACCATTGACACATCTCAATACCGTCAGGGCGGAAAGACGGATCCCCAAATTTTTTACGACATTCTCATGTTGAACGGCATTTCGGAAGAAAAAGTAACTTCGCTTATGCCGAAACTTCGAACCGATTATCTTCAAGCTCTCCGCGACAAAGTTACCGAAAGACCAGACTACATTATTTTAAAGCCTGGCGTGGAAGCGGCGATCAGGCGGCTTCACGAGCATCCTGAAGTTTTAATGGGTCTTTTGACCGGCAATTTTGAGGAAGGGGCTCGGTTAAAGTTAAAACCCCATAATTTAAACCAGTATTTTCCATTCGGCGCTTTCGGGGACGGAACCCGCCAAAGATCGGACCTTCCTCAAAGAGGCTTGGACGCGGCTGAAAAATACGCGGGGCATCGTTTTTCCAACAAAGAAATCGTCATTATTGGCGATACTCCCAACGATATTCATTGCGGCCGTCATTTAAACGTGCGGGTTTTAGCGGTTGCCACCAGCCATTATTCTTTGGATGTGTTAAAGGCTGAGAATCCCGATTATGTATTCAAGGATTTGACCGACACCGATAAAGTCGTTGATGCGGTCTTGGAACACCTAGCTTAAACCAGTAAACTATCGTCGAAAATTTTCTAAAAAAGGAATCCCATGAAAATCCGTTTAGCCCATAGCCCCGACGCCGATGACGCTTTTATGTTTTACGGTCTAGCTAAAAACAAAATCGACACGGAAGGCATCGAATATGAACACGTTCTCAAAGATATCCAAACCCTCAATGAATGGGCCAAAGAAGGACGCATGGAAGTCACCGCCATCTCAGCCCATGCTTACGCCTATGTGAAAGACAAATACGCGGTTTTGACCCACGGGGGCAGTATCGGAAAAAACTATGGGCCCATGATTATCGCCAACCAGCCCATTACTTTGGAAAGCCTGAAAGGCAAGAAAATCGCCATTCCAGGCAAAATGACCAGCGCTTATTTGTCCCTCAAGCTTTGCTTTCCCGATTTTCAGGAAGTGCTGGTGAACTTTGATGAAATTATGGATGAGGTGAAAAAGGGTACGGTGGACGCGGGGCTGATTATTCATGAAGGCCAGTTAACCTATAAGGAAAAGGGTTTTTATAAGATCGTGGATATGGGCGAATGGTGGTTTAAGAAAACCGGTATGGTACTGCCCATGGGCGTTAACGCCATCCGCCGTGATTTGCCGGAAGATGTTAAAAAGAAAGTCTCCAAACAGCTCAAACAATCCATTCAATATTCCTTGGATAACCGGGAAGCGGCTTTGGATTACGCTCTGGCTTTCGGCAGGGGACTTTCCCGCGACATCGCGGATAAGTTTGTGGGTATGTGGGTGAACGAGCGCACCATTGAAATGGGAGAAGAAGGTAAGAACGCCATCCGCCAGTTTTTGCGCGAGGGTGAAAAACAGCATCTCATTCCGCCGATCGGCGAAATTGAGTTTGTGAGTTAAAAGCGAGATTGCCTTGAAGCGCGAAAAGGCCGAATGGTCCCTTTATATCGCGGAATGTGCAGACGGCACCTATTACACCGGCATCGCCAAAGACGTCGAAAAGCGGATGGAAGTTCACAACTCGGGCAAAGGCAGTAAATACACGGCCACCCACGGGCCGGTGAAGCTGATCTTTCAGGAACCTCAAGGGGACTATTCCACCGCTTTGCGGCGTGAATATCAGGTAAAAACCCTCTCTAAAGAGCGAAAGATCAAGTTTGTCGCAGGGGAAAAACTGCTCAAGCCAGCTAAAAAAGCTAAGATGACCTTTCATCGGAAGACCAAGGTCGAAAAGCGCCGTAGAAAAAATAAACCCAGAAGGACGCCATGAACCAAACACCCCTCGAAGTTGGCGCCGCCCTGGTTTACGAAAACGGCATGTATTTGATCAGCCAGCGCAAAGAAAAAGATTCTTTTGGCGGCTATTGGGAACTACCGGGCGGTAAAAAAGAGATCGGCGAGACACTGGAACAATGCGTGATCCGCGAATTAAAGGAAGAGCTGGACATCGAAGTTTACATCCGTAAATTTTTCAAGATTATCACTTACCGCTATCCCACCCGTTCCGTTCGGCTCAACATTTTCCTTTGCGGTCTTAAAAGCGGCGAGCCCAAAGCCATTGAATGCGCTACTTTTGCCTGGGTCAAACCACTGGACCTTAAAAATTATCAATTTCCAGAGGCGGACCAGACTTTAATCGAGGAAGTTTCGGTTAAAAATTGGGAAGAGGAGGAAAACGCAAAATACCTTCACGAATATCTGGAAGGCATCAAACTTTTTAACGACCGGCATTACTTTGAGTGCCATGAAATGCTGGAAGACATCTGGCATCCCTCCAAGGGGCTGGACCGGCTGCACTACCAAGGTTTGATTCAGGCGGCGATCTCTTTGGAACACTTCCGCAAAGGCAATCAAGTGGGAGCCCAGGGTCTTTTTGAAAAAGCCTGTGAGAAATGGGCACAATTGCCCGGCGAGTATATGGGTGTGGATTTAAACAAACTCAAAAGCCGTCTGGAAAATTTCCTTAAGACCGAAACTCAAATCGAATTAGCCCCACGAATTCCACTGCCGGAATAATCCCGTTCTGGATTATTTTTTATATTTGGCTCTATTTTTCTTAAGCGGTTTAACTCGGTAGAAGACCGCTTTTTCCGCGGCTATAGGACTCGAAGTTTTTTCCTCGTATTCAAGCCGCGGCTTTTCCAGGCGGGGTCGGCCGGAGGCTCGTTTTTTCATGGTAGGCGTCTCAAATAAATCGCGGGTCTGGCATCCCAGAATATCGGCGATCTTGCAGAGGGTATTCACCCGCATATTCTTCCATCCACCCTCAATTTGGCGGATATAACCGCCGGTTACACCGGCTTTTTCCGCCAATGCGTCCTGGGTGAGACCTAATTTTAAACGAATTTCCGCAACTCTTCTGCCGATATGCTCAATCGTCTTATCCGGATCATTCATATCCCCATTGTTTGTGTGCTTCACCGTTTAATATATACACTAATTGGTATATATTGTTGTTGATGAGTTATTTTTTTGAGGAACGTGGAAAATCGAAAACAGATCCCAATGGATAAGTTAATTGAAGCCGCGAGAATTCTGAGACCTTTCACATGAAGTGCGGTCTATTAGGAGTTGCAAATGGCATATTGCACAAAATGTAAGGTAACAACCTTTAAATGCCAGGAATGTGGAAAGGAATTTTGCGCATTATGCGAAAACGGGAGTAGAGCTAGTTGTCCCCATTGCGGAACGACCCGCGTTGAAAGCACCTATCTTTCATCTGGTTCGTATACACCCTGAACAATTTATCAACTTTACCAAATTTACGAGGACGGATGAATTGGGGCGGGAAAAACGGAAAATTAGGTGCGAATGGACAAATTAATTGAGGTCGCGCAAATTCTGGTTTCTTGTTTGACGGAAGAAACATTGAGCCGATTGGCTCCCGGTGTGATGGCTGTTTCTGATCTACAAGGAGAAGGTGTCCGAAAGAAGCTTTTCGTGGATCTGTTGGAGCACGCTGGAAATGAGTTGATGCGTCAATTGAATCGGGAACTTTCGTCCTATGAGGTTATTCTAACTTTCAGCCGGGTCAAGCAGTTATTGACCGTTCGGGGATTGTATTAGGATTTGAAAGTTTTGAACCTGATTTGCTCAAGACGCGAATGCTTTTTTAAATCAAGATTGTATATTGCGATTCCACATGGGGTATTTGATCCGCTCTAAGGCGCTGTTTTGGGTAAATTGTTTGAACTCGGCCTGGGACATCGGGGCGGAGTCGCGGGATAACCCGAGAACTTCAGCCCGGGGCTGAAATGCGGGTTCCTGACACTGAGGCGCGTTAACGTTATAAGGACAGACCGTCTGGCACAGGTCGCAGCCTGCCAGATAGCCGTGCAGATTCGTGCCTTTCGCCAAGTCGGATCGGTGTTCCAACGTCAGATAGCTGATGCACTTGGTGGCGTTTAAAACGCCGGCTTCTTCCAAAGCGTTGACAGGACAGGCGTCCATACAGGCGGTACAGGTCTTGCAAAGATTATCCGCGGGTTCGTCATAAGCGAGTTCGGTGTCGGTGATCAGTTCGCCCAGAAAAAGAAAAGACCCGAATTTTTTGTTCAGCAGCAGAGTGTTTTTACCAATCCAACCCAGTCCGGCGGCGGCGGCGTAATCTTTTTCTAATATGGGTCCCGTGTCCACATAAGACTTCACCTGGGTGCCTGGTTCTAATTCGAACCGCAAATAATCAGCCAGAACCTGAAGTTTTTCACTCAAAACCTCATGATAATTCTTGCCCCAGGCATAGCAAGAAATCGGATGTTTTTCTAAAAGGGGATAGTGCTCGGGCGCGGGGTTATAGCTCAGACCCACACAGAAAAGGGATTTAGCGCCAGCCAAGACTTTTTGGGGGTTGCCCCTTTCTTCTTTTCGGCGTTCCAAATAGCCCATTTCACCGGCATAACCTTTGGAAAGCCAGCCGAGAAAATCAGGATAATGATGAGAAGGAACAGCGGGAGTAGCGCCAGAGAGTTCAAAACCGAGGCTATGGGCCTTGGCTTTTAGCTTTTGGGTTTTTTCAACCGCGTTCATTGGATTGAAAACTGGAAAAAGTAATCCCCCCGGCGCTGATAAGTGCCAGACCGCAGGCCGCCAGCATGAGAATCTTTTTGGATTGGGGAGCATGGCGGTAAAAGTAAAACCCGATTAAAATCAAAGCCCAGGAAAAACCGATCCAAAGCATGTCTTGAATAGGCAACAAAAATCGGGTGGCCGGTGAAGAAGTGGATGAGTTGTTGGATTCCATTACCAAACCGGTTCCGCCAGATTGGGCTCTAAATTCCTCGAGACTGTAACTTTTTTTGGCAGCGGGATCAAAAACTTTTCCGCCGACTTCGTAAAGAATAATATCAACTAAAGTAGTTTGCAGTTCTTCCGATTCGTGCGTAGGTTCGGCCGATAAAGATATCTTGTAAATCAGTGAATGAAGATTGCGTTCCAAAAAACACCGTGTCCCGGCGTTCGCCGGGTCAAAAAAATAAATATTTTCCCATTCTTTATAGTTCGCTCCGTGAACTTCCATTTCAACCGCTAAAGACCGGCGGTGCAGCTCTTCGGTTAATAAGTGACTGGAGGGGATTTCTTTCTTTTCGGGGGTGATGACGTATTCAGCCATTTGGGTATCCAGTGGGCGCTAATTTAAAACCAGCTAATAAAAAGCGGAAATGGATGATTTCCATTCCCGCTGAAGTTTAAGCAATAACGTTATTGAGCGGCAACAGCCTCAAGATCTTTACGGTAAACCGGAGTCCAGCCGGATTGATCTTTAAACAAACGGACGCATTGAATTTTCTTCTCGTCGGTCAGATAAAACTTATGGAAGCGGTTGGCCGGAACCAGAATAAAGTCGCTGGGTTCCACAATCACTTTCATCCAGCGGTCGTCCAGACTGCGGATTTCAAACACGCCGGAGCCGCTCAACACAAAGCGCACCTCGTCGTCCGTATGCAGATGCTCGCCCACGAATTTTTGGCAGAGGGCCGCGAAATTATCCATCTCTGGCCACATGCGCACCTGATCCATGGTCACATAGCCGCGCTGCTTCATGAGTTGTTCCAGGGGTCCGCGGTATTTGGCCTCGTCGGTCTCGAATTGCTCGTAAGTAACGCCCTGCGCGTTTAATTCCGTGGCTGAAATGTTATTGCCGTTGTCTACCCAGATTGCCTTCATTAAAACCTCCCGAATTAGAAATTAAGAAAATAAGATTTAAGCCGCCAGGGTTTGCCGGCCCAAATCGGGTTCATTAAGCCGTGGGATCGATCCCCATTTGTTTCATTCGAACTGCCGCTTCAAACAGATAGTCGTAACATTCCGCGTGGGTTTTAGCCTGTTTCCAGTCTTTGCCCCAGACATAAACCCCATGGCGGCGGACCAGAATCGCGTGGGACTTGGGGTTGTTACGGATGGCTTCGGCCAGGGAATCGGCCAAATCGCACTCATAGGCGGTATTTTCAATAATCGGCACTTCCAGGGTATCAAAAGCCCCAAAGCCCTCCACTCCCTTTTGCATTTCCATGTTACGGATGCGGAAGTGGGTTTCGTACTGGGTAGTGGCCATCATGGCGTTCAGCGAGTGGCTGTGAAGCACCGCGCCAGCGCTGCGGATTTGGTAGGCGTGCATGAAAAGCGGGGAACACTGGGAAAGTTTTAATCCCCGACCTGGTTCTTCGATCGTTTCACCCTGTTCGTCCAGCACGAAAATATCCTCAGGCTTGAGGCGTTCTTTTTGAACCCCACTGGGGGCCATGTAAATCTTGCCGCTTTCTTTAATTGAAATCCCGCCGCCAGTACCCGAGGCCCAGCCTAAATTATAAAAGTTGCGGCAGAGTTCGCATACCAATTCTCGGGTCTGTTGTGGCGTGAGGGCAGAGGAAGATTTTTCTTTTGTTGAGCTTAAAATGGATTCCATTGAAAAATAAATTAGCAGTATCCTAGAGGCCCGTCAAGGGTCGCACTGGTTGTTTCATTTGGAAAGGATTTTGCCGATGAAGAACATGATTTCCCACAAGGCAAACAGTTTTGCCGAGTCCATCATTCGCGGGATGTCCCGGGTGGCGGCGACCTATCAGGCGGTCAATTTGGCCCAAGGTTTTCCCAATTTTTCCGCGGACGAGCGCATTAAACAGGCCGCCATTGAAGCTATTCAGAAGAACATTAATCAATACGCCATCACCTGGGGTTCAAAAAGTTTAAGGGACGCTATTGTTGCCAAAGAAAAACGGTTTCGGGGCCGGGACTTAAATCCAGAAACCGAAATCACGGTTTGCTGCGGGGCTACTGAAGGCATGATGGCGGTGATGATGGCGGTCATTAACCCCGGAGACGAAGCGGTTATTTTTGAGCCCTTCTACGAAAATTACGGGCCCGACACTATTCTTTCCGGGGCCATACCCCGCTATGTAAAGCTCTATCCGCCCACCGCGGAGCAAGAGGACTGGCATTTTAAAGAAGAGGAACTGGCCGCGGTCTTTAACGACAAAACCAAAGTGATCATCATCAACACGCCGAACAATCCCACGGGCAAGGTTTTCAAAAAATCCGAAATGGAATTTATCGCCCAGCTCTGCCAAAAGTGGAACGTACTGGCGGTGACCGATGAAATTTATGAGCATATTCTTTATGACGGCGAGACGCATGTGACCATGGCTAACCTGCCCGGCATGAAAGAACGGACCATTACGGTCAATGGCGCTTCCAAAACCTTTTCGGTGACGGGCTGGCGGGTGGGTTACATTATCGCCCCGGCTATTTTTACCGAGGCCATCCGCAAGGTTCACGACTTTTTAACCGTCGGGGCCGCCGCGCCTCTGCAGGAAGCCATCGCCTTTGCGATGGGGCTGCCGGATGATTTTTACCAGCATCTTTCGGAAGGCTATCAAAAGAAACGGGACTTTCTTTTTAAGGGGTTGAACGAGGCCGGGTATCACCCCTTTAAATCCAAGGGCGCTTATTATTTGATCGCTAGGATTCCCGAAACCGGCTTTGATAACGATTATGACTACTCGGTTCATTTGGCCAAAGAAGCGGGAGTGGCGACGGTTCCGCTTTCGACTTTTTATTTAAATCACCAATCGGTGGGCATGATTCGCTTTTGCTTCGCTAAAAAGGAAGAAACTCTGCAGATGGCCATCGACAAGCTTAAAGCCTACCGACAAGTGAAGGTTTAGATTGTCCTTTTATCAATCCACCGAAACCATTGTCGTTCAGGCGAAAGCCGAAAGAGTTTATGAAGCCCTGACCCACTGGAAAGAACGGATGGCCTGGCGTGAAGGACTTTGGCTTCAATGGGAAGGTTCGGACAAAGCGGTGGTGGGTCAAAAAGTCACAGCCCGACTTAAAAAATTTCCATCGTCCCCCTTTGAGTTTCAAATCAGCCAGTTAGAACCGCCTTACCGTATTTTTATGGAATATGTCGGCAAACCTTTCCGGGGCCGAGCGGCCTTTGAAATTGTTCCGGATGGGGCTGACTGCCATGTTTCGTTTTACTGGATGAAAGTGGAAGTGGTGGGGTTTTGGAGCCGGCTTTATTTTCAGCTGGGGTTTGGGCTGAAGACGCATCAGCAAAGAAGCCAGAAAACCCTGCAATTACTTAAAGACTATTTGGAAAAGAAAGTTTAATTCATAGTATCGCGTTTGGCCTTCGGGGTTGATTCGACCCTATTGCCCTCTTATCATGACCTTCCTAGTTTTAAGCTTACTCAACGCGTTTACGGAGAATCGGTATGAATTTAACTCAAGAACAGATTAAGCGTTATACCCGGCACATTCTGCTGCCCGAAATCGGTGTGGAAGGCCAAAAGAAACTGTTGGCCGCGAAGGTTTTGGTGGTGGGGGCCGGCGGCTTGGGCTGTCCGATTTCCCTTTATTTAGCCGCGGCGGGCGTGGGTACGATAGGCCTAGTTGATTTTGATACGGTCGATGCCAGCAATCTTCAGCGCCAGATTCTATTTACGACCGAAGACGTCGGTAAACCCAAGGTGGAAGTGGCCGCTAAGCGCTTAAAGGCCCTCAATCCTGATGTAACGGTAAACACCTACGCGGTCGCTTTGAAGAGCGACAACATTATGGATATTCTCAAGAACTACGACATGATCATTGACGGGACGGACAATTTTCCGACTCGTTATTTAACCAACGACGCCGCGGCTTTGCAGGGCAAGCCGAACATTTATGGTTCCATTTTCCGTTTTGACGGTCAATTGACTGTTTTCAAAACTCCCGAAGGCCCCTGCTACCGCTGTCTGTATCCCGAACCGCCTCCTCCCGGAGAGGTTCCTTCCTGCGCCGAAGGCGGCGTCATGGGCGCCATGGTGGGGACGATTGGCGCGATGCAGGCAACCGAAGCTATAAAGCTCATTACCGGCGTGGGCACACCCGCCATTGGTAAACTTGTTATTTATAACTCTCTGGACATGCAGTTTCGCAATTTGAAATTGCGCAAAGACCCCAACTGTCCTTTGTGCGGCGAACATCCAACGGTCAAAGAATTGATCGACTATGAAATGTTCTGCGGCATGAAGGTTGAAGAAACCCAGACCAAGGAGACGGCCGTGAAAAAAGACGAAATTGACGCGTTGGGTCTCAAGGTCAAGATGGACGAGAAACAGGATTTTGTTCTGGTGGACGTGCGTGAGCAAAACGAATATGACATGGCCCGCATTCCCGGTTCCATTCTGGTGCCTTTATCCCAGTTGCCCAACCGGTTTCATGAACTTGACAAGTACAAGGGCAAGGAAATCGTGGTTCATTGCAAAATGGGCGGCCGAAGCGCCAAGGCCATTGCCTTCTTGAAACAACAGGGCTTTGACAATTTGGTGAACATGGCCGGCGGCATTACGGGCTGGAGCGATCAGGTCGATCCTTCCGTTCCAAAGTATTAATCGGCCATTGGAATGACAGAGGAAAACCAATCCGAAGTCGGCATTGCAAGGGTGTGTTTTGCCAACCGGTTTCAGGCTTTTGTGGATTATCAAACCTCGGAAGAAGACATTATTGGCCGTGAAAGAGATGTCATTCAGCTTTTTTCTCTTACCTTCGTCAAAGTGCTTTTTCTTTTAGGCGAAAACAAGCAGGGGCCCATGCTGCTGCAATATGTTCAGGCGGCCATGGGGGATACGGTGACACCAAAGGGCCTCTTCCGCCCGACCATTATGGGTCAGGGCCAGATGCTGCTGGATACCTTGCCGGAAAAAATGGAAACCACCGCTGTTATTAAGCTCATCCAAGAAGAAGAAACCCGCATGGTGGAACTGGTGATGCCGCTGGGGGAAGAAGGCCATTTTTATCCCGCGACGGCGATTTTCTTTCTTCAATACCTCATCCGTACTCTGAGCGATTCATCGCTTTTCTTTCTCATGCTGGTCTTGGGCGGGGTGATGGAATATCTAGAAAAAATCGGGAAAACTAATGATCTAAAGGCTCTTTCCGCCGCACCGGTTTATGGTTTTTCCACCGCTATGCGATATATTGAAGGTGAACGTAAGCAGTACGAGACCCCTTAGTCCGTCTCGGAGGAGCGACTCATGCTTCAAGAATCCGAATATGTCCGCCAGGTCACAGGTGAACCCAAAAGACGCTGGTTCAGCGATGATTATTTCGACCTTATCGTTTGGGTAGATGAATCGAACGACATTCTAAATTTTCAACTGTGCTACGACAAAACAGGTCATCCCCGGGCGTTAAACTGGCAAGCCGAGGGATATTCCCATCTTGGAATCGACGATGGCGAAGACCGAATCGGGAAATCTAAAGCCACACCCATCCTTATTCCCGATGGCATTTTTAACAAAGATGGAATTGTGGAGGCTTTCGAAAAAGCCTGTTCCGAAATGGACATCCAAGTTTCGAAATTCGTTCTCGAGAAAATTAAGCATTATTAAAAAGTTTGAGTTCTGACTAAGACACCATGGCTTGTGAAATCTTTCACAGCACTACCCCTTACAGTAGTCGTTTTGGGTTAAAAACCGGTTTCAAACGGGTTAAAAAGGGATAGTTTGTGAAATATTTCACATTGACCATAACGTCCCAAAGTCCTTATAATCGCCCCGAATTCGCTCTTTAGCTTTCTGCAAGCTAAAGCCTTTACCACCCGGGAGTGGATCACAACATCCAAAGTTTCTTTAGAGGTTAGGTATGAATTTCGAGCTGCTCGAAACCCTATTACCGCTGGCCTTAGCCCTGGGGCTGGCCATGGCCGTGCCTGCCGCCATGATGATCCTGTCTGCGATTTTAGGCCCAAAAAATGGCAATCAGTCCAAACTTTCAACCTATGAATGCGGTATCCAATCCGAGGCGGTTTCGGGCGACGCCCGGCATCATTTCGACGTGAAGTTCTACCTGATTGCCATGTGCTTTCTGGTGTTTGATGTAGAGATCGTGTTTCTCTTTCCCTGGGCGGTGTTGTTCCAAAAAATGGCCTGGGGCGGTTTCACGGCCATGCTGGGTTTTTTGGGCATTTTGGCCTTCGGCTGGCTTTATCTTTACAAAAGGGGGGCCTTGGAATGGGAGTAGAAAGTCTTCCGATTCTGACCACCCGCAAAGACGCGGTTTTGGCTTGGGGTCAAAAAAATTCCCTCTGGCCCATGCCTTTCGGTACGGCCTGTTGTGCCATTGAGTTTATGAGCGTGGTTTCTTCCGTATTTGATATCGCTCGCTTTGGCGCGGAGTTAGTGCGCTTTTCTCCCCGGCAGGCGGACCTTCTTTTAGTGGCCGGTACGGTGACCTTTAAACAAGGTCCTATCCTGAAACAAATTTACGAACAAATGCCCGATCCCAAGTGGGTTATTTCCATGGGGGTATGCGCTTCGTCCGGCGGTTTTTATAACAACTATTGTACGGTACAAGGCATTGACCAGATTATTCCGGTAGATGTTTATATTTCGGGCTGCCCGCCCCGGCCGGAAGCCATTTTGGAAGCCATCATCAAGCTACAGCATAAAATCGAAAACCCCCACACAACGCCGGTAGCGCAATACAAAGCCAAAGAACCGCATTTTGATTTTTAAGCCTTTGAACCGCTAAGGGCCCCAAGAAAGAATTTTGATTAAAAGGATTAAATGGAATCCGCAATCTTGTTTGAAAAACTGAAAGAGAAATTTCCGCAAGCCGTTAAAGGCTCGACGGATCGTTTTGGCCAATTGGAAATTCAATTGGAAGCCAAAGCCATTCCAGACGTGGTTCAACTCCTGCGGGATGACTCTGAATGCGCATTCAACATGTTGATCGACATTGTTTCCATCGACTACTCGGCTTATCCGGATTGGAAGGGCGATCGCTTTGGCGCGGTCTTTCTTTTGAAATCCCTAACGCTCGGTCATCGAGCGCAATTAAAAGTAACCGTATCCGAAAGCAATCCTGAAATCCCTACCATCGCTCATCTTTATGCCAACGCTAATTGGCTGGAGCGGGAAGCTTTTGATCAAGTCGGCATACGCTTTGAAGGCCACCCTAATTTAAAACGCATCTTGAACCACCATGAGTTTGTGGGCCACCCCCTGCGCAAAGACTATCCCATTACCCGCCGTCAGGTTCTTTCGGCCAATGAATCTCTGATGGACGAAATGACTGTGCGTTTGAAAGAAAAGGGATGGGAATGAACGATTTCGATACCAAAACACTCCTACCGGTTCGTTCTTCCCAGGGATTGGATTCACTTAAACACCAGGAAAAGAAAGATTTAGTACTGGTCAATCTGGGTCCCAGCCATCCAGCGAGCCATGGCACTTTGCGTGCATTTTTGGCGTTAGATGGTGAAACTATCGCTGCGGCTGTGACGGAGATCGGCTATTTGCACCGAGGTTTTGAGAAAGATTGCGAAGCCCATACCTTTCAGCAATGTATCCCCTATACCGACCGTCTCAATTACGTTTCGGCCATTATGAACAATGTAGGTTTTTGCAAAGCGGTGGAACGGATGCTGAGGGTGGAGGTGCCCGAAAGAGCTATTTATATCCGCGTCATTACCAATGAACTCAACCGTATTATCGACCATTTGGTTTGCGCCGGCGCAAACCTGGTGGATATCGGCGCCCTGACCAACTTTTGGTATTCCTTCAATGTCCGCGAAAAGGTTTATAACATCCTCGAAAAACTCTGCGGGGCGCGCCTGACTTCCAGCTATACCCGCATCGGCGGTTTGTCGCGCGATGTATATCCCGAATTCGCGGCGGAGGTTAAGGCGGTTCTCAAAGAAATCCAACTCGGCGTGAAAGACGTCAAAAAACTGGTCTCGAGCAACCGCATTTTTTTAGACCGTACAAAAGACATCTGCGTCATCTCCAAAGAACGGGCCATTTCCTATGGATGGACAGGCCCGACCTTGAGAGCCTGCGGCGTGGAATACGATCTTCGCAAATCCGATCCCTATTACCACTATGAGGATTTCAAATTTGATATTCCGGTCGGGTCTGTCGGCGACACTTACGACCGCATTTTTATCCGCTTTTATGAAATTGAAGAATCCATTCACATCATCGAACAGGCTTTGGGAAAAATGCCCAAGGGACCGATCATTACGGATGATAAACGGGTGGCGTTGCCGCCGAAGCAGCAAACCTACGGCAATATTGAAGGGCTGATGAACCATTTTAAAATTATCATGCACGGCATTTGCCCGGAACCCGGCGAGATTTATGACTTTACGGAAGCCGCCAACGGCGAGTTGGGATTTTATATTGTGGCTGACGGCGGCAAGAATCCTTACCGGGTTAAATGCCGTCCGCCCTGTTTTATGAACTTTGCCGCTTTCGGGGAAATGATCGAGGGCACCATGGTGGCTGACGCGGTGGCCACGCTGGGTTCGATTAACATCATCGCTGGTGAATTAGATAGGTAAAGGATTGTTATGGCCGTGACGTTTAAACCCGAAGTGGTAAAAGAGTTCGAAGCGGTTGCCGCGCGCTATCCGGTTCGCCGTGCCGCCTTGCTGCCGGCCCTTTGGCTGGCCCAGCGGGAATTCGGATGGATATCCGAAGAGGCCATGGTTTGTGTGGCGAAGCTTGTCGGTGTATCGCCGATGCAGGTGATGGAAGTCGCCGGTTTTTATACCATGTACCAAAAGAACAAGCCGGGCAAATACCATTTACAGGTTTGCCAGACGATCGCCTGTTTATTGGCGGGTTCGGAAGAAATAAAAAAGACCATCGAACGCGTTTTGGATTTAAAGCCGGGTCAAACGACCCCGGACGGACAATTTAGTTATCAGACCGTTGAATGTCTTGCGTCTTGCCACACCGCCCCTTGCATGCAGGTAAACGACGACTATCACGAAAACTTGACCCCCGAATCGACCGAAAAGTTGATCACGGAATTGAGAAAGAAATAATTATGGCCACCGAACTTCAACTGACCAAACGTTACGGCATTAAAGACAGCCACACGCTGAAGGTTTTTCTGGAAACAGGCGGTTACGCCTCTTTGCCCAAACTGTTTACCATGACGCCTGAACAAGTTGTGGAAGAAGTCAAAGTTTCCAATTTAAAAGGCAGAGGTGGTGCGGGATTTCCGACCGGTATGAAATGGTCTTTTGTTCCTAAAAACACGGGCAAACCGGTTTATTTGGTCGTGAACGCGGATGAGAGCGAACCGGGAACCTTTACAGACCGGTATCTTTTAGCCAATGATCCCCATCTTTTGTTGGAAGGAATCATCTGCGCCAGCTTCGCGATTGGATGTCACACCTCTTATATCTATATTCGCGGTGAGTTTAAGGAACAGTTTGACCGTTTGAATGCCGCCATTGAAGAAGCCAAAAAAGCCGGTTATTTGGGTAAAAACATTCAGGGTTCGGGGTTTGATTTAGAAGTTTATGTTCACCGCGGGGCAGGGGCTTATATCTGCGGCGAAGAAACCGGACTGTTGGAATCCCTGGAAGGTAAAAAGGGCCAGCCCCGCATTAAGCCGCCTTTTCCGGCGGTTCAAGGATTGTTTGCCTGCCCCACGATTGTGAATAACGTTAAAACCATCGCGTCTGTACCCTGGATTATTTCCAACGGCGCTAAAAGCTACTCTTCCCTTGGTACACAAGAATCGCCGGGCACCCATATCTTTGGGTTGTCGGGCCACGTGAACCAAACGGGTTATTGGGAAATGCCTTTTGGTCTGCCCATGATGGACTTCATCAATAACTACGGTAAAGGGGTAAAGGGCGGCAAGTTAAAGGCTGTCATTCCCGGCGGGTCGTCCTGCCCGATCCTGACGGCCAAAGAATGTGAAGACCTCACTTTGACTTATGAAAGTATGAAAGCCCACGGCACCATGTTTGGGACTGGTTGCGCGATTATCATGAACGAGCATACGGATATGGCGGAAGTTTTAAAAAACCTGACCCACTTTTATGCCGATGAATCCTGCGGCCAGTGCACTCCCTGCAGGGAAGGGACCGCCTGGGAAGACCGTCTGATGAAAAAAATTCTGGCAGGGGAAGCGACCACCAAGGATTTGGATTTGATGTTGGAAACAGCCGACAACATGGAGGGCAAGACGATTTGCGTATTCGCCTCAGCTCTAGCCATGCCGGTGCGGAGTTTTATTAAAAAGTTCCGCGAGGACTTCGAGAAACGATTGATTAAAAATACGGTTTCCGTTCCAGAAACGGTTGCGTAAGGAAAATTATGGCTAAGATCACCATCGACGGCAAATCTATGGAAGTGCCGGACGGAATTAACGTTCTGGAAGCGTCGCTTGAGAACAATATTCCTCTCGAGCATTTTTGTTATCAACGATACCTGCCGGTGGCAGGTAATTGTCGTACCTGCATGGTGGAAATCCAGGGGCCGAAGGGCAATATGCTGACCGTCGGCTGTAATACCAAAGTGGCCGACGGCATGGTGATTCATACGGTTTCTCCCAAAGCCAAAGCCGCGCAACGAACCGCTATTGAGTTTTTACTGCTCGACCATCCTCTCGACTGTCCGGTCTGTGATAAAGCGGGCGAGTGCAAACTACAGAACCAATATATGGAATATGGCCTTTATGATTTTCGCCGCGACGTGCCCCGCTACTTTAAGGGCGGCAAGGCTGAGGATATCGGCAAACACATCATGCTCGATCAGGAACGCTGCGTGCTTTGCACCCGCTGTATCCGCTTTGTGGATGAGGTGCCGAAAACATCGGAATTGGGCATTCTGAATAGGGGTCATGAATCCACGATTTCCATTTTTCCCGGCGTCCGACTGGATAACGAATACTCAGGTAATGTGAGCGACATTTGCCCGGTGGGGGCTTTAACTCTCAAAGAATTCCGTTTTCAGCAGCGCGTCTGGTTTCTCAAGAAAACTGAATCCATCTGTCCCGGCTGTTCGCGCGGCTGCAATATCACGGTGGAGCAAAACAAAGGTAGAATTTACCGCTTTATGCCCCGGGATAATTCAGAACTCAATAAAACCTGGATTTGTGACGAGGGGCGGTTTTCCTTCAACTATTACCAGGACAATCGGGTGACAGAAGTAAGGCTGGGCCATGAAACCAAAGACTTGGCGGAAGGCATTAGGCAGTTGGCCCATCTGTTAGAGGGTGTTTTGCCGGATGAAGTGGCGGGTATTGCCTCACCGGCGGCGGCACTGGAAGACAATTACCTGATGAAGAAACTTTTTGAAAAACGGTTCAATGTGAAAAATTTGGCCGCGCCTTTTTGGGGCAAACCGGGCGAAGCGGACAATATTCTCAAATTAGCGGACAAGACGCCAAACGCACAAGGTCTCAAACTTCTGGGTATTGATACGGTAGGCGAGGAACTTTTGGCCAAAATCGAAAAGGGCGCTTTTAAAGTCGTCCTGATGATGCACAACAATCCTTTCGGTCAGAATGAAGCGAGAGCCAAAAAGATTTATGGCAAGGTGAAAGCTTTGATTGTGTTGTCGGTTCATAAAACCAAAACGGCGGAGCTGGGCTCTATGGTATTTCCGGTGCGTCCTTTCACCGAAAAGAACGGAACCTTTGTTAATGTGACCAGCCGTTTGCAGCGCTTTCGACAAGCCATTGAGCCTGAAAGCCAGGATGTGATTGAAGCTTCAATGTGGATTGCCCGTTTGGCAAAGGCCTTAAAAGTTTCGGGATTTGAATACGACGACGCGCCTTCGGTTTTTAACGCGATGGCCCAAGAAGTGGAAGCGTTAAAAGGTATGACTTTTAATTCGATTCCATCCACCGGAGCGGTTCTGCCTTTGGCCCCGGCGGGATCGGAGCCTTTTATAGGCGTCAAAGCTCAACCTAACGTATTGGGGAGGAAGGTTTGAGCGTCAACTCCGAACTTTTCACCCTTATCAATATTGCGGTCATGACGGTGGTTATGTGGATTACGCCGCTTCAATTTGTTCCCCTGATGATCTGGCTGGAACGAAAGGGAAGCGCCATTATTCAAGACCGTATCGGGCCTAACCGTGCGGAAATTTTCGGTTTCCGCCTGTTCGGCATGATCCACAACTTTTCGGACGTAGTGAAACTGCTCAATAAAGAAAATATCACCCCGACCAACGCGAATAGCTTTTTTTACACGATGGCGCCCTTTTGGTCCATGACTGTTTCGCTTTTGCCGCTTTTGATCATTCCGCTGGCCGCGCCGATAGATGTTTGGGGTCACACGATTCGCTTTCAAGCGGCGGATTTTAGCGTGGGAATTCTCTATATCCTCTCGATTACTAGCATGGGCGTTTTCGCTGTCATCTTGGCAGGATGGGCGTCCAATAATAAGTTTTCACTGATGGGCGGTATTCGTTCCAGCGCCCAGATGATCTCGTACGAACTGTCCATGGGGCTGGCGATCGTGGCGCTATTAATGGTTTATCAAAACGCGCAAGTCGGTTCGATGGTAGAAACTCAAGGTCGTTGGCTTACCGTTTTCGGACACACTCTTCCTTTGCCCAACTGGGGCTTATTTCTTCAGCCCGTGGCGTTCATTCTATTTTTAGTGGCCTCTTTTGCCGAGACCAATCGCAATCCTTTTGATCTAGCGGAAGGCGAGTCTGAACTGGTGGCGGGTTACCACATTGAGTATTCCAGTGTCAAATTCGCGCTTTTTTTCATGGCGGAATATTCCAATATGGTGGTAGCGGCTTTTGTGATCACCACCTTGTTCCTAGGCGGATATCAGGTTCCGTATTTCTCGACCAAGGTGTTAGTGGCCCATCCGAAAGAAGTTTTGATCGCGGTTTGCGTTCTGGGTTTCATCAAGTGCATTCTTTTGGGCTATTTGATCGGGCTGAAAGCTCAACAACAGGAAACGATTTTTAAAAAGGGTGTGGAAAAATGGGAACCCTTTATCTTCTCCGGCGTTTTCTATGGCCTGGCGGTAGTCTGCTTAGTCGGATTGCTTTATGCCTTCAACGGTTCGTTTACCCCCTGGTTTGGGCCGGTCTTGACCGCGCTTCTTCAAATGGGTTGTTTGCTGGTCAAAGTGTTATTCTTCTGCTGGCTTTTTGTGTGGGTCCGCTGGACCTTGCCGAGGTTTCGTTACGATCAACTGATGAATCTGGGTTGGAAGATGTTATTGCCTTTAGGTCTGGCGAACTTGCTGGTAACAGGTGTTTGGCTGCTGATATCCAAGTGAGGTTTTTATGAGAGTGGTTGACCGCGCCGAACCAAAAGGCGCTCAAAAATTTTATCTGGTTGCGGTAGTTCAGGGATTGATCGTGACTATGGGTCATGTGATGAAGAATATTCTGAATCCGAAGCGTATACCCGTGGTGTTTTATCCCGAGCAAAAAAAAGACCTGCCGCCCGCTACCCGGGGACGTCACCGCTTGATGAAACGCGAAGACGGGGCACCCCGCTGTACCGCCTGCATGCTTTGCGCGACCGCTTGCCCGGCAGAATGCATCCATATTAAAGCTGAGGAATCGCCGGACCCTAACATTGAAAAGCTTCCTGAACGGTTCGAGATTGACATGCTTCGCTGTGTTTTCTGCGGTTTTTGCGTGGATGCCTGTCCCCTGGACGCGATCCGAATGGACGTACCGGAGGTGACCATCGCCGGCTATACCCGGGAAAGTCTGGTTTATACCAAAGAGTTTTTGATGAATCACAATAACGAAGATGTGGTGGCGGATTACAATCCGCCGAGGCCGGTCATTTTGACCCACGGACCGCACGCGCGGCCGTAATCGAAAGGAAGATGATGCTTGAAGCGATAGTGTTTTACATCTTAGCGGCGACCTCGGTTATTTTTGGCCTGGTGATGATCACCCGAGTAAATCCCATATCCTCCGCCATGACTCTGGTAGGAGTTTTCGGCGCTTTGGCCGGGTTATACGCCATGCTTAGCGCCAGCTTTGTTTCCATTATTCAAATTCTGGTTTATGCGGGCGGCATTATGGTATTGGTTGTTTTCGTCATCATGCTTTTGAATCTGCACAAGGACGATCTTCAACCGATGAAGGCTCAGCTCCTTTGGGTTGTGGGGGTATTGGTGGCTCTTTTTGGAACGATTTTGGGACCGATTCTTTTTTGCGTTTTTCCTAATAAAGATTGGACTTGGGCGACCTCAACCCCGGGCTTTGGAACATTAGAAGCGGTTGGAGAAAAGATTTTCTCCGATTACTTGTTTCCGTTCGAAATTCTTTCACTCGTTCTTTTAACCGCTGTTATTGGAGCTCTGGTCATGGCAAAAAGGAAACTGTAATGGAATTTTATCCCATCACGCCCAACCACTATTTAGCGCTTTCGGCGATTCTTTTTACCATTGGAATTGCCGGGGTTTTGACCCGCAAAAATGTGTTCATGACATTGATGTCGCTGGAATTGATGCTCAACGCGGTGAATCTGTCGTTTATCACCTTCGCCAAAGTGAACGGCGACTTGACCGGACATGTCTTTGTTCTTTTTGTGGTTTCGGTCGCGGCGGCGGAAGCCTGCGTAGGATTGGCCATTGTGATCGCTTTGTTCCGTTTAAAAGAAACAGTGAATTTGGATATGTTTAAAAGTTTGAAGAACTAAAAGTAATTTTTGAGGATGAAATGTTAAAACTAGAGCATTTTCAAGATGTGATTTACATTCATTCGGACTGGCTTTGGTTGATCGTGGCCCTGCCGCTTTTGGGTGCGGTGATCAACGGCCTTTTGACGCTTTTGGCCGCCCGAAATGTTTTGTCTGTGAAGCCCTGGGTTTACTCGGTGGTCGCTTGCGGGGCGGCTATCAGTTCTTTCCTTGTTTCTTGGGAAATGTTTATGCGTTTCAAGCAAACTCCGGACAGCCCCTGGGTGCAGGAATTGTTTAATTGGATTGAGTCTGGAACTTTCCATGTAAGCTTCGATCTGGAACTCAATTCTCTCTCCGGCGTCATGATTATCTTTATTACTTTTCTGTCCAGCATCATTCATCTTTATTCTGCCGGATATATGAAGGGTGACAAAGGGTTTGGCCGTTATTTCACTTATCTCAATCTTTTTCTCTTTTCCATGCTGGTATTGGTTTTGGCCCAGGATCTTTTGGTCTTATTTTTAGGTTGGGAAGGGGTGGGTTTTTGCTCCTATCTGCTCATCGGTTTTTGGTTTGAGGACGGCGTCAACGCGGAAGCTGGCAAGAAAGCCATCATTCTCAACCGTATCGGCGACGCAGGATTTATCGCCGCGCTTCTCATGGTTTTTGCGTTGGCGGGGACCTTTAACTTTAATGATTTGTTAAGCCACAAACAGGTTTTTACGGAAGCGACCGCGACAATCATTTGTCTTTGTTTCCTTTTTGCCGCCACAGCGAAGTCCGCCCAAATTCCTCTTTACGTATGGCTCCCGGATGCCATGGCGGGACCTACGCCAGTTTCGGCTTTGATTCATGCCGCTACCATGGTGACCGCGGGAATTTATTTAGTAGCCCGACTTCACTTCCTTTTTGTTCTGGCCCCTTGGGTTTCCACGTTGATCGCGGTGATTGGGATTTTGACCGCCTTTTTTGCGGCCACCATCGCCCTGGTTCAAAATGACATTAAAAAAGTTTTGGCTTATTCCACCATCTCGCAATTGGGCTATATGTTTTTGGGCGTTGGTGTGACCAGTTATGAGTCCGGTATTTTTCATCTGATTACCCACGGGTTCTTTAAGGCCTGTTTATTTTTGGCGGCGGGATCGGTGATTCATGCTTTAAGCGGAGAACAAGATATACGGAAAATGGGCGGACTGCTCAAACATATTCCAGTGACCAGTTTAGGATTTTTATTAGGTTGGATCGCGATCACTGGGATTTTACCAACTTGTGGTGGTTTTTTCAGCAAGGATGAAATTTTATGGAAAGCTTTGGCCACGCCCAACTCTATTTTCCCCACACTTCCCCAGATTCTTTATTTTGCCGGATTAGCGACTTCGTTTTTAACCGCTGTTTATATGACGCGACTAGTGATTTTGGTTTTCTTCGGCCATTACCGCGGGGACCATGAAGTATACGAACATCTGCACGAATCGCCCCGGACGATGACCTGGCCTGTTTTGTTTTTGGGAGTGAGCTCCTTATTCATTGGCTGGATCGGCGTGCCAGTGGCTATTGGCGGGGCCGACGAATTGGGGAAATTTCTTGACCCTCTCTTTCATTTATCAACCTTGGAAGCTAACGCTTTACCGCGCAGTTTGGAACCGATGCTGATGCTGGTTTCCTTTGGAGTGGTTTTTTTGGGTGTAATGGCGGCTTGGTATGTTTATAGCTTTAAGCCCAACGCGAGTAAAAATTTGACTCAGATATTTGCGGGCGCCAAAAAGGTGCTGGATGGAAAATATTTTGTGGACGAGTTTTATAACGTTACGGTGGTTCGTTTGGTCAAGGCCACTGCCCGTTGGGTTTCGGGTTGGGTGATTGAGACGTTGTTGGTCAACCGTTTGGTCGAGTGGGGCGTTAGAGGCGTGACCCAAGCCGCTCAGACCACCAGAAAAGTTCAAGTGGGTTTTGTGCGGGCTTATCTGGTTTATGTGACGGCGGGCGCAGCTCTTTTAATTTATCTTTTGTTGCATTGAGAGGTTGGCTTTGATTTTATCTTTGCTCATTGGATTACCTTTAGTGGGGGCGCTTTTGGTGGGACTTTTCCCCTGGGAAAAAGCTACCAAAGTGCTTGCTCTTTTGGTTTCATTCACGGTTTTTATTTTCTCACTTCAGCTTTATACCCGATTTGATTTATCCAACGCGGGATTTCAGTTTAAAGAAACCTATGATCTGGTGCCGAATCTGGGAATCCATTACGCCGTCGGGATTGACGGCATTTCATTGTGGCTGATTCTTTTAACTACCTTTTTAGTGCCGTTGGTGGTTGTGGCGGGGTTTGGCGCTTTTCCTCAAAGAGGTTATTACGCCTGCATCCTTGTTTTAGAATCCGCAGTGATTGGCACCTTAGCTTCTACCGATCTGTTTCTCTTTTATGTGTTCTGGGAAATGATGCTGATTCCGGCTTTTTTCCTGATTGGGGTTTGGGGCGGGGAAAACCGCGTGAAAGCCACGATCAAATTTGTGCTCTACACCATGCTGGGTTCGCTTTTAATGCTAGTTGCCATTTTATATGTGACCCACGAGGTAAAGAGCTTTGATTATTCGAAAATCGCCGATCACTTTTTTGGGGAAGACGTGCAATTTTGGTGCTTTCTGGCTTTTGCTTTGGCTTTTCTTATTAAAATTCCTCTCTTTCCGTTTCATGGCTGGCTGCCCGAAGCTTATGTGGAAGCGCCCGCGGGTGGTACGGTGCTCCTTTCGGCTGTCATGGTGAAATTGGGGGTTTACGGGCTTTTGCGTTTTTGCATCCCTCTTTTTCCCGACGCGGCAAAGGCTTTCGCGCCCTGGATCATGATTCTGGCTGTCGCAGGAATTTTGCACGGGGCTTTGATGGCGACCTTCCAAACAAATTTTAAAAGGATATTGGCCTATTCCTCACTGTCTCATATGGGAATGATTCTTTTAGGAGTATTCACTTTTTCGCTGATGGGACTTCAGGGCGGGGTGCTTCAAATGGTCAGTCATGGAGTTTACATGGCCGGACTATTTCTATTAGCGGGCATGATTTATGAACGGCAACCTTCTTACGAAATGTCAAATTTTGGCGGTTGGGCAAAGACGACTCCTGTCTTGGCAACTTTGTTCTTGTGGTTAATGGCGTCGGCTTTGGGAATGCCTGGTTTCGCCGGCTTTGTAGGAGAAATTTTGATTTTGGTGTCGGCCTATAAAGCTAATGTGGTTTTGGCCTTTTTGGCGATCGCTGGGTTTGTGTTATCCGCATGGTATTTATTTTATCTTTACGGAAAAGTTTTTTTAGGGCCGACGAATAAAAAACAAAAAACCGTGTTGGATTTGTCCGCACGAGAGATTGTTTTATTACTACCCCTGGCGGCAGCGGTTTTGTGGATCGGACTATGCCCCAACTTTTTTCTGAGGCCGATGGAAAAATCCATTCAAGCCAATGTGATTGAACGGTTGAAACCGGCTCCAGCCATGACGGATTTCGCGGCGACACAACGCCATCTTCAGGAACAAATGGAAAAAGACAAAAAAGGGAGCCGGTAATGGCCCGTCTGCCCCTGGAGTTAACCGCTTTATTGCCTCTGTGGTTTGTGGTGGCGGGCGCGGTGGTTCTTTTGCTTTTGGAAATGTTTTCAAAAGAAGAAGGACGCAAGGCTTTGCCCCTTGTGGCGGTAACTTTTTTGGTTTTGGCGTTAGGTTCGGATTTTAGTCTTTTGTCCCGGCAGGGGATGCCGGGGGCCTTGTTCAACCGTTCGGTGGTGATCGATCTTTATTCGGTGACCCTCCAGGCTATCTGTCTTTTATCCGCATTGTTGACCATTTTGTTTTCGTCGGCTTATTTAAAGCGTGAGAAGGCTGTAACGGGAGAATATCATGCGCTGATTCTTTTAGCGGCGGCCGGGATGATTGTTTTGGTTTCGGCTTCGGAGTTTTTAACTCTTTTTGTGAGTTTGGAATTAATGTCGATCGCGGGCTATATCTTGGCCGGGTATTTGCGGATCAAAGAACGATCTACCGAAGCGGCGTTGAAATATTTTTTAAACGGTGTTTTTTCCTCCGCTTTTCTTCTTTATGGAATCGCGATTCTTTATGGTGTTTCTGGGACCACGCACTTTCCTGATCTTCGGCTCTTTCTGGAAAAGAATATGAATTCTTCTGTAAGTGGTTTTAATTCAATGGTGTTTGTTCAGTTAGGCGCGGCCTTGCTGTTAGTGGGGTTGGGTTTTAAAGTGGCTTTGGTCCCGTTCCATGGTTGGGCACCGGATGTTTATGACGGCGCACCTGCCCCTATTTCCGCTTTTCTTTCCACAGGCGTAAAGGCGGCAGCTTTCGGCATATTTGCCCGGCTGTTTACTGAAGTTTTCGGTGTTCCTGGTTCTTGGACCGTCGCGCTGGGCGTGCTGGCAGTGTTCACGATGACCTTGGGTAATTTAAGCGCTTTGGGCCAATCAAATTTTAAACGGCTTTTAGCTTATTCCAGTGTGGCTCACGCGGGTTATTTGGCCGTGGGCTTGGCGGCGGCAGTTGGCAATCCCGCGGATTCGGTGGAACGCGCCGTGGCTTTTTATCTTTTGGCTTATACCTTTATGACCGCAGGAGCTTTTGGATGGATCGCCTGGGCATCGGGCGACGGTGAAAGCCAAAACAGGTTTCAGGATTACCGGGGGTTAGGTTATCGGCGACCTTGGATGGGAATCACGCTGGCGATTTTTATGTTTTCTCTGGCAGGCATGACGCCCACAGCGGGTTTTTTTGGCAAGTATTTTCTTTTTAAGCTGGCAATGGATAACGGCATGATTTGGCTGACCGTTGCTGCGGTTCTGAACAGTTTTATTTCTGCTTATTATTATTTAAGGGTTGTCATGATTCTTTATTCCAAGCCTGAACAAGACCGGCCAACCGCTTTATTACCGGTTTCAATAGGCCTCTTTTTCGCTTTTTTTGTATGCGTTCTGGGTACTTTGGTCACAGGATTCTTGAAATTTTCTTTTTAAACTCTCAAACTGCATTAGAGTTCAATAAGGAGAGTGGATTATGCGAGTTATTGCGGACCTTTGTGTAGTGCCTTTAGGTGTGGGTGTTTCGGTTTCCGAATATGTCGCCGCCTGCGAAAAAGTTTTAAAAGAAGCGGGGCTTAACACCAAATTACACGCTTACGGTACTAATATTGAAGGTGAATGGGACGAGGTTTTTGCCGCTATCAAACGCTGCCACGAAGTAGTTCACCAAATGGGGGCTCCCCGCATTACAACCACCCTTAAGTTTGGTACCCGAACCGATAAAGTTCAAACGATGGATGATAAGGTCAAAAGCGTCGAAAAAAAGATTCGTTGATATGGTTTAGCCCCTGAGCGAGGCGCTTTTTGCCAGCTTAAACTAACGCAATCTTAATGATTTTAATAATCTGCGGAAGGGTTCGGGAAATAGCATTTTAAGTGATTTGAATCAGTCAAGAACGAATAATAAATGGAAACGGGAAAATTGAGTAAAGATTTTGAATTTGAGCATGATTTTGCTCATCATTACTTGACCCTCCACAATCACTCGTTTAGAATACGGCCTGCTTTCAACCTAATTCGATCGAGTTTTCTGAAATCGACTTTGGTTTTGTCCTCAAAAATTTCTTGTTTTTCACCGGAGCGGTTTGAATGAACTCTCGTTGCGTGAGCCGATATCGTTTTTTCTGTTTAGTATTTGTGATTTTTTTATTGATGGCGAACACCTCTTTCGCCGCAATGACACAGGCCTCTACCATTGAAATAAGTTCCCTTATTATTAACCTCGGGCTTATCGCCTTGGGTGCCCTGTTTGTATATGTTTTGGTTTTGACTATTACTTTTTTGTTTAATGCCTATAAGGAAGCTCAGGAACACAAAGCTCACGTTCATGCCGAAGAAGTGGAATCCTCTGCAAATCCCCAGTTAAACCGCCGTTCATTTTTGTCACTCTTAGGTTTGTCTTGGGTCGCTTTTACAGCCGCGACTTTGGGCGCTTTAAGCGGAGTGATTCGTTTTCTGTTTCCCAATGTTACTTTTGAGCCGCCTTTGAAATTTGCGGCTGGCGCGCCTAACACATATTCTTTAGGCGTAGATGAACGTTATAAAGAAGCTCACCGGGTTTGGGTTGTTAGAAATACAGAAGGTTTTTACGCGCTTTCTACCATTTGTACCCATTTGGGTTGCACGCCGAACTGGCTTCAAGCGGAACAAAAATTTAAATGTCCTTGCCATGGTAGCGGTTATTACATTACGGGCGTTAATTTCGAAGGTCCTGCTCCGCGCCCTTTGCCGCGGTTTAACATCGTTTTGACGGATGATGGTTTGATTCAAATCGATGAATCGATTCAATACCAACAAGAATTGGGTCAGTGGGGATTGCCAGGTTCTTTTTTAGACTATAAAGGTTGATTTAAAGCCGCTTAAAAAGGATTCGACTCATGCTGGATAAACTGAAAAAGAAAATCGATGAAATTTTTGCTCAAAGCCCCTCACCGGAAGCGGTAAAAAAGTCTATCGCAGAAGGCCAAGTCTGGAAATCCATTTTCCGTCACGGCTATCCGGATACGCCCCGTAACCGGGTCATGGCTGTTTTGTCTAACGTCTTTTTGCATTTGCATCCAGTGAAGGCCCGCCATTCGGGCGTCAAAATGAGTTACACATGGTGTATGGGCGGGTTGTCCTTTTTCTTGTTTTTGAACCTGACAGTCACGGGCATATTGCTCATGTTCTATTACCGGCCTACGGCTGAATACGCTTATTACGATATCGTGGCTTTGAGAGAACATGTTCCCCTGGGAATTATGCGTGAAATTCATCGTTGGGGAGCCCATGCCATGGTCATTGCGGTCTGGCTTCATATGTTCCGGGTGTTCATGACTGGTTCTTATAAGCCACCCCGCGAATTTAACTGGGTTATCGGCGTGATTCTTCTGGTTTTGACCCTTCTTCTTTCTTTTACCGGCTATTTGCTGCCATGGGATCAATTGGCCATGTGGGCTATTACGGTCGGAACCAACATGGCCCGTGCCACGCCTTTTATGGGTTATGAAGGGCCTGGCGCTGCAATGCTTCAAATTGGCGGAGTGCATCTGGTTACAGGTAGTTCAGATATTCATTTTGCTCTTTTGGGCGGCCATTTTGTTTCTGAAGCGACTTTACTTCGTTTTTATGTGCTTCATTGTGTGGTGGTTCCCATCGTGGCGGCTACTTTGATGGCGATCCATTTTTGGCGTGTTCGTAAGGACGGCGGTATTTCGGGCCCGCTGTAATTAGCGGCTTGAATTAAAATTAGTTTTTTGAGGGAACATGCATTACATACTAGATGCCATCGACTTTGTGCTTCAACCCTGGTCCTATTTCTTGTTTTCGGTTGTTGCATTTTGGGCGATGATCAAATATCGGGAAAAATGGACGGAGCCTGCCGTCGCGGTCAAGCTTTTGTGGGGTGCTATCGGGGCCATTGTTTTCTCCATGGTTTACAGCGATCACTTTCGTGAAATCGCTTCTTTGCCGGATAACGTACCCATCTTCTTGATGGTTTTCTCCATTGGTTTCTTCACCTGGCTTTCGTTCCGCCAAGGCGTTCTCAATGACCGCCGGTTGGCCCAGGGTCAGCCGCCGATCGAAAAAGAAACTTCCGATAAAAAAGTCTATGTTTGGCCCGATTTGGTTTATATCGAATTTATCGCCACCATTGTCGCCGGCGTGGTTCTTTTAGTCTGGTCTTTGTGTTTGCACGCTCCTCTGGAACAGGCCGCGACACCGGCTTGGACGCCTAATCCCTCCAAGGCTCCCTGGTACTTCCTGGGTTTGCAGGAAATGCTGGTTTATTACGATCCCTGGCTGGCGGGCGTGGTGTTTCCCACATTAATCATCGTTGGCCTGATGGCCATACCCTACATCGATAAAAACCCTAAAGGCGCCGGTTATTACACCTTCAACGAACGCAAACTGGCGATCATCCCTTTCTTGTTCGGCTTTTTCATTCTTTGGGTGACATTGATCTTCTTGGGTACTTTTATGAGAGGACCGGGCTGGAACTTCTTCGGCCCTTATGAAACTTGGGATCTTCATAAAGTGGTGGTGTTAAACAACGTTAACCTTTCCGAATACATATGGGTCCGTATTTTAGGCATCGGGTTGCCTTCCAATTTTCTACTTCGTGAAATTTGGGGATTCCTGGCTGTCGGGTTTTACCTCATCGGCTTGCCGCCGCTGTTGACTAAAAAGATTCCTTTGCTCCAAGAATTACTGGAAAAATTAGGCGTGGTTCGTTATGGAATTTTAATCTTTTTGTTTTTGTCCATGGCGGCTTTGCCGATCAAGATGGTTTTAAGGTGGCTGATTAATTTGAAGTACATTGTGGCCATACCAGAAATTTTCTTTAATATTTAACAAACGAAGGATATTGCCTTGGCCGACTTTAAAGACGAAAGAGCCTACGACAGCAAAACATTAACCAAGGTTTTTCTTTGGTCCAGTTTGGTGCTTTTAGTCTGCATCATCTGGATGATTTGGAAGGACTACAATCGTCCCTGGAAAAACTATCAACGCCAGTTTATGCAGTTGCAACGTTCCATGGCGGTCGAGCAAAAGACGGAGGCGATCTCTGACATCGATTTCGCCAAGTACAAACAGTTACGGTCGGATTTAGGTCAAGCCAACAAAGACCTGAAGTCGCATGAAGATGAAATTGACAAGTTGAATGACCAGGCCGCGAAGCTGGACAATCAAATTTTCAAGGCGAAAACAGTTAATTATCAGCCTCTTAAAGCCCAAATCGACGCCGATAAATATACTTATGCCGAAGAGAATAAAGACGGAAGAGACACGGCAAAACTCAACGCCAAGATCCAATCTGAGACCGATCAAGCCAGCGCCTATACCCAGCAGCTTTTTGATTTACAGCAGCAAAGGGACCAGGTTACCAAAGATTTAGCCGACATTAACGCCAAGCACGATGAAGTGAACGCCAATATCAATAAGATGCTGGCCGACTATCATTCGTTAAAAGCCAAGATTGATAAGAATTCTTTTAATTTTTTGTTTTATTTTCGAAACGCCATGTTGCTGGACTTTCTGGCTCCGACGATTCAAATCCAGCAGGTGGTGCTGAAAAACCTTCCCGAGGATCTTTATTTTGCCAGGACCATGAGAGTGGACCGCTGTATGACCTGTCACCAGGCCATCGATAAAAAAGGGTTTGAAAACGCTCCTGAACCTTTCCGCACCCATCCTCATTTGGATCTTTATGTGGGGCCCACCAGCCAGCATCCGATGGAAAAAGTGGGTTGCACTATCTGTCATGGTGGAATGGGTCAGGCTATTGATTTTACCACTTGTGCTCACGTGCCCAATGATGAAGAACAAGCAAAACTCTGGAAAGAAAAATACAACTGGGAAGCGCCCGAGGGCGTTCAAAGCACCATGCTGCCGCTTAAATACACCGAAGGCTCCTGCTTAAAGTGTCACGGGACTCAAGAATTTATCAACAACGCGCCCAAGCTAGATCGGGGTCGTGAATTAATGGTGACCCGCGGCTGCGTGGGTTGTCACAAGGTCAAAAATCTGGAAGGTTTAACCAAAGCCGGACCCAGCCTGATCCGAGTTAAGGGAAAATTAAAAGAAGAATTCGTGGAAAAGTGGGCGTGGGATCCGAAATCTTTTAATCCGGCCGCCCGCATGCCCAGCTTCTTCCAGCAAACGAACAATTCAGACGATGCGAGCTTGGCTAAGACCAAAGCCGAATTGCATTCCATTGTTCAGTATTTATATGAGCACTCAGCTAATTACACTCCCAATGAAAACGCGCCAGCCGGCAGTGTTGCTAATGGCAAAAAAGTGTTTAAAGAAATCGGTTGTTTGGCTTGCCATGGGATTGATGATGTGACGGCACATCACGCCGATTTTGCCCCCGATCTTTCCGGCACAGGAAGCAAGCTTTCCGCAGCCTTTGTTTACACCTGGATAAAAAATCCGCGCCACTTTAATCCGGACACCCGCATGCCGGTCTTGCGCTTAACCAATCAGGAAGCCGCTGATGTGACCGCTTATCTGATGTCAAAGAAAAACAAAACCTTTGACGAAATGAGCGCGCCTCAGGCCGATCCCGCCGTTCGGGATGATTTAATTCAAACCTATTTGCGCCCCCTCTATGGCATTGACGGGGCTAAGACTCAATTGGCGCAGATGGATGACAAAGCCAGAGACCTGTTCTTAGGTCAAAAGAGCATCGGCAAATACGGCTGCTTCGGCTGTCATATGATCCAGGGTTTTGAAACCGCTCAGGGTATTGGAACTGAACTCTCGGATTGGGGAACCAAACAGGTCGGCCAATTAGATTTTGGAACCACCGATTTGGAACATACGCACGAGGCTTTTGTGAACGCGAAGCTCGAGAATCCGCGTCAATTTGACAATGACAAGAGTGTTGCTTTCCAAGACCGTTTAAAAATGCCGAACTTCCGGCTGAATCCTGAAGATAAGGAAGCCATTGTCACGGCTGTCCTCGGGTTGACCAAAACCTATGTTCCGGATGACATGACCGCGGGTATTCATGGTAGCGGGCCGTTGTTAGAAAAAGGCCGCCGGGTCATCGCCAACTTTAACTGCCGGGGTTGTCACTTAATCGAGGATCAGGGAGGTAAAATCCGTGAAATGTACGAGAAAGAAAATATCGATCTTTCTTTGGCTCCGCCAAACCTGCGTAAGGAAGGTTCGAAGATTCAAGTTGAGTGGTTCCATGACTTCCTGCTCAATGTTCATCCCATCCGCCCCTGGCTGCACATCCACATGCCGAGCTTCCATTGGAGCGATGAGGATATCAGCAATGTCATCACCTATTTCAACCTGAAAGATGACCAGGTTTATCCTTTCACGACGATTGTGACGGATAAGTTGAGCGCGAATGAATTGACACAAACCAAGGCCATGTTCGCCAAGCTTCAATGTCAAAAATGCCATATTTTTGGAACCGCTGTTCCAGCTGATCTTTCCACGGCCGCACCGGACCTGTTGCAAGTTCATTCACGCTTGAAACCCGATTGGGTGGTGGAATGGCTCAAAAATCCGGAAGCTTTAATGCCGGGAGCCCGCATGCCTAGTTTCTGGCCTCAACCCGAGGATAAATCGCCCGTACCCAAATATTTCCATGGCGACTCAGAAAAACAGCGCGAGGCCTTACGCGATTATCTTTTCATGTTGGGTAAAGCCAACTAACGTTTTCCTCCGCTTGCTTTTAAAAAGCCGGCGGAGGTAAATTGTTTTGGTTTCTTGCTTAATCTCATTGTTATTTAAGGAGCATTGAATGGAACTTAAGAAAATACTGATGCTGTTAGCGGTCGCGGGCTTGGCCTTGACGGCTGGCTGCGGACAAAAAAGCGAGGATGAGGAATTGCTGGAAGCCGCCAACGGAGCCGGTAAAGCCGCGGCGGTATTGGGTACCGCCAGCGTATCCGGTACGGTTAGTTTGACGGGTAAAGTTCCGGGAACCGCGTTATTCAGCGTGGACGCGGATCCGGTTTGCAAAGCCCAGCATACCGGAATGGTCAAAGACGAAACGGTGATTGCGGACGCTAAGGGAGATCTTAAAAACGTCATGGTTTATGTGACGGACGGCGCCGGCAATTATCCCGCTCCCGCCGCTTCGGTTACTTTGAACCAAAAAGGCTGTATGTACAGTCCTCACGTCTTCGGCATTCAGGTGGGACAGGCATTGGAAATCGTGAATAGCGATCCTACTTTGCATAACGTTCACTGCATGGCGGTAACGAATGACAGTTTCAACGTGGGAATGCCCAATCAAGGTATGATCACCGAGAAAAAATTCGCCAAAGCGGAAATGCCTATGAAATTTAAGTGTGATGTTCACGGCTGGATGCATTGCTTCTCGGGTGTGTTTACTAACCCTTTTTACGCGGTGACGGGTGATGATGGTTCCTTTAAAATCTCCGGTCTTCCAGCGGGCAGCTACACGATGATCGCCTGGCAGGAAAAATACGGATTATCCGCTCCGCAAACCGTGGTCGTCAAAGATGGCGAGGCTAAAAGCGCTAACTTTACTTTCGCGGCGACCAACTAATTTTCCCTGATGTGTTATCCCCATGGCTCCGGAATTTTCCGGGGCCATTGTTGTTTGAAGTGAAAGGCAGCGTCCGTTTTGCATAAACCATCGATCAGCTATCAACCCCGTCTTCATCGTTACGCTCTTTTAACCGCCGGATGCACTTTCGTTCTTTTGCTGGCAGGAGCTTTGGTGACCAGCACAGGCTCCAGTCTGGCGGTTCCGGATTGGCCCCTTTCCTTTGGAAAGTTTTTTCCTGAAATGAAAGGCGGCGTGTTGTTCGAACACGGCCACAGAATGGTAGCCGGCATGGTCGCGCTTTTAACATTGGGATTAGCTATTAATACACAGGTCGTTGAGAAACGTTCGTGGGTTAAAAAATTGGCCTGGTGTGCTTTAGGCGCTGTGATTTTACAGGCGGTTTTGGGCGGGGTAACGGTACTGCTTCATTTACCGACAGAAGTTTCAGTGGCTCATGCAGGGCTGGCTCAGATCTTTTTTTGTCTCATTGTCAGTTTGTCTCTGGTGACCTCTAAAAATTGGATTGAGGACGGAGACCGTAAAATAAAATCAACGATCGGCTCTATTCGAGTCGCCGCATTGGTTATAACGGCCATCATTTATTTTCAAATCATAGTCGGCGCGGTAACCCGCCATAGTGGGTTTGGCTTAGCCATTCCGGATTGGCCCTTATCCTTCGGGCAGGTATTGCCCAATGAATGGTCGGGGGCTATTTTGCTTCAATTCAGTCATACCCGTATCGGGGCCTTCATCGTTTTAGTATTAGTTAATTGGCTTTCTTTCAAGATTTGCACCCGATATGCCGATGAAAGGGCTCTTTTTTGGCCTGCCGCCAGCGCTGCCTTATTTGTCTGGCTTCAGTGTTTTTTAGGGGTCCTGGTCATTGCCACGGAAAAATCCATCGTTCCCACTTCGGTTCACGTGATTACGGGCGCGGCTTTGCTGGCTTCCATGCTAGTGTTAACCCTCAATAGTTTCCGTTTGTTTTCAAAGGAACCGGTTTCTTGAAAAATTTAAGGGATTATGTCGCTCTCACCAAACCACGGCTTAATTTTCTGGCGCTCGCCACGACTTTGGCCGGCTTTTATATGGGAAGCTCCGGTCCCATGCATAAATCTCTTCTTTTTTACACTCTTCTTGGCTCCACCGCGATCGCAGCGGGATGCGGGACCTTAAATCAATGGCTGGAAACCGATACGGACGCTTTGATGGTCCGCACGCAAAAAAGGCCCTTACCTGCGGGAAGAGTCGAGAGCCGCCATGCTTTTTGGTTTGGGATGACTCTTTCGATCCTGGGAGTGGGTATCCTGGAGTTTAAAACCAATGATCTCACCGCTTTGCTGGGACTTTCGGCTTTAGTCAGCTATGTGGTTCTTTATACACCTCTCAAAAAAATAACGTCTCTTTGTACAGTAGTGGGGGCTATTCCGGGGGCCATTCCGCCCATCATGGGATGGGCGGCGGCGCAAAACCAGATAGGGCCCGGCGGCTGGACCCTTTTCGCAATTTTGTTTTTCTGGCAAATGCCCCACTTTTTGGCGATCGCCTGGATCTACAAAGACGATTATCAAAAGGCGGGTTTTCCGATGCTGACTGTTGTCGACCCGGAAGGCCATAGCGCGGGGCTGATGGCGGCGGCCTACGCCGCGGCGCTGATTCCCGCGACCCTTTTCCCCAGTTATCTTCATATGGCGGGTCCGGTTTATTTTTGGTCCGCTCTTGTGTTAAGTTTAGCCTTCCTTTGGCAGAGTATTTTGTTAGCCAGCCGTAAAACGCTCCGCGAAGCGAAGGGTTTATTTTGGATGTCGATCACTTATCTCCCGCTGCTTTTTATCATCATGGTGATGGATAAGCGGTAATAGGATTCCTGTGGCTCCTCTACTTGAAGTTCAAAATTTAAGCTACCAATATGGTTCCCGCAGAGCTCTTCAAGGGCTCACCTTTTCGGTGGAGAAAGGCGAGATTTTCGGATTTTTAGGCCCCAACGGCGGCGGCAAGTCCACCACGTTTAAAATCCTCTCCACGCTTTACCCAACCCCGCCGGGTCAGATCAAAGTATTCGGGTTGGACCTGGCCCAAAATAAAATCGCCATCCGCCGCAGAATGGGCATCGTGTTTCAACTGCCGGCCCTCGATAAAAAACTAAAAGTCCGTGAGAATTTGGTACACCAGGGCCATCTCTACGGCCTTTCGGGCAAGGAACTTCAAAACCGCATTGATCGCGATTTGGAGCGGGTCGGCCTTAAAGACCGGGAAAAAGAAAAAGTCGAAAGACTTTCCGGTGGTTTACAGCGTCGGGTCGAACTGGCCAAAGCGCTTCTTAATAATCCCGAGCTTGTCATTCTAGACGAACCTTCTACCGGACTTGACCCCGCAGCCAGAAAAGAATTTTGGAGCCATTTGGAAAACTTGCGCCAATCCCAGGGTATGACGGTTTTGGTGACGACCCATTACTTAGAAGAAGCGGACCGCTGTAACCGGCTTCTGATTTTGGATAAGGGTGAAAAGGTCGCTTTGGGAAAACCGGAAGAACTGAAAGCGGAAATCGGCGGGGAAGTATTGCGGCTTCGTTCTAAAGAACCGGCCCTTTTGGCCGCGCAATTACTGGAAAAGATGAAGGTCAAAACCCAGATGGTAGGAGAGCTTCTTCAAATCGAGCAATCCAAGGCCTATCAGCTGGTCACACCCATTCTTGAAACCTTTCCGGACCAAATTTTATCCCTCACACTTGGCCTGCCTACCCTGGAAGATGTTTTTATCCACAAGACAGGCCGGCGTTTCGCGGAGGATAAAGAATGACTTTTGTATTAACGGTTTATACGCTCTGGCAGAGAGAATTAGTGCGCTTTTACCGGGTGCCCAGCCGGTGGTTTGGGGCGGTGGGAACGGCTCTTTTATTCTGGGCGGTTTTAGGCACCGGTATTGGGGGCGGAGCCGGCAACTACCGCGCTTATTTTTTCCCCGGTACAATCGTCATGAGCATGATGTTCAGCTGTATTTTCGCCACCGCCTCCATCATCGAGGACCGGCAGGCGGGGTTCCTTCAATCTGTCATGGTGGCTCCGGTCTCCCGGGCGGCTATCGTGATGGGCAAAATTTTAGGCGGAGCGACTTTAGCGACTATTCAGGGTCTGCTTATCCTACCTTTGGGCTTTTTGGTGGGATGGACTTTTGAATTTTGGACTTTTATGGGACTTTTAGCCTCGTTGTTTCTGATCTCCTTTGTGGTGACTGCCATGGGTTTTTGGCTGGCTTGGACGATTGAATCGGCTCCCGGCTTTCACGCCATCATGAATATGGTGCTTTTACCCATGTGGATGGCTTCCGGCGCGGTTTTTGCGGTAAGTTCATCAGCCTGGCTCAGGGTCTTTATGGCGGTCAATCCCTTTACTTATGGGGTGGCGGGGGTCAGACGCGGATTGTTTCCTACGGAGAATCTGGATCAAGTGCCCTCCCTTCAAACCTCCTTACTGGTTCTTCTGGGGTTCGCGGTTTTCTTTTATGTTCTTTCGTCTTTAGTCGTGGAAAAAACAGGGGAGAAGAAATCAACATGAAGCCATTCAATTGGAAACTGTATTTACTGGTTGTTTTGTCCGTCGGAGGATTGGCTTTTTTGGGATACCGGGTATGGAAAAATCAGGCTTCAGATAAATTTCTCAGCCCCATGGACAAGGCTCCGGACTTTTCTTTTCAAGACCAGACCGGACAGGTTTTTTCCAGCGGCCTGCTCAAGGGAAAAGTTTGGGTCGCGGATTTTATCTTTACCCGCTGTCAGGGCCAGTGCCCCATGCTGGGCCAGTGGTTTAAAGGGTTGCAAGGACAATGGAAAGGCAATGAGGATTTTAAACTGGTCTCTTTTACGGTGGATCCCGAATATGATTCTGTAGCGGTGCTCAAGGACTATGCCAGTGATTTTCAGGCCGATAGCGCCCAGTGGCATTTTTTAACCGGTCCCAAAGACCAACTCTATCCGGTCATTCAAAAAGGGTTTCACTTGACCGCGGAAAAAGACCCCTCGGGCACCCCGGGGTTTGAATTTATACATACCACCCGTTTGATTCTGGTAGACGGCAATGGAATGATCCGGGGCATGTATGACGGCCAGGATATGACTGAAGTAGAAAAATTGAAAAAAGATATTCAGTTTCTAATGAACTCGAGAACAAAATCGTGAACTATCAAATTTTTCCGCCGTTAAACGCCTGTTTAAACGGGGCCAGTGGTTTATTTCTTTTGGCGGGTTTTTGGTTTATTAAACACAAGAATAAGAACGCGCACCGTGTTTGCATGGTAAGCGCCTTTATGACGTCTATCGTATTTCTGGGATGTTATCTCTATTATCATTTTCACGCGGGGGTTCTTCATTTCGCGGGGCAGGGATGGATCCGGCCGGTTTATTTTACTCTTCTCACTTCCCACACCATCTTGGCGGTTTGTGTGCCCGTATTGGCGATCATGACTTTACGCTGGGCGTTGAAGGGTGATTTTAAAAAACACAAGGCTATTGCCCGAATTACCTTCCCCATCTGGCTTTATGTTTCGGTTACGGGAGTAGTGGTTTATTGGATTCTGTATCAACTCTATCCTTCATACTAAGCTAAAGGAGTTTTTATGATGACGGAACAAGAAGCTCTCCAAGTGGTCAAAGACGCAAAAACCGTGGCGGTTTATGGGATGCAAAATGAAACCCAGATGGACCGGCCCGCCTATTTAATTCCCGCTATGCTTAAAGAACGGGGTCTGAAGCTTTATCCCATCAACCCGAAGATCGAATCCTCGTTGGGTGAAAAAGCTTTAGCCAGCCTGAAGGACTTGCCCCTGGCCGTGGACATATTGGATGTGTTTCGCCGCAGCGACGCCATTCCGGAGCTGGCGGATGAAATCATCGCCCTGCCTTTTGAAAAACGGCCCAAGGTGGTTTGGCTTCAAACGGGTATCAGCCATCTCGTGGCTGAGGCCAAGCTAGAACAGGCCGGGTTTAAGGTCATGTCGGACGCCTGTTTGGGGGTTTTCGCGTCTCGGGTTAGACCAAAGACATAGTTTTTATCCAATTAACACGCCTTACTGGTAACTTTACCGCTAAAGCTTTAAGGTAAGTCGCTGTTCATTCCACTAGGGTTCATTCATGAAAAAAACGCTGTTTTTATTATTAACGTTATTGGTGATCAGCGCGCCTTCTTTCGCGGCCAACCAGTGGCCCGCACCCCAAGGTTATGTGAACGATCTAGCCAACGTCATTCCGGCTGATCAAAGCCAAACCCTCGAAGCCTTTTTAACTCAGGTTGAGCAAAAAACCGGAGCCCAGATCGCGGTGGTGACCACTCCGTCCGTCGAAGGCGCTGATATTGATGGGGCGGCGGTAGACCTTTTTAAAACTTGGGGTATCGGCAAAAAGGGCAGGGACGACGGCATTTTGATTCTCGCTTCCATTCAGGATCATCGGGTACGTATTGAAGTGGGTTATGGTTTGGAAGCGGTGGTGAACGATGGACAGGCGGGTAGTATTATCCGCCAATACATGACGCCTTATTTTAAACAGGGCGATTACGGCCAAGGATTGACCCAGGGCGCGGCGGCGGTGGCTCAACTGGTCGCGGCCAGTGAAGGGGTCACGCTAGACGGTCAAATAGCCCAACCGATTTCCGATGACTATGGCGGTTATAAAGCGTTGTTCGCAATTATCTTTATTGTCTTCATAATCATATCCAGAATTTTGAGAAGCGGACGAGGATATTACGGCGGGGGTTTTTACGGTGGTGGTTGGGGCGGTGGCGGTTTTGGTGGGGGCGGCGGCGGTTTCGGTGGTTTTGGAGGGGGCGGTTCGGGCGGTGGCGGTGCCAGCGGGGGATGGTAAGATATCGCTGAAAAATATCAGAGGAGTGACTTATGGGGAAGTGGACCAAAGAAAAAGTAACGGATGAATTAAAAACCATCCTCGGAGAGAGGCTGGTATCGGTTGTTTTGTATGGTTCCCAAGCGGCCGGTGACCAATCGGGTGAAAATTCCGATGTGAATCTTCTAATTGTGACGAAGATTCTTATGATCGAAGAGCTCGAAGCCCTTTCGAAAGTCATTGTGCCCTGGGTAAAAGAAGGCAATCATCCTCCGCTCTTTTTAACTCGTATTCACCTAGATGAGTTTGTCAGTGTTTTTCCGGTGGAAATCCTGGACATGCAAACCAGCCATCAGGTTCTTTACGGAACCGATCCCCTGGAAGGGCTGTCCGTATCCAATGACCATTTGCGCATCCAGCTTCAACATGAGCTTCAGGCCAAACTGCTCCGTTTGAAAACTCAATTCATTCTGACCGAGTCCAAACCCAAGCTGGTTCAGCAATTGATGATCGATTCTCTGTCCTCTTTTTTGGTGTTGTTCAAAAACACTTTGTGGCTTTACGACGTCAAACCTGAGCCTCAAAAAATGCAGGCATTGCGCCAGTTGAAATCCCACGCGGCTTTTGACATCGAACCTTTTGAGACGGTGGATCAACTTAAAAGAGGGGTCAAAGTTGATAAATTAGACGTTCTTATTACTTTTCGAAAATATTTGAGCGCGATTCAATCCATTGTCAATAATGTGGACAAGCTTGGTTAAGGGAGGGTTTATGGCAAAACTTGGCTGGTTTGTAGCGGCGCTTTTACTCGGAGGTGTGTTTATGTCACAGGTTTGGGCTGACCCAAACACAAAATCAACATTCCATATTTATAGCCATTCCTTTAAACCGGGCGGGGCCATACCAGATCAATACACCTGCAAAGGCCAAAATATATCTCCGGATATTTGCTGGAAAGGTGAACCCACAAAAACTAAAAGCTTTGTTTTGATTGTGGAAGATCCGGACGCTCCCGGCCAAACCTGGGTACATTGGGTGATTTATAACATTCCGATTAAGAAAGCCAGCCCTGATGGAAACGTTTATGAATTGACCGAAGGCTACCCCAGGGACGAAGAAACACCCGGCGGTATTTTGCAGGGTTCCAATGATTTTAAAAAAATCGGCTATGACGGGCCTTGTCCGCCCAGCGGAATACACCGATATTATTTTGAACTTTACGCGCTCAATGGCATCCTCGATTTAAGCGCTGGGGTGACAAAAGCGGAATTAGCGACGGCGATGAAAGGTCATGTTTTAGCTCAAACGCAGATGATGGGAACTTATAGCAAGTAGTTAAAATTTTAAGGAGGCAGTTTATGTCGTCCAAAGTTTGGTTGTGGGTATTAGTGGGGTTTGTGGTCATTTTCTTTATGACTCTTATTGGATCTTATAACGGTCTGGTGGCCTCCAGCCAGGGCATTGACGCCAGCTGGGCCCAGGTGGAAAACGACATGCAGCGCCGTTACGACCTTATTCCGAACCTGGTCGCGACAGTCAAAGGTTACGCCAAACACGAGAGCGGTGTTTTGGAGGAAGTGACCCGTTTGCGCAGTCAATGGGGCGCGGCTAAAACTCCGGCGGATCAGGCCAGCACTTCCGACAATCTGGGTAACGCCCTGGGCCGTTTGATGGTCGTGGTGGAAAAATACCCGGACTTAAAAGCCAATGAGAATTTCCTGAAGCTGCAGGATGAGCTGGCGGGTACGGAAAACCGCATCGCGGTGGAACGCATGCGTTATAACGAAGCCGTTCAAGAGTATAACGTGAAAGTTCAAAGCTTTCCGAGCAATTTGTTAGCGGGCATTTTTAATTTCAAAGTGAAGGATGTTTATTTTAAAGCCACCGCGGCGGCTCAAGAGGCGCCGAAAGTTCAATTCTAAAATTGGGTTATTGATGTTTAAAGGCGGCCTTTGGGCCGCCTTTTTGTTTTGGGTTTAATAGCCTTCTAATAAACAAATTGACGGGAACTTCGAAATACCGATAAGACAATTCGGCCAAACCAAAAGTAACTAAAGCAAAAATAAAGAAATCAAGCCATTCATTTCTTCCTGCAAAAAAAGGCCAGAGCAAGTACAAAACGAAGGCATGGTATAAATAACCCCCGTAACTTAGTTTTCCGATCCAACCGAGAACAGACCAATATTTAGAGTTGAAAAAGTCTAAATGAAGACCGCCCAACAAGAAAAAAAAAGCACCAAAAGCTAGAAAAGTAGGCGCGAACAATGTCAAAAAAGGCGGTTCCCAAAAAAACCACCAATAATTAACGCTGACATAAATATGCCAATAGAAAGCTCCTGCCAAAAACAATCCTATAAAGCAAAACTGAAGACATTTATTTCGGTTTCTGGAGAGGAAATCCTTATAGCGAATCGAGACTAAATAGAGCAAACAGCCAATAGCTATAAATCCGAAATTTCCGAAAGAATTCTTTTCAAGCGCAGAGTAATCTGAAAAAACCGCAGTAAAAAGCTTTCCACAGAGAGGGCTCGAAATAATAATTGTGATTAAAAAAAGGATTAAATTCCGCTCATTTCGAAGACTTTTTAAAATGAAGGGATAGAAAAGGTAAAACTGTTCCTCGATAGCTAAAGACCACAAGACGCCCCAGTATAAGCCGACACCATATTTTTCGTGAATATGGGCTGAAAAAATTTGATACCAATTAAAAGAAAAAGTGGCTATGGAAGCCCAAAAGGCAGGCGTTAGGTGAGAGTTGGGGTCTTTTAAAATGTACGCAAAGGCTTGGGAGTTTTCGGGAAATACTGAAATAACAATAATCCCTATCAGGCAAACCAGAACTAAAAGTGGGGAAATGCGGCCAATGCGTCGGATGTAAAATTCTTTAAAATCCGGATTGAAAAGACCGCCTGGTTCAGAAGCGATGAGCCGGGTGATCACAAAACCTGAAACGACAAAAAATATAGTAACGCCAAAAAAACCGTTTATCCAAACCCGATACCAAAGATAGGCCAGAGAAAAAGACTCAGAAGGTTTGGAAATTGAGGCTAAGCCTAAATGATGCGTCAAAACGAGCAATATGGCAAAAGCTCGAACTAAATCGACAACCTGAAGTCTTTTCAAAGGGAAGTAAAACCTTTCGAGTTTTGAAGAAATCAATTTTACATGAGTCCAAAGATTTTGATGCGCTTTAAATTGTTATCAGTTTGAGTGATGGTTATTGTTATGATTGGTACTCAATCTCGGAGGATTCATGGGTTTGGGCGGCGTTATTGTCTTATTGTTAATTGCTGGGTTGGTCATTTATATCTTTTTTTCAGAAAGATTGTTAACTCGTAAAAATTTAGATTCCGATTCTCCTTTCGCTCATCTTCCTAAAGTCTCAGTTAATCTGGTTCAGGCTCCTAAGGACATGACCGAACGGTTAACCCCTCCCTGGCAAAAAATCTATACGCAACAACTTCAAGAACAGGGTTATTTACTCATCGGTGATTACTCTTACGCTTCCATTGTTTTCTTTTGGGCCAGAGTTTTTATTGCGCCCGATAAAAAATCCGCTTTGTTATTGGTGAACTGGGTTGAAGGCAAAGAAGGAGGAAAGATTGTAATCAGCAATCTTGAGATTTATTCTTTTGACGGCAATTCCTTTATTTTGACCGCCTGCGCCCAGGATGGCTCCGTAAAGCTTTTAACCGGTGCCAATCGTCCCACGGAAGAACAACTCTCGCTTCATTTGAAAGCGGTTTACGCCGATGTGGCGGCCAAACCCATTGTGGACGAGCATCAACAACGGCTGAAAGCCTGGGAAGAGAAGGGCGTTCAGGTGCGGGAACTAACTCCCGCCAACGTTTTACATAGTCTTTCAAAGGTTTTTTCGTAGGCCGGATATCTTTACACTCCCTGAGCGTGGCTGTATGATTTGCACTCTAAACCCTAATTCGGAGGCTTTTATGACTACCGCAACCACCACTAATTATGTATTTGTTTACGACGTTTTCCTTAAAGACGCAGTTAAACATGTGAAAATCGTCCCCTATATCAACACCTGGGCCAGAGCCGAAGTGACGGGAAAGCTTTATCAATTGCCCACGGGATTGCCGATTTTGGTGGAAGAAGAAAACGCAGGTAAAGTATACGGCGAAGTCATGACCTTTCAGGAATTAGAGACCGTTTTAGAAATTATTGATTCGCAAGAAGGCTACCGCCCGGATGTTCCCCAACAGAGCCGATTGCTCCGCGAAGTCCGCGAAGTGACCATTTCCGAAACGGGTGAAAAAGTACAAGCCTATGTTTATGTGTTCCCCAAAGAAAAGTTCAACGCCAAGGAAATGTACGCCGTTCACGCTCATGGCGGCGACTGGCGTAAGTTTGTCATGATGCCCCGTTTTGACGGTTACGAACACTGATACTGACTTCATTTTGAAATTTTAGCAATTACTCAAAAAGGGCACGGGTAACCGGGCCCTTTTTGTTTGAATCTGTCCTCAGGAAAAAAATGGTTTTAAAAATCGGCTTTCTTTACTTCGCCTTTATCGCCTGGGGTTGTTTGACCCTTTTGCCATTGGTGGTTTTGCGCGAAATCGGCCAGGGCTTTTACCGTTTTTTTGGATTCATGTGTGTGGCCCTGCAAACTCTAGCCATTGGACTGGCCCTGATGGCAGGCGGGGATTGGGAACAAAACTATAAAGCCGCGGCCATCGCTTTAGGGATTTCACTCTTCTTTACCCTTTGTTTTACGGTGGCACTGCGCATCCGCCGCCAATGGTTTTTATGGAGCTGTTTTGGTCTGGCGGTTGTCAGCGGGTTGGCGTCCATTACCTATTTCCCCTGGGTGGGACAAACTCCGATGTTGTTTTTGGCGATCCACGCCTTAATCTCGGCTTTGGTTATGGGAGCGGCGATTCTGGCTATGATGCTGGGTCACTGGTATTTGGTTACACCCAAATTGTCCATTACCCCCTTGAAGCGCTATTCGGGGAGTTATATTCTCCTGACGGTTTTAACGGCACTGGAACTGGTTTTGAGTTACGTCCTTTATGTGGGTTTGGGCAATGAGCCGGCCACTTTAACTAGCCAACGTTGGATGTCAGAAATTATGTTTGTTCTATTTAGAGTCGCCTGGGGCGTTTTGCCCCCGCTGGGAATGGCCTATTGGATTTGGGAAACTGTCAGAATGAAATCAACCCAGTCGGCCACAGGCATACTTTACGCCGCGATGATCTGCACCATGATCGGCGAGGGAATGGGACTCTATTTAACTTTGGCGACGGGCGTGCCCTTTTGAGGAAACTTTATGGAAATTAATACCTTTTGTCCCCAATGTGAAAACGGCTTATTTCTGCATGAAATGCCGAAGGCGGGGCTAATCCCCTGTGCCCGTTGTTCCAAGGGCCGAGAAGCGTCGGGAAATGGGGAACTGGACGCCCAAGGCGCTTTGACCCGCTGCGGTATTTGCGGGTGTACCGAACTTTACCGGCAAAAAGATTTTAATACCAAACTAGGAATGTGGATTGTGGTGTTGATTGTGGCTTTAGCGCTCATTTTTAACCAATATCTCTTCCAAATCTTAGTTGGAGGCGCGGTGGTGGATGGGATTCTTTATTTCGCCCTGGGTGATATTGTGATTTGTTATCAATGCCGAGCCATTTATCGCGGGCTGCCCATCGCTGACAAAATCGAGGGCTTCGACTTGAAAACTCACGATCAGTATGAATTTAAAAACAAAAAATCAGAAGAAACCAAGGAGTCTTTATGAGCGACACCCAACCCAATCCCAGCCCCCAAAGCGGCCCGCTTTACGCGCCTGAATCGGGTTTTTCCCTCTTTATTAAACTTTTTATTGTTCCCGCGGTCATTGTGCTGGTGGCCCTGGGTATTTTCTTTTTGGGAACGATGGCGCTTCAGCATCCCAAAACCGCTGAGCAGTATTTGGAAGAACTCAAAAGCGATAACACCAGCCGCCGCTGGCAGTCCGCTTATGAACTTTCCCGTATGTTGAATCAAAATGAAACCATTCAATTCGACCAGACTTTACGGGCCCAACTGGTCCAGGTTTTTGGCGAAGCTAAAAACGATGACCCGCGGTTAAGAGAATATTTAGCCCTGGTTTTAGGGCGTTTAAAAGAAAAGTCGGCGGTTTCGGTTTTAAGCTCGGCGGTTCATGACGACAGCACGGACGTGAAAATTTACAGTCTTTGGGCCTTGGGCAATATTGAGGATCCTCAAGGGGGCGAGGCGGCGTTGGCCGCTTTGTCCGATACAGATGAAACGGTTCAGCGGATGGCGGTAGGGGCTTTAAGCGCCATGCGGTATGAACCCGCGAAATTCGCGCTGGAAAAAAATCTAGAAAGTTCCAATCAAGCTCTCCGCTACGACTCAGCAGTGGCTTTGGCCCGCATTAAAGACGAAAAAGCCGTACCCACACTGCTGGAAATGATGAATTTAAAACCCTCCGGTAAACCGGAAGACGATCAAATTATCCAATCGGCAAAGATCACGGCCATTGAGGGCGCGCAAGAATTGCCCGACGAGGCTTTGAAGGCCAAGGTTACCGATTTGAGCAAGAATGAGTCGGACATCAAGGTGCGTGAAGAAGCCTTAGCGGCTCTGAAAAAGTAATAAATGATTCAATCGGATGTTTTAATTCAAGGTCATCATAATCTAATTATGGATCCGCCGGTGATTGAACCGGGGTCACCAGTTATCGTGACTTTGCACGGCCTGGGAACTCATGGTGAGGATTTAGCCTCTCTTTGCGAGGAACTTCATTTGCCCGGATGCCGGTTTATCCTTCCCGATGCTCCTCTCCATTTACCCGGCTATCCTCAGGGAGCTTACGCCTGGTATGACTTTCAAACCTATAACCGAAACGAATTTGTCCAAAGCCGGGACTATCTTTTTAAAGTCATGGACCGCTTCGCCAATGATCCCAATTTGAGACCCGCGCCGGGTAAAGAAAAAACCCAGAAGCCCATCATCGTGATGGGCTTTTCTCAAGGTGGAGTGATGTCGCTGGAGGCAGGCCTGAATTACAAAGGGAAGGTGGCGGCGATTGTTTCCATGAGCGGCTATATGCCGGATCCCTGGGAAACCTTAACCAAGGCTCAGGTGCCGCTGGATACGCCGATTCTTTTAGTACATGGGACTGGTGACGAGGTGGTGCCAATTGAAGGTTCCCGCAAAGCGGTCAAAGCATTGAAAGAGGCGGGCTATAATCCCGTTCTTCAAGAATTCCCGATGGGCCACCAAATAACTGAAGAGTCTTTGAGCGCGGTTCGGGATTTTCTTTTGCCGTTTATCAAGGCTGAATAGGCCTGTTTTAATCCTTTTTATCTGTCTTGAAAACTCAGGCTAGTCTTTGTACGTTAGTCTGGCTTTACAGAATCCTGAAATCAACCTTGGAGGTTTTTTATGATGTGGCTCCGCCGCATTGGCTTATTTGTCCTGATCAACATTATGGTCGTGATGACCATTTCAATAATTATCAATTTACTTGGTATTCAGAATTATCTCACCGCGCGGGGAATTGATTACGGCTCCTTAATGGCACTTTGTTTGGTTTGGGGTTTTGGCGGAGCTTTTATTTCGCTTCTGATTTCCCGCTGGATGGCCAAACACATGATGGGAGTTCAGGTCATTGATCCTGATAATCCCAGCAATAATCAGGAACGCTGGTTGTTACAAACGGTCCATTATCTGGCTGAAAAAGCGGGTATCAACACCATGCCGGAAGTCGGTATTTTTGAAAATCCTGCCCCAAATGCTTTTGCCACAGGCGCCAGCCGCAACAGTGCTTTGGTAGCTGTTTCCTCCGGCTTGTTTAATTCCATGGGCCAGGATGAGATGGAGGCAGTTTTGGGACACGAAATGACACACATCGTCAACGGCGATATGGTGACCATGACCCTGCTACAGGGCGTCATCAACGCTTTTGTCATGTTCCTGGCCCGCGTGGTCGCTTTCGCGGTAATGCGCAATGGAAATGACCGCCGTAACAGCAGCGCTTTCGGGGAATATATGTTGATCATGGCGCTTCAAATGGTTTTCGGCATTATCGGAATGATTCCCTTGATGGCCTTTTCCCGCTGGAGGGAATTCCGCGCGGATGCCGGCGGCGCCCATTTGGCCGGCAAGTATAAAATGATCAACGCTTTGAAAGCCTTAAAGGCGGCGCAAGAACAACCCCGATTGGCGGCCCAACCCCAACCGGCGGCCATGGCGGCTTTTCAAATTTCCAGCAAAGACGGTTTTTCTTTTTTTGCCAGTCACCCTTCCTTGGATGTTCGTATTGAGCGGTTAGAATCCAGCACTGAAGAATAAGTTGTCGCTGATGAAAGGCGGTTCCTGAAAAGGGGCCGCCTTTTTTGTTTTGACGTGTAATTTTTAATTAATTCATAGGAAAATATATTAGCTCAGATAGTAGAAGGACTTTTTTGAATTTGAATAACCAGAAGGGGCACATCGCGGTTAAGACGGCTGGTGATTTTCCGCAGGGAAGACCTTCGGCTATCCCGCCTGAAAATTTCCTGACGTTCGGCACATGATAGGCTTATAGATTATTTTTTAAAACTTCAAAGAAGTCCTGAATTTTGAAGAGTCTAAGTATTGTTCATTGTTATTGAACTCAGAGAAAAAAGTAAATTTTTTTTGATGGGAAACACTTTGACTAAAATTTTCGTAAATAGGTTCATTTTGATTTTGATAGTTTTATCGTCTCCGGCCCTGAGCTTTGCTTTAAGCCCGCTAGTTCAATATCAGGATTTAGTCGCCGGGTCGGGCGAGGTCGGATTTGAAGATGGAGCTTTCTATTCATCTGAATTTAATCAACCAGAAGGATTGACGCTCAATGAAGATGGTTCGATTCTTTATGTAGCCGATACGATGAATCATCGGATTCGAGCGGTTGATCTTAATCATCAAAATTCAGTTAAAACGATCGCGGGAACAGGAGTTGCTGGAAATCAAAATGGTTTGTTATCTGCGGCTACATTTAATCAACCGATGGGGTTGGCTTTCATTTCGGGCGGGCAGATTGCTGTTTGTGATGGCGGTGGAAATTCAATTCGATTGATCGACCTGAATAAGGGGACGGTTTCTACACTGTGCGCTTTAGATGGCCTCGTTTGGAACATGGTTTATTTACCCGCTGATCAGTTTTTGTATTTTACACAGCCGGATCAGGGGATCATTAAAAGAATTGATTTAAAAAGCGGAAAAGTTGAAATGGTTTTACAAAAAAATGTTTCATTACCTCATCCCGGGGCTTTGTGTGTTTGTGATAATAAGCTTTATGCGGCGGATTATAATTTGGGAAGTATTTTCGAATTAGATGTTACGAAAACAATTCCGAAACCAAACGCTGACAAAACTATTCCTGATTTAGCTTCGCTACAGCCGGTTGGAGGGGCGCACGATGTTATCGCTTTAGCCGGTTACGACAAAAATCTTTACGCTTATCAAGCGGACGCCAACCAACCACTCTTTCGAGTTTTTCCAAACGCACAACCTATAACCTTTACTTCAGTCTGGGGTGAGGATATGCCAACCTTGCAACATTTCACAGGAGTAACTAAAGCGGATCGTGTCGGTTTTATCGCGGATCCGCGTTCAGATAGCCGTTTCTTTATGAGCAATCCCGAGCAAGCTTTTATAGCTTCTTACCGTGATTTGTGTATGGATGGTCCGTGGAATGATATTAAAATGGATTGTGTTTACCCAGAAAAAAAACCTTTTCGCACTTATCGAATTTTGTTATTCGGAAGATCTTATTTGATTGGGGGCTGAATTCAACCTCGAAGTGCACCACCCGGACGAAAGACCTCCGCGGGAGTTTTAAACCCAAGGCATTTCATGGGACGGTTATTAAT